>Ga0335082_10002562_pt1 | contig 19601 bp, 23 predicted proteins | sample Lox_Sample_41_FD_206718 | JGI IMG/M metagenome (GOLD analysis project Ga0335082, IMG submission 206718) | Soil microbial communities from Loxahatchee National Wildlife Refuge, Florida, United States - Lox_Sample_4.1 | ecosystem: Environmental > Terrestrial > Soil > Wetlands | place: USA...
CCGCTGGTTGGCCAGGTTGATCTGATCGATGGTGCGCACGCAGCGCGCCTCAGAGCTTGCTGCCGAGGAACCGCGTCACATCTCCCATGCGCTTCGAGAAGCCCCACTCATTGTCGTACCACGACAGTACCTTCACGAAGTTGCCGCCCATCACCTTGGTGACCTGTGAATCGAAGATCGACGAGAACGAACTGCCGTTGAAGTCGATCGAGACCAGCGGCTCGTTGCAGTAGCCCAGGATGCCCTTCAGCGGGCCTTCGGCGGCGGCCTGCATCGCTTGGTTGATGTCGGCCTCGGTGGTCGACTTTTCCAACTCGGCGGTCAGATCGACGACCGAGACGTTGGCGGTGGGGACACGCACTGCCATGCCGTCGAGCTTGCCCTTCAGATCGGGCAGCACCTCGCCGACGGCGCGCGCCGCGCCGGTCGTGGTCGGAATCATGGACAGCGCCGCTGCCCGCGCCCGCCGCAGATCCTCGTGCGGCAGGTCGAGGATGCGCTGGTCGTTGGTATAGGCGTGCACGGTGGTCATCAAGCCGCGCTTGATGCCAAAGGTCTCGTGCAGCACCTTGGCGACCGGCGCCAGGCAATTGGTCGTGCATGAAGCATTGGAGATCACGTGGTGCTGGTCGTTGCGATAGGCGCTGTGGTTGACGCCGTAGCACACGGTGAGATCGGCGCCCTTCGCCGGGGCGGAGATGATTACCTTCTTGGCGCCGCCGGCGAGGTGGGCCGCCGCCTTGTCGCGCGCCGTGAAGTGGCCACTGCACTCGAGCACGATGCGGACGCCGAGGTCGCGCCACGGCAGCTTGCCGGGATCGCGCTCGCTGAACACCCGGATACGTTTGCCTTCCACCACGAGCGCATCCTTCTCGGCCACGACGCTGTGTGCGAAACGGCCGTGGACGGAATCGTACTTCAGGAGGTGCGCCAGCGTGTTCGCGTCGGTGATGTCGTTGACGGCGACGAACTCGATCTCAGGGTCACCGGCACAGGCGCGCAGCACGTTGCGTCCGATACGGCCAAATCCATTGATCCCGACCTTGATGCTCATGATTTCTCCTCGGCCCGGCAGGGCAAAAAAACGGTGTAAACCAGTTTCACCGCGGCCAGTCAAGGCGATGCCGCGCGCGTTGACTCCCCGGAGGTCGTATATTAGCGTCGCTGCATTTGGGTGGCGAGGGGAAAATGTATGCTTGTTGGATTCGCTCCTGCCGCGTACGCGCAGGTCGAAGGCGCGGTGCGGCAGGAAAGCCTCGTCAGCATGGTGGTTGGCTCCGGGATCGTCGTCCAGCTGGTCCTCTACGTGCTGATTCTGTTCTCCGTCTTCAGCTGGGGCATCATCTTCTACAAGCTGCGCCAGACTCGCATCGCGCGTCGTCAGACGGCACGGTTCACTGAGGTTTTCTGGGACACCAAGAATCTCACCACCATTCACGCCGCTAGCCAGGAGCTGAAGCAGAGCCCGGTGGCACAGGTGTTTCGTGCCGGCTACCAGGAACTGGTGCGGATGACGCGGGCCAAGCGGCAGAGCAACCCGGGGGAGGGGGGGATCGACTCCACCGAGCTGGGTGGGGTCGCCAACGTCGAACGCGCCATGAAGCGCGCCACCACCCAGGAGATCACGCGACTCGAACGGGCACTCACCTTCCTGGCCACCACCGCGAGTGCCACGCCCTTCATCGGTCTCTTCGGGACGGTCTGGGGCATCATGACCGCCTTCCGCGGCTTGAGCGTGACGCAGTCCTCCAGCATTCAAGCCGTGGCGCCCGGCATCGCGGAGGCCCTGATCGCCACCGCCACCGGTCTGGTCGCCGCCATTCCGGCGGTGGTGGCCTACAACCATTTCGCTCGACAGATCCGCGTCCTCTCCGCCGAAATGGAGAATTTTTCCTCCGAATTTCTGAATATCGCCGAGCGTCACTTTTTAAAGTAAAGTGCGCCAATGGCCTTCGAGGACCAAAGCGGCGGCGGGACGATCTCCAACATCAACGTCACGCCGCTAGTCGATGTCATGCTCGTGCTGCTGGTGATCTTCATGGTCACCGCGCCGATTCTGCAGCAGGGCGTGAACATCAACCTGCCGAAGGTGAAGGCCGCGGCGCTCACCGGCGAGGAACAGCAGCTGGTTGTGGCGATCAACCGCAGCGGACAGGTGTACCTCAACGATACGCCGACGACACTGAATGAGCTGAGCGCGAAGCTGCAAGCCATTCTGAAGCTGCGCCCCGACCGTGGCGTCTTCTTGCGCGCCGATCAGAACGTCCGCTACGGCGAAGTGATGCGCGTCATCGCCACGGTGAAGGGTGCCGGTGTGGATCGCCTCGGCATGGTGACCGAGCCGCCTGCCGACGAGCACAGCTGAACGTCCGGCGCCGCAGACCGTCCAATGACCGACCGACGATCGCAACCAGGAGCACGCCCCGGCCACCGCGCCGCGGCACGACCGTGATCGAGCACCCTCCAATCACCGTCGGCGAGCCCGAGTGGGAGCGCGGTCTGTGGTGGATGGTGCTGGCCTCCGGCGCCGTGCACCTGATCGGCATCGCGGTCATCCTGCTCACGCCACGCTCCTTCCTGCACCCACCCGTGCCGCTGCAGTCCTACACGGTCGACCTGGTGGCGCCGGAGCGCGTTGGCGGCAACAACCTGGTCGCCGGCGGCAAGGGCCGCGTGCAGGCGGCGCCGCTGGTGGTGCCCGAACCGGCTCCCAAGGTGGAGCCGCCAAAGCCGCCGCCACCGAAGGTCGAAGAGGCCAAGCCGCCGAAGCCGGAGCCCGCCAAACCGGAGCCACCGAAGCCGCCGGAGGTTGCCCCCAAGCCCGAGCCGAAACCCGAGCCGCCCAAGGTTGAGGCCAAGCCGGAGGAGAAGGTCGAACCGCCCAAGGAGCAGGAGATGGCGCTGGCCGACAAGGCCAAGCAGCCGGAGGCCGCGCCGACGGCGGCCAAGGCGGTGCCGTCGCCGCAGACGAAGCCGGCCGCCTCGCCGAAGGTCGTCGCCAAGGCGGAGCCGGCACCGCCACCGAAGATGGATCCGAAGGCTGCCAAAGAAGCGGCGGCGGCGCGCGCCCGCGACGAACGTATCGCGGCGGCCATCAAACGGGTCGAACAACAGGCGGGAACGCGCGGCGGCGGCACCGGCGACAAGCCGGGCGCGCAGCCGGGCGGCCCGCTGTCGGTCGGGCCGGGGCAGGGTGCCGGCGGCGCCGTCAAGGGCGTCGAGTACCTCATCTACCGCAATCAGCTGGAGACCCGCATCAAGCAGAACTGGGCCTGGGCGGGCGCGGCGCGCTCGCTCGAGGCCGCCGTGCACTTCAGCATCACCGAAGCCGGCGACGTCGTCGACGTCCGGATCACCAAATCGAGCGGCGACCCCGGCTACGACGCTTCGGTCGAACGCGCCGTGCGCGCCATCAACCCGCTGCCGGCGCCGCCGGCCACGTATCGCAAAGAGTTCAGTGACGTCGAGTACACATTTACCCCTGAGTCGCTACAGATGTGAGTGGAGGTGGGATGAATCGAACGCGGTTGATGATCGTGGTGGCCGTCAGCGTGATGGGGTCGGCGGCGACCCGCAGCCAAGCCCAGGTGCGCGGAACCATCTTCGGTCCAGGGGCCCGCAGCTATCCGGTGGCGGTGTCGCCCTTGAAGAACCTGAGCGGGAGCACCGCGGCGCGCGATGTCGGCACGCACTTCGGCGAGATCGTCGAGCGTGACCTGACCCTGTCGGGCTACTTCAAGACGCTCGATCACGCGGCGTTCATCGAGAAGCCCGAAGCCTCCGGCTATACCGCCGACTCGATCAACTTCGACAATTGGTCGGTGATCGGCGCGCTGGCGCTGGTCAAAGGCGCCTACACGACCGAAGGTGACAACCTGACCCTCGAGGTGCGGCTCTTCGACGTATACCAGCGCCGCCAACTCACCGGCCGGCGCTACCACGGCAGCATCGCGGAGGTGCGGCGCATGGCCCATAAGTTCGCCGACGAGATCCTGACCCAGTTCACCGGCGAGCGTGGTCCCTTCGACTCGCGCATCGCGTTCGTGTCGACGCGTGACGGCCGCTTCAAGGAGCTGTACGTGATGAGCCTCGACGAAGGGGATCTCCAGCAGGTCACCAAGAACCAGACGATCAACGTGTCACCCGCCTGGATGCCGGACAATCGGTCGCTGCTGTACACGTCGTACAAGCGACGCAATCCCGATCTCTACCTGCTCGACTTCATGACCGGCAACGAGACGCGGCTGTCGCAGCGCACCGGCCTGAACCTCGGTGGAAAACCCTCGCCGGACGGTGCGAAGATCGCGGTCACGGTGGAGGACAACGGCAACACCGACATCGTGCTGCTCGATCGCAGCGGCAAGGTGACGCGACGGATCACCGACAGCTGGGCGATCGACGTCTCGCCCACCTGGTCGCCGGACGGCCGACAGATCGCGTTTTGTTCCAACCGGAGCGGCGGTCCGCAGATCTATGTCGTCGGTGCCGACGGCGGCGAGCCGCAACGGGTGACCTTCCAGGGTACCTACAACACCTCGCCGGCGTGGTCGCCGAAGGGCGACCGCATCGCCTACGTCAGTCGGCTCGACGGGGGATTCAATCTCTTCACCGTCAAGCCCGATGGCAGCGAACCGCGGCAGCTGACGCAGGGTGCCGGCAACAACGAGGACCCCAGCTGGGGGCCCGACGGTCGCTACCTCGTGTTCAGTTCCTCGCGCGGTGGCCACAAGAAATTGTTCGTCACCGATGCCACCGGGTCGAGCCAGGTTCAATTGACTCATGGGGGGGGAGATGATAGCAGTCCCGCTTGGTCGCGATGGCTCGAATAACGTGTGAATGCCATGCCTGGGTCATGCGAACAGAGGAGAAATGCGATGCGTAAGCGGCTGTGTGGAGTGGTGGTGTTGGGGCTGCTGGTCGCCGTCGTTGGCGTGGGGTGTTCGGCCAAGAAGAAGGGCGCGGAAGGCGCCGGTGCTGCGGGCAGTGGGGTGGGCGAAGAAGGGCTCGGCGGCGGCGGCAGCCTCGATAAGTATCAGAAGGGCCTGGCGCCCGGCGAAGAAGGTCCCCTCAAGGATGTCCACTTCGCGTTCGACTCCGTCGAGCTCGATGAGCCGGCGCGCAGCACGCTGCGTGACAACGGCAATTGGTTGAAGGATCACTCGCAAGCCAAGGTAGAGGTCGAAGGCCACTGCGACGAGCGTGGTACGGTGGAGTACAATCTCGCCCTCGGCGCCAAGCGGGCGCGCGCTGCGAAGGACTACCTGGTGGCGCTGGGCGTGCCGACGGAGCGCCTGACCACGATCAGCTATGGTGAAGAGCTGCCGCTGTGCCACGAGCACGATGAATCCTGCTGGCAGAAGAACCGGCGGGTGCACTTCGTGGTTCTTAGTGAGTAGAGTGCGGCAGCACCTCGCCAACTGGCGGACTGCGGCCGCCCTCTTGGTTGCCGCCGGCGCGGTGGGCTGCGCCACGCGTGCCGACCTGGTGCAAGTCCAGCGCGACCAGCGCGAAGTGCGAGCCCTGCTCGCGGATCAGCAGGTTGCCGTCGAAGGTTTGCGTCGCCGCATCGAGATCCTGCGCAGCGATATGAGCGATCCGAACAAACGCGGCAGAGGCGGGGCGGTGTCGGGCGAAGCCATGCAACGGCTCGCCGACCTCGAGGCCCGCATGACCGCGCTCGAGCAGGGGCGGGCGGCGGCGCCGTCGGTGACGCCCCTCGCACCGCCCATCGAGGGACAGCCGACCGAAGCGGCGCGACCAGCGGAGGTCGTCCCCACGCCGGCACCCAAGCCCGCCAGCCCGCAGGAAGCCGCCATCGCCAAGGAAGAAGCGGCACAGCAGGGCGCGCGCGTAGACAGCGACTATCGCTCGGCGCTCGACCAGATTCGCCAGGGTCAGTGCAACCAGGCAGTACCCAAGCTGCGTGACTACATCCGCAAGAATCCCAAGTCCGACTACGCCGACAACGCGCAGTACTGGATCGGCAGCTGCTACTACGGCCAGCGCGACTACAACCGGGCCATCATCGAGCTCAACGAGGTGTTGCTGAAGTATCCGAAGGCCGACAAGGTCCCGGCGGCCCTGTTGATGCTGGCGGATGCGTTTGCAGATTCGGGGGACAAGATCGACGCGCGGCTGATCCTGCAAAAGCTGGTCAGCGATCATCCACGGACCGAAGAAGCCGAGGCCGGTCGGAAAAAGCTGCAGTCTCTCGGCGAGTAGTCGGCGCCGCGCCGGGAGCGCGGCGCTCGCAGTCGACGACGATGCTCCTTCTGCGCCACCTGCACCGGGTCGGCCGCCGCTTCGCGGCGCCGGTCCTGACCCTCGGGAACTTCGACGGGGTCCATTGCGGACACCAAGCGATCCTGCAGCGGCTGGTGCGGCGGGCCCGCGTTGCAGGTGGTGACGCGGTCGTGCTTACGTTTCAGCCGCATCCGGCGACCGTTCTGGCGCCGAGCCGCGCCCCGAAGCTCATCACCGACTGGCGCACGCGCGTGGAGCGCATCGCGGCCTTGGGCGTCGATGCGATCATCATCGAGCGTTTCACGCGCGCGTTCTCCGAGGTGACCGCGGAGGACTTCGCCCGCCGCTTTCTGGTGGAGAACTTGGGCGTGCGGGCCGTCGTCGTCGGCCATCGCGTCAGTTTCGGTCACAACCGCGGCGGCGACGCGGAGCGATTGCGCGAGTTCGGCGCCCGTTACGGCTTTGCGGTGGAGGTCGTCGGCCCGGTGGAGGTGGGCGGCGCGCTGGTGAGCAGCAGCGCGGTGCGCCACGCGATTCGTGCCGGCGAGTTGGATCGTGCGCGCGCCCTCCTGGGGCACGCGATCAGCGTCGCCGGCCGCGTCGTACACGGCCGGCACCGCGGCCGCGGGCTCGGATTTCCCACCGCCAACCTACGGATGTCCGGACTGGTGCTGCCGCCCGACGGCGTCTACGCGGTGCGGGTTCTTCACCGCGAGCAGTCGCTGCGCGGTGTCGCCAACCTGGGCTTCAATCCCACGTTCGAAGATCACGAGCGCAGTCTCGAGGTGCACGTCCTCGACATCGATGCGAACTTGTACGGCCAGCGCTTGGAGGTGACCTTCGTGCAACGCTTGCGGGGCGAGGTCAAGTTTCCAAACCCGCAAGCCTTGGTGGCGCAGATCGCGCGCGACGTGGCGACGGCGCGCCAGGTGCTCGCCGATGCCGAGTGACCGATGGCGGCCGACGAGCGTGTGACCGTCGAGCCGGCGGCGGCGCGGCAACGCCTGGACCGTTACCTGGCGACGCGCGGCACCTGGGGTTCGCGGTCACAAGTCCAACGTCTGATCGCCGAGGGGTACGTGCAACTCGATGGTCAGCCGGCCAAGCCCGCCGCGGTGCTGCGCGGCGGCGAGACCATCGACGTGCGCGCCGCACCGCCGACGGGTTCCGGCGACGTGCAGCCCGAGCCGATACCGCTGGACGTGCTGTATGACGATGAGTGGCTGTTGGTGATCAATAAGCCGGCTGGCTTGGTGGTCCACCCGGCGCCGGGGCATTGGCGCGGTACGTTGGTGAGCGCACTCCTGCATCGCTGGCGCGGGCCGCGGCCCGGTCTGGATCCGTCCCGACCTGGTATCGTGCATCGACTCGACAAAGACACCTCCGGGGTCTTGGTGATCGCCAAGGACGCGCAGACGTTGGCCGACCTCGGCGCGCAGTTCCGCAACCGCCAGGTGGAGAAGCAATACGTCGCCTGCGTGTGGGGGCGGCTGCACAAGCAGCGCGGGACGATTGCGGAGCCCATCGGGCGCAATCCGGTGCATCGCAAGCGCATGGCGGTGCGTCCCGGCGGCCGCGCGGCGGTGACGCGCTTCGAGGTCATCGAGCGTTGCGCGACGGTGACCTTCGTGCGTCTGTACCCGCAGACCGGACGTACGCATCAGCTGCGCGTGCACCTGGCGGCCATCGGCCATCCGATCGTCGGGGACGCCGTCTACGGCGGCGGCCGTCGGCGTGACGAGACCGTATCCATCGCGCGTCAGGCGCTGCATGCCGAGCGCTTGGCCTTCCGGCATCCGCGCACGGGGGCGAGCATGCACTTCACGGCGCCGGTGCCGCAGGATCTCGTCGAACTGCGAAAACGCTGCGCCAGTGCAGCTTGACAATGAATCAGGGTTTCATTAGCGTACCCGCCTGTAGCACACATATTCCGAAACGCGTTGGCCGCCGCGGGCTGGCCTACTCACGCCGCCAAATCCTGCACAACGTTAGTCGAGAGAGAGGATAAACGTATGGCCGACGAAGCCGTCGGGAGAGCCAAACAAAGCGCCCCCAGTGGTGCGCCGCGGATCGAGCGCCGTCGGCCCCGCAACGACGACGGCGACGACGCGGGACGCACCCGCGCCAAGACGGAGCTCCCGGAGCAACCGCCTGCCGCACCGCCGCCGCCCGAGTCGTTCGACGAACCGCCGCAGAAGGAAGGGGCGCTCAACCTCAAGACCCTCAAGGAGAAGAAGATCAGCGAGCTGGCGCAGATCGCCAAGAACTTCAATGTCGAGGGCGCCTCGAACATGCGCAAGCAGGAGCTGATCTTCGCCATCCTGGGGGCGCAAACCGAACAGAACGGCTTCGTCTACGGTGAGGGCGTGCTGGAGATCCTGCCCGACGGCTTCGGGTTCTTGCGCGCCCCGGACTACAACTACCTGCCGGGGCCGGATGACATCTACATCTCGCCCAGCCAGATCCGCCGCTTCAACCTGCGCACCGGCGACGTGGTGTCAGGCCAGATTCGCCCGCCGAAGGAAGGCGAGCGCTACTTCGCGTTGCTGAAGGTCGAGGCCATCAACTACGAGGAGCCCGAGCGCGCCCGCGAGAAGATCCTCTTCGACAACCTCACGCCGCTGTACCCCAACGAGCAGCTGCGCCTGGAGCACGACCCGGAAGAGTATACCACCCGCACCATCGACCTGTTCACGCCGATCGGGAAGGGGACGCGCGGCTTGATCGTTGCGCCGCCACGTACCGGCAAGACCATGATGCTACAGAACATCGCCCACGGCATCACGCGCAACCACAAGGAAGTCGTGCTCATCGTCCTGCTCATCGATGAGCGCCCGGAAGAGGTGACCGACATGCAGCGCTCGGTGGACGGCGAGGTCATCAGCTCGACGTTCGACGAGCCCGCCACCCGCCACGTGCAGGTGGCCGAAATGGTGATCGAGAAGGCCAAGCGACTGGTCGAACACGGCCGCGACGTGGTGATTCTGCTCGACAGCATCACCCGCTTGGCGCGCGCCTACAACACCGTGGTCCCGCCGAGCGGCAAGATCCTGTCCGGCGGCGTGGACTCCAACGCGCTGCACAAGCCGAAGAAGTTCCTGGGCGCCGCGCGCAACATCGAAGACGGCGGGAGCTTGACCATCATGGGCACCGCCCTGGTCGACACCGGCAGCCGCATGGACGAGGTGATCTTCGAGGAGTTCAAGGCCACCGGCAACATGGAGATCCATCTCGACCGCCGCTTGGTCGACAAGCGCATCTTTCCCGCCGTCGACATCAACCGCTCCGGCACGCGCAAGGAAGAGCTGCTGCTCGGCAAGGAGAAGCTGGCGCGCGTCTGGATCCTGCGCAAGCTGCTGGCGCAGTTGAACCCGGTCGAGGCGATGGAGTTCATCATGGACAAGATCAACGACACCAAGGACAATCAAGAGTTCCTCGATTCGATGAATCAGTAGCCTCGCATGGTTGCGAGGCGGCGGAGCTTTCTGATATCGAAACGATTTTGGAGCAAACGGAAGACGGAGCGACTATGCCAGAAGTGAGCATGAAGCAGCTGCTGGAAGCGGGGGTGCATTTCGGCCATCAAACCAGCCGCTGGAACCCCAAGATGAAGCCCTACATCTTCGGTGCCCGCAACGGCATCTACATCATCGACCTGCAACGCACGGTGAAGCTGTTCGAGGCCGCCTACGCCTACGTGCGCGAGCTGGCGGCCGGCGGCGGCACGCTGTTGTTCGTCGGGACCAAGAAGCAGGCCCAGGACGCCATTCGTGAAGAGGCCGAACGCTGCGGCATGTATTACGTGAACAACCGCTGGCTCGGCGGCACGCTGACCAACTTCCAGACCATCAAGCAAAGCATCGATCGCCTCAAGAAGTGCGAGGAGACGCTCACCGATCCGGCGATGGCCGAAGCGCTCACCAAGAAGGAGATGCTCGGGATCGCGCGCGAACGCGATAAGCTGCTGACCTCGCTCGGCGGGATCAAGAGCATGCGCAAGCTGCCGGATGCGCTCTTCGTCATCGACCCGAAGAAGGAAGAGATCGCCGTCAAGGAGGCCAACAAGCTGCGCATCCCGGTGGTCGCCGTGGTCGATACGAACTGCGATCCCGACGTGGTCGACTACCGCATTCCGGGCAACGACGACGCGATTCGCGCCATCCGGTTGTTCTGTGCCGCCATGGCCGACGCCGCGCTCGAAGGGCGTTCGCAACTCGACGAGAAGGCCAAAGCCGAGGGTGGCGACGTGGCCGAGACGGTCGAAGAGAAGCCGGAGGTCGCGGCGGCATCGCCAGGAGAGCTCGCATGAGCGAAGTCAACGCCGCGCAGGTCCGCGAGCTCCGCGACAAGACCGGCGCCGGCATGATGGATTGCAAGCGAGCGCTGGCCGAAAGCGGCGGCGACCTCGAGAAGGCGGTCGTCTCGCTGCGGGAGAAGGGATTGGCCGCCGCCGCCAAGCGCGCGTCGCGCGCCGCCAGCGAAGGACAAGTGGCGTCGTACATCCACGCTGGCGGCAAGATCGGCGTCTTGATCGAAGTGAATTGCGAGACCGATTTCGTCGCCCGCACGCCGCAGTTCCAAGCCCTCGTCAAGGATCTCGCCATGCAGGTGGCGGCCGCCAACCCGCGCTACGTGCGCCGCGAGGACGTCGGGCCCGAAGTGCTCGAAGCGGAGCGCTCAATCTATCGCGCCCAAGCCGCCACCTCGGGCAAACCCGCCGCCGTGCTCGAGAAGATCGTCGACGGCAAGATGGAGAAATTTTTCAGCGACGCCTGCCTGCTGGAGCAGCCGTTCATCAAGGAGCCGCAGCGCACCGTCGGCCAGCTGGTGACCGACGCCGTCGCGCAGCTCGGCGAGAACGTCGTGGTGCGGCGGTTCGCGCGCTTCCAGCTCGGGGAAATGACCGACCAGGCCGCCTGAGACTGCCGTGAGCCCCGCGCCCTCGACGAAGCCGGCCGCCGACCGACGGCCGGCGACACTACAGTACGGCAGAGTGCTGCTCAAGCTGAGCGGCGAGGCGCTGATGTCGAACCGCGGCTACGGCATCGATCCCGACGTCCTCCACGCCATCGCCGCCGAGCTCAAGGACGTGCACGCCCTCGGCTGTGAGCTGGCCATCGTCATCGGCGGCGGCAACATCTTTCGCGGTGTCGCCGGCAGCGCCCGCGGCATGGAACGCGCCAGCGCCGATTACATGGGCATGCTGGCGACGGTGATCAACGCCTTGGCCATGCAGGACGCCTTGGAGCGCATCAGCGTCATGACCCGGGTGATGTCGGCCATCAGCATGCAGCAGATCGCCGAGCCCTACATCCGCCGCCGCGCCAACCGCCACCTCGAAAAGGGCCGCGTCGTCATCTTCGCCGCCGGCACCGGCAACCCGTTCTTCACCACCGATACCGCCGCCAGCCTGCGCGCCGTCGAGATCGGGGCGCAGGTCATTCTCAAGGCCACCAACGTCGACGGTATCTACGACGCCGACCCCAAGCAGTGTGCCACCGCGCAGCGCTTCGAACAGCTGAGTTACATCGACTTCCTCAACCGGCATCTGAAAGTGATGGACTCGACGGCGATCACCTTGTGTATGGAGAACTCGCTGCCGATCATCGTCTTCGACCTCAACACGCGAGGCAACATCAAACGCGCGGTGTCGGGCGAGCCCATCGGCACCATCGTGCACTGAGACAGCCATGACCGACGAGGTCATCGAAGATCTCCGCAAGGAAATGGAACGGACCACCGCCGCGTTCCGCAAGGAGCTGACGCGGACCCGCACCGGGCGCGCCTCCACGGCCCTGCTCGAAGGCATCACCGTCGACTACTACGGCACGCGCACGCCGCTGAATCAGCTGGCGGGGTTGTCGGCGCCCGAGGCGCGCCTGCTGGTCATCCAGCCCTACGACAAGAGCGCCCTGCACGAGATCGAGCGCGCCATCCTGCAATCGGACCTCGGCTTGGTGCCGGTGAACGACGGAAAGATCCTGCGCGTCCCGATTCCCGAGCTCACCGAGGAACGCCGGCGCGATCTGGTGAAGCACGTCCGCAAGGAGGCGGAGGACTATCGCGTCTCCGTCCGCAACCACCGGCGCGACGCCTTGGACTTGCTCAAGTCGCTCGAGAAGGACAAAGAGATCACCGAGGACGACGTGCGGCGTGCCCACGACAAGATCCAGGAGATCACCAAGGGATACATCGAGAAGGTCGATCAGATCTTGAAGGCCAAAGAAGACGAGATCATGGAGGTGTGAGCGGCGGTGGCCGGTACTGGACCCCCTTCTCTGGACCCACAGCGATTGCCCCGACACGTGGCCATCATCATGGATGGCAACGGCCGTTGGGCACAGCAGCGTGGGCTGACGCGGATCGAAGGGCACAAACACGGGAAGGACTCGGTGCGCGCCGTCGTCGAGACGGCGCGCCGCATCGGCATCGAGTACCTCAGCTTGTTCGCCTTCTCGACCGAGAACTGGTACCGGCCGCGGCGCGAGGTTGACGCGCTCATGGCGTTGCTGCACCGCTACTTGCGCACCGAACTGCGCAAGATGATGAAGAACGAGATCCGGCTGGTCGCCATCGGTGACATCACACGCCTCCCGGGCGCGTTGCAGACGGAGTTGCAACGCACGATTGCCGCGACCCAGGACAACCGCGGTATGACCGTCATCCTGGCGGTCAGCTACGGTGGCCGTGAGGAGATCGTGCAGGCCGCCCGCGCCCTGGCGCGTGAGGTTCGTGACGGGCGGCTCGCGCCCGAGGCGATCGACGAGTCGACCTTCGGCGGGACCCTGAGCACCGCTGGCATTCCGGACCCCGACTTGCTGATCCGCACCAGCGGCGAGATGCGTATCTCGAACTTCTTCCTCTGGCAGAGCGCCTACAGCGAGATCTACGTCACCGAGACCTTGTGGCCGGACTTCCGCGAGAAGCAATTCCTCGAAGCGCTGGCGCAGTACCAACAACGCGAGCGGCGCTTCGGGCGCGTTGTCGAGCAAACCGAGAGGGAACGGTTGCGTGCTGCGCGCTAGGCTGGCGACAGCCGCCGTAGCCATTCCCACCCTCCTGGCGCTCATCCTCTATCCGTCGCCATGGCCGTTGGCCGTGTTTGTGGTGGCGGTGGGGATCGTCGGGGTCGGTGAGTATGCCAGCATGGCGTTCCCCAACCGCCGCGGCGAGCGCTGGCTCACCATCGTCCTGGGAGCGGTGCTGCTCATCGGCGGCGCGACGCGCGACCCGCGCCTCTTCGACGCGGCGTTGGCGTGCACCGCGAGCACCGGGTTGATATGGGTGCTGTTGGCGCGGCCGGACTTCGAGCCGGGGCTGCGCGACCTCGGGGTGGCGTGGGTCGGGATCTTTTACGTCGGGATCCTGCTGCCGCACTTCATCTGGCTGCAGAACGCCGGCGCGCTCGGGCCGCGGCTGGTCGTTTTCGTGGTCGCCATCGGGATGGCGGGCGACACCGGCGGCTACTTCGTCGGCCACGCATTCGGTCGCCATAAGCTCGTTCCGCGCGTGAGCCCGGGCAAGACGGTCGAAGGCGCCCTCGGCATCGTCGCCGCCAGCTTGCTCACCGGCGCCCTCTCGAAACTGCTGCTTCTCCCCGAGCTGAGCTGGCAGGAAATACTGGTCCTGGCGACCGTCATGTCGATCATCGGCCAAATCGGTGACCTGACCGAATCCGTCATGAAACGCACCTTCGGGGCGAAGGAGTCTGGATGGCTATTCCCGGGACATGGCGGCGTGTTGGACCGCATCGATAGTCTCCTTTTCCCGGTGGCGTTTCTATACTACCATACGGTTCTCTTCCGTTGAGCAAGGCGCGGGGTGAGGAGTTCACATGATCACAAGCATCGTCGCCGCCGTCATTGTCCTCGGCTTTCTCATTTTCTTCCATGAGCTGGGGCACTTCTTGGTGGCCAAGCGTACCGGAGTCGGCGTGCTCAAGTTCTCCATCGGCTTTGGTCCCAAGATCCTCGGCCGGCGCGTCGGCGGCACCGACTACGTCATCAGTGCCATCCCACTCGGCGGCTTCGTCAAGATGGTGGGCGAAGACCCGGAGGAAGAGCTCAGCGAAGCGGAGCAGGGGGTCGCCTTCCAGCGCCAGCCCCTCTGGAAACGGATGTCGATTGTCGTGGCGGGTCCGGGGGCCAATCTGGTGTTCGCCTTCGTCGCGTTCAGCATCGTGTTCGCGATCTACGGGGCACGTCTGCCAAGCGAATCCGCAAAGGTCGGCGGGGTGATGGAGAATATGCCCGCGGCCGCCGCCGGCTTGAAGAGCGGCGACGTCATCACCGCCGTCGGCGCCACGCCGGTCAAGAAGTGGGATAGCCTGTCGGAAGCCATCCGTGCCTCCGAGGGCAAGCCGGTGACACTCACCGTGGAGCGCGACGGCAACACCATCCAGTTGCAGGTCACCCCCGAAGCGAAGCCCGATAAGAACATCTTCGGTGAGACCCTGGGCACGGCCTACGTCATCGGCGTCGAACGCGGCTTCGATCTGGAAAAGGTCGGGCCGCTCACGGCCGTAGGCATGGGCGCGAAACAGACCGCCTGGTGGGTCGAGACCTTGCTGATGAGCGTCGCCAAGATGTTCCAGGGCAAGATCCCGGCGAAGGACATCGGCGGCCCCATCCTCATCGTGCAGGCCGCCGGGCAACAGGCGCGCCTCGGGTTGGAGTATCTCCTCAACTTCATGGCCGTGATCAGCGTCAACCTCGGGGTCCTCAACCTGCTGCCGATCCCGGTCCTGGATGGCGGTCATTTCCTCTTCTTTGCGGCCGAGGCCATCCTGCGCCGACCGCTCGACCTCCGGCACCGCGAAATCGCGCAGCAAGTCGGGCTGGTGCTGTTGATCTGCCTGATGGCGTTTGCGTTCTACAACGACATCGCCCGCGTGCTGCAAGGCTGGGGGTAGCGGTGCGCATTCTCGGCGTCGATACGGCGACCCGCCGGGCGAGCGTCGGGGTCCTCATCGACGGAGTGGTGATCGTTGAGCAGTCCCAGGTCGCTGAGTCGAACCACGCCGTTTCGCTCCTGCCGCTGATTGCCGACGTGTTGCGGCAAGCCCACTGTTCGGTGGGTGACCTCGAGGTGGTTGCGGTGTCGGCGGGCCCGGGCTCGTTCACCGGCCTGCGCATCGGGTTGAGCGTCGCGAAGGGGTTGGCGCGCGCCACCGGATTGCGCCTCGTGGCCGTGCCGACGCTCGAAGCCTTGGCGGCCACCGTTGACGATCATCATGGCACCGTCTGCACCCTTCTCGACGCGCGGCGGGGCGAACTGTACGCAGCCTGCTTCGCTGCTGCGCCGAGCGGCTGCACGCGACTCACCGCAGACACGCTGGTGACCCCCGAAGCGCTGCTGCCGCAGCTGCCGACTCCGTGCGTCGTCGTCGGCGATGCGGTTGTACGTTACGGGGCTTGGCTGCGCGAGCAGCTTGGCGCGCGCGTCACGCTGTTACCGTTCGAAACCCATGGCCCGCGCGGCGGCGTGGTCGCGCGGCTCGGAGGGGAGCGACTGCGCGCTGGCCAGTGCGACCCGCTCCCTGACATGGAGCCGTTCTACATCCGACCGTCGGAAGCCGAGTTAAGATATTTGTAAGTCACTGAAATTGTTGCCGTTAGTCTAGGTTTGCGAATTTGACAGAGCGGCCGCGCTGGGCTAAACGTCAGCGTACCTACCTGCAGTGGAGACGAAACATGGAGAAGAAGGACGAAGAATTGGTGCAGACCTTGATCGGGCAGGACGCCGAGCTCAAGCAGTACTACGAGGAGCACGTCACCTTGGAGCGCGAGCTGGCGGAGCTGAACCGCAAGCTGTATCTCACCCCCGAGCAGGAGATCGAAAAGAAGCAGCTGCAAAAGCGCAAGCTGCACGGCAAGGACCGGATCATGGAGATCCTCGACAAGTATCGGGGTACGGCGAAGGGAGCCAGCGCCTGACCGAGACGTTGGCGTCGGCCTTCGGTCGATGCCACGCGGGCGGACGGATGCACGCATGCGGCACACGATTTCAGTCTTGGTGGAGAACGAGTTTGGTGTGCTGGCACGCGTCGCGGGTTTGTTCAGCGGGCGCGGCTTCAACATCGAGTGCCTGACCGTCGCCGAAACGCTGGAGCCCGGCGTGTCGCGCATCACGTTGGTGACGCGTGGCGACGATCAGGTGCTGGAACAGATCGAGAAACAACTCAACAAGCTCATCAGCGTCATCAAGGTCACCGACTTCGCGGACAGCCCGCACGTCGAACGTGAGATGGCCCTGATCAAAGTGACCGCGGACGAGAAGACGCGCGCCGAGGTCATGAACATCGTGGACATCTTCCGCGGCAAGGTGATCGACGTCGGCCCGCAATCGTACATCGTGGAAGTCACCGGTGACGAGGGCAAGATCGAGGCGCTGCTCGAGCTGCTGCGGCCGCTGGGGATCAAGGAAATCGTGCGGACCGGGAAGGTCGCGATGCATCGCGGCATGCGCGTGCTGAGCGTGCGGGAAGGAAAAGAGAAAGCGGCATGATCGTCTATCGGGATGCAGACGCGGACCTGAAGCACTTGCAAGGCAGGAAGATCGCCATCATCGGCTACGGCAGTCAGGGGCACGCGCACGCCAACAACCTGCGCGACAGCGGCCTCGACGTCGTCGTCGGCCTCAAGCGCGACGGCACCTCCTGGCCCAAGGCTGTGGCGGCCGGCTTGACCGTGCTGGAGACGGCGGAAGCCGCCCAGGCGGCCGACGTCATCATGATCGTCGTGCCCGATGAGCTGGGCGGCGAACTGTACGAACGTGACATCGCAACCGGGCTACGGGACGGTAAGTATCTGGCCTTTGCGCACGGTTTCAACATCCACTTCAAGCGCATCGTTCCTCCACCCAAGGTCAACGTGTTCATGGTGGCGCCCAAGGGGCCGGGACACTTGGTGCGCAGCGAGTTCCAGAAGGGACGCGGCGTACCCTGTCTGCTGGCCGTCCACCAGGATCCCAGTGGCAATACCAAGGACGTCGGCCTGGCGTATGCCAAGGGCATCGGCGGCACTCGCGCCGGCGTGATTCAGACGACCTTCAAGGACGAGACCGAGACCGATCTGTTCGGCGAGCAGGCGGTGCTGTGCGGCGGCCTCACCGAGCTCATCCGTGCCGGCTACGAGACGCTCGTCAACGCGGGGTATCCGCCCGAGATGGCGTACTTCGAGTGCCTGCACGAAGTGAAGCTCATCGTCGACCTGATCTACGAAGGCGGCATCGCCAACATGCGCTACTCGATCAGCAATACCGCCGAGTACGGCGACATGACGCGTGGCCCCAAGGTGATCGGTAAGGAGACCCGCGAGGCGATGCAGAAGATCCTCGCCGACATCCAAAGCGGTGCGTTCGCCAAGGAGTGGATCACCGAGTACGAGTGTGGCATGCCGCACTTCCGCGAGCTCCGCAAGGAGGCCGGCAATCACCCGATCGAAAAGGTCGGCAGCACGCTGCGCGGCATGATGCCGTGGCTGGCCTCCGAGCGGCTGGTCGACAAGTCGAAGAACTAACGCGAAAGGAGCGCGGCTTGACGAGCGACGACGCCGCGGTCGAGGGCTCCAGCTGGCGCGTGCCGCTGGCGGCCGAAGGGTACCGGCTGATCGCCGCTGTCGCCGGGCTGACGCTCATCTTGGCGTTGCTGGGGTGGAAGCTGCTCGCCGCCGTGGCGCTCGTCTTGACCGCGTTCGTCGTCAACTTCTTCCGCGACCCGGAACGCTATCCACCCGCCGATCCCCGGCTCATTGTCGCGCCGGCGGACGGGCGCGTGATCAAGGTCACCCCGATTGCCGACCAGCGCTTCCTGCACGGCGAGGCCACGCTGATCAGCATCTTCATGTCGCCGCTCAACGTGCACGTGAACCGCGTGCCGACGAGCGGGCGGGTCACCGAGCTGCGCTACAATCCCGGCAAGTTCTTCCGCGCCTTTGCCGACAAGGCGTCGCTCGACAATGAACAAAATGCCGTCGTGCTCGAGGACGAGCAGGGACGGCGGATGTGTTTCGTGCAGATCGCCGGCTTCCTGGCGCGGCGCATCGTCTGCCATCTGCGTGTCGGCATGCGCATCGAGCGCGGCCATCGTTACGGGATGATCATGTTCGGCTCGCGCGCCGACATCTACCTGCCGTCCACGGCGCAGGTGCGCGTCACCATCGGTGAGCGCGCGCGTGCCGGCGAGACGGTGATCGCGGAGTGGTCATGAACGAGACCGATCGAGCCCTGTTCCCGATCCGCGCGGATCAATCGCCCATTCGCAAGGGCGTCTACCTGTTGCCCAACCTGATCACCACGGCGGGCCTGTTCGCCGGCTTCTACTCGGTCATTGCCAGCTTCCACGCCGACTTCTTCTCGGCGGCGCTCGCGATCCTGGCGGCCAACGTCTTCGACATGCTCGATGGCCGCGTCGCGCGTCTCACCAACACCACCAGCCGCTTCGGGATCGAGTATGACTCGCTGGCCGACCTCGTCGCCTTCGGCGTTGCCCCGGGCATCCTGGTCTACCGCTGGGCGCTCGAGCCCTGGGGTACGTGGGGCTGGCTCGCGGCCTCCCTGTACGTCACCTGCGGAGCCCTGCGCCTGGCGCGCTTCAACGTCCAGATCGACAACGTTGAGAAACGTCACTTCATCGGCCTGCCGATTCCCGCCGCCGCCGAGGTCATCGCCTCGACGGTGCTGCTCTATTATCGCTTCGGCGGCGAGGGCGAAACGCACAAGCATCTGATGCTGTTGCTGGTGACCTACTCGCTTGCCGGCTTGATGGTCAGCAGCATCAAGTACTTCAGCTTCAAGGAAACCCAGCTCTATCACCGCCAGCCGTTCTGGATCCTCATTGCGATCATCGTGCTGCTCAAGCTGTTCATCGCCGAGCCCCAGATCATGCTGTTCGCGACCTTCTTCCTCTTCGCCAGCTCCGGGCCGGTGCGCCTGCTGTTCATCCGGGGCAAGCGCCTGCGCGCGCAGATGCGCCGCCGGGGACGATCCGGCCCCCCATCGGGTCCTGCCGATTGGCAAGCGGCGCCGCCCGCCAAACCGCCGCTCAGCGTTGCCGGTGGACGTGCGTGGAAAGGACAGCCTTGACAAGGCGACCGACCTCCTCTAAGAACCGGGCTCGATGAACGCTTTCCACAACGCACAAGGGTTGTCGCTGCTGCTGGAGCTGCTGCTTCTGAGCCCGCCCGTGCGTCCGGGGGGAGCGTAGGCGACATTACGCAACCGAAGGACGCCATGGGCGGGATCTCTGTCCGTGGCGTTTGCGTTTTTCACAGGGCCACGGGCAGCTTCCCCCGTGGCCCTTCGTGTTTCAGGGCCGACGCCGAGGCGTCGGACCCGGAATGGAGGCAGTGATGGAAACC
>Ga0335082_10002564_pt1 | contig 19599 bp, 13 predicted proteins | sample Lox_Sample_41_FD_206718 | JGI IMG/M metagenome (GOLD analysis project Ga0335082, IMG submission 206718) | Soil microbial communities from Loxahatchee National Wildlife Refuge, Florida, United States - Lox_Sample_4.1 | ecosystem: Environmental > Terrestrial > Soil > Wetlands | place: USA...
ACTCACTGTTGACCGCAAGGTTGTTTTCATCGCGTTGGCTACTGCAGCCGTTACCTGCGGATGGTTGAACGGATGCTTTCGACTCTCCGATACACCGTGGCCGAAGGCCTTCGCGCCAGCCTGCGGGCGTCGCCCAGCCAGCTAATTGTGGGACTGATCTCGGCCGTTTTCGCTCGTCCAGATCAACCCACGTTCCCGTGAAGTAGTACAGATACCGCCCCAAGCCGAAACCACTCGCGCTCCGCTTGAATGCCTGGGCCTCCGCCGAAGTTCCAGCATTTGGGTCATCGGCCCACTCTTCTCCAGTGGCTGAATGAGAGCCCAAACCAAAGATCGTCAATTCGCAGGTGACCAGTACCTTCGCACCGATTTTCTGATCGCTGGTTCGTTCGAAATTCGCACTGGTGTGGATCGTGTACCTGCGCGTCCATCCTGCCGGGGTGACGAGAGCGTTCAAACGGTCGGTGTATGCCCGCTGGGCCACACCCCGCCAAACCAGGATGGATTTCTAAGATATTGTGGCTTAAGTCGTTGTAGCTGCAGGTTCAGGAGGGCCACCATCGCGGCCTGCGCCTCAGGGTTCACCGTTGCCCGTTTCAAACAACGGTACAATTCACGCACGGAGAATCCTTGTGTTTCTTGACATTGCGTTGCGCGACTATGATCTCCAAAAGGTTCCGGAATTTGCTCGCCAGGCGGAAGCCACGGGCTACGACTGTCTCTGGACATCGGAGACCGCGCATGACCCTTTCCTGCCCCTGGCAGTCGCCTCGACAGCGACCTCTTCCCTCAAGCTGGGGACCTCGATCGCGGTGGCGTTTCCCCGTAGCCCAATGCTGACTGCCTACACGGCATGGGATTTGCAGAAGTCTTCTGGAGGACGACTCATCCTGGGACTTGGCTCGCAAGTCAGGGCGCACAATCAGCGACGATTCTCAGTCAAGTTCGAGTCTCCTGGCCCGAAACTCCGCGAGGTGGTCTTGGCACTGCGTGCTATCTGGGATTGTTGGCAGCAAGGAACGCCACTGCGTTTCAAAGGCGAGTTCTACAACTTCGATTTGATGACACCTTTCTTCAATCCAGGGCCGATCGAGCACCCGAAGATCCCAATCTTTATCGCAGGCGTCAACCGCTATATGTGCCGCATGGCAGGGGAGGTTTGTGACGGTCTGCACGTACACCCCTTCCACACTCCAAAGTATTTGCGTGAGTACGTGCGTCCAGGCGTTTCGGAGGGATTGCAGGTATCAGGGCGGTCGAGTCAGGGCTTCACCTATGCTACTGCCGCTTTTGTCGTGGTCGGAGTCAGCGAGAGTGAACGCGGTAAGATCGCTGAGGCAGTCAGGCAGCAGGTCGCCTTTTACGCTTCAACCAGGACGTACGAGCCGGTACTGGCCGCACACGGATGGGAAGGAATCGTGCCGGAGTTGCACGAGAAATCGCTGGCGGGCGACTGGAAGGCGATGGCGAGGCTGATCAGCGACGAAATGCTCGACGCGATTGCCGTGAGTGGAACTTACGAGACGATTGGCGCCAGGCTGCGCGAAAGATACTCGGGGCTGATCGATCGCATTGCCCTCTATCAGCCTTATGAATCCCCGGTGGACCCAGTGCGGCTTGCTGCAGTAGTGAAGCAATTCAAGGCGTGAATCGCCCTAACAACGCAGCACTGAGAAGCCGAGTGGTGAGACCAGAAACCCGGCTAGTCGAGCTTGAACTCTTTGCGCCAGTCTCCGGTTTCGGCCAGGGTGGGTTGTTCCCTCTTGTCGAGCACGTAATTCCCCAAGACCAGGTAGTCCATCTCCGTCCGCATGAAGCAGCGGTAGGCATCCGTTGGCGTGCAGACAATCGGCTCCCCGCGCACGTTGAAGCTCGTATTCACAATGACCCCATAGCCGGTGAGTTTCTTGAACTCGTTGATCAAGTCCCAGTACCGAGGGTTGGTCTCGCGGCTTACGCTCTGAATGCGGGCCGAGTAATCGATGTGCGTGATGGCAGGAAGATCGGAGCGCAAGAAATATAATCTGTCGTAAAGCGGTCTCTCGTGGTAGCCCTCAGGCAACGGAATTTTCTTGTCCTCGCGGATCGGCGCCACCAGCAGCATGTAAGGCGACTCGCGGTCGAGATCGAAGTAATCGCCGATATCCTCTTCTAGAACAGAGGGCGCAAACGGACGGAAACCTTCGCGGTACTTGATCTTCAGGTTTAACTTTTTCTGCATCTCGGGATTGCGCGCATCCCCCAAAATGCTGCGGCCTCCCAAAGCGCGAGGACCGAACTCCATCCGCCCCTGGAACCAGCCCACTACGTTGCCATCGGAAATCTTGGCCGCCACGTCCGTGGCGAGTTTCGCGAACTCTTCGTAGTGGTACGCCTTGGCACCGTACTTTTGCAGAGTGCGACGAATCTCGGCATCCGAGAATTCAGGCCCCAAGTAGGATCCCCGAGTGGCGTCCCTGCTCCCGTTCAAGTGTCGCTCGTTGCTGTCGTGAATGTGCCACACGGCATAGGCCGCTCCGACCGCCCCGCCGGCATCGCCCGCTGCGGGTTGAATCCAGATATCTTCGAAAGTGCCTGCCCGCAGCAGCTTGCCGTTTGCCACGCAGTTCAGCGCCACGCCGCCGGCCATGACCAGGTACTTGCAGCCGCTTAGCTGCCGCGCCGTGCACGCCAGCTTCAGCACGATGTCTTCAGTCACCTGCTGAATGGCAAGCGCCATATCCATGTAGACTTGCGAGATCTCCGATTCCCCTTCTCGCCGCGGCACTCCGAACAGTTGTTGCCACCTGGCATCATTCGCCATCTTCAACCCGGTGGCGTAGTCGAAGTAGTCCATGTTCAGGACGATCGACCCATCCTGCCGTATGTCGACCATCTCGTCGACGATCTTCTTTTTAAAATCCGCCGTACGCTGCGAATCCGGGTTCCCATACGGCGCAAGCCCCATCAACTTATATTCGCCGCTGTTGACCGTGAACCCGGTGTAGTAGGTGAAGGCGGAGTACAGCAACCCGATAGAGTGCGGGAACTGCAGCTCTTTCAGGATTTCGATGTCTTTTCCCCGGCCTCGTCCGATGGTCGTGGTGGCCCACTCCCCTACTCCGTCCACGGTGAGGATTGCCGCCTCCGGAAACGGCGACGGATAAAACGCGCTCGCCGCATGCGAAAGGTGGTGCTCCGGATAAAAAACTGGCACTTTGCCTTCGCCCAACTCCGCCAGGTGCTCTGCCAGCAGCTTTCTCATAAAGAGCTTTTCCTTGATCCACACCGGGATCGCAGAGAGAAAGCTCACAAAACCGCCAGGGGCAAAGGCGTGGTAGGTTTCCAGCAGACGCTCGAACTTCAGGAAAGGCTTGTCGTAGAAGGACACCGCTGCGAGATCTTTGTACTCAAGGCCGCCTTCCTCAAGCACGTATCGGCAGGCGTTAGTGGGGAACGACGAATCGTGCTTTTTGCGGGTGAAGCGCTCTTCCTGCGCAGCCGCCACAATCTCCCCATCCACCAGCAGAGCGGCGGCGCTGTCGTGATAGTACGCAGAAATTCCGAGGATCGCTCGTTTCATTCGGGTCCCTTGAGGTCCGTCGTCCGATTAGAACAGCGTGTAGATGAATGGCGCGACCGCGGTTCCGCTCGTCAGAACGATGAGCACACCAAATCCCAGCAGCACCATGATGAGAGGCAGCAGCCAGAATTTCTTGCGGTTCTTCAAGAAGCCCCAAAGATCTTTCAGAAAATCCATATTCACCCTTCCTTGGTTAAAAGGGACTCTCCAGGTCCCTACCGACAAACATGTGGTTCCGCTCCAACATCACGGAATCTTTGCTGCCTTTGAACACGCGCAACTTTAAGGAATCCTTTCCGGAAAGGCGGCGTAGCAGTCCAATCGGCGTAACCACCGCGAAAAAGACGATGGACAGCATGATTTTCGAAACGACCGCCCCCAGAAGATCGGAAAGCCCCAGCCACAGGTAAGCGACGGGCTTATAGATCTGCGGCACAATCATATTAATGACGTGCAGCGCCATGGCGACGATCAGGTAGCCTTCTTTCTTGCGCGAGGCGGCTACGAGCATCAGGATCAGAACCATGGCCATACCGGTGTCCCGGCTCTGGTCTTTGGTGATTTTTCGCTTGAAGAACGACATGTCTTGGTTTCGTCTCTCGCAAATTCTAAAGCAGTAGTCCTTGCCTAATAGCCCCCGGATGCACCAAAAACATGCGCCCAGTTTCAACTTGGTAAAAGCCTGCGTCGTGCTCTCTTACAGGGGAAGTTGATCGCTCCAGTGGCAAGAACCAACCGGCCCAGCCCCAGACCAGCGTTGGATGCGTAAGCCTATGACTGCAAGTACTATACGTGTATCTCCCAAGGCGGAGGTTGTCAAGTTAACGTTCGACTCCAATCCTCGGGAAAGCTCACTGCTTCGCGTACGATGTATCTCGCTGATATTGAATAACTTTGCGGCGATGGACCCTGGATCCTTCGACCCCGTTTGGCATCTCGGCTGATGCCCTTGTAAAACAGGGCAAGGTCTACGCTTCCGGTTCGCATGTTACTGATTGTACATTGTTTATTGGCTTTGTGGTGTAACCAGACGGGCGGGAACTAGTGTCCGCATCACCCCGGGTCAGAAGCTAAAGTTCAGCGATAACTGAAGAATGCGTGGGCTGGAGTCGAAGCTCAGACTGCGGCCAAAGTCGCCGGCGCGGACGATGCGGCCTTCGGGGTCCACGTTCTCCGCGAGAGTGATATCGCTCACCGGATTACTCCGGTTAGCGTGATTCAGCACGTTGAAAAGATCGGCGCGAAACTCCAGGCTGCGCGACTCGGTTAACGGAAAACGCTTCCCGAACGAAAAGTCGAAGTTGCTCTGAGCAGGTCCGCGCAGCACATTGCGTCCCACATTTCCGATGTCGGTTTCCGCGTCTCCTGCCAGAGCCGTGGGATCATGAGCGCTCGGGATGGCTTGCCCCGGCTGGACGATGGCCACGGCGAAGGCATACGGATTGAAGGTGTATCCTGGCGGAACATTGCTCATGGCCGTATGCCGGTTGGCCCCTGGGGCAAAGTTCGGGCGCGCCCCAACCTGGCCATACACCGAGCCGCCGAAAGGGTCAAATAGATCCACCGGTAAGCCGGACATGGCAGTGAGGATTCCCGACACTTGCCAGTCCCTCAGCAGCAGGCGGCCCGCCTTGAATTTCCGGCTGAACGCGAGTTGCGGCACCTCCCAAACATAGTTCAGAACAAAAACATGGGTGCGGTCAAAGTCGGAGAGTCCGCGATTCGCGTGTAGCCCCAATTGATTCCCCCACAGCACCCCAGTGTCACCTCCGCTCCCACGGTCCAAGGTTCCGTCGGCGAAGGCGCCCCCTCCGGCCTGCGAGGTGTCATCAATGGACCTGGAGAACGTGTAGGAAGCCGAGAATTGCAACCCCGCCGACATACGGCGATTCACGGTGGCCTGCAGCGAATGGTACGTAGATTGAGCTGTCGACTCGTTGAGCGCGAAAAATGCCGTATCCACGCCCTGCAGCGGCGCACGTAGCGGAGCGTTATCCAAGGTGTTGTCGGTGATCACGTCACCAGTGACGGAATTCACAATTGGCTGTCGCACACTGGCGATCCGTGCCTGGTTGACTCCGACAGCGCGATATAGCTTGACTCCGTGGGTACCTGCGTAGGCCACCTGCAGGGTCGTGTCGCGAAGAAGTTCGTATTGCGCACTGGCGGTGAAATGCTGGAAGTAAGGTGTGCGCACCCTGCGATCGACGACTATCCCCGCCAATGGAGCCCCCTCCCGGATCAGCGGGAAACTGCTCACAGGCGGCACATCGGCAAATGGGTTATGCAGCGGCTGCCCGAAGGTCACGGAATCGAGGAAAAACGGCGGAGCAAAGTAACTGAGGGCGAGATAGAAGAAGGAAGGCCGCGAATAGAAAATGCCGTATCCTGCCCGGAAAGCCAGCCGGCCTGAAGCGAGAGGTGCCCAGGCCACACCTATGCGTGGACCGAAATTGTTTGGATCGATACTTTCCACGATCCGCTTGCCGACCCGGGTCACACCTGCCAGGCTGTATCGCGCCGGCGCATTGCCCGCCTCGATGATCCCCTGCGCCGGCGGTCCAATCGGAAGGCCGTTTGCATCCAGTCGCGGCTGGTACAGGGCCGGGTCGAATCCCCCGATACGCCCCCGTGAATCATAAGGAGGCTCATCCAACTCGTAACGCAGACCCAGGTTTATGGTGAGTCCGCGGGAAGGTCTCCAGTCATCCTGAACAAACAAGTGATAGTCGGTAGCGATTCCGTCGCGACCGGGCAATCCGGTCCCGAGGTGTGAAAACGCGCTGTTGCCCTGGAGAAAATCCTGAAAGCTAAGGAAGTCGATCTCTCCGTAAGAATACACAGCCGTCCGTGTCGCCTGGAAATTTGAATGAAGGACCTCGCCGGCAAAGCGAAGGTTGTGGCTTCCCTTTCTTAAGGAAAAGGTGTCGATGAACGAGACCGAGTGGGAGGCCAACCACAGCGTGATGTCGGACGTTCCGATCGCCGCGCCCCCAGGATCGGGCACCAGGCGAATGAGCGGCAGACCAGGAAGCTCGGGGGACGTGGGCCGCTGGATTCCGATTTCACTATCCGTCACCGGCTCCTGGGGAGTCTCATTGTGCCGGATGAAGTTGTAGCCGAAGCGCGCCTCGTTCACCACATTCGGGCTGAAGGTGTGAATCTCTTCCAACGAGAGCAGGCGGTTGTTGACATCCAACTCCGTGCCAAAACCGGGCAGCGTTGCACCATTGCCGAAGCTGGATCCTTCCAGCGCACTCAACTCCGGGGCATTGGCGAAGAAAAACTTGGCGGCCACTGAGTCGGCCGAACCGGGACGATAGTCGAAGTTAGCGTTGAATTGCTCTTCCCGGTAGGTCGAGATCGCGGTGCCGGAAACGCGTCCCCCGCTTTGTGGTGTAGGAATCAGGAACTGCCCGTCGGGCAATTTCAGGTTCAGCAGGGCCAGGGCCGCTGGATCTACGGTGGGAATGTCATAGGCGCTTGCCAGTGTGCTTTCCGAGCGATCGTTCGTAAGCTTGGGATCGATCAGCACGCTCTTGTAAAGGCTCTGGTCGGTCGCACCATTGGCTTCTCGCGTTCCCTGGTAAGACACGAAGAAGAAGGCCCGGTTCTTCTGCACCGGGCCGCCCAGCGTGGCGCCGTAGAGGTTGCGCTTCATCGCTGGCCTGGCGACTCCTGCAGCTTTCAGATTGGGGTCATTCGCGTTCAACGCTTCGTTGCGGAAGTACTCGTAGAAATTTCCATGGAAGGAGTTGGTGCCGCTCTTGGTTACGACCTGCACACCTCCTCCGCCCGTTCCGCTCACCGATGCGTCGGCCATCGAAGTCTGCACCTTCACCTCCGCAACTGCCTCCGGCGCGGGAACTGCCACGTCGCCCAGGTCGTGCGCGAAAATGTTGTTCGCATCGATGCCGTTGATCTGGTAGTTGTTTTGCGAGACTCGTGCGCCATTCACGGTCACGTTCGGCGTGTTGCGCCCAATGGCGCTGTTGTTGGCAAGAGCTGCGGTCACGCCCGGGGCAAGTGTCAAAAGTTGCAGGAAATTCCCTGCGGGAAGAGGCAGTGTGCTGACACTGACAGAATCCAGAGTGGTGCTCAGTTCCGGGCTGTTGCTGCTGACCGCTGGAGGCACATCATGGATGGTCACTTCATAGGCGGATCGGGCAACCGGAAGAGCCACATTGACCGCGGTCGTCTCCGTCACCCCGACCCTAACGTCGCGGAACCGGGCGCTGGCAAATCCGGGAGAGGTAATGCTCACAACATAGCTGCCAGGCGGCAACTGCGATGCGGCGTAACTGCCCGCCTGGTCGGTGACCGTCGTGCGCCGGTCGTTGGTGGCCTGGTTCTCGATTACGACCTGAGCACCCACGATCGCGGCACCCTGCGAATCGCGGACCGCGCCGGCTATGCGGCCGCTGGTCTGAGTCTGGCTTAGCGCAAGGATCGGCAAAATTCCGCTCGTTAGGGCCACAAGGGCCCAACCAGAGATGGCCCGATGACTCATAAGCAGACCTCAGCTATGCCGTCGGTGAAGACAGCCTTCGACCTAGGCTGAACCAGTCAGAGACTCGCCCGGGATGCGCTCAGTGCTCATTGCGGCAACCCCACACGGCGAAGCAAATCGTTGAACCTCGGGTCGGAGCGCAGCGGATCCCACACATCGTCGCGCTTGAGATAAATGATCATCCAATGCCGCTGATCCACGGCTTTATCCAGCCAGGCGAAAGCGCGATCCTTGTTTCCCAGACTGGCGTAGGTAAAGGCCATGACGAGAAGGGGCAGATCGTGATGGCTCCGGCTATATTCCTCGCCGGCGCGCATCCACTCCTCAAGGGCAAACTTAGGTCCGCCCTTAGCGTCAGCACGCTTGAGTAGATTGGCGTACTCGGACCACCCATACAACAGTACACACCGTTCATACATTTCCACCGACTCCTTGAATCTGCCGGCGATGGCATAGTCTTTACCCATGACGCCCAGGGCAAAGGGATCGTTGAAGACTTGCGCGTCCAGCGCCTGCCTTTCTTGCTCCAAGGTCCAGCCGATGCGATGAACCGCCATGTCACCAAAGTAGTCATGCGAGGGGTCAAGCGCCTGCGCCAGTTCACGCTCCTTCCTGGCATCGTCGGTATCTCCCGATCTGTCCAAGCCACCCTGCACATTGTCCAAGTATTCGGCAAATTGAAAATGCGCGTCGGCCGAATTGGGGTTTAATTCAATGGCACGCTTGTACTCTCGCTCCGCCCCGCGCCAATCGTAGTCGTATTGCATTAGAAGCCGAGCCAATGCAAGACGCGCCGGGATATTACTCGCGTCCAGTTCGAGCGCTTTTTCCAGAGCGGCTCTGGCTTTGGGCAAGTATTCGAGCTGTGAAACATTATCCCCATCTACAGCGTCAAAATAGGCCACATAAGCCGGTAAATAGTTCGGGTCTGCCTGGACGGCCTGGTCGAGATAGGAGACGACGTTCTTTAACTCCTCGTCGATTGCCGGCTGTTTGCCTCTATAGTATGTAAGCTTTCGAGACTGATCCAGGTGAAACCTTGCCTCAACATATGCATCCAGCGCCTTGGGATTGACCAATCGTACGGTTTTCAACTTGGCTTGTTCCGCGGGTGTCACGGTGACTTGGATCTCTCCGGCAATCTCGCTGGCGACGGCGCTCTGAAGAACCAGCATGTCCTTGAGGTCACGCTCGAAGCTCTTCGCCCAGAGATGCTGGTCAGTGGGCCCGTAGATAAGCTGGGCGGTAATCCGCACGCGATCACCCGAGCGTTGCACCGTTCCTTCCACAACCGCATCGACATTCAGTTCGCGGGCAATCTGTGGCAGGGACTCGCTCGTTCCGCGATAGCGCATGGCAGTTGTTCGCGAGACAACCCTCAGCGCATTGATCTGTGCCAGGTCGGTAATTAGGGCATCGGTCATGCCCTCGGCGAAATACTCCTGGGACGGATCGATCGAAAGGCTCTGCAAAGGCAGAACTGCCAGCGAACGTATGGCAGGACGAGTATTGCGAGTCCGCCACATACCCCGCAGACTACTTACGCTGAAGACTCCCAGTACCGCAAGCACCGCCATGACGGCCCCAATGGCGATTGCGGCGGTCCTTGCCCTCGGGAAGTGTTTCTCTTCGCGGAGCCTGGCCGGAGACGTCCCGTTGACCGGGGCGACCGGCGCCACCAGGCGATAGCCGCGCTTGGGAATCGTCTGAATGAACCTGGGTTCGCGGGCGTCGTCTTTGAAGACGCGGCGCAGTTCGGAAATTGAGCGGGTCAGAACGTCCTCTGACACAAACGTGTCTGGCCAGACGGTTTGGAGAATTGCTTCTTTGGATACAGGTTCGCCAGGATGCTCGGCCAGGCAGACCAGCACCGCCATCACCTTCGGCTCCAGCTGAAGCGAGGTGCCGTCGCGGGAGATGGTGTTCAGGCTGGGTTGGACCAGCCAGGGACCCAACCGGAAACCGGCCTCTGCGATGTGCCCCGTGCTCATTGCGGCAACCCCATCCGTCGCACCAAGTCCTTGAACCTGGGGTCGGAGCGCAGTGGGTCCCACTGTGGGTCAAACGCCAAGTCTTCCATGCCGTCCCTGGCCTGGTAGCCTCTCTCCAGCCACGCGAAAGCTCGGTCTTTCTCATCGCCAAATCCGTAAATGCTCGCGATGTACCAGGCGGGAATGTAAGTCGTCCGGGAATACACCCCTTCCAGTTGCTTAGCAAAAACTCTCAACGCCTGCTGATATCCCGACCTCGCATACACCTGGCCGACGGTATCTGCCAGCTCCTGGTATTCCAGTATGGTGAGCATTTTCTGCAATTCGGCAATGGCTTCGGGTTGTCTTCCCGTCAACGAGTAGATGTTCGACAAGGCATAATGCGGGTAGAAGTCGCCGGGCATCATCTGGGCACGACTGTGATACAGCTCAATCGCGCGATCAAACTGTCGTGTCATATAGTAGGCGTTGGCCATGCGCTCGTTTTTGGGATCGAGAACTTGCGCTAACTCGGCTTCCTGCATCGCTTCTTGAGTTCGGCCAAGCCAGAACAGGAGGTCTGAATAATCCCCATGAACGTCTGCGTTGCTGGGTCCAAGCCTGATCGCACGCTGGTACTCCTTCTCTGACTCTAGCCAGTTCCAGTCGGCCGACTGCAGAATCGCGGCCATGGCGTGGTGCGCGTCCGCCATTGTGTCATCCAGTTGCAACGCCTTGAGAACCATGGGTCGAGCCCGTGGCGCCGAGTCTCGGGGCGGCAATTGGCTCGCTTGCCAGGCTTCCCACACTCCGACATAAGGCGGAGCGTAGTTGGGGTCTTCCTGAATTGCTTGCTGAAAGTACTCGATCGCTTTATCCGCCTCTTCCTGGTTAAGCTTCCCTTTATTCTTCTTGAAGACCGCATATTGAGCTTGCTGCAAATGGTAGCGGCCTTGCAGGTAAGCTTCGTGCGCCTTCAGGTTGACCGGGCGCGAGGAACTCAGTCGCGCCTGTTCACCGGGTCTCATCTGGACCCGAATCTCGCCAGCTATGCTGCTGGCTACTGCGCTTTGCAAAGCCAGCACATCCTTCGCGTCCCGCTCATAGCTTTGCGCCCAGATGTTCCTGTCCTGGGGCGCATAGATCAATTGCGCCGTGATTCGCACCTGATCGCCCGAACGCAACACAGAACCGGCGATAATCCCCTCAACCCCCAGTTCGCGCGCGATCTCGGCCACGGACTTATTCGCGGTCTTGTAGCGCATAATAGAGGTCCGAGAGATGACCCGCAGCGAACTCAGGCGCGAGAGTTCCGTAATCAGCTCCTCGGTCATGCCGTCAGCAAAATAGTCTTGGGACGGGTCGCCAGAGAGATTCTGCAGAGGCAGCACGGCAAGGGAGTTTATGACTGGAATATTTCTTCCGAATAATCGGTCGCGGAGGCCGGAGGGATTCAGAACAAGAAGGAACGCGCAAACCAGGGCCACGCCGGCAGCCAGGGCCAAGTTGATCTTCCAAGCTCTGCGGTTTGTCGGAACTGTACTCTCCGAAGGTTGTAGCTCTGCTCGATTCGCCACATACCCGTTGACCGGCTCCACCTTTGCCAACAGCCGATAGCCGCGTTTCGGAATCGTTTCGATAATCCGCGATTCGCGGGCATCGTCCTCAAAGACCCGGCGTAGCTCGGAGATGGATCGTTTCAATACGTCGTCTGACACGAACGTATCCCGCCAGACGGTTTCGAGAAGCTCTTCCTTTGAGACGGAATTGCCTGCGTGACGGGAGAGGCACACCAGCACTTCCATCACCTTCGGCTCCACCCGCGTGGACCTACCGTTTTGGGAGATGGTGTTGAGGCTGGGCTCGATCAGCCAGGAACCTACCCGAAAGTCGTTTTCCACGACCTCGTCCCCACAAGTCTAAGCAGCAGAATTATATACAAGCTCTGAGACGATTCCCACCATAACTGGAGCCCGATCCATCACTTCAACTTCACGAAATCCTCACCCCCGGTTCATGACTTCAGGCTGGCGTTCACAGTAGAAAACTTGTCGGGACGCACACCATCCCTGGGGCAAGCCCGGTCGATGTTTCGCCCAGAGCCCCCAGGTTCGCACTACCCACGGCTTTCGGTGCAAAGCCCGGTAAACAAGGAGGTTCACGATGCAGACATGTGTCAATATGCCGCAAATCCAGAGAAACAGCCCAAAACCAGGACATACATTGAAGATGGTCGTTCCATGCTTGCTGATCGCCCTGCTGGCAGCCATCGCGTATGGCCAGTCGGCGCCGGCCTTCAAGTTCGTCTCGTTTGATGTGCCCGGGGCCAACTCCACCGTTTCCCAAGGTGTCAACGCTCGTGGCGAAATTGTGGGGTTCTTTGATGACCAGAATGGTCTCCAGCACGGTTTCCTGATGAGCGGGAAGAACTTTCGCATCGTTGATATTCCCGGGGCAACGACCGGGACCGCTTCCACGGGTGTCAATGACTCTGGGGAGATCGTAGGAGCTTATAGTGCCGACGACCTCATCAATCATGGGTTTCTCTCGCGAGGTGGCGAGTGGACCACGATTGACTATCCCGGCGCTACCACCGGCACCATTCTCTGGGGAGTCAATGATGCTCTCCAAATCGTCGGAACCTACAGCGGGGACGACCTTGTCGATCATGGTTTCCTTTGGAGCAACGGCAAGTTCACCGCCATTGATTTTCCCGGGGCTCCGCTCACCGATGCCCTGGGCATCAACGAATGTGGCGACGTCGTCGGCTTTTACTCTGACACCAACAGCCGCCTGCACGGCTTTCACCTGAAACAAGGAAAGTTCACCACGATCGACTTCCCCGGCGCAGCTAGCACCGTTGTCCGCGGAATTAATTCGCAACACCAAATCGTAGGCCGCTACGCTCTGAACGGAACCACCCATGGTTTCGTGCTCAGCCAGGGCAAATTTGTCACGGTCGACTTTCCTGGTGCTACTTTCACGGTGGTACGCGGGATCAGTGCTCGTGACGAAAGCACCGGGAGTTATTTTGATGACGCTGGCGTGCAACATGGCTTCTTCGCCACCAGGTGAGTGTGGCATGAGGACTATTAAGGTGGACCACGCCAGCGAGAATTTGGGATGAAACACCGGCTCTGGAAAACTCGATTGCGATTGCCGTTCCTGGAGGCGTGTGTCCGCGCACCTTCCTCCCCTTGGATGGTGTTCTCCTCCTGTTTACTTGTCTTCGGAGCAGGTAGCGGATGCGGCGGCGCAGCTTCGCCGCCCGGAGGCAATCCTGTGCCGACACTGGTGGGTGTGAGTGTAACTTCGGCCTGGGTGGGTTCGGGACCGATTCCCCTCACCTTGAGCGGCAAAGACTTTGTGGCAGACGCCGTCGTGCAGTTCCACGGCGGCGCGCTTCCGTCATCATTTGTAAGCAGCACCGAGTTGACCACAACCATCCCGGTGGCAAGCCTGTCCACAGCGGCCACTGCAGCAATCACGGTCTCGAATCCATCTCCTGGCGGAGGGAAATCGAACGCCTTGTCCTTCATGGTCTCGCAACCGCCACCCGAGACAGAATATCTCGTGGGGGTGGATTTCCACGCCTATACGACCGATTTCAACGCTGCGGCGTTTGTCACGCAATACGACGATGCCGCCGTCCGGACGACTGTTCGATCGCAGCTGCAAGGAATCGCGGATAGCGGAGGGGAGCTGATTTCCACGCGGATCTGGATGGTGACCCCGGCAGGCGGGGACGACTTTGGAGAGAAGTGGCGTGCACATTTTCCCTTGAGCGATCAGGAACAAGCGAACCTCCGCGCCTTTGCGCAGGACGTCGCAGCCGTTATTGGGACCACTGGGAATCACCTCCAACTGGATCTTTGCCTGTTGTGGCTCGGGGCCGCCGATTACACTCTCGGATCCCCGTCCTCCGGACTTGGTTCCGAGGCGCTGAGTCCCTCCCAATTCACTGCGCAAGTACAGCTCACCATCGACAAAGCCTTGGCCGCGGTCGCCGATGTGAAAAGAAGTGACGGCAGTCTAGTGGCCGGGACGATTTATTTCGACGGTGAGATTGCGTTGGAAAAAGCCAACATTCAGTGGTTTCTTTCCACCCACTATCCCTACTTTGTGTCGCAAGTGCTGGCAGCCGGCTTTCGCCCATCGGCTTACCTTCAGGCGGAATGCACGGAGGACATCGTGTTGGACAACGGATTTACCGATCCCTCCTATCCCATCCTCAATGGTCATCGCTCCGTCGCCCGGGCGTACCGCATGTTGCGATGGATGTCGGAGCAGGGACTTTATCTGGCTCCGCGGACCGATTTTGATTGTTACCCCATCTCGGCCGGCACAAGCGTCAGGCAGTTGGTGAGTCGCGTGCTGGACGATGCCGACGCCACCTTCCCGTCGTTAGGTGTGCCTCACTCATACGCAATTCCCGAAACCAGCTATTGGCTGGATAACGCAGCACGCCTGGAGCTCGGGCAGGCCTGGGCGCAGGACGCCGGACAAAGCTCCCGGCTGAAACGCTTGACCTTCTGGACGACGCCCAACAATGGCGACGGATTGTCGGATGATGTGGCCTACCCGTTCAGCATTCAAGACTACCTGCCACCACCGTAAGGCCTGGAGCGGGGCGGGATCCCCCCGGAAGCAGGCTTGGCGGGAAGTTACAGGTCTTTCGGTGCACCGCGTAGAAACCTCACCCAAACCTCATCCGTCCCTAAGGACTTTGCCAGCGAGTCATGGCAAAAGCATGCAGGAAGGAAATAGTGGAGGTTCCAATGGAGAAATCGCACCCAGCAGCAACTGTGGCCTTGGCCCCAAGCGGCCTTGCTCTGATTTTCGCGGTTGCAACGCTCGTCGTTACCGCTCCGGCCCAGGGGCAGAACCCTGCACCCTTCGTTAGCCAACCTGTAGCTCCTGACTTCGTCAATCCGGGTGGGCCAGGTTTCACGCCGCCCATCAACGGTAACAGGTTCGTGCCCGCCGCGGTCAACTGGGGTACCGATAGCCGAGCGACCGCATCAGGTCCAAATGCAACTCTTGATCCGAACCAGCTCGTTTTTCCTGTACAAGTGATTGATACCGGCAGTCCACCGCAATCCGTCACGCTGACAAACTACGGGGACCAGACCCTTGTTATCACAGGTCACCGGATTAGCAAGAACTTCTTAGCAATGTGGGACTGCAGCAAGAATCTCCCACCGGGTGCACGCTGCACGATTCAGATAGAGTTCCAGCCTCAGACCAAAGGCGACCTGAAGGGCAAGCTGTGGATCGCCGATAATGCCCCCGATAGCCCGCAGTCGGTAAGTCTCTCCGGTGTCGGAACGGTGGCGGAGTTCGATCCAGGCGGACTCAACTTCGGAAGGGTATTCGTCGGTCAACGGAAGTCTCTGGCGACAAAGCTAACCAACAAGGGAAACGAGCCCCTGAACATCACAAGCATCACCATTGCCGGGGTTTACTTCTCTCAGACCAACGATTGCCCGGATCCCGGAAAGCTTGATGCCGGTTCATCCTGTACGATCACCGTGACGTTCAGCCCGCAACAAGCGGGAGCGCGTACCGGCCAACTCCTGGTCTACGACGATGGTGGTGGGAGCCCGCAGCATGTGAGCTTGCTCGGAGAAGGCTGCCAAGGCATCAAGTGCACGGATGCTGGGGCTCAATTGACGAAGGCCAGAACTGCGCTCAGCAACAGTCCTACCACGACCGTTCCAGCTCCAACCCATCCTGGGCCTGTGGGATCGCGGGTGATGCCGCTCGTTGATTCGAAACGTCTCGATCCCTACCAGCCAAGCCGCGGCCAGCGGGAGTTGCTCGTTCGCTTCTGGTATCCCGCGGCACTCTCTGGCGACTGCGAACCCGCGGAGTACACCTCCGACAAGATATGGAGCTATTTTGCGGATCTTGTGGGGACTGCTCTGCCGCAGGTACTCACCCACAGTTGTCAGGATGCTCGCATGGCTGACGGTGCGCATCCGGTCGTGCTGCTCACCCCGGGTTACACCGGGACTTTTACCGACTACACTTTCATTGCCGAGGATCTGGCCAGTCACGGCTATGTTGTCGTTTCGATAGATCACACGCATGAAGCCACCGCAGTGGAGTTCCCCGATGGAAAGTTCGTCCCGGGATCTCTGGGCAGCCATTTCGACCGCACCTGGCGACTGGATCAGCGAACCCTGTCGTGGGCCTTGTCGGTGAGATCGGCAGACTTGAAGTTTGTCCTCGACGAACTGGAACGTCTGAATGCAACGGAAGACGGCCCCATTGGCGGTAAGCTCGAACTCGACCGCATGGGTGTGATTGGGCACTCGCTGGGTGGTCTCTCGGCAATTCTGGGGGTAGAGCGGGAACCTCGTTTCAAGGCCGCAGTCATCCTTGACGGGGAGCTTACAGAGGAATCGGCTAACGGGACAGACAAGGCCGTTCTGCTACTCACCATGGACCGCCAGCATTGGACACAACACGAATGCCAGTTGTGGAAACACCTGCGCGGTCCCCGCCTGGCGGTGAATTTCAAGGGCGCAGACCACCTGCTGCCCTCGGATGCCGTTTGGCTGGCGAAAGGCGCAATCAAGACCGGAAGCATGTCTCCGGAACAGGCGGTAGCGGCGGTGCGAAGCTACGTCGCGGCTTTCCTCGATGCCAATCTTGTCGGCGCACCGGCGGATTGGTTACTGAAGGCAACGTCGCCTGCGTATCCCGGTGCAGTGCTGACGTCCCAGAATCAGTCTTTGTGCAAACCGGAATAGGATCGACCAGTCATTGTGGCGGCAACATCGGTGGGCCATTTTAAGGAGGATTCAGCGGGAAATATTACCGGCAGCCAGACCCGAAGCGTGGGCGGAGACTCGGCGGTGGAGGACATCTCCGGCTCCGTCACCCTGAACAGAGACTGCACGGGCAATGGAACCATCAACGCATACGTGGAGGGAGTGCTGCAGCGTACCGCAACTCTGGCCCTCGTCTACGACAGCAACCAGAACCATGCCCGCATGATCTTCCAATCCTTGACACTACCGGACGGCACTAACGTTCCGGTGGTCATTACGGTTGAAACCAACAGGTTGGCCACCCGCGACTGAATTCCGGGATGGCTGAGGGGCCCATCACCCTGTTGACCCGAGTTGCAAGGTGGTGGGCCAAGGCCCCAACCTGCCCGAGGCCGACAAACTCTTCTCCCGCCCGGAATCGCACTGGACGCCCCTCGCAAAAACCTCAGCGTAACTTCACCCTTTCCTAAGGACTCGCCAGTTCCTCTTCCTTATCTTGAGCGGGGTTACGGCGCACAGGCATTGGCCAGGGGCGGTGGGGGCTGTTGCCCCGGTTCTCCGTCACCGCCCTGCGTCGTATAGGGGAACTCAACATGGTTCGACAGGTTCTGACAGGCCTCGCAACTGGCTTCTTTTTGTTGTCGGCTCCCGTGTCACTCCCTGCGCAATCCCCACTCAGCAATCTTTGGAATACGACCTCTCCCCGGCCCACCACCTCCGGCCAGGTTGGAACTCTCCCTATGCAGCTCGCGGATTCCACCCGGCGTGACCCGTACCACCCCGCTGACGCAACCCGCACGTTGATGGTTCGCTTCTGGTATCCAGCGGCACCCGGGCAACTGTGCCAGCCTGCGGAATACACCTCTGCCAAGGTGTGGGCTTATGTCTCCCATCTCTCCGGCTTCCCCGTACCCAGCGTCCGAACGAATAGCTGCCAGAGAGCAGTAGTTGCGACGGGGCCACACCCCGTAGTCCTGTTCTCTCATGGTTACACCGGCATGCTGACCGACTCCACATTTCTCTTTGAGGACCTCGCCAGTCGAGGCTACGTCGTCGCCTCGATCGCGCATACCTACGAGACAACCGCGGTCGAGCTCCCCAATGGCCGGCTGATTACTTCCATCCTCGGGAGCTACTTGGGCGGAGACAGCCTGCGCATGGACTATGAATCACTGCGATTCGCACGCACGGCCCGGTTGGCGGACATCCGGTTTCTGCTCGGCGAACTGCAGCGCCTCAACAGCAGAATAGACAGCCCGTTCCGGAGCAGACTGCGCCTCGACCGAGTCGGCGTAATGGGTCACTCACTCGGTGGCGAGGTCGCTCTTGCGGCGCTGGAGCGTGATCCGCGCCTGCGAGCGGCAGTGTCGCTCGACGGGGCGGTGTCGCCGGAGGTCGCCGAAGGCTCCGCTAAACCTGTACTGCTACTGGCCGCCGGACGCGAGCACTGGACCGATGAGGAGTGTCAGCTATGGAGCGGCTTACGCGGCCCACGGTTCGCCGTAGATTTGCGGGGAGCGGATCATTTCACTTCTTCTGATGCCATATGGATGTTTCAGAACGTGCCGGGAATGGCCGCCTCGGTGGGGAACATGGGCCGAGAAAAAACCATCGCGGCCATACGAAACTACGTCGCTGCATTCTTCGACGCGTATCTCTTGGGCAACCCGCCGGAGGCTTTGCTCAATACCGCATCCACCGATTACCCCGACGCAATCGTAACCAGTCCACGACAAACGCTGTGCCGCCAAAATTCCGCAGTCGCCCAGGGAGGATCCCAATGACACACCTACGCTCGCTGTTCTCGAGATGGCTTACCGAGGGCGGATCTCGAAGATATCCGGATCGCGCCGGCAAGTCACCTGCATCGGTGACGCCGCAAGCCCCATCTCGCCGGCACCGTTCCAGTTCTCTGGTGACTGGATGTCATTGCGTCATCCTCGGGCTAGTCGTTGTCGGAGGAGTTGGAAAAGGCTGTTGCCCGGGCCCCGGGTGCCCTCCGCCCAAGTTCCCGGCTTATACGTTCACGCCCAATACTTTGACTTTCGCTCCCCAGGTCGTAAATCCGGCCGGCGGTGCCAGCGCGCCTCAAAGTGTCATCCTGAAGAGCACCGGTTCGAAGGCATTGACCATTAGTAGCATCACCGTAACTACCGGCTATGCTCAGACCGACGATTGTCCCGCTACACTGGCCATCGGTTCGACCTGCACGATTCAAGTGACCTTCGCTCCCAACGCGATCGGCGCTATCAATGGCATCGTCAGCGTGAACGGGCAAGACGACCGCGGATTGACTCTCTCGGGCGCTGGTATTCCTCCGATAGGTTTCTCTCCTGCCAGCCTAGATTTCGGAACCGTAGATCCGGGAACCACCAGTACCCCGCAAACCGTGACGTTGACCAATAACCAAACCACAATTCTCACCATCAACAACATTTCTACCAGCGGAGATTACGCCCAGACGAACAACTGTCCCGCCTCTCTCGCCGTCGGCGAGAGCTGCGATATCCAAACGACATTTACGCCCACGGTTTCGGGCGCCGTGCCCGGCGCCCTGACGGTTGTGACCGACGCCCTACCCGGCAGCCAGCCCCTATTACTCACAGGGACTGGCTCCGGGTCGGTCACTGCCAGCGTCTCATTTTCACCGGCAAGTCTGACCTTTGCCGATCAGGAGGCAGGCACCAGCAGCGCCGCACAACCGGTTACTTTGACCAACACCAGTGGCACTACCGACCTGACAATTAATAGCGACAGCTCCTCCGGTTCCAACTATCT
>Ga0335082_10002565_pt1 | contig 19588 bp, 20 predicted proteins | sample Lox_Sample_41_FD_206718 | JGI IMG/M metagenome (GOLD analysis project Ga0335082, IMG submission 206718) | Soil microbial communities from Loxahatchee National Wildlife Refuge, Florida, United States - Lox_Sample_4.1 | ecosystem: Environmental > Terrestrial > Soil > Wetlands | place: USA...
CCGTCGGTGCCTGCGTCGCAGCGGGCGGCTGTGGCGGCGCGGAGGCCGTGGTGACCGGCGGCGAGGCCTTGGCCGCCGGCGGCGGGCTATAGTAGGACGGTCTGGGTCCGAAGAACTCCCAGGCGAAGTAGCCTAGCGTGCCGACGATGGCGATGCCCAGGATCCCCACGACGATGAAGAACGGACGCCGCGGGTCGTAGTCGGGGGTCTTGGCCTCGAACATCTGACGCGCGGCGGCGCGATCGTCGTTCTCGGTCGCCGCGGTCGCGCTCGCCGCCGAGGCAGCCGGCGCGAGGCTCGGCGCGGCCGGTGCCGACGGTGCGTCGCGGCGGACGCCGGCCGAGGGCAGGTCTTCGGAGAGAATCTCGAGCGGCTGCGTGATGTCGGGCAGCCGGTCGCGCGTGATCAGCGGACGCTCGCCGGCATCGGCGGGCGTCGGCTCCAGCGAGAGTCCGCTCCCCAGGTCGGCCGGCGCAACGGTGTCTTCGCCCTGCTGACCCGAGGCGTTCTGCTTGGCGAGCTCCGCCTTTTTCAGGGCCTCGAGCAGCAAGCTCACTGCGGGCACCCCACGTCGATCCGGTAGTCGCACGGGCGCTTGCCGGGATTCGGCTGGGACATGAAGTCCTCGCCCGGCGCGAACACGCGGTAGCCGCGATAGTCGCCCTCGAGGCTCGGATCACGGATCACGATCGGCCGGAGAAAGATCACCAGCTCACTCTTCGTGTTGCCGATTTGCCGGTTGGAGAGCGCATCCCCGACGAACGGGATCCGGTTGATGAACGGGATCGAGTCCTGCTGATCGGCGAGCGAGTCCTGGATCAGCCCGCCCATGACCGCCATCTGACCGCTCGATAGTTTGATCACCGATTCCATCTCGCGTGTCACGATCTGCGGAATCCGGTTCGGACTGCCGAGGTTCGGGGTCGGATCCAGCACGAACGTGCTGATCCGCGAGATCGTCGGCTTCACGTTCAGCAGCACGCCGTCGGCGTCGCTGATCTGCGGCGTGAGGTTGAGGACGACCCCGACGGGAACGGTCTGCGGCACCGCGGTGAACGACTGGAGGTTTCCGGTGTTCACCGTCCCCTGACTGATCTGCGAGGAGATGGTGAAGTAGACGACGTTCTCGACCACTTTGAGCAACGCGGTCTGGTTGTTGACGACCGAGATGCGAGGCGAAGACAGCACTCGCACGTTCCCGAACGTTTCCAGCAGCTTCAGGCTCGCCAGTAAGCTCGCGGAGGTGTATGCAAGGGTGAGGTAACTCCCGGTGGGTGTCGCCGTCAACGCCGTGCCTTGCGGCACGATGCCGCCGGAGATGCCGGCGGTGCCGGTGCGCAGAATGTTGAAGTCGATCCCCTGCTGGTAGGCGTTGGCGAGCTGCACGTCGACGATCGTCACCTCGATCAGCACCTGGCGCTTGGCGTTGACGAGCACCTGGTCGAGGAATTCCTGGAGCTTCTCGTGCTGGCGCAAGGTCGCACGGACGTTGAGGATTCCCGACTCGGGATTCGCGATCACCGACGATGCCTCGCGGAAGGTCACGTTCGGGCCCGCGCCCAGCGCGGCGACGCTTACCCCACCAGACGCCCCGCCAGCCCCGGGTTGTCCGGGGGCCCCGGCCGCTGGCGCGGGGGCCGGCGCCACGGCACCCCCGGGCAGGAGCTTGTCGGTCTCGCGCAGCATCTCCTCGACGTTCTTTACGAGCGTGTCCCAGAAGCGGTTGGCGCTGCGATTCTGGACCGCGACGCGCGACGTATTCTGACCGGCGCCGCCACCGGCAGCACCGGCGGCAGCGCCGGCGCCACCACCGGTCTGCCCCCCGACGATCTCGGCCGAAACGGTGACCTGGCCCTGCGTCGAACGCTCCATGTTGACGTAATCGATCTTGTAGATCCGCAGGTACGGTGAGTCGGGCATGACGAGCAGGTTCGGACCGCTGATCTCGTAGCGCATATCGACCTGCTTGGCGATGCGGGTGAGGAGCTGGGGCAAGGTCTGATCGATCGCGTTGAGCGTCACCGCGCCGCTGATCCCCGGGTGAATGTCGACGTTGAGCTTCGCGTCGCGCGCGAGCGCGAAGAGGAGCTCGCGAACGTTTACGTTGTTGACGACGACGCTGTAGGTCTCGGCGCGTACGGTCGGCCTGGGCTTGGGCGGGACGGGGACCGCCTGAACCGGCGGGGGAATCGTCGCATTGGGGGTGGCGGGGGCCTGGTCCTGCATGTGACCGACCGAAGGCTTCATCGGCTGGAAGCACCCGGTCAGGGCGATCCCGAGACCGCAGACGAGCAGCTTCTTGACCATGCCTCCCCGACTCCCAGTGCGCGGCTGACGCTCAAGCCCCCAAGGACCCGAAAAGCCAGTATAACAAAACACTCTAAGAAACTGTTTTATTGGCGCAAAGCGTTTGTGGCCTAGTGCCGGATCCGGGTGAGAACTTATTCCTGGTTCTGCCGGCGCATGACTCCGATGCTGCGGTGGAACGGGCCGCGCGATTTGAACGACGTCGGCAGGCCGCCCATGGCGGTGATGGTGTCTTCCAGCGTCGGGTAGTTGCCGTAGGTCACGCCGTAGAACTGCCGGCCGTTCTGCTTGACGCCGTAAAGATAGATGTCCTCGAGCTTCACCGTCTGTTGCGCTTCCTCGAGAAACCGCTCGATCGCCTGCGAGTCACCGGCGGTCATCAGCTGGATCGTCCACGTTCCGTTCGGTGCGGTCTTCAGCCACTTTTGCGTCGCAGCGAACCGCTCCTGCGCGAGCTTTCCGGAAGCGGGGGGGTGGGCACCGGCCGGCGGCGCGACACTCGGGGGCTGGGGCGGGGGCGGGGCGGCTGGCGTCACCGGAATTGCGGGCACTGCGGCCACCGTCGCGACTGTTGGCGAGGGGACGGCCGGCAATGACTCGGGTTCCGGGCTCGCTTTCGTCGTCGGTGCTTCCTGAGGTGAGCCGGGGGAGGCGGTCGGCGCCGTTGCGGGCATCGCCACGGGAGCGTTGCCCGGGCCGGCGGCTGCAGCGGTGCCCTGCACCGCACCCGATTGATTCCAGAGGTGCACGCCCACGCCGACCAGGAGCCCTGCCGCGAGTCCCGCGGCGACGAGCCACCAGGCGTTCGGAACGCCGCGGCGCCGGCTCCCGAACTCCGAGTCGCGGACGGCGGCGCGCGCGTGTTTCGCGGTGACCTGGTGCGTGCCGTCGGCAAACGCCGCGAGCAGCGACTTGTCGGCGAGGATGTTGATGCGGCGAGTCAGACCCTGCGAGGACTGGGCGATGAGCTTCATCGCGGGTGGCGCGAAAACGTTGGGTCCGCGGTAGCCCGCGGCGCGCATGCGGAAGTCGACGTAGCTCTCGACGTCGGCGCGCACCAGCGGCTCGAGCTTGAAGCTGTGCGTGATCCGCTCCTTCAGCTGGCGCATGTTCGGCAGCGCGAGATGCTGGTCGAGCTCGGGCTGGCCGAAGAGCACGATCTGCAGGAGCTTGTGCCGGTTCGACTCGAGGTTCGAGAGGAGGCGGATCTCCTCCAGCGTCTCGATCGGCATCGCGTGCGCCTCGTCGATCAATACGACCACGCGCCGGCCAGCGGCGTAGAGCTTGATCAGACGCTCCTGCAGCGCGCGCAGCAGGATCGTGACCCGCTCGCCGCGCGACTCGACCTGCAGGTCGGCGGCGATCACGTGCAGGATCTCGTCCCGGGACAGGGACGGGTTCGCGAGATAGATCGTCTCGACGCTCTTCGGCAGGCGTTCGACCAGTACCCGGCAGAGCATGGTCTTGCCGCTGCCGACCTCGCCGGTGACCTTGACGATGCCTTCGTCGTGGGTGATCGCGTAGAGCAGCGCTTCCAGCGTCGCGCCCCGGTTTGCGCCCGAGAAGAAGAACTCGGTATGGGGCGTGATGCGAAAGGGCGGCTCGTTGAGGCCGAAATGGCTCAGATACATGGGGTTGCGCGCTTTATGTCACCCTCATATTGAGCGCAGACCGGGTTCCTTTACAAGGGGGTGCCCATGCGCGGCCCCCGGGGATCTACAAGGGGGGCGGGCAGCCGCCTTGTTCGTCGGGGGATATACACAAGGCGAGTCTCCCCATGTTCGTATCGAGCCTAGAAGGGTGCAAGAAGCAGCTAAGGCCATGCGCGCAGCCGCGCGGCCGTCACTGCTTCTGCAACGATTCCATCCGGCTGTAGAGGGTCGTGCGGTTGATGCCGAGGAGCTTCGCGGCCTGGCTCACGTTGCCGCGGGTGAGCTTCATCGCCGCCTCGATGTAGCCCTGCTCCCACGCCTTCAGCATGCTGTCGAGGTTGAAGCTCCGCTCGCGCTGCAGGTGGGCCTGCGCCTGCTCGATCAGCGTGTCCGGGTCGCTCGGCGGTCCGAACTCCGCCGAGGGGGTGGCGCTCACGTCGAGCTCCGGCTCGAGCTCCCTGGCCGAGAGCTTCTGCCCTGCGTACTTCGTCGTGAGCCGGATCACGATGTTGCGCAGCTCGCGCACGTTCCCCGGGAAGTGATAGTCCCGCCACAGCTTGGCTGCGCTGTCGTCCAGCGAAAACGGCGTGAGCTTCGCCTGGTCGGCGTAGAAGTTGCAGAAGTGCTCGAGCAGCAGCAGCCGGTCCTCGTCCATGTCCCGCAGCGGCGGCACGTTGATCGTGAAGACGCTGAGGCGATGGTAGAGGTCGGCGCGGAAGTTGCCTTTCTTGATCTCCTGGCGCAGGTCGCGGTTCGTCGCCGCGATCACGCGCGCGCGGCTGAAACGCCGCTGGGTCTCCCCGACCCTCTGGTACTCGCCGTTCTCGAGCACCCGCAGGAGCTTCGCCTGCAGCTCGAGCGGCAGCTCGCCGATTTCGTCCAGGAAGAGGGTGCCGTCCGCCGCATCCTCGAAGTAGCCGGACTTGTTGGTCATCGCTCCGGTGAACGCGCCCTTCACGTAACCGAAGAGCGTCGGCTCGACCAGCGTCGGCGCGATCGCGGCGCAGTTGAGCGCGAGCGAGGGCTTGTCGCGACGGCTCGAGAGCCGGTGGAGCGCGGTCGCCACCATCTCCTTGCCGCTGCCGGATTCGCCCTCGATCAGCACCGGGAACGGCGAATCGGCGCATTGCGACGTCTGGCTGCGAAGCTTCTGCATCGCCGGGCTCCGCCCGATCAGCATCCCTTCCTCGACCGAGCCCGACCCGGAGAGCTCGGCCGCGCGGAACTGCAGCGCGTGCTGCAGGATCCGCTTCAGGTTGACCGGGTCGGCGGGCTTCGCGACGAACTCGGCCGCGCCGAGCGCGCGCGCGTGGCGGGCGTTCGAGGCGTCGTTCTGGCCGGAGAGCACCAGGATCTTCATGCTCGGCGAATGCGCAAGGAGATCGCCGATCAGCGCGAACCCCTCGTCCGGGCGGTGCGGCACCGGCGGCAGACCGAGATCGACCAGCGCGAGCTGCGGCGGATGATCCATCTGGCGCAGCAGACTCACCGCGTGGCTGCGCGAATCGCTCGCGAGGACCTCGAAGTCCTTGCCAAGCGCGTAGGCGAGCGTGTCGGTGATCAGCGGATCGTCGTCGACGATCAGCAGGGTGGGCTTGGCGCTGGGGTCAGACATGGGCGAGCGTCCCCGATGCAGCGGAGAAAGGCTCTCTCCGTCGAAATCTCGCCATAATGGTCGCACAGGGCTCGGGGCGCTCCTGAGAAATACGGCACACCTTGGTGCAGGACGATCATCCGATCGCAAATCTCTTCCATGTCCGCCAGCGCGTGGGACGTGAAAAGGAGGGTCCCGCCGTGGGCGCGCAGGTCCGCGAGCAGGGCCTTGACGCACGCACGCGCCTTCGGATCGAGGCCGCTCATCGGCTCGTCGAGGACGTAGAGGTCGCGCCGCGCGAGGAAGGACGCCGCGAGCCCGAGCTTCTGCGTCATGCCCTTCGAGTAGGCGCGCACTGGCTTCCCGAGCGCGGCCGGATCGAGGTCGAGGGCCGCGAGCATCGCGAGCACTTCCGCGTCGTCATAGCGCCTTTGCTGCAGCTGCAGCATGAAGGAAAGGAAGTCGCGGCCGGTGAGGTAATAGGGCGGCACGAACCGCTCGGGCAGGAACGCGAGTCGGGCGCGCGAGCGCGGTTCCGTGTGGGGAACGCCGAAGAGCTCGATCTTCCCCGAGTCCACGGCGCAGAAATCGAGCATGCACTTGATCAGCGTCGTCTTGCCGGCGCCGTTCACGCCCGCGAGGCCGAGGAACTCGCCGGGTGCGATCTCGAGGTCGACCCGGCGCAGCACCTCCGCCTTGCCAAAGCGCTTGGTGATGCCGCTGGCGCGGACGACAGGATCTGGCATGCGGGCGGTGTCGTGATCGAGACGGCTCCCGCCGATGATATCGCAGGCACGCCGGCGCGCCCTTCGCTAAAGATGGCTCTCGCGTTGCCTTTCCTTTAGTATTCAGCCCTTTGTTGTCGACTTCCCACCCCCGCTTGCCTGTCGCTGCCCCGGACGCCGGAAACCTGGTCGAGATCGAGAACGTCACGTTTTCCTACGGGGGCGCGAACGTCCTCGACGGCATCTCGCTCACGATCCCGCGCGGCCGCGTGGTGGCGATCATGGGGGGCAGCGGCAGCGGCAAGACGACGCTGCTCAGGCTGATCGGCGGGGCGTTGCGGCCGCTGAAGGGCGAGGTCCGCGCATTCGGACGCTCGGTGAGCCGCGCGCGCACGCGCGAGCTCTATCGGCTGCGGCGCAAGATGGGCATGCTGTTCCAGTTCGGGGCGCTCTTCACCGATCTCTCGGCCTTCGACAACGTCGCCTTCCCGATGCGCGAGCGCACCGACCTGCCAGAGCCGCTGATCCGCGACCTCGTGCTCATGAAGCTGCAGGCCGTCGGCCTGCGCGGCGCGGCCGATCTGATGCCGCAACAGCTCTCCGGCGGCATGCAGCGGCGCGTCGCGCTCGCGCGCGCGATCGCGCTCGATCCGGCGCTCATCATGTACGACGAGCCGTTCACCGGGCTCGACCCGATCTCGCTCGCGGTGACGGGCCAGCTGATCCGCGATCTGAATGACGCGCTCGATGCCGCCTCGATCGTCGTCACCCACGACGTCCACGAGTCGCTCGCCATGGTGGACTACATCTACTTTCTGGCGAACGGCCGGGTCGTGGCGCAAGGGACCCCCGACGAGGTGCGCGCCTCGACCGCGCCGTTCGTGCACCAGTTCGTGCACGGCGAGACCGACGGCCCGGTGCCGTTCCACTACCCGGCGTCCGACTACGCGGGCGCGCTGCTCGCCGCGCGGTGATGCTCGCTCGCGTCCTCTCCCTCTTCGAGGCACTCGGCGCGCGCGTGAACGGCATGATCGCGCGCCTCGGGCTCGCGAGCCGGTTCTTCTGGATCATGCTGCGTCTGTCGGGCACGAGCTTCCGGCGTCTGCCGCTCACCATCCGCGAGATCTACTTCGCGGGCGTGCTGTCGCTCATCATCATCGCGGTGTCGGCGCTCTTCGTCGGCATGGTGCTCGGGCTGCAGGGCTACGACACGCTGGTCCGCTACGGCTCGGCGGACGCGGTCGGGACGCTGGTCGCGCTCTCGCTCACACGCGAGCTCGGGCCGGTCGTGGCGGCGCTCCTGTTCGCGAGCCGCGCCGGCTCGGCGATCACCGCCGAGATCGGCCTGATGAAGGCGACCGAGCAGCTCTCGGCGATGGAGATGATGGCGGTGGACCCGATCGCGCGCGTTGTCGGCCCGCGCTTCTGGGGTGGGGTCATCTCGATGCCGCTGCTCGCCGCGCTCTTCTCCGCGATCGGCATCTTCGGCGGCTACCTCGTCACCGTGCAGCTGATCGGCGTCGACGAGGGCGCGTTCTGGTCGCAGATGCAAAGCTCGGTCGACCTGCACGACGACGTGGTGAACGGCATCATCAAGAGCGCCGTGTTCGGCGTCGCCGTGACCTGGATCGCGGTGTTCGAGGGTTACGACGCCTCCCCGACCGCCGAGGGCGTGTCGCGCGCGACCACCCGCACGGTGGTGACCTCGTCGCTCGCGATCCTCGCGCTCGATTTCGTGCTCACCGCATTCATGTTCAGAGGGGCCTGAGCAAATGATGAACCGTAGGGCACTCGACATCTGGGTCGGCTTCTTCGTCGCGCTCGGTTTCGCCGCGATCATGTTTCTTGCGCTGCGCGTCGCGAGTTCCGCCACGCTCGCTGCCGCCGACGGCTACGAGGTGAAGGCGAAGTTTGATAACATCGGGGGCCTCAAGGTCCGCGCGCCGGTCAAGAGCGCGGGCGTCGTGGTCGGAAGAGTCGCCGGCATCCGCTTCGACAACGAGAGCTTCGAGGCGGTGGTCACGATGAACGTCGACAAGCGCTACAGCTTCCCCAAGGACACCGCGGCCAAGATCCTCACCTCCGGGCTGCTCGGCGAGCAGTACGTCGGTCTGAGCGCCGGCGGCGACACCGCCAACCTGAAGGAGGGCGACACGTTGAAAATTACCCAGTCCGCGATCGTGCTCGAGAGCCTGATCTCGCAGTTCCTGTACAGTAAGGCCGCCGAAGGCGGCGAGAAGAAGTAGCTGAAGTAGCACCCAGAAGAAGTAGCCAGGAAGAAGCAGTCAGGGAATGATAAGAACCCTCCGAGCGGGCGCGGCGGCGAGCGCCCTGATCGTGCTTGCGGGCTGTGCCACCACCGGCGCTGACCCGCGCGACCCGTGGGAGCCGGTGAACCGCGCCACCTTCGAGTTCAACGACGGCCTCGACCGTGCGCTGATCAAGCCGGTGGCTCAGGGTTATCGCTTCATCACCCCGGAGCCGATGCGGACCGCGGTCACCAATTTTTTCTCCAATCTCAACGATCCCTGGGTTGCCCTGAACCAGCTGATGCAGGGGAAGGCGCGGCTCGCAATCGACGACCTCGGCCGGTTCGTGTGGAACTCCACGTTCGGTCTCCTCGGGCTGATCGACGTCGCGACAGACATGGGGCTGCCGAAGCACAGGGAGGATTTCGGTCAGACGCTCGGCGTCTGGGGCGCGGGCTTCGGGCCGTACCTCGTGCTCCCGATCTTCGGGCCGAGCAGCGTGCGCGACGGCACCGGCCTCGTCGTCGACGCGTTTGCGTTTCTGCCCTGGCAGATCCCCAAGTGGGCCGATTTCAATAACCGTGCCACCTGGCAGTGGTCGCTCACCGGGCTCGATCTCGTGCAGACGCGCGCGAGCCTGCTCGATGCAAGCAACGTTCTCGAAGAAGCCGCGCTCGACCGCTACGCATTCGTGCGCGATGCCTACTTCCAGCGCCGCCGTTATCTGATCTACGACGGCAGCCCGCCGCCGCTGCCGGCCGAGACGCGATCGGGCCCTGCGTCGCTCGCTCGGCGCGCGCCGGCGGTTGAGCGAAGCGTCGTGCTGCTGCCTGAGCCGGGCTCGTGGGAGTCGCTGGCTGCCCAACTCGCGCGATCGACTGCGGCAGCGGCCGCTGACCCCGAGGCCTCGGAGCCATCGTCGCCTGCCGAACCCGCGGAGGTGAGCGAAGAGCGACCCGTGCAGCCCGCAGAGGCGGGTGCGGAATCGCCTGCGGCGCCTGCAGAGGAGGGCAAAGCGCTGCTCGAGGCACCAACGTTCACGGGCCAGCTCGTGGAACCGAAGATCCCCGCCAACTACCCGGCCGTCCTTGCGGCCGACGCGCCGCGCACCGTCGCTGCCTGGTAACCGTCAGGACTCGATCGACATGATCCGTATCATCTTATCCATTGTGCTCGCCTTCCTCGCGCAAGCGGCGCTCCCCCAGGACCTCGCCCCCGACGTCCTGGTGAAAAACGTCACCCAGGACGTGATCAGCATCGTCAAGCAGGACAAAGACATCCAGGCCGGGAACCAGAAGAAGACGATCGCGCTCGTCGAGGAGAAAGTGCTTCCGCACTTCAACTTCGGCCACATGACCGCGCTCGCGATGGGGCAGAACTGGCGCAAGGCCACGCCCGAGCAGCAAGGCCAGCTCGTCGAGCAGTTCCGGACGCTGCTCGTGCGCACGTACTCGACCGCGCTCTCCTCCTACCGCAACCAGGTGATCGACTTCAAGCCGCTGCGCTCGCAGCCGTCGGACACCGACGTCATGGTCCGGTCGGAGGTGAAACAGCCCGGCGCCGAGCCGGTGTCGATCGACTACAGCCTGGAGAAGACCTCCAATAGCTGGAAGGTGTACGACGTCATCGTCGGGGGCGTCAGCCTGGTGACGACCTACCGGGACACCTTCGCGAGCGAGGTGCGCGCGAGCGGCATCGACGGGCTGATCAAGGCGCTCTCGGAAAAAAACCGCCAGCTCGCGGCGAAGACGAGCTAGCCCGCGCGCTCACCCACTGCTGCCGTGCCGCGGCGCGAAGGCAACCGCCTCTTCCTCGACGGCGATCTGACCGTCGACACGGTCGCCGGCGTCCTCGCCGACACCTCGCTCAAGGACCGCTCGGCCACCGAGGTGGTCGATTTTGCGGCCGTCACCGAGGTCGACTCGGCCGCGATCGCGCTCGCGATCGCGTGGCTCCGCGAGGCGCGCGCGGCCGGACGCCCACTCCGGTTCGAGAATCTGCCGCCCGCGATGGGGAAGCTTGCCCGCCTTTACGCGGTCGCCGACCTGATTCCGGGCGCCTAGGCCGGCGCCGTCCGGCCGCCGCAGCATGGTTGCAGCCATCGAGGTCCGAGGACTCGTCAAGCGCTACGGCACCCTCCAGGCGCTCGCCGGCGTCGATCTCGAGATCCCGCGCGGGGAATTCTTCGGCCTGCTCGGGCCGAACGGCGCCGGCAAGACGACGCTGATCAGCGTGCTCGCCGGGCTTGCGCGCGCGGACGAGGGCGTCGCGCGCGTGCTCGGACACGACGTCGTCGGCGAGTACCGGTCCGCGCGGCGGCTGCTCGGCGTGGTGCCGCAGGAGCTCGTGTTCGATCCGTTTTTCACCGTGCGCGAGACGCTCGCGATCCAGTCCGGGTACTACGGTTTGCGGACGAACCGCGCCTGGATCGACGAGGTGATGCATCACCTCGACCTCACGTCCAAGGCGAACGCCAACATGCGCACGCTCTCCGGCGGCATGAAACGCCGGGTGCTCATCGCCCAGGCGCTCGTGCACCGGCCCCCGGTGATCGTGCTCGACGAGCCGACCGCCGGCGTCGACGTGGAGCTGCGCCAGGGGCTCTGGGAATTCGTCCGGCGCCTCAATCGTGACGGTCACACGGTCGTGCTCACCACGCATTACATCGAGGAGGCGGAGATGCTCTGCGACCGCATCGCGATGCTGAAGGCCGGACGGATCGTTGCGCTCGACGCGACGTCGGACCTCATCCGGCGATTCCACGCGCTCCACCTGCGCGTGCGGCTCGACGGCCCGGTGCCGCCGCGGCTCGCCGAGCGCGCGGTCGAGAGCGAACCGGGGCGCCACACCTTCAAGCTCGGCGAATACGCCGAGGTCGAGGCGGTGCTCGCCGAGCTGCGGGCTGCGGGCGCGCGCATCCTCGAGATGGAGCTCGTGCAACCCGACCTGGAGGAGGTGTTCGTGCAGATCATGCGCGGCGCCGAACCGCCGGTTGCAGAACGCCCGGCGCACGAGCCGCATGCAGAACCCCGAACGCGCCATTGAGGCCGTCGCGCAGTCGCCGGCCGTGTCCGCCTGGACCGGCTTCGCGACGCTCCTCTACAAGGAGCTCCTGCGTTTCTGGAAGGTGAGCTTCCAGACGGTGGCGGCGCCGGTGCTGACGGCGCTCCTCTATCTTCTCATCTTCGGTCACGTGCTCGAGGGGCGCGTGCAGGTGTACGAGCAGATCTCCTACACCGCGTTCCTCGTCCCGGGGCTGGTCATGATGTCGATGCTCCAGAACGCGTTCGCCAACAGCTCGTCGAGCCTGATCCAGTCGAAGGTGACCGGCAACATCGTGTTCGTGCTGCTGACGCCGCTCTCGCACGTGGAGTTCTTCGCCGCCTACGTGGTCGCGTCGATGGTCCGCGGGCTGGCGGTCGGCGCGGGCGTCCTGCTCGTGACGCTGCCCTTTGCCGCCGTGCCGGTCGAGCATCCGTTGTGGGCGGCGGGATTCGCGCTCGCCGGCTGCGCGATCCTTGGCACGATGGGCCTCGCCGCCGGCATCTGGGCCGAGAAGTTCGACCAGCTCGCGGGGTTCCAGAGCTTTGTCATCATGCCGCTCACATTCCTCGCCGGCGTGTTCTACTCGATCCATTCCCTGCCGGCGTTCTGGGAGCGGGCGTCGCGGCTCAACCCGTTTTTCTACATGATCGACGGCTTCCGGTACGGCTTCTTCGGCGTGTCGGACGTCGATCCGCGCGCGAGCCTCGCGATCGTCGGAGTGTTCCTCGCGGGCCTTGCGGCGATTACACTCGCGGCACTCAAGGCGGGCTATCGCCTGCGCCACTAGCCAGCAGAGAAGGCACCCGACATGGTTCGTCCCGAGGACGTCAAGCACTACATCGAGCAGGGGCTCGCCTGCGACCGCGTCGAGGTCGCGGGCGACGGCCATCACTTCGAGGCGGTGATCGTGAGCCCGGCATTCCGCGGCAAGAGCCGCGTGCAGCAGCACCAGCTCGTGTACCGGGCGCTCGGCGAGCGCATGCGCGAGGAGATCCATGCGCTGTCGATCCAGACCTTCACGCCCGAGGACTGGGCGGCGGCCGGCAGGTAGGCGCGGGCGGATGCCTCTTTTTCGCCAGATTCCGGGCGGATACTCCGACCGGTGCCGACCGGTGGACTGCGGATGGACAAGCTAGCGATTCAGGGTGGCGTGCCGTTGCGGGGTGAGGCCCGCGTGTCCGGCGCGAAGAACGCGGCGCTGCCGCTGATGTGCGCGGCGCTGCTTTCGTCCGAGCCGCTGCGGCTCGCGAACGTGCCGCGGCTGCGCGACGTGCGCACGATGATGGAGCTCCTCACCCAGATGGGCGTCGGCGTGGAGCGCGACGGCGACGTGCTGCTGCTCGCAGCCCAACGCGTCGAGCGCCCGGTCGCGCCCTACGAGCTCGTCAAGACGATGCGCGCCTCGATCCTCGTGCTCGGGCCGCTCGTCGCGCGCGGCGGCGAGGCGCGAGTGTCGCTGCCCGGCGGCTGCGCGATCGGGCTGCGCCCGGTGGACCAGCACATCAAGGGCCTCGAGGCGCTCGGCGCGGACATCAGCGTCGAGCAGGGGTACATCACCGCCCGCGCGACGCGCCTCAGGGGCGCGAAGCACGAGATGGAGCTCGTCACGGTCACCGGCACCGAGAACCTGATGATGGCGGCGGCGCTTGCCGAGGGCACCACGGTGCTCTCAAACGCGGCGCGGGAGCCCGAGGTGGTCGATCTCGCGAACTGTCTCAACGCGATGGGCGCCCGGGTAAGCGGCGCCGGGACCGACGTCATCACGATCGCAGGCGTCGAGCGGCTTCGCGGTGCGGCGCACCGCATCATGCCCGACCGGATCGAGACCGGCACCTACCTCGCCGCCGCCGCGGCGACGGGGGGGGCGGTGACGCTGCGCGACGCCGATGCGGGGCTGCTCGGCGCCGTGATCGACAAGCTCCGCGAGGCCGGCGCGACGATTGAGGCAACCGACCGGACGATCCATCTCGAGATGACGCGCCCGGCGCAGAGCGTGGACGTTCACACCGCGCCGCATCCGGGCTTCCCAACCGACATGCAGGCGCAGCTGATGGCGCTTGACGCGATCGCCGAAGGCATCGCGACGATCACCGAAAACATCTTCGAGAACCGTTTCATGCATGCGCTCGAGCTGGCGCGCCTCGGCGCCGACATCGAGACGACGGGCCACACCGCGATCGTCCGCGGGGTGAAGCGCCTCCAGGGCGCCACCGTGATGGCGACCGACCTTCGCGCCTCGGCAAGCCTGGTGATCGCCGGGCTCGTCGCCGAAGGCGAGACCGTCGTCGATCGCATCTACCACCTCGACCGCGGCTATGAGGCGATGGAAGCCAAGCTCGCCGCCCTCGGCGCGCGCGTCCAGCGGGTGAAATAGAGGGCACCGCCGGAAATACGGGAGTGCGGCCGGTTTTCCTTTAGAATCGGGGCTTTGCAGAACAAGTTCCGCGCCCCGTGTCCGGCATCACGCTCGCGCTGTCCAAGGGCCGGATCCTCGACGAAACGCTCCCGCTGCTCGAGGCCGCGGGCATTGCGCCGGCCGAGGATCCGGAGACCTCGCGCAAGCTCATCGTCCCCACGCGCCGCGCGGGCGTGCGGCTCGTGCTCGTGCGCGCGTCCGACACGCCGACCTACGTGCAGTACGGCGCCGCCGACCTCGGCATCGCGGGCAAGGACGTCCTCTATGAGCACGGTGGCGCCGGGCTCTACCAGCCGCTTGACCTCAGGATCGCCGCGTGCCGGATGGTGGTCGCCGTGCGCGACGGCTTCGACTACGCGCGCGCGGTCCGGCAAGGTGCGCGCTTGCGCGTCGCCACCAAGTATCTGCGGGTGGCGCGCGAGCATTTCGCCGCGAAGGGTGTGCACGTCGACCTCATCCGGCTGTACGGCTCGATGGAGCTCGCGCCGCTCACCGGGCTCGCCGACGCGATCGTCGACCTCGTCGCGACCGGCAACACGCTGCGCGCCAACGCGCTGCACGCGGTCGAGGACATCATGCCGATCTCGAGCCGCCTGATCGTGAACCAGGCGGCGCTCAAGCTGAAGCGCGAGCGGCTGCAGCCGCTGATCGAGGCGTTCGAGACCGCGGTCGCCACCCATGCCTGAGATCGCACGGCTCTCCACGCGCGAGCCCGGCTTCGACGCCCGCCTCGCCGCGCTCACCCGTCTCGAGGCCTCGCAGGACGAGGCGGTCGACCGCGCAGTCGCCGCGATCGTCGAGGACGTGCGCGCGCGCGGCGACGCGGCGGTACTCGAGTACACGCGACGTTTCGACCGCGTGGCGGCATCGAGCGTCGCCGACCTCGAGATCCCGAGGCCCGATCGCGAGCGCTCGCTCGCGGGGCTCGATCCTGCAGTGCGCGATGCGCTCGCAGCCGCGGCAACGCGTATCCGCGGCTACCACGAGCGCCAGCGGGCCGAATCCTGGAGCTATACCGAGGCCGACGGCACGGTACTCGGGCAGCGCGTGACGCCGCTCGACCGCGTCGGGCTCTACGTCCCCGGCGGCAAGGCGGCCTACCCTTCGTCGGTGCTGATGAACGCGCTGCCGGCGAAGGTTGCCGGCGTTGGCGAGCTCGTCATGTGCGTACCGACGCCGGACGGCGCGCGGAACCCGCTGGTGCTCGCCGCCGCGCAACTCGCCGGGGTCGACCGCGTGTTCGCGATCGGCGGCGCGCAGGCTGTCGCTGCGCTCGCGTACGGCACCGCCACGGTTCCCGCGGTCGACAAGATCGTCGGCCCGGGCAACGCGTACGTCGCCGCAGCGAAGCGCCGCGTCTTCGGCACCGTCGGGATCGACATGGTGGCCGGGCCGTCCGAGATTCTGGTGATCTGCGATGGTTCGACCGATCCCGACTGGATCGCGATGGACCTCTTTTCGCAGGCGGAGCACGATGAGGTCGCGCAGGCGATCCTGCTCGCACCCGATGCCGGGTTCATCGAGCGGGTCGCCGCGAGCATCGACCGCCAGCTCGCCGCGATGCCGCGCCGCGACGTCATCCGGGCAGCGCTCGCGAACCGCGGCGCGCTGATTCTCGTGCGCGATCTCGCGGAGGCGTGCGAGATCGCGAACCGCATCGCGCCAGAGCACCTCGAGCTGTCGGTCGCGCGGCCGGAGAACTGGCTCGACCGGATCCGTCACGCGGGCGCGATCTTCGTCGGCCGCTACAGCTCGGAGGCGCTCGGCGACTACTGCGCAGGACCGAACCACGTGCTGCCGACATCGCGGACGGCGCGCTTCTCGTCGCCGCTCGGCGTCTACGATTTCCAGAAGCGATCGAGCATGATCAACGTCTCGCGCGCCGGGGCGCGCTCGCTCGCACCGGTCGCGGCCGCGCTCGCGCAGGGCGAGGGGCTGCCGGCGCACGCGCGCTCAGCCGAGCTCCGTCTGGAGACCGAATCGTGAAGCGCGAGGCGGTGAAGCTCGGGCCCGGCGACCTCGTGCGCGAGGAGATACTGTCGCTGAAGGCGTATCACGTCGCGCCCGCGGTCGGCATGATCAAGCTCGACGCGATGGAGAACCCGTACCGGCTGCCCGAGCCGCTGCGCGAGGAGCTCGGCCGGCTCGTGTCGTCGCTGCCGATCAACCGCTACCCCGATCCGGCCGCGCCGGAGCTGGCGGCGCGGCTCCGCTCGACCTTCGGCATCGGTGACGAGCACGGCCTCCTGATCGGCAACGGCTCCGACGAGATCATCTCGATCGTCGCCCACACGCTCGCGCGTCCGGGCGCGGTGCTGCTCGCCCCCGAGCCGTCGTTCGCGATGTACCGGATGAATGCGGTCATCTCGCGCATGCGCTATGTCGGCGTGGCGCTCAATGCTGACTTCACGCTCGATCAGGCGCGGTTCCTGGCCGCCATCGAGGAGCATCGACCGGCGGTCGTTTTCGTTGCCTACCCCAACAACCCGAGCGGGAACCTCTTTCCGGAGCCGGCGGTGGAAGCGATCCTCGCGGCCGCGCCGGGCCTCGTCGTGCTCGACGAGGCATACCACGTCTTCGCCGGGCGGACGTTCATGACCCGCCTCGGCGAGTTCCCGAACCTGATGGTCATGCGCACGGTCTCGAAGCTCGGGCTCGCCGGCGTGCGTCTCGGATATGCCGCGGCACGCCCCGAATGGATCCGGGAGCTCGACAAGGTCCGGCCGCCGTACAACGTCAGCGTGCTCGCGCAACACGTCTCGGAGCGGCTGCTCGCGCACATCGACGTGCTGCACGGCCAGGCCGAGCGCATCAAGGCCGAGCGCACCGCGATGTTCGATCGGCTCGCCGACCTGAAGGGCGTCGAGGCGTTCCCGAGCGACGCGAACTTCATCCTGGTCCGCGTGCGGGATGCGGCGGCCGTCGACGCCCGTCTCAGGGCGCGCAACATCCTGGTGCGGAACTTCCACGGCAGCCATCCGCTGCTCGCCAACTGCCTGCGGCTCACCGTCGGCACGCCCGGCGAAAACGAGCTCGCGCTGGCCGCCCTCGCGGAGAGCGTATGAGAAACGCCGCGGTCACCCGCAAGACGGCCGAAACCGAGATCCGGGTTTCGGTCAACCTCGACGGCACCGGGAAGGCGAAGCTCGCCACCGGCGTGCCGTTCCTCGACCACATGCTCGACCAGGTCGCGCGCCACGGCCTGATCGACCTCGACATCGAGGCGAAAGGCGACCTGCACATCGACGCCCACCACACCGTCGAGGACATAGGGATTACCCTCGGTCAGGCGGTGGCGAAGGCGATCGGCGACAAGAAAGGCATCCGCCGGTTCGGGCATGCCTACGTCCCGCTCGACGAGGCGCTCTCGCGCGTGGTGATCGACTTCTCCGGGCGACCGGGTCTCGAGTTCCACGTCGCGTTCGTGCGCGCGCGGATCGGCGAGTTCGACGTCGACCTCGCGCACGAGTTCTTCCAGGGCTTCGTGAACCACGCGCAGGTGACCCTGCACGTCGACAACCTGCGCGGGTCGAATGCGCACCACCAGGCCGAGACGGCGTTCAAGGCGTTTGCGCGGGCGCTGCGGATGGCGGTCGAGCCTGACCCCCGGACGGGAGGGGCCGTGCCTTCGACCAAGGGCACGCTCTAGGCGGCTCGCGCTTCCCCGGCGTCTTCGCAGTCCCCGCCAGCATGATGCACATCGCAGTGGTCGACTACGGCATGGGCAACCTGCGCTCGGTCTCGAAGGCGATCGAGCACGTGGCGGCCGGCCGCCCGGTGCTGGTCACCTCCGACGCGGCGGACATCGACGAAGCGGAGCGGGTCGTCTTCCCGGGGCAGGGCGCGATGCCGGATTGCATGCGCGAGCTCGAGCGGGCGGGGCTGCGCGAAGCAGTCGTCCGCGCTGCAGCTGCGAAACCGCTGCTCGGCATCTGCATCGGCGCGCAGATGCTGTTCGACTGGAGTGCCGAGGGCGACACCCCCGGTCTCGGCACGTTCCGGGGGCGGGTGGTCCGGTTCCCGCCCGATCGTCTGCACGACGCGCCGGGCGGGCCGCTCAAGGTCCCGCACATGGGCTGGAACCGGGTGCACCAGACCGTGGCGCACGCGCTGTGGCGCGGCATCGGCGCCGGCGAGCGCTTTTACTTCTGCCACAGCTACTTCTTCGTGCCTGAGGAAAACGACCTCGAAAGCGCGCGCGCGGAGTACGGGCTCCCCTTTACCTGCGCGGTGGCGCGGGATAACATTTTCGCGGTACAGTTCCATCCCGAGAAAAGCCACTCGGCCGGATTGCAGCTGCTCGCCAACTTCGTCTCCTGGAAGCCCTAAGCCGCTCGATCCTCCGCGGCGCGCGAGCGCCGTCTCCCGCACTGCCAACCCCGCTTCCCGCCACCGCACCCGCGATGGTCATCATCCCGGCGATCGATCTGAAGGACGGCCGTTGCGTCCGCCTGAAACAGGGCGACATGGCCCAGGCCACGGTCTACTCCGACGACCCGGTCGCGATGGCGAAGCACTGGCTCGCGCAGGGCGCGCGCCGGCTGCATATCGTCGACCTGAACGGCGCGGCGGCCGGGCGCCCGAGGAACGAGGGCGTGATCCGCGACATCCTCAAGGCGGTGGGCGACGACCTCCCGATCCAGCTCGGCGGCGGCATCCGCGACCTCGACACGATCGAGAAATACCTCGACTACGGCGTGAGCTACATCGTCGTCGGCACGGCGGCGGTGAAGAATCCCGGCTTCCTGTCCGACGCGTGCACCGCGTTCGCCGGCCACGTCATCGTCGGACTCGACGCGAAGGACGGCAAGGTCGCGGTCGAGGGCTGGTCGAAGCTCACCGGCCACGACGTGATCGATCTCGCGAAGAAGTTCGAGGACTACGGCGTGGAGGCGGTGATCTACACCGACATCGGTCGCGACGGCATGCTGACGGGCGTGAACGTGGACGCGACGATCCGCCTCGCGCGCGAGTTGCGGACGCCGGTGATCGCGAGCGGTGGCCTGATCGGCCTCGACGACGTGAAGGCCCTGTGCGCGCTCGAGCCGGACGGCGTGATGGGCGTGATCACCGGCCGGGCGCTGTATCAGGGGACGGTCGATTTCAAGCAGGCGCAGGCGGAAGCTGACAGGCTGAGCGAGGCAGGAAAGGGGAAGGTGGAAGGCTAACGACCGGCGCGGCCTCGTCCCTCCCCCTTGCCCGTCCTCCTTCCCTCTTCGCCTTCCTCCTCGCCCTTCCCATGCCGCTCGCCAAGCGCATCATTCCCTGTCTCGACGTCACTGCGGGACGGGTCGTGAAGGGCGTCAATTTCGTCAATCTGCGCGACGCCGGCGATCCGGTGGAGATCGCGCGGCGCTACGACGACCAGGGCGCCGACGAGCTTTGCTTTCTCGACATCACCGCGAGTTCCGACGAGCGCGACACGATCGTGCAGGTGGTCGAGGCGGTTGCGGCCCAGGTCTTCATCCCGCTGACGGTCGGCGGCGGCGTGCGGAGCGCCGCGGACGTGCGGCGGCTCCTCAACGCGGGCGCCGACAAGGTTTCGATCAACACGGCGGCGGTGCAGGACCCGGGCGTCGTCGAGGACGCAGCGGGTCGTT
>Ga0335082_10002566_pt1 | contig 19586 bp, 18 predicted proteins | sample Lox_Sample_41_FD_206718 | JGI IMG/M metagenome (GOLD analysis project Ga0335082, IMG submission 206718) | Soil microbial communities from Loxahatchee National Wildlife Refuge, Florida, United States - Lox_Sample_4.1 | ecosystem: Environmental > Terrestrial > Soil > Wetlands | place: USA...
CGAGATAGACGTTCTCGCCCTTGCCGTGTTTTGCGGTCTTGAGAAGATCGACCAGACCCTGGAAGCCGGACTCGCGGGCCAGACGTGGGGTGATGTCGGCAAAACTGATCGGCTGGATCGCATCGACCTGTATTGCGCCGTCCTCCATGCGATAGCGGCCGCCAACCTTCACGTGGGGCCGCATCCAGATTCTGATGCTGGTAGTGATTTCCCCGCGCCGAACGCCGTCGCGCAAGCGTTTGGTAAAAATCACCAGCTATCCAGACACGTCGACGGCGGGCTTCTGGAGAAACTCGGAGCGCGGCGTGGCGCCGAGGCCGGGGGAGGTCGAGGCGGCGAGGCGGCCGTCCTTGCGCTGCGGGGCGCCCTCCGCGGTCGAGACGGTGACGTAGCTGTTGAAGTCGGTCGCGGTGAAAAGGAACTCGGGCGGCGTGCTGTGGGCGAGGTGGGCGATCGCGGCCGTCGTGACGTCGCCGCCCCACGAGTCCTCGATCGTCATGGCGATGCCGAGCCCGACGCAGAGGTCCCGCGCCTGGCGGGCGCGGGTCAGCCCGCCGAACTTGCTGATCTTGATGTTGACGACGTCCATGGCGTTGTCGCCGGCGGCCCTGAGGAGGATGCCGAGGCCGTCGATCGTCTCGTCGAGCACGAAGGGGTGGTCCGTGCGCCGGCGGACGGAGAGGCACTCCTCGTACGAGAGGCAGGGCTGCTCGATGTAGACGTCGACGTCCCGAACGGCGCGCACGACGCGAGCCGCCTGGTGGGGCAGCCAGCCGGTGTTGGCGTCGGCAACGAGGATGTCGCCCGGCGAAAGAGCGGCGCGCACGGCGCGGATGCGGGCCACGTCGGTGTCCGGGTCGGAGCCCACCTTGAGCTGAAAGCGGCGGTAGCCTTCGGCGCGGTACTGGCCGACCCGGCGCGCCATGGCGTCGGGCGAGTCCTGCGAGATCGCGCGGTAGAGAGGGAAGTCGCCGCCGTAGCGGCCGCCGAGCAGAGTCACGAGCGGCAGCCCGGCCGCCTGGCCGAGGATGTCCCAGCAGGCGATGTCGATGCCGGACTTGACGTACGAATGGCCCTTGAGGGCCGCATCCATCGTGCGGTTGAGACGCTCGAGCTCCCGGGGGTCCTCCCCGAGCAGGTGCGGGGCGAGCACCGCGATGCCCGCCCGCACGCCTTCGGCGTACGCCGGCAGGTAGGCGGGCCCGAGGGGACAGACCTCGCCGTGTCCGACCAGCCCGGCGTCGGTCTCGACGCGGACGAGCGTGCTGTCGAAGACGTCGACGGACTTCCCGCCCGACCAGCTGTAGCGGCCCTCGTGAAGAGGGAGCTCCGTGCGGTACGCCGCGATCCGGCGGATCTTCATCGGCCGGCATTCTAGCCGGGCCGCGTAGGATGGGCGCCAGTGCTCGACGCCCGAACCGGTCTCGTCGCGTGTCTCGCCCTGCTCACGCTGGCCTATGTCGTTTTCTGGATCTTGAGCATCCGATACCGGGGGGCGGAGGCTGGGGCCCCCGCTTCCCTTCGACCAACACCCTTCCTGCTCTCGATCGGCTTCGTCACCAATTTCTTCGACGTGCTGGGGATCGGATCGTTTGCGCCGACGACCTCGATCCTCAAGCTGCGGCGGCTCGTTTCGGACGAGCGCATCCCGGGCACACTGAATGTCGGGCACACCCTTCCGACCATCACGCAGGCGTTCATCTTCATCTCGATCGTGAAGGTCGAGATTCCGACGCTCCTCGGAATGCTCGGGGCTTCGGTCCTCGGGGCCTGGCTCGGCGCCGGAGTCGTGGCCGGCCTTCCGAGGCGCAGGATCCAGGTCGGCATGGGCTGCGCCCTTCTTGCGGCGGCGTGCTTTTTCGCCATGACGAACCTCGGGCTCTTCCCGCCGGGCGGAAGCACTCTCGGCCTTTCCTCGCCCCTCCTCTGGGTCGGGATCGCGGGCAACTGTCTGCTCGGAGCTCTCATGACGCTGGGCGTCGGCCTGTACGCGCCCTGCATGATCCTCGTGGCCCTGCTCGGCATGAACCCGATCGCAGCCTTTCCGATCATGATGGGCTCGTGTGCGTTCCTCATGCCCGTCGCATCGGCTCGGTTTATCCGCAAGGAGAGCTACAGCCTCGGCCCGTCGATCGGCCTGACGCTCGGGGGTCTTCCGGCCGTCTTTGCGGCGGCGTTCCTCGTCAAGTCCTTGCCGATGACGGCGCTGCGCTGGCTGGTCGTCGTGGTCGTGACCTACACGGCCGCCGCGATGCTGTTCTCCGCTCGCTCCAAGGCAGGCAACGCGTGATGGCGGGAGGGCAAGCGGAGAAGGGCGGGGCTTCTGCGGGCGCTCGCCTGTGCCCGCCAGGGCGAGGGCAGCGGGCTTTGATGCAGGCCGCTTCTCGCGTATAGTGCGCCGTTCCGACCACGCGGGGTCGTAGTTCAGTTGGTTAGAACGCCGGCCTGTCACGCCGGAGGTCGCGGGTTCGAGTCCCGTCGGCCCCGCCAGATCACTCTGATGCAGCTGCGTCCCGCTTTCCCGGGGGATCGGGTGGTAGTCTGCTCGAGGAGAGGTACCCATATGCGTTACCGAATCAGCTTCGCGCTGGCGGCGCTGGTCTTCGCGGTTGGCGCTCAGGCTCAGGCACCCCAGGGTCAGGAGCAGCCTCCGCGGCTGCGCCCGCCGTTTACGCCGACGCCGACCGAGCCGCTCGAGATCTGGCAGATCGATCTCAATCCCTCCGGCACGGGCTTCGCGCTCACGAGGCCGGTCGAGGACGGAGACTTCTACGTCTTCAAGGTCTGGCCGGACCGGGCCACCATTCGTCTCCCCAAGTCGCGGGTGAAGAAAATGGCCGCGCGCACCAAGGACGTTACCAACGAGGTTCTCTACCAGATCAACCTGGTTCCCACCGGCCAGATGTACTGCCGCGACGTCCCCGTCCAAAAGGGAGGGATCTACGAGTTCCACTCCTACAAGGGCGGAACCCTCATGAGCGTACGCACGTCGGACGTCCAGGAGATCGTGAAGGTCACGGGCCTCGATGCCTTCAAGATCCACCTCAAGCAGTCCGGCACCGCGGCGGTTGGAAACCTGCCCATGCAGGGCGGGGGCAACGTGAAGGTGCTTTCCGAGGCGCCGAACCCGCCTTCGCCGTCTCAATCGGAGGGCACCTACGACCCGGGCTCGGGCCAGGGGGGGAGCTACTGGATCTACCAGGGCGTTCCGGGCGTGACGGATGCCTGGGCTCCGCCGCAGGCGATCGTGGACAAGCCGGGCGATCCGCCCAGAGCCAGGCCTAACTAGAGGCGGCTCTCTCCGAAGCTGGTTCCATGCGGCGCCCGGCGGTCTGGCTCGCCGCGGCCTGTGTGGCGCTTTTCGTGCTTCGCCATCCGATCGAGCTCCGGCTGCTCCATCACGCCGAGGCTCCGGATCCCGAGACGGCGCGGGAGCCGATCCAGGAGCCGGACGGCAAGCCGCCCTTCGAGTTCGTGGCGCGGGGCAATCGCTACCGGATCGCTCCGCGGTTTCGATGGGACGAGGCGGCGCGCGTCGCAAGCGCCGAGCCTTACACCTTCGACCGGGCAGCGGGGCTGATCCCGGTGGACTGGGCGCTGGCCTGGGGGCCGGTGCTCGCGCCTCCGTACGCCGGCAGGATCCACTTCACGCAGACCTCCCGCTTCTACATGTGGGGCACTTCCGACGGAAGCCTCGACCGCGGCACGATCGTGACGCACACGGCCAACACGCACATCATCCCGGCGACCTCGCGCCTGCGGCGCGCCGCCTCCTGCGTGAGCCGCGGAGACGACGTGCGGCTGGAGGGCTGGCTCGTGGACGTGGAGGGCATCGACGACCCGTCTTTCCGCTGGACGACGAGTGTCTCTCGCAGCGACGAAGGCCCCGGCGGCTGCGAGACCGTCTATCTCACGCGCCTCACCGTCGGCACGCGCGTCTACGAGTAGGGCTGTGGACTCCGACTGGATCGGCGAGGCGGCCTCCTATGCGCGGGCCCTTTCTCCTAAAGGAGCCCCGGCGAAAAGGTCCACTAAGGGACGCTGATCTCCTCACGCACTGTAAACAGGCAAGTCGCGAACGCGGCCGTGTCCTGGATAGGCTGGAACGCCGTCCCGGCCGGGTTGACATAGGTCTGTACGGCGCCGGTTTGCGTATCGGTCACGGTCAGCGTGACCTCGACGTCCGTCAGGCCTGCCGCGAAGACCCACTCATGGGCGTTGAGCGAGCATGCGTCCAGGACCTTAACGATGACCTCGACGTTTGCGGCGCCGAAGAACCAGAAGGTTCCGGTGTCGGGGGTCAGGGAGACGGCCCCGCCCTGGCCGCTCGTGCCCTGGGACGGGGAGCGCCAGGCGGCCTGAACCTGGAAGCGGCCCCCGGATAGGCAGAGGGTCGTCGGGTCGGCTGTGCAGGGGTCGGCCTGCGCTCGAAGCACCGCGGACGCCGAGGCGGAGGGCGCCGCATTGCCCGGGATGCCGTAGGTTGCCGCGAAGGAGGCGCTCAAGCTGGCCGGGCAGCTCGAGAAGGCCGCCGTGTCCTGGATCGGCTGGAAGGCCGTGCCGGCGGGGTTGACGTACGTCTTGATCTCTCCGGTCTGCGTATCGGTGACGGTAAGGGTCACCTCGATGTCCGTCAGGCCGCCGGCGAAGATCCATTCGTGCCCGTTGATGCCGCAGCCGGCCAGTACCTTGACGAGAATCTCGACGTTGTCGGGGTTGAAGAACCAGAAGGTGCCGGTGTCACCCGACAACGGGACTGCCGTCCCCTGGCCCGATTGCGTCGCGCTCCGCCAGGACGCCGAGACGCGGAAGCGCGCACCGGAGAGGCAGAGAGTGGTCTTCTCGGGAGTGCACGGCCCCGTCGTGATCCTCCCGATCTGGTTTCCGGAGTATTCGGTGAACCAGAGGGCCGCATCCGGGCCGGCAACGATGAAGGCCGGGGCGCTGCTCGCCGTTGTGATCGGGGACTCGGTGACGACTCCGGCCGTCGTGATCCGGCCGACCTGGTTGGCCGTCACTTCGGCGAACCAGAGGCTGCCGTCCGCGCCGACAGCGATACCAGCCGGCCCGCTGCCGGCCGTAGGGATGGAAAACTCGGTGATGGCTCCAGCCGCGGTGATTCGCCCGATCTGGTTGGCGTTGAGTTCGGTGAACCAGAGGTTAGCGTCTGGCCCGGCCGTGATGCCAAGAGCACCGCTGTCGGCCGTGGGAATCGGGAACTCGGTGATCACTCCGGCCGTGGTGATCCGACCGATCTGGTTGGCACCCTCTTCGGTGAACCAGAGGTTGCCGTCCGGGCCTGCCGCGAGGCTTTGGGGATGGCTTCCCCCCGTGGGGATGGGAAACTGGGTGATGACCCCTGCCGCAGTGATCCGGCCGATCTGATTGGCCTCGTCCTCCGCAAACCACAGGTTGCCGTCCGGTCCGGCCGCGATCCCGGCAGGCCTGCTATCGGGCCTCGGGATCGAGAATTCCGTGATGACACCGGTCGTGGTGATCCGGCCGATCTGGTTGCCCTCGAACTCGGTGAACCAAAGGTTGCCGTCGGGGCCGGCCACGATGGCTTCAGGCTGGCTGCCGGCCGTGGGGATGGAGAACTCGGTGACGACTCCGCCCGGGGTGATCCGCCCGACATGCCCAATGATCGACGTGAACCAGAGGTTGCCATCCGGGCCCGCCGCGATGGCAAACGGGCCGCTCTCGGGCGTTGGGACCGGAAACTCGGTGATGGTCTGAGCGCCGGCGATGCCGGCAACCATCCCCACAAGAACCGCAACCCCAGCTGCGCCTGGCCAGAGGCGGGAGCGCGGGACCGGAGCAGGAGCCTCGTTGTCGGCCTTCGTGCTCATCATCGGCGTGACCTCGCCGATTTCTTGGTGGGCGGTCGGCTGAAATGGATGTTCTTGAGCCCGTCCAGCGAATGGGCCGTGACGGCATACGCGATACCGACTACGGCGCCGACGACGACCACGCCGCCGATCACCACCGCCGTCGTGGGGAACTTCTTCAGGATGACCTGCGTGCGCACGGCCTCGCCGGCCGCGACCTTGATGCTCTTGTCGGTGATCGTCGGCGGGGTGGCCGGCCCGCTCCCGTCCTCTTTCGCGGCCGCCTTCAGGCGAAGCCGGTACTCGGTTGGCGGAAGGCTGTCGAAGGACCACGTGGAGCCCGCGGTGGTCGGGAGCAGGACTTCACGGCCTTGCTCGAAGCGGCCGAGCTCCAGCGACATCCTGGGCTCCGAGAGAACGCCCGCGCGCACCTGGGCCGGCGTGTCGTAAACCGCCACCTCCAGGGACCCGTCGGCCCCGGGGGTCGCCGCCTTCGTCCGCGTCGTGCTGACCGACACGCAGCCGGAGAGCTCCGCCGAGAGCAGGATCGCCAGGGCGATCCGGCCGGTCCGGAGAATGGATGTCTGCCTCATGTGCGCCCCCTTTTCTTTGATGCGCACGATGACCCCGCTCGTGGCAACGAGTCTTGGGAAACGCCTGGGCTTCTTCTGGTCTTGTTCTGGGAGCCTGGCGGTGCGGCGGCTACTTCGTCTGCCGGATCTCCCGGAGGAACGTCGCCAGGGGCTCGCGGTAGGTGGCGGGCCAGGTGTGGGTGCTGTGGCCGCGGGCGCCCTCTCCGGCTCGGATCAGGACGGCCTTGCCGCGCGGGACGCGCCCGACGAGCTTTTCGAAGACGTTAAGCTCCGGCGGGTTGATGAAGTCGTCCGAGAAGTTGATGGCGAGAAGAGGCGCGGTGATCTTTTCGAGGTCCGGCGAGGGGTCGTACGCGCGCGAGGCCTCGACGGCGTAGAGCAGGTCGTTGGCATCGGTCGTCGCGAGGCGCTGCCGGACCTGCTCCTCGACGTAACGGTCGGCGGCGTCGCGGGTCGGCAGGTTGTTCTGGAGCTGCAGGGGGCCTGGAGAGGCGACGAGAAGCCAGTGGATGGCCTCGGTGAGGCCCCGGGGCGGCTTCGTGTACTCGCCGCCCATCCACTCGGGGTCGTTGCGGATGGCGTCGATGACCATCTTGCGCCACATGCGGTTGCGCCCGGCGATCGCCGTGGGCAGGCAGGCCAGCGGCACGTAGCCGTCGGCGAAGTCGGGCCAGCGCTCGGCCCAGAGCCACGTGTGCATGCCCCCCATGGAGGTGCCCATGACCAGGAGCGCGTGATCCACGCCGAGCCCCTCGACGAGCAGCCGGTGCTGCGCCTCGATCATGTCGGCATAGGTGTAGCGGGGAAACCTCGCGTGGAGTCCGTCCGAAGGTTTCGTGGACTGCCCGTGGCCGAGGCTGTCGGGGATGACGACGTAATGGGAGGCGGCGTCGAGGAGCTGGCCGGATTCGAAGAGCTCTCCGGCGTAGTTTTGCGAGAGGAATTGCCGGTGCGAGCCGCCCGTGCCATGGAGGATCAGGACGGCGTTCGCGACGCGGCCTTTCGCGTCCCGCGCGGCCGTGCCGAGCGTGACGTAGTGGATGCGAACCTGCGGCAGCGTCTCGCCGGAGGCGAACCGGAAATCCTTGATGACGAAGTCGCCGGAGGCCGGTTGAGGAGACTGGCCTGCCAGCGCCAGGGATGCTCCGGCCAGGAACGCGAGGAATGCGGACGTGCACCGGCTCGTTTTCACGAGTTGCCTCCGTGGCGCGAACCTATAAGCTTCTCTGCCCGTGATCAACATCCTCACCTTGCTCATGGCCCTCGGTTCGCCGATCGGCGATTCCCAGGACGTGCGCGCGCCGGTCGTCACGGTCGAGCCCCGCCACGCGACGACGACGATCGGGAACAGGTCGCCGAGCTGGAGCAGCTATGCGGGCAATGCGCAGCATACGGCGCAATCCCGGGTGGCATCCGACCCTCTCAACCGAATTCACTGGCAGACGCCCGTGGACCTGGCGCCCCAATACTCGGTGACCGGCGAGCTCTTCATCCATTACGGCTCGCCCCTGGTCACGGCGGGAAACACGGTGATCGTCCCGGTGAAAACAGGCCAGACGGGCGGGTTTCGGGTGGAGGCCCGCGCCGGGGCCGACGGGGCCCTGAAGTGGTCCCTGGCGACGGACTACGTACTGCCGCCGCACGCCTGGATCCCGGTGTTCGGCCCCGTGCTGACCGGTTCTTCGCTCTACCTTCCGGGAGCGGGAGGCACCGTGTATTTTCGAGATCAGCCGGATGCGAGCACCGGCGTGCAAGGCCAGGTCGCGTTCTACGGGCTGGCGAACTACCAGGCCAACCGGTCCGCGTACGACGCGAACGTCATGATCAACACGCCGCTGACCTCCGATGCGGCCGGCAATGTTTACTTCGGGTTTTTCGTGGCCGGAGACACGCCGCTCGCCCTGACGAGCGGGATCGCTCGACTGAGCGCGGACGGCGCCGCGACCCGGACTTCGGTGGCCACGGCCGCCGCCGACGCGTCCATGACGCAGGTGGTCTTGAACTGCGCGCCGGCGTTGAGTTTGGACGGCAAGACGCTCTACGTCGCCGTCAGCGACGGGATCGTCGGCTATCTCGTGGCGCTGGACAGCACGACGCTTTCGCCGCTCGCGCGGGTGCGTCTCACCGATCCGAAGACCGGGTCGGATTCGTGGCTCAACAACAACGGATCGGCATCTCCCACGGTGGGGCCCGACGGCGATGTGTACTTCGGGGTGCTGGAGAATCCGTTCGCGGAAAACAACGGACGCGGCTGGCTGCTGCACTTTGACGCCAGCCTCTCCGTGTCGAAACCCCCGGGCGCCTTCGGATGGGACGACACCGCGGGGGTGGTGCCCGCCTCGGTCGTCCCGTCGTACGGCGGGAGCTCGCCGTACCTGCTCGCGTCGAAGTACAACAACTACGTCGACTGGGGAGGGGATGGGCGCAACAGGATCGCCGTTCTGGATCCCAACGGCACGCAGACGGATCCGGTGACCGGCGTCGCGGTCATGAGCGAAGTCCTGACGGTCCTGGGGAAGACGCCGGAGGGGGCACCTCCCCGCGTCATGGAGTGGTGCATCAACTCGGCCGCGGTGGATCCGAAAACCGGGTCCGTCCTGGCAAACAGCGAGGACGGCAAGCTCTACCGCTGGGATCTCTCTTCGAACACGTTGTCCGAGACGGTGGTTCTGACGCCGGGCCTGGGCGAGGCCTACACGCCCACGGTGATCGGCGTCGATGGCACGGTCTACGCCATCAACAACGCGACGCTGTTCGCGGTCGGCAAGTGAGGCGGATCGGCGCCTGCCTCAGGCCGCCTCCCACTTGCGGGCGATGCGGCGAGCCAGGGTGAAGAAGACGAGGGCGATGGCCGTCAGGACGAGGACCTGGGGCCAGAGGTGGGTCAGGGGCTCTTCGCGCCAGAAGACCTTCTGGAAGCCATCGATGGCCCAGGCATTCAGCGTGAGGAGGCCGAACTTCTGCATGAGGGGCGGCATGAGGAAGCGGGGGAACATGCTGCCGCCCACGGCGGACATGACGAGGACCGCCAGGTTCGAGATCGCCACGAGCTGCATGCGGGAGCGCGAGATCGCCGCCAGCAGCAGCCCGAACGTCGAGGCCGCCAGGGCGGTGCAGGTGGTCATGATTACGAAGCCGATCCAGTGGCCGCGCATGGTCAGACCGAAGACGAGGGAGCCCCAGAGGAACATCACCAGGAGCTGCGAGGCGGCCAGCCAGGAGAGGTAGACGAGCTTGCCGGCGAGCAGCCGGCCCATGGAGACGCGGGTCGAGAGGATCCGGTCGAGCGTGCCGGTCTCGACCTCCTCGATGAGCGCTCCGCCAGCGCCGGCCGCTGAGAAGAGCAGAAACATGACGCCGAGGCCCGCGGCGTAGAAGGCGATCATCGGATTTCTCGCCTTCTTGTCCCCGAGGACTTCCCGGCGTTCGATCTCCAGGAGGCTCGCGCTCCCGGCCGGCACGCCGGCAAGCGCGGTGACCGTGACCCGCTGAACGAGTCCCGAAAGGACTTCTCCTGCAATCGGGTCGCTCGGATCCGCGAGGAGCATGATCTTCGGCCGGTCGGTCGAGGGCCCGAAGCGCACCGGTTTCTCGCCGAAGCCGGCGGGCACGATGAGCGCCACGGGCACCGTTCCCGCCCGGACCGCGGCCTCGGCCGTTGCGGCGGTGAAGGGAGCGCGCACCGTCCCATCGCGGGACGACGGAGCCATGAGGACGTCGAGTCCCTTCTCGGCCTGAAGGCCGGCGACAAACCGGCGGGCCTGCTCGCTCTCGTCCTCGCGGACGACGGCGACGCGGACCTTCCGGGTCTCGTCGCGGCCGGAATCGCCGCCGAAGATCGCGCCGAAGAGCGTGAAGAAGACGATCGGCACCACGTACGACAGGACGAACGCCGCCCGGTCGTGGCCGAGATTCCAGATGCGGTTCTTCGCGACCGCGAAGATCATTCGCGCAGCTCCCGTCCCGTCAGGAGGAGGAAGACTTCCTCGAGGGAGGCGCGCTTCAAGGTCAGGTCCCGGATCGCGGCGCCCTCGTCGTGAAACGCGCCCAGGAGCTCGCGGATCTGCCGGGGAGGGTCGTCGGCGAGGAGGCGGACCACGCGGCCGTCGGCGGAGGCTCCCATGCGCGCGAGCTTCTCGCGCAGGCCCGGCGGAACTGGAGCCTCCGAGTCGATCGTGACGGTCTGGCGGTCGCCGAGGGCCGACCGGACGAGCTCCTCGCGGGTGCCCGCGGCGATGATGCGGCCGTGGTCGATGATGGCGATCCGGTCGCAGAGCCGCTCGGCCTCCTCCATGTAGTGCGTGGTGTAGAGGAGGGCGACGCCCCGCGCCTTGAGCTCGCCGATCATGCCGTAGATGCGCTCGCGGGACTGGGGATCCACGCCGACGGTTGGCTCGTCGCACAGCAGGAGCTTCGGGCCGTGGATCGTGCCGGCCGCGATGTTCAGGCGGCGCTTCATGCCCCCGGAGAGATTGCCGGTCCGATCCTTCGCTCGATCGGCGAGGCCGATCCAGGAGAGGTTCTCGGCGATCGCCGTCTCGAGGGGCGCGCCGGAGAGGCCCGAGTACCTCCCGAACGTCCAGAGGTTCTCCCAGGGCGTCAGAAGGGGGTAGAGGCAGATCTCCTGCGGCACCCAGCCGCGGAGGGCCGGCGCCGCGGCGTCGGTGGGGGGCAGACCGAAGAGGGAGAGCCGTCCCCCGTCCGGCCGGACGCGCCCGGCCACGCTGCGAACCAGCGTCGTCTTGCCGGCTCCGTTGGGGCCGAGAAGGCCCAGGATCTCGCCGGGGGCGAGGTCGAGAGTGACTCCGGCCAGGGCCGTCTGGGAGCCGAACGACTTCGTGAGCTGCGAGATGGCGAGCGGAGCGTCCATGTCCGCCACGGATCATAATGGCGCGACGGGAGAACAATGAATCGTTCGATTTTTGTCGTGCTGCTCGGCTTCGGCAGCCTCGGCATCGCGATCGCGTTCGCACAGGCCCGCACGCGCGCCGTTTTCGCCGCGGACGGGTTCCGAACGGCCGGGCGGCGCGCGGCCGCGATGACGCTGCTCGCCCTCGTGCTTCTCCTGACGGTCGCGATCCCGTTTGCGACCGGCCTCGCGGGCGCCGAGCCCGACGTCAAGAACCTGTCTTTCGTGTCGCTCTTCGCCGTGCACGCCATCCTGCTCGTCTTTCTGCTCTGCTACTACCTGCTCTCGGGACGCCCTTCGGCCGCCGACTTCCTCGTGCTCTCGAGCCAAAGGCCCGCGGCGGACCTCTCGGTCGGCGTTCTGATCGGTGCGCTCGGCTGGCTCCTGACCGTCGTGGCCGCGATGGTTGGCGTCGGCGTGTGGTTCGCCCTGCGGGCCAGGTCCGCCGGCCCGCCGACGCCGTCGGAGATCGCGCCGACGATCCTCTGGATCCTTGGACGGCCGGTCTGGGTCAAGATTCTGATCGTCGTCACGGCGATGGTGGTGGAGGAGGTCTTCTTCCGGTCATTTCTCCAGACGCGGGTCGGGCCCGTGGCCGCCACGCTCATGTTCACCGCGGCCCACGGCGTCTATGGGCAGCCCCTGTTCCTGGTCGGCATCCTCGTGATCTCGGCGGTCCTGTCCGCGACGTTCGCCCTCTACAAGAACGTCCTGCCCTGCATCGTCGCGCACGGCACCTTCGACGCGATTCAGATGTTTGTGGTCATTCCCCTGGTCGTGAAGCCGCTCGGGTAGGAAGCAGGAAGCGGGGGCCTATTCCTGCTTCCTGCTTCCCGCTTCGGGTAGCCGAACGTCACGATCACGTCGGAAGCGCGTCGCTCGATTAATGGCTCGGCTTTCGACCCCTTGCGGGCTTTGACGAGGGTCGCGGCCAGGCGTTCGGCCGAGCCGGGCCCGTCGCAGCGGATTTTCCACACGTAAGCGACCGAACGGCCGGCATTGAAAAAGGCGATGCGGTCGCCCCGCCATTCGGCCGCCGCGCGGTCGGCCTCCTCGTTGGGGAGCGTGCGGCGCAGCAGGTAGCGGAGCGTCCATTCTCCGAGCGTGTCGGCATAGAGGGGGCGGTAGCCCTGGGGTGCGAGGGCGTCGAGGCTCTTCGGCAGGAGGTTCTCGACAGGAGCCGGCGCGCCCGGACCGTGCAGGATCTCGGCGCTCGAGACCGGCGGGCTCTTCCACAGGCGGTCCACCGCCGCCCAGCCGCCGCGCTTGAGCGCCGCGCGGACGTACGCCGTCCCCTCGACGTAGGGGAAAAAGAGCTCCTCGACGAAGAAGTCGGGGACGTCCTTGGGAATGTTGGCCTTCTCGAGCGCTCCGGCCGAAAGCAACGGGGCCAGCATCTCCTCGGCGGCCTCGCCGGCCCCGGGCAGCTCGGCGACCGCCACGCGGACCATCACGATCGTGGCCTCTCCCTCCAGGAGGCACTCGAGGGCGAGGCTCCGGTCGCTGTTGTCCTTGAGCTCCTTCATCCGGCTGTCGAGCTGCATGGACTCGTCCTGCAGCGCGTGCGTGAGCTCGTGGGCGAACACGATCTTCTCGCCCGCCTCGCCTCCGAGCGACCCCAGAGCGCCCTCTCCTCCCTTGACGACGTAGAACCGGCGAGGCTCCGGATCGTAGAACGCCACCACCTGCGAGGCGTAGAGGTCGATCAGCTTGTCGACGACGTTGGGCGTTTCGTCCACCAGGCCCAGCGCGACGAGGGTGCGGATCGTGTCTTCGGGAGAGGCCGGCATGCCCTCCGCGAGCTTGGACTGGAGCGTGCGCCGAAGGGCGGCCTCTTCGATCTCCGAGGCGGGCACGGACCGCTCGAACCGCCGGCCCCGGACCTGCTCGACCGCCTTGGCGACCTCCGCCACGCGGGAGGGCAGCAGGTCGGAGGCCCCCAGGCACGCGAGCGCGCCGAAGGCGGCCGCGGCGCAGAGGCGACCTTTTCGCATCGCCGGCAGGGTAGCATGGACACCTGCGGCGGCTTCGCATAAGATCCGCCCGACTTTTTTCGCGTGAAACGTGCATGAACGCCTCGCCAGAGCCTTCGGAATCCGGCCCGATCCGGATGTCCCTCTCGAGCCGCTTCGAGAACATCGAGATGGCGCAGCATCTCTGCGGCAAGCTCCTGGACGGGCGCAACGTGCCGGACGAGACGCGGCACTGGATCCTCATGGCTGTTCGCGAGGCACTCGCCAACGCGATCAAGCACGGCAACGACCGGAAGCTCGACAAGCGGGTCCAGCTGGAGATGGATGTGACCGACGGGTGGCTCGAGATCCGGATTCGGGACGAGGGCGCCGGCTTCGATCCGGAGCGCGTGGACGATCCTCTTGCGCCGGAGAACAGGCTGAAAACGTCGGGGCGGGGCATCTTTTACATGAAGACGTTCATGGATGACGTGCGATTCACGCGCGCCGAGGGCGGAGGCACAGAGCTCGTGTTGCGAAAGAACCTGGCGGACCGGAGCGAGAAGGAGGAAAGGAAGGCATGAAGACGAACGTGCGCGAAGTCCAGGGAGTCGCAATCCTGGACCTCAAAGGCAAGATCACGATCGGGGCGGGCGACGTGCAGTTGCGGGAGACCGTCAACAGCATCGCCGAGGGCGGTAAGAAGAGCATCCTGATCAACATGCACGACGTGACCACGATCGATTCCTCGGGCATCGGCGAGCTCGTCGGCTGCTACACGTCGGTGACGAACAAGGGCGGGAAGTTGAAGCTCCTGCACCTGCCTCCCAAGATCAACGACGTGCTCACGGTCACGCAGCTCATCACCGTCTTCGACGTCTACGAGAACGAGGCCGAGGCGGTCGCGAGCTTCAAGTAGGGGCCTCCGGATTCCTCTGGATCCCGGCGACGGCGCCTTCGGCCGGTTCGCGGTTGAGACGCGAGGAGCGGTCGAGGAGGCCCTTCGGCGCTCGCTGCCTGAGGCGCCGGCCAGGCCGTCCGCTCTCTTTCGCGCGATCGAGGATGCGGCCCTGTCCCCGGGCAAGCGGCTTCGGCCGCTCGCCGCGGTGGCGGCCGGTGATCTCGCGCGGGCGCCCCGCGAAGCCTCCCTGGCCGTCGGCGTGTCTGTCGAGCTGGTGCACGCGGCCTCCCTCGCCCTGGACGACCTGCCTTCGATGGACGACGCTCGAAGGCGGCGGGGACGGCCGGCGCTGCACGTCGCGCACGGCGTCGCCGTGGCGGAGCTGGCCGCGGTGGCCCTGCTCTCCCGCGCGATGGAAGTCGCGGCCGGCGCCCCCGGCGCACCGGCCGCGACGCGAGCCAGGCTCGTGGCCGAGCTCGCGGCGGCGGTCGGGGCGGAAGGCTGCTGCGCCGGACAGGCGGCCGATCTCGCCGCCGACCCGAAGAGCCTCGCCCTGGACGATCTCGAGGCGATCCATGCCCGAAAGACGGGTGCCCTGTTCGTCGCCGCCGTGCGGGGGGGAGCCCTCGCGGGAGGGGCCGGAGACGCTGTGCTCGAGACCCTGACGCGCTACGCGCGCAACCTCGGGCTGGCCTTCCAGATCACCGACGATCTCCTGGACCTGGAAGGCGACCCCGGCGCGATGGGCAAGGACACGCGGCGCGACGCGCACCGGGCCAACTTCGCGACGCTGCTCGGCGGCGATGCGTCCCGCCGGCTGGTGGACGAGCTCCTGGAAGCTGCGGTGGCCGCGCTCGACCCGCTCGGCCGCCGCGCGGAGATCCTGGCCGACCTCGCACGCGTCGTGCGGGGCCGCCGGTCGTGAGCGAAGGCTCGCCGCCCCCGGTCAGCCTCGAAGACGCCCGGGCGCGCCTCAAGGAGCTCGGCTACCTGGACGGCCGGGTCGAGCGGTTCGTTTTCCGGCGCGCGCTCGAGGGGCGGGGAGGGCTCTTCCTGCCGGCTGTTCTGGCTGCCGCTTTTGCCGCGGCCCTGGCTCTTGCCGCCGTCGTGGAGACCGGGGAGCCGGGCATGGGAAGCGATCCGGCGTCGCTCGGGGCAGTTTTCCTGCACTTCTTCGGCGCCAGCCTGCTGGCTGCCGCCCTCGGCGCCGCGCTGCTCGTGTTGCTGGCCGACCGGGCGCGGCGGCCGGCCGGGGCGGGACTGGCCGCGGGACTGGCCGCCGGCGGCGTCGTCCTCGCCCTCTGGATCGGCGGCGGTTACGCGATGGGTGGAAGCCTTCTCCACGCGCTCCTCTGGGGGGTGCCGGTATCGCTCGCCGCGCTCGCCACGGCCGAGAACGTCCGTTCCGGCTTCCTGGCGCGAGCGTACGCGCACGCTCACCGGCTGCCGGAGGGCAGGCGCCGGAGGGTCTTTCTGGCCGTCGCGGCGGCGGGACTGGCCGTGGCGGCGCTGGCCCTCGCCCTACGCCGCGAGCCGCAAGCCGCGCGTCCTCCTCAGGCGCGGGGACGGCCCGCCACGGTGCGAGTCATCGCGGTGGATGGCCTGCTCCTCGACGCGCGGCCGGCCGACGCAGCTGCCGCGGGCATCCTCCGCCTCTTCGAAGGCACAGCGACCGGCTGGTGGGAAGCGCAGCGGGGTACGCCGCCCGAAATCTGGACGAACCTCGCGACGGGCGTCGGCCCCGAGCGCCACGGCGTGCGGGCTCTCGAGCGTGTGCGTCCCCTGGGGTCGAGCGCTGCGCTTCGCCCTCCGCCGGGCATGGCCTGGTACCTGCGCGGCGTGGGCCGGTTCCTGGGGCTCGTCAAGAGCGCGCCGGTGTCCGCTGCCGACCGCCGCAGCCTCACGTTCTGGGAGGTCTATGCGGCGGCCGGCCCGCCGGCGCTGGCGGTGGGGTGGTGGTCGTCGGGGCCGTGGCCGGGCGCGGAGGTCGTGGGCAACGAGCAGGTCCTGGCCGGCGCGGCCGGCGGCCTCGACGTGGACCGGGCGGCCTTGCGGGCGTTCCGGGAGGCCAAGGCCGCAGCGAGCCTCGCGACGGTCTATCTGCCTTCGTGCGACATCCTCCGCGGCGAGCCGGAGGCGAGAGCGCGCGCGTTGGGCGAGGTCGAGGCTTTTCTCTCGCGCGAGGCGGCGGAAGCGGCCGCCCGCGGCTCCGTGCTCGTTGTCCTCGCGGCCGACAGCCACGCGCCCGAGGGCGGCCTCGGCCGGATGGCGGTTTTCGATCCGGGAGCCGCGGGCGGCGTGCGCGTCCACATCCGCCCCGAGGACGTGATGCCGTCGATCCTGGCGCGAGCCGGGATCCCGGTGGCCGAGGACCTGCCCGGCCGCCCCGCACCCGCGCTCTTTACGCCGGGCTCCCTCGAGACGGCGACCGTTCCTACGTACGGACCGCGGGTCGCTCCCGCGGCTTCCAGGAAGTCCGTCACCGACAAGGAGTATCTGGAGAAGCTCCGGTCGCTCGGCTACCTCCAATAGACTTCACTCATGAAAGCGGTCTTCTTCGAGAAGCACGGCGGCAACGAGGTCCTCCAGTACGGCGAGCGGCCGACGCCGGAACCGGGCCCGGGGCAGGCGCGCCTGGCGGTCAGGGCCGCCGCGCTGAACCACCTCGACATCTTCGTGCGCAACGGCATCCCGGACGTGCCGCTGCCCCAGGTGCCGGGAGCGGACGGCGCCGGCGTGGTGGACGCCGTGGGGGCCGGTGTGACGGATCTCAAGGCCGGCGATCGCGTCCTCGTGCAGCCCGGGCTCTACTGCAACGCCTGCGAGTACTGCCGCGGGGGAGAGCAGTGCGTCTGCCCGAAGTTCCAGATCGTGGGAGAGCACGTGCCGGGCACCTTCGCCGAGTACGTCGTTCTGCCGGCCCGCAATCTCTTTCCGATCCCTCCGAGGCTCTCGTTCGAGCAGGCGGCCGCGTTTCCGCTGGTGTACCAGACGGCCTGGCGCATGCTCATCGGCCGGGCACGGCTTCGGCCCGGGGAGACTGTCCTCGTGCACGGCGCCGGGGGAGGCGTCGGGGGCGCCGCCGTCGAGATCGCGCTGCTCGCGGGTGCCCGGGTCTTCGCGACGACCTCGGGCGAGGAGAAGGCGAAGCGTGTCCGGGAGCAGGGAGCCGAGCGCGTCATCGACTACACGAAGGAGGACGTCGGGAAGGCCGTCCGGGCGCACACGGCCAAGCGAGGCGTGGACGTCGTCGTGGACTCGGTCGGCGAGAAGACCTGGATGACGTCGCTTCGAGCGGCCGCCAAGGGAGGCCGCATCGTGACCTGCGGCGCGACCTCGGGGCCCAACCCGAAGGAGGAGATCCGGTTGATCTTCTGGAACCACCTCTCCATCCTGGGCTCGACCATGGCCAACGATTCGGAGTTCCGGACGATGCTCTCGGCGGTCGCGGCGGGGCGGCTCACGCCCCGGGTGGACCGCGTCTTCCCGCTCTCGCAGGCCCGCGAGGCCTACGCGCTGATGGAGGAAGGCCGCCAGCACGGCAAAATCATTCTGACGCCCGACAACCCTGCGCGCCAATGGCCGGACGGCGATTAGTTGTCAGGTGAGAACTGCTTCGAAGGGGGGCAGGCCCATCCTCCTGTCTTCCCATAGAAGCAAGCCTTCGTCGGGTTCCGTCGCGTCTGAGAAATGAAACCTACTTCTCCTCTTTCGATTCTGCAGGTCCTCGAAAAAGGCAACTTCAACACCGGCAGCGTCGTGCAGATGTTCCAGCTGGGAGAGGGGCTCTCGGGACGGGGCCACCGCGTGGCGATCGTGTCGCGGCCCGACGGCGAGGTGGCGGTCCGGGCAAAGGATCGCGGCCTCGAGTTTCTGCCTCTTCCCCTCAAGCACGAATTCGACCTCGGCAGCGCGCGGCGTCTCGCGCGCATCTACGACGCGCGGGCCGTGGACGTCGTGCACGTCCACAAGGGCATCGCGCACTCGGTCGCGCTCTTCGGGACATTGTTCTCGAAGCGCCGGCCGGTGATCGTCGTCAACCGGGGCGTCTCGTTTCCTCTCGACGTCTTCAACCGCGTCAAGTTCCACGCCCGCCTCGGGGGCGTCGTGACGGTCTGCGAGGACATCAAGAAGGTCATCGTGGCCTCGGGCCGCATCCCGGCGGAGAGGGTCCACGTGATCTACGCCGGTGTGGACCTCTCGGTCTTCGACCCGAGGAGGGCGGACGGCGTGAAGGTCCGCCGCGAGTGGGGAGTGGCCTCCGACAGGACGCTGCTCGTCCAGGTCGGGGCGCGCGAGTGGAAGGGATGGCGGGACCTGCTCTCCGGAGCGGCGCTCCTCTCGAAAGAGTTTCCGAAGCTCGTCACCGCGGTGGTGGCCTGCAAGGACGAGACGCAGAAGGCCGACGTGAAGGCCGTGGCGCGCGCCCTGGGCATCGCAGACGCGGTCGTCCCGGTGGGTTTCCGCAGCGACATGCCGGACGTCCTCATGGCGGCCGACGTCGTCGCGGACATGTCCTACGAGGGGCTGGGCATCACCGGCACGCTGCGGGAAGCGATGGCGCTCGGGAAACCCGTCATCGGAAGCTCCGCCGGCGGGAATCCCGAGCTCGTCGTGGACGGCGAGTCCGGCCTGCTGGTGCCTCCGCGCGATCCCCGAGCTCTGGCCGCCGCGCTCCGCCGTCTTCTCACCGACGGGCCCCTGCGCGAGCGCCTGGCCCTCGCGGGACACGAGCGCGTGGCGAAAAGCTTTTCCTCGGAGGTCCGCCTGGACCGCATCGAGGCGCTGTACGCCAGGCTCCTTGCCGAGCACGGCGGAGACTGAGATGTCCCCTCTCCCCCCGGGAGAGGGACAGGGTGAGGGGGAAACAGAAGCCGACAAGGGGGCCGTTCTGTGGCATGATCCAGCTTCCCTCATCGGTCCCCGCGCTGGCGGATCCGTCGGCGTCATGCCATGACCGAGTTCCCTTCCCGAATCGCTTTCCGAATCCAGGATCTGCCTTCGGACGACCGCCCGCGCGAGCGCCTGCTCGCTTCCGGGCCGGGGGCTCTCTCAAACGAGGAGCTCGTCGCGCTGCTCCTGCGCACCGGCAGCCGCGGCGAGAGCGCGCTCGACCGGGCGAGGCGCCTGCTCGCCGCGCACGGAGGGCTGCCCGGCCTCGCCGGGATCACGGCGCCGGAGCTCGCCGCCGAGCAGGGCCTCGGCCCCGCCCGTGCGGCGGTCCTCGGCGCTGCCTTCGAGATCGCCCGCCGCCTGCCCGCCGCGACGCTTTCGGGCCGGGACCTCTTGAACGAGCCTCGAGTCGTGAAGGACTTCCTGCGGCGCGCGCAGGCCGACGACACGCAGGAGCGCACCGGAGCCCTCTACCTGAACGCCAGGAACCGGCTCTTGAAGAACGACCCG
>Ga0335082_10002567_pt1 | contig 19580 bp, 11 predicted proteins | sample Lox_Sample_41_FD_206718 | JGI IMG/M metagenome (GOLD analysis project Ga0335082, IMG submission 206718) | Soil microbial communities from Loxahatchee National Wildlife Refuge, Florida, United States - Lox_Sample_4.1 | ecosystem: Environmental > Terrestrial > Soil > Wetlands | place: USA...
TCACTATTCGGAATTTCTTAAAGCTCACCCTGGTCCTCTCTGGGCCGCCCGGATCACCCTGCTGGTGGCGGTGTTCCTTCATATCTGGTCGTCGTTCCAGTTGTGGCTCCTTCAGAAACAGGCTCGCCCCGTCTCGTACGTCAAGAAAGCCAACCTTGCCTCCACCTACGCCTCTCGCACCATGATGTGGAGCGGCCCCATCGTTCTGGCTTTCCTGATTTTTCATCTCCTGCACTTCACCTTCGGCACCGTCCATCCCGGCGGCCCCTTCGACGTTCACAACGTGTACAACAACGTGGTCTACGGCTTTCAGGTCTGGCCGGTCTCTCTGTTCTACATCGTCGCGATGATCATGCTCTGCTATCACCTGTATCACGGCCTTTGGAGCATGTTTCAATCGCTCGGTTTCAGCCATCCTGTATATACCCCATGGCTGAAGCTTGCCGCTAAAGTCATTGCCATTCTCATTGCCATCGGCAACATCTCCATTCCGGTTGCCGTTCTGGCTGGCTGCATCAAGCCGGTCACGGGAGCCTGACATCATGGAACTCATTTCCAACGTCCCTACAGGTCCGATTGAGTCCGCCTGGGATCGCCACAAATTCGAACTCAAGCTGGTCAATCCCGCCAACAAGCGCAAGTACAACCTCATCGTCGTCGGTTCCGGACTCGCCGGCGGAGCTGCGGCGGCCTCCCTCGGTGAGCTTGGCTATAACGTTCAGTGCTTCTGCTACCAGGACTCGCCGCGCCGGGCCCACTCCATTGCCGCTCAGGGTGGGATCAACGCCGCCAAGAACTATCACAACGACGGCGACTCTATCTTTCGTCTGTTCTACGACACGGTAAAAGGTGGTGACTTCCGCGCGCGGGAAGCCAACGTCTACCGCCTCGCGCAAGTCAGCGTCAACATCATCGACCAGTGCGTTGCGCAAGGGGTGCCGTTCGCGCGCGAGTACGGCGGCAATCTCGACAACCGTTCGTTCGGCGGAGCCCAGGTTTCCCGCACCTTCTACGCGCGCGGGCAGACGGGCCAGCAACTGCTCCTCGGCGCCTATCAGGCACTCGAACGTCAGATCGGCCTGGGCAGCGTGAAGATGCATTCGCGCAGCGAGATGCTCGACCTGATCGTCGTCGATGGTCAAGCTCGCGGCATCGTCACCCGTTCGCTCTACGACGGCAAGATCGAGGTGCACTTCGCAGACGCGGTGATCCTGGCGACAGGCGGATACGGCAACGTCTTCTATCTCTCCACGAATGCCAAGGGCTGCAACGTCACCGCGATCTGGCGGGCCTACAAGCGCGGCGCGCTTTTCGCTAATCCTTGCTATACGCAGATTCATCCCACCTGCATTCCCGTCGCGGGCGAATATCAGTCCAAGCTCACACTGATGTCCGAATCGCTCCGTAACGACGGGCGCATCTGGGTTCCCAAGACCGCCGGTGACAAGCGCTCTCCCGACCAGATTCCCGAATCCGAGCGCGACTATTACCTGGAGCGCCGTTATCCGAGCTTCGGCAACCTTGTTCCTCGCGACATCGCCTCCCGCGCCGCGAAGCGCGAATGCGATGAAGGGCGGGGCGTTGGGCCCGGCGGGCTCGGCGTCTACCTCGATTTCGCGGACTGCATCAAGCGCCTTGGTGCTCCAAAGATCGCCGAACGCTACGGCAACCTGTTCGAGATGTACGAGCGCATCACCGGTGAGGATCCGTACAAGGTCCCCATGCGCATCTATCCCGCGACGCACTACACGATGGGCGGGCTTTGGGTCGATTACAACCTGATGTCGACGATTCCTGGGCTGTTCGTCTTGGGCGAAGCTAACTTCTCCGACCACGGCGCGAATCGGCTCGGGGCGAGCGCGCTGATGCAGGGGCTGGCGGACGGCTACTTTGTGATTCCGTACACCATCGGCAACTACCTTGCTACCGCGAAGCCGGCGAAATTGACTGCCGACGTGCCCGCGGCCAAAGAAGCCGTGGCCAACGCGACCAACATCACCAACAAGCTGCTCAACGGAAAGGGAAGTCGCACGGTTGACTCCTTCCATCGCGAACTCGGGAAAGTCATCTGGGACTATTGCGGCATGGCGCGCAACAAAGCTGGCCTCGAGAAAGCAATCGGCCTGATCCCGCAACTTCGCGAGCAGTTCTGGAAAGAGGTCCGGGTGCTCGGCTCCAACGAGGAATTCAACCAGTCTCTTGAGAAGGCTGGGCGCGTCGCCGATTTTCTCGAACTGGGCGAACTCATGTGCATCGATGCGCTGCAGCGCAACGAGTCCTGCGGCGGCCATTTCCGCGAAGAGTACCAGACGCCCGAAGGCGAGGCCCTGCGCGACGATGCCAACTACTCTTACGTGGCCGCGTGGGAATACAAGGGACCGGGCCAATCCCCGGTGGTCAACAAGGAACCTCTCTCTTTCGACTACGTGCACCCGTCTCAACGGAGTTACAAATAACCATGAAACTCATTCTCAACGTCTGGCGCCAAAAGAACTCTTCCGACAAGGGGCGGATGGTTCGCTACGAAGCTCCCAACGTCGACGAGCACATGTCCTTTCTCGAGATGCTCGATGTTCTGAACGAGTCGCTGATCGGCAAGGGCGAGGACCCCATCGCTTTCGATCACGATTGCCGCGAAGGCATCTGCGGCATGTGCGGATTCATGATTAACGGCAAGGCCCACGGCGGCTTCAAGCGCACGACGGTGTGTCAATTGCACATGCGCCACTTCAAGGATGGCGACGAGCTTTATCTGGAGCCGTGGCGCGCCTCCGCGTTCCCGGTGATCAAGGACCTGGCGGTGGATCGCGGCTCGTTTGACCGGATTATCGCTTCCGGCGGATTCGTCTCTGTTCCGACGGGGAGCGCTCCCGATGGCAACGCGATTCCGGTGAAAAAACAACATTCCGATCTTGCGATGGACGCCGCCGCCTGCATCGGGTGCGGAGCATGCGTTGCGGCTTGCCCGAACGCCGCCGCGGCGCTTTTCGTGGGCGCCAAGATTTCCCACCTCGGCCACCTCCCGCAGGGACAGCCCGAGCGCGATCGCCGCGCGCTGGCGATGGTCCAGCAGATGCGGGCCGAAGGCTTCGCCAACTGCACAAATATCGGGGAGTGCGAGGCAGTCTGCCCGAAGGACATCAAGCTGGAAGTCATCGCGCGCATGAACCGCGACTATATTGGAGCGTCGATCAGCGAGCGCCCCGAATCCACGACGGCAGGAGCTGGTTAAGAAACCCGGCAAGAATCTGGCGTTGGTTCTTCTTTGGGGCCCTTGCCCGCCCTCCTGCAGTTTGGCGGGCAAACACAGCGGAAGAGTGGCGACGCAAAACCCGCTGCCACAAGCGATTGGACTGCGAGGCCAGACGCAACGGCAGCGCCGACTTCCTTCGCTTCCTACCTTGTTCGGGCACACTTCGCTAGAATGTCGCCATGTCCACCGCTTCCTTTTTCCGCTCCAAGTCTGTCCTTATCACGGGCGCTTCGTCCGGCATCGGCGAGGAGCTTGCCATCCAGCTGGCCGCAGCGGGCGCGCACCTGACGCTGACAGCGCGCCGGCGTGAGCTACTCGACGCGCTCGCGCTCAAAATCTCCTCCGCCGGGCAGGAAGCTCCTCTCGTTGTGGTAGCGGACGTCACTCGCGCCGGCGACCAGGAACACGCTGTCTCCGAGGCACTACGGGTGTACGGCAGACTCGACGTCGGGATCGCAAACGCCGGCTTTGGTGTCGTCGGACCTTTCTCCAAGCTGACTCTGGAGGATTACCGCCGCCAGTTTGAAACGAATGTTTTTGGCCTGATCGGCACGCTGCAGGCGGCACTTCCGGAAATCCGGAAGACTCGCGGGAATCTGGTTCTGGTGGGAAGCGTAGCTGGATGGGCGGCCAGTCCGGGAGCCTCGCCCTATGCCATGAGTAAGTTTGCCGTGCGCGCACTCGCCAACGCCATCACACCCGAACTCGCACTCGACGGGGTCAAGGTCACGCTGATCAGTCCCGGTTTTGTGGCGTCCAACATCCGGCGCATCGACAATCAGGGCACTCTGCATGCGGGGGCCGAAGACCCGATTCCCGGTTGGCTGATCTTGCCCACGCCCACAGCGGTGCGGCAGATTCTCAGCGCGATTGCGCGCGGCAAAAGGGAAGCGGTGATTACTGGCCACGGCAAGGTGCTGGTGTTCCTCGAACGGTTTGCCCCGTGGATCATCCGGCTGGCCGGACGCCGGATGGCCGCGAAGCGGGGCGGCTACCGGACGGAACCGGAAGCCTGACGCTTCGAGCTATCCCATTTGTGGCGGTGCGCCGGACGCGCGAGCGGGTTTTCCCTATTGCTTTCCCATACGAACTGCTCTATGCTCCTCTTGCTTCCCCATAGGAGTCGCCCGTGACCTGGAACTTTCGGCATTCCAGCTTCGTAACACAGTGCGGAACCGCTGCGATGCGAACAGCCACCATAGGTGCACTGCGATGAAAGAAATCCGCGCGTTTCTACTGCGCCTGAGGAACTTGCTCCGGCCCGGCGGGCTGGAAAAGGAACTGCACGACGAACTCGCGGCTCACCTGCAGTTGCATATCGACGACAATTTGCGCCGGGGTTTGACCGCCGATGAAGCGCGCCGGCAAGCGCTGGTGCAACTCGGGGGCATGGAGCAAACCAAGGAAGCGGTGCGCGACCGGCGTTCGCTGCCATTCCTCGAGACCTTGTTGTACGACCTTCGCTATGCCTTTCGAATGCTGCGTCACAATCCCGGATTCACCGCCGCCGCGATTCTCGTTCTGGCTCTCGGTATCGGGGCCAACAGCGCTCTGTTTTCGGTGATCAACGCGGTTCTGCTTCGGCCGCTGCCGTATCCGCAGGCCGAGCAACTGGTAACCATTCGAGAAAGCAAGCCCAACTTCAACACAGGGTCGGTCTCGCTCCCTCATTTTCTGGATTGGCAGAAAGACAATCGGACGTTTGCGTCGATGGCAGCGATGCGTGGAGGGCGATCGCTAACGCTCACCGGGATGGGTGACGCCGAACAGTTGAGTACAGTGATGCTCACCTCCGGTTTTTTCGAACAACTGGGCGTCGCGCCTTTCCTCGGCCGGACGTTTACGCAAGATGAACAGAAAGTGGGTGCCGCTCCCACGGTTCTGCTCGCCGCGCGCCTCTGGAAGCGCAAGTTCGCGTCCGACCCGGGCGTCATCGGCAAGGCGCTCACCCTGGACGGCAAGGCCTATACGGTGATCGGGGTCATCCCGCCGGGTTTCGATCTTCTGGGCCAATTTCGCAATACAGATCTCTACATTCCGATCGGCCAATGGGACAATCCGATCCTGATGAGCCGCTCGGCGGGGCTCGGTATCAGCGGGATCGGCCGGCTGCGACAAGGCGTCACGCTCGAACAGGCGAGGGCGGATATGCAGCGGGTGACGCAGAATCTGGCCGCCACTTATCCTGACACGGACAAGAGTATCGGCGCGTACCTGGCGCCGTTCCGGAAGTGGCAACTGGGTTCCGTGCAGGCGCCGCTGTTTATTTTGTTTGGCGCGGTCGCGTTCGTTCTGCTGATTGCGTGCGTCAACGTGGCCAACCTCCTGCTGGCCCGTTCCACGGCGCGTTCGCACGAGTTCGCAATTCGTTCGGCGCTCGGCGCGTCGAAGTCGCGCATCGTTCGCCAGGTGCTGGTGGAAAGCGTTCTGGTCGCGTTCATCGGCGGCAGTATCGGACTGATTCTGTCGGCGGTGGGGACGAAAGCGGCGATCTCCAACCTGCCGCTGGGGCTGCCGCGGGCGGGTGAAATCTCCGTCGACGCCCGAGTGTTCTTCTTTGCACTCCTTCTATCGCTTGCCTGCGGTTTGTTTTTCGGCCTGGTGCCCGCGTTCAAAATCGCCCGGCGCGATCCCCAAGAGGCGCTCCAGGAGGGCGGCCGGGGACAGAGCGGTCAGCGGCATCGCTTGCAGGGAGTGCTTGTCGCCGCGGAGATATCGTTGGCACTGGTGTTGCTGATTGGTGCGGGATTGATGATTCGCACGCTCGCGGCGCTTCACCATGTCAATCCCGGCTTCGACACCGCGCACGTTCTCGCTTTCGGATTGTCTTTGCCGCCGTCAACGACTGGCACTGATGCTGCCACGGTCCGCTCCCGGCTGCGCAACGTCCAGCAGAAACTCGAAGGTGCTCCCGGGGTGCAATCGGTCGCCTACTCTTGGGGGGCTTTGCCTCTCGCGTATGACGATGAATGGCTGTTCTGGATCGACGGCCAGCCGAAACCCGCCGCGAAATTCGAGATGAACTGGACGCTCGACTATGTAGTCGGCCCCGATTACTTCAAAACGCTGGGGATCCCGCTGCAATCGGGGAGATTCTTTACGGACCTCGATAACGAGCGAGCGCCGCGTGTCGCGGTGGTGGATGAAGTGTTCGCGAAAAAGTTCTTTCCGCATGACGATGCCATCGGCCAGCGGCTGCATCTGAACGAAAGCAACGAGACCACCGAGATTATCGGGATCGTCCACCACATCAATCAATGGGGACTGGACACGGACACCACCGAGGAGCTGCGAGCCCAGCTTTACGTTCCTTTCATGCAGCTCGATGACGAGAACATGGCGCGATCCGGTGCCGGAATCGGCGTCGTGGCCCGCGCCGACCGGCCCGCACAGATTTTCGACTCCATCCGCCAAGTCAGCCGTCAGATGAGTCCGGACCAGGTCGTATATGCTGCGCAGACAATGGACGAAATCATTGCGGAATCGCTGGCCGATCGACGGTTTTCGATGATTCTGCTGGGGGCATTCGCGGCGCTCGCAGTCCTCCTGTCTACGGTGGGGATCTACGGCGTGATTTCATACATTGTGAGCCAACGCACGCGCGAGATCGGGATTCGCGTCGCTCTCGGTGCCAGTCACACCGAAGTTCTGCGCACGGTGCTGTTGCAGGGGGCACAAATGACTGTGCTTGGCATCCTGATCGGCCTGGCGCTTTCCTTCGCCGTGACGCGGCTGCTTGCAACGTTATTATTCGGCATTTCCGCGACGGATCCGCTCACTCTCGCCGCGGTCGCCGCACTGCTTGGGGCGGTGTCGCTGGCAGCAACGTACATTCCGGCACGCCGCGCCTCGCGCCTGGATCCTACCATCGCGCTGAGGCACGAATAACCCCATGAGAACGCTCCGCTCCTTCTTCGCGCGGATTCGCGGCACGTTGTGGCGAGGCGATTCGGAAAGGGAACTGCACGATGAGCTGGCTGCTCACGTGCAACTGCACGTCGAGGACAATCTGCGGCAGGGGCTCTCGCTTGAGGAAGCGCGGCGGCGGGCGCTTCTACGGCTCGGGGGCCTCGAACAAACAAAAGAGGCTGTGCGCGAGCAGCGATCTCTTCCGTTTCTGGAGACTCTGTTCCACGATTTTCGATTCGCCTCACGCATCCTGCACAAGTCTCCGGCGTTTACGTTCGTTGCGGTTCTCACGTTGGCACTGGGCATCGGCGCCACGACGGCGATCTTCAGCGTGATTTATGGCGTTCTGATCCGGCCGATGGCGGTGCCGGAGGCACAGCAAGTAATTCAAGTCGTCCTCAAATATCGCGGGGCAGTCAGCCAGGACGCTTTTACGTATCCCGAGTTCCGTTTTCTCCAGAAGAACAGCCCGTGGTCTGCCGCCACCGCTGCGTTTACGCACGTCGGCTTCAATCTCAATTCTTCCGGTTCGGCGGAACGGATCAGCGCGCTTCACGTCTCCTCGGACTATTTCCGCGTGCTGGGAGCCGCGCCATCTCTGGGCCGCGCATTCTCCGCCGAGGAAGACCGCGATCCTGGCGCCCGCGTGGTCTTGTTGTCGCATCATTTGTGGGCGCAGCGCTTCCATTCGAATCAGTCGATCATTGGCTCAATCATCCAGTTGAACGGCAATCCGTATACCGTTATCGGCGTGATGCCGCCGGTTTCGTCGGACGTCGAACTCGATTGGGTTCCTCCGGCATTTGGCGATCTGCAGCGCGTCGATTTGTGGACGACGCTGGCTCCCGTGGCGGATTCCGTCGGGTCCGGCGAGAATCTCGCCGTTGTCGCCCGGATGCAGCCGAATGTCGGGATCGCGCAAACCGCTGGCCGCCTGGAGTCGTTGAATCCTTCCTTCCGGCATGACTTTCTGGAAGGAGAGGGCACCGCCCAGTCGCTCGGGCTATCTTCCGTGCAGCAGATCATGGCGTCCGGCATCAACACTTATCTCTGGATCCTTCTTGCCGCGGTGGCGCTTGTGCTGATCATTGCTTGCGCCAATATTTCCAACCTTCTGCTGGCGCAGGGCGCGGCGCGTTCCCGAGAAGTGGCCATACGTGCGGCGCTGGGCGCTACACGCGCGCGGTTGATCATGCAATTTCTATCGGAGAGCCTGTTGCTCTCGGCGATGGGGTGCGTGTTCGGGTTCTCAATCGCAAAGCTGGCGCTGGTGGGGCTGCTTCGCATCGCCCCGATTCAACTCCCGCGGGTGAGCGAAATTCATGTCGATAGTGGGGCGTTCCTGTTCGCTCTTGCTTTGACGTTTTTGACCGGAGCGTTCTCCGCGATGGTGCCGGCGTTCTACAGCGCCAAGACGGATGTGCAGGCGGCTGTGAAGGAATCGGCGGCGCAATCGTCCTCGACCCGGCGCGCGGGGCGCTTCCGCGGCATTCTGGTCACGTCCGAAATTGCTCTGTCGATCATTCTTCTGATTGGGGCTTCTCTCCTCATGCAGACATTCGTCAACCTGCTGCGGGTCGATCCGGGTTTCGACCCGAAAGGAGTGTTGTCCGCGGAATTCTGGATCACAGGTTCGCGCTATCACTCCACCGCGGAGCTCACGGCCTTCTACGACAATCTCAATACCCGCCTGCGGCAGCTGCCCGGGGTACAGCAAGTGACGATCGCGTCGCTGGGCCAGCCGCTCGAGCGCGGCGGCAACATGGGCTTGACCGTCAACGGCGCGCAAGGCGGTTCGATGAATGTGCGTGTGGTCACGCCGGACTATTTCCGGACGCTCCGTGCGGCGATCCGGCGGGGACGCGATTTTGCTTCGTCCGATGCCGCAACGTCGCAACCTGTTGCGATCGTCAACGAGGCGTTTGTCCGTCGCTACGTGAAGGAGGGGGATCCGCTGGCGTCGTTCGTTCAGGGCCAAAACAAAAGCGCGACGCTCTTTCGAATCGTCGGTGTGGCCGCAGACGTTAAGTCATACGTCGACCTTCCCGAAGATCCGTGCGTTTTCCTGCTCGCTTCGCAGGCACCGTTCGGCCTCATTCTGGGCTTTGACGTCTGGTTTCCGACGCATATTCTGATACGCGCGTCGGGCGATCCCGTCCTGCTGACAAACAGCGTCCGGAGCGCCCTCCAGCAGGTGGACGCAGCCATTCCCGCCGGCCGCATTGTCACCATGGATCAGGTGCTCGCGCGCTCACTCGCCGCCCAGCGCTTCATCATGGTGGTGGTCACCGTGTTCGCCGTTCTCGCACTTATTCTTGCCGCCGTGGGCGTCTACGGCGTGATTTCGTTCACGGTGTCACAGCGGATGCGGGAGTTCGGGATTCGCATGGCGCTCGGTGCCGAGCCGGGCAGTGTGCTGCTGCTCATCCTGCGGTACACCGCGGGTTTCAGCCTGCTGGGCTGCTGCATCGGTATCGCCGGCGCCGTGATTCTTCAGCGAGCCATCGAAAGCGTGTTATTCGGGGTCCATTCGGCGGATCCTCGCGCGATCTTATTTGCCGCCGCGGTTCTCGTCACGGTCATCCTGCTTGCCTGCTACTTTCCGGCACGCCGGGCCTCCCGTGTCGATCCCATGATTTCGCTGAGGTACGAATAGCCATGACCACGAACACGGTCCGATCACTATTCCAGCGGCTTGTGGATATCTTTCGCCGCCCGCGCCTTGAACGGGAACTGGACGCAGAGCTGTCGGCCCATCTGCAGCTTCATATCGACGATAATCTGCGGCGGGGCCTCTCGCCAGAGGAAGCACGCCGTCAAGCGCTTCTGCAACTCGGCGGCCTGGAACAAACGAAGGAAGCCATCCGCGACCAACGTTCCCTGCCATTTTTTGAGACACTCTTCCAGGATCTTCGGTATGCCCTGCGCACCCTGCGAAAGTCTCCCACCTTCACCCTGATCGCGGCGCTCACTTTGGGCCTGGGGATCGGCGCCAACACCGCGATCTTCAGCCTTGTAGACAACATTCTGCTTCGCCCGCTGCCATTCCCACAGCCGCAGAAACTCGTCAGCGTGACGGGCACCTACCCGAAGGGGGCGTTTGTCGCTCTTCGCGAGCAAATCAAATCGCTCGACGTGGCGGCTTATGCCGAAGGCCATGAATTCAATCTGAATCGTCACGGCGACCCGCTTCGCTTGTCGGCGACGCTCGTGTCCGCGGAGTTCTTCCGTGTACTTGGCGTTCGCCCCTTTCTGGGGCGGACATTCGATACGGGGGACGATCGGCCAGGCCAAGACAATTATGTGATCCTCAGCTATTCGCTCTGGCAACAGCGGTTCGCTTCCGATGCTTCCATCGTGGGGCGTTCGATCGAACTCGAAGGCGTGAGTCGCGAGGTGCTCGGCGTGATGCCTGCCGACTTCCACTTCCCGTCGGCAAAGACTCAAGTGTGGATTCCGTTGCATAACGACCCCCGAGACACGGTCGCGTATTGGGCGGGGGATTTCATGCCGATCTTCGGCCGCCTCCGCCCGGGCGGGTCGATTCCGCAAGCGCGGTCCGAAGTGGGTATCTTCCAGTCCGGGGTCAGCAAGCTGTTTCCCTGGCCGATGCCCGCCTCGTGGAATGCGGACATCAGCATCGTCGAGCTCAAGGGCAACATGGTTTCCGACATTCGCTCACGGCTGGTGCTGCTTCTGGGCGCCGTCGCACTGATTCTGCTTATTGCGTGTGTGAATGTGGCGAATCTCACGATCTCGCGGTCCTCGACGCGCGAAAAGGAGTTCGCCCTGCGCTTTGCGATGGGGGCCGATCGTCGCCGGATCATTCGACAATTGCTTACCGAAAGCATTGTCGTTGCTTTTCTCGGCGGCATGTTCGGATTCTTACTGGCCACGCAAGGGCTGCAGCTTTTGAAGTTGACTCTCCCCGCGGATACGCCGCGCCTGGCTGACGCTCACATCGATCTCCGCGTTCTCGGATTCACCGGAATGCTGGCTCTTGCCACCGGTGTGGTGTTCGGCATTGCACCTGCCCTGCAATCGTCCCGCGAAGATCTTGCCGCTACGCTCAACGCAGTCGCGCGGGGAGCGTTCGTTTCCGTGCCCCACAAACTTCGTTCCGCGCTGGCGGTCGCGGAAATCGCCTTCGCGGTGCTGCTGGTGATCTCCGCCGGCCTGCTGATTCGCAGCTTCTGGTCGCTGTCGCATGTCGACCCGGGTTTCCGCACGGCGCGCGTGCTGACGGCCCGGGTCACTCCCGATCAATCGTATTGCGCCGATCCGGCGCGGTGCATCGCTTTCTACAACGAGCTTCTCACGCGTGTTCGCTCCGTTCCAGGCGTCAATTCCGCGGCCGTCGTCAATACGCTGCCGCTCGGGGGACGCGTTGCCAAGCGCGCTCTGGAAATCGAAAATCAGACCGTGGCACCCGGGGAAAGCGGCCCGCTTTTCTGGATGGACGTCGTAACGCCCGACTACTTCGACCTCATGCGGATCCCGGTCATCTCGGGGCGTGCCTTCACTCCCGGGGATCTTGCCGCGAAGTCCAACGTGGTCCTTGTCAGCGCGGCCACAGCGCGGCGCTTTTGGAACGATCAGAACGTGGTCGGGACGCACATCCGTCTTTCCGGCGAAAAAGAAAAAGAAGACTGGCGAACGATTGTCGGGGTGGTTCCTGACGTTCGCGCCTACGACCTGCAACGCACCATCCCGGAATGGATGAACGGGACGATCTATCTTCCGTACAACGAATCCGCGACGCTCGAAGGCGGCCGGGTGCCCTCCGACATGAGCTTGGTGGTACAGACGGCGCTTGAGGAATCGCAATTTCAGAACGCACTCCGCCGTGCCATCTCGTCGCTGGGAGCCGAAATCCCGGTCACGGAGCTGAAGCCGATGCATGCGGTGGTCTCCGACTCTGTCTCCACGTCGTCATCGACGACGATCCTGTTTGTCACTTTCGCCACTCTCGCGCTGCTGCTTGGCGCTATCGGCATCTACGGCGTCCTTTCTTTTCTTGTGGCGACCCGCACCCGGGAGTTCGGAATCCGCATGTCGCTCGGCGCTCTTCCGCGCGATGTGCTACTGCTGATTTTCAAGGAAGCCGCCCGATTCGCGTTCGCGGGAATAGCTCTGGGCCTGGCCGCGGCTCTCGTCATCACCCGGCTGCTTTCGAGCGAACTCTACGGCGTCTCTCCCGCCGATCCCTTCACGTTCATCGGAGCAGCTGCTCTGATGACTGCCGTCACTTTCCTGGCCTGCTATATCCCGACGCGCCGTGCCATGCGCGTCGATCCTATGATTGCCCTTCGTTACGAGTAGGTCGACATGCGGACTACACCCCCTCGCCCATCTCTCAGCGAAGGCAATGCGCCTCCGAGTCCGCGCGGAAATTTTCTGACCGCGGGCGAGCTCGAGGAGTTCGGGCGGACCGGAGGCAGCACAACGAGGACCGCTCGCGGCTGCTGTCCGTCGAACATGAAGGTAATCGCAACCGTGGTTCCGGTCGACATCCGGGAGGTGCTTCAATGAAAACACTCCGCTCTGCACTTCACCGCATCCGGGGTTTGTTCCGGCAAGACCGCTTTGAAAGGGAATTGCATGCGGAACTCGATTCCCACCTCCAGCATCACGTGGACGACAATCTTCGACGCGGGCTCTCTCTGGAAGAGGCCCGCCGCCAGGCGCTGCTGCAGCTCGGCGGCCTAGAGCAAACCAAGGAACGCATCCGCGATCAGCGTTCTCTGCCCTTCCTTGAGACGCTTCTTCAGGATGTTCGATTTTCTCTTCGCGTGCTCCGCAAATCTCCGGTGTTCTCATGTATCGCCATCCTCACCTTGGCTCTTGGTATCGGCGCGAACACGGCGATTTTCTCGGTTTCGAACTCCTACCTGGGCAATCCCACCGGATTGGTGGAGGTCGATCGACTGGCCATGCCTCTGAACCGCGCGCCCGGGCAAAGCGAATTCTGGACACAGGTGTCTTCGGCCGACTTTCTGGACTGGGCCTCGCAGGGGCATTCCTTCGCATCTCTCGCCGCTTTCGACTGGGCCGGCCGCAACCTGACCGGCGTTGGCGATCCGATCAAGCTGCAGTCTTACCGGGTGACGGTCAATTTCTTCGATACGCTTCGCCAGAGACCGCTCCTCGGACGCACATTTCTTCGCGAAGAGGCTCGTCTCGGGCAGGATCACGTGGCGATCATGTCTGCGGCGTTGTGGCGGCGCCAGTTTGGCTCCGATCCCGGCATCGTTGGCCGTACGGTTCGTCTCGACGGAGTTCCGACGCAAATCGTCGGCGTGATGCCGGACGAAGTGCGCTTTCCGGTCGCCGCTGAACTGTGGATTCCCATCGCTTTTTCTCCGGGCGACGAAACCGACCGGCTCACCCACAACCTCTGCCCCGTGGGGCGTCTTCGCCCCGGTGTTACCGCACAGCAGGCGGAAGCCGAGTTGCGCGGCATCCAGGATCGACTTCGTACTTCCTTCCCCAACAGCGAGACTGGCTGGACGGTCCGTGTCCTGTCGGTCGGTGAATTCGTTTCAGGCCCGGGCCAGAGCTTCATGGTTCTTCTTCTGTGTGCCGTAGCCTTTGTGCTTCTCATCGCGTGCGCGAATGTGATGAACCTGCTGTTTGCCCGAAGCACCGTCCGTCAAAGCGAGTTCGCGGTGCGGGTCGCGCTCGGCGCAACGCGTTTCCGGCTCATCCGGCAATCCCTCGTCGAAAGTCTGTTGCTGGCCCTTGGCGCGATGCTGGTGGGCCTGATTCTGGGTTGGTGGTGGCTCGCATTGATCCGGGCCGGCATGCCGGCGGAGGTCGCCCGGTACATTCCCGGGTGGTCGCGCGTGCGGCTCGACGCCACCGCCTTCCTCTACACACTCGCGGTTTCTTGTGCCGCCGGGCTTCTGGCGGGGGTGCTTCCCGCGTTTTTCAGCTCTTCCTCCAGTCCGAACGACGCGCTGAAGGAATCCGGCAGGACGCCCGGGGCGAGCGTCGCCCGTACGCGGGTGCGAAACGCTTTCGTTGTGGCTGAGATTGCCCTGTCACTCGTTCTTCTCGTCGGCGCAGCCCTGATGGTCAAGGGCACGCAGACGCTCCTCTCCGCGAATTTCCGGTTCGATTCCAATGCCGTTTTTGTTTTTCGCGTTGCCTTGCCGGACTCCCGCTATCCCCAGGCGACACAGCGGGCCGAGTTCTTCGAGTCGCTCTCCCATAGCCTCAGCCGGACTGCAGGCGTGCAATCGGCGGCGGTCGCTGAACGCTTACCCTACACGGGAGGGGACACGGGTACATTCAGCATTGAGAACAGGCCGCTGCAGCCCGGCGAGTTCCAGTCCGCGACCTTCAATCCGATCAGTCCTTCGTTCTTCCAGGCGCTGCATGTCGCGCTCGTCGATGGGCGCGAATTTTCCGACCGAGACTCCACGGACGCTTCTCCCGTCGCGATTGTCAGCCAATCTCTGGCGGAACGTTACTGGCCGGGCGCCAGCGCCATTGGGCATCGCGTCAAATCCGGCGACGACCATTCCCCCGAGCCTTGGGCGACCATTGTGGGTGTGGCTAACGAGATCACGTACGAGCCATGGCGCCACGACCGTCCTCCGGCCATTTACTACCCGCTTCGCCAGCACCCGCTCTCGTCCGCCTACGTCGCCGTCCGCTCCACACTCTCTCCCCAGGCGCTCCTACCCGCCATTCGCGCTTCGGTTGCCAGTGTCGACGCCGAACAGCCGATTTTCGATGCGTCCACGCTGGATCGGGTGATCTCCAATCAGGTGGTGGGCCTCACGTACATGGCTGTGCTGCTGTCGGTGGCGGGTTTCCTGGCCTTGGCGTTGTCCGCTGTGGGTGTTTCCGGCTTGATGGCCTTTGCCGTTGCGCAGCGACGCCACGAGACCGGTATTCGCATGGCTCTCGGAGCAAGCCCGGGCGCTGTTTTGTCCATGTTTGTTCGCGACGGTCTGAAACTCCTCACACTGGGCGTGGTTATAGGCCTGCCGGTCTCGTATGCTCTCGCGCAACTTCTTTCGTCGCTGCTGTTTGGAGTCCAGTCGAACGATGTCGCCAGCTTCCTCGGCGGCGCCGTTGTGCTTACGGGCGCCGTACTTCTGGCGTGCTACATTCCGGCTCGCCGGGCGTCCCGGCAGGACCCGATCATGGCGCTGCGCTACGAGTAATACTGCGGTTAGGTACCATTGACGTCGGCCCGGGAGGGAAGTACGATGACCGGCGTTGGACCTCTCCAGCCTGATGTTCAACCCCAGCTAATTCAATTTGGATTGTAGCCATGGCAGCCGAAGTCCGTGTCCCCCGGACCGAGAATCGCCTTCCGGTCCGCATTTTCGTTAAACTTTCGAATCCCGATACCGGTTCGTCGGAGCTGACGCAGACGGTCGATGTGTCGCTGCACGGTGCTCTTGTTCTTTCGAGGAACTCCTTCCACCCGAATCAACAGCTGCTGCTCCGCTCCATTCGCAGCGCCTTTACGTCGTGGGCGCGCGTCGCCCACTGCTTGTGCCGCCCCGACGGCTCCTTTGCCGTCGGCCTGGAGCTGTACAAGCCGGCCGCGGATTGGTCGTCGAAGGCATTCTCGGGCGTCGCTCGCTCGTGAGCTTGCCTTGGACCGGAACAGGGATAAAAGAATAACGGCAGCAACGGCTAGAGTCGTGCCGACTCGCAATATCACCGTGTCTTCGTCGATCTTTAGTTGCTCTTCTCGATTGCGCGGTAGGGCTCGTAGTCTTCCCAGATTCTCTGGACCACTTTGTCGTCGATCAGCTTCTCGAGGACCTCGTCTTCCTTCTTCGTGGCCACGATTCGCAACTTGACCGGTCCACACCCCGGTTTGATGGCATCGGGGGGATAGATGTAGCGCCCGCCGGTGGACTCGTTGGAGAGTACCACGTATGAATTTGCCGATTCTTCTTCGACGGTGCGGTGCGGCCAGACCGGCTCCACCTCGTGTTCTCCGCACAACAGTTGCATTTTTGAGAATCCGTTTTTGAAATGGCGCACTACCGGCCCGCCATTTCTTCCGAAGTTCTCCCAGTAACCGGCTTTGGTTTGCGGAAACACGGCAACGATGAGGGCCGGCGAGTACTTGTCATTCGGCGGGGTAGGCTGTGTGTGTCCCTTCGGGTGTTTCCCGTACTCCTTCATTTCCGCGTTGTACCGGTCCAGGCGAACCTCATACGCGGAGACGGGCGTAATGAGTTCAACGACAAAATCCCCGAGTTTGAATTCGTAGAACTCGCGTTCCCAGTGGCCGCGGCCTGGCGCCCGCAGGTCGGCACTGGAGAGCTCGACCTGGGGAACAATCGGGAGCAGTCTTGCGGGCGGCTCGATCTTGCCTGCTTTTTCCATCCCTTCCTTGACGATCGCATTCGCGGCGCGGATCGGTCGCATGGTCATTTTCTTGTCTCGGAACTGCGCGATCCCAACGGCATTTCCGGTGGAGTTGAACAGGGTGCTTCCGACGTAGCCCACCTTCAGGTCGGTCACGATCTGCTCGTTGTCGGCCTTGCTGAGCACGCCGGTCAGCAGTTTCTTGTTCTTCTCTTGCCCCGGATTCTCTACCGTGAACACGCGTTCGCCTTCGACGAGCGCTTCGGGATCCGAGGACACGCTGATGACGGGAAACTCGCCAGCATTCGACGGATTGAATTTCACGACCGCCACGTCCTCATCTTTGTCGGAAGCAACGACGGCTCCGGTCAGTTTTCGGCGGTCGTCCAGCTGCACGGCGAGGTAGTTCGCGCCGTCGAGCTGATGTTGCACGGTCAACACTAATCCCGAAGAATCGATGATGATCCCGTCGAAGGCACGATCTTCTGTCCAGATGGTGACAACGCCGTCTTTGACGCGCTTGTATTGCTGGGCCAGAGAATCGACGTGGGTTTCTCGCCCGGCAAGCGGCTCGATTTTTGCGTTGTCGTTGCTCAATTCGAGCATGTTTTCGGTCTTCGTCAAGTCCACTTCCAGGTCCCATTTATACGATTTGTCGAACAACTCCGCGCCTTTTTCTGTCGTGATGCGATATTTTCCGGGCGTCAGGGCTCCTTCCGCGACGCCGTCCAGGCTGGTCCGCAGAACGACGACTTCGCCGGCGCCTGGCGCAACGGGAGCGAGCTTGACCTCGAGCCGCGGCACGGGTTTGATGTTCAGGTCGCGATCATAGAGCGCAGCGCGGACCTTAACCTTGACGGTTGCGTTCTGCGACAGGGCACAGATGGGCGCAAGCAAGGCCAGTAAAAACGCAATTCCGCGTCTCATGACTTCTCTCCTGGGGAACCCGTCCCACGCCTCCGGTTTGCCTTTGAGGGTCTTCAGCTTCACTCTACCCTTCCAGGCTGCCTGCTCTCAACGTGAAGCGTGTAGGGCCGGCGCGCAAGCGCCAACACGCGGCGCGCCACTTGGGTCGCTCTTTGCCGCAACGACCGTTGCTGTCAAGAGCCGTGCAATTCCCTGGCCCGGGATCCTGTTCTTTGTATTACAATCCGCGCAACGACCCTCCCGGGTCACAGTCTGACAAGTTTCCTTCAGGAGGAACCGATGATGATTCGCTCCCGGGTTCTCTTGGCCACGTTGTTCGCGGTGTTGTTTGCCCTGCTCCTTTTGGGCGTCACGTCCGCGTCATCCCCCAGCAATTTCGAGATTACTTCCACCTACATCGAAGCGTGTAGTTGCGACATGTTTTGCCCCTGCTATTTCAATGACCGTTCCACGGCTCACGGCGAGCATGAGCATTTCTGCCGTGCCAACCTGGTGTTCAAGGTAGACAAAGGCCATTACAAGGATGTGAGGCTGGACGGCGCCAAGGTTTGGATCGCAAGCGACCTTGGATCCGACTGGAGCACGGGCGCGAACTCGTGGGTTGTCGTCACCTACGACCCTGCCGTTAGTCCAGTGCAGAAGGCGGCGCTCGATGACATCGTTTCCCAGCTGTATCCGTTCAAATGGCAGTGGGTCAAAACCGATACCGCTGCCTTCTCGTGGAATATCGACACCGTTGCCGGAGTAGCGACCGCGAAGCGCGACGATGGCAAAGCCGAAGTGATCCTGGACCGTGTCAAGGGGGATCATCCCGGAGAGGAAGTCGTCGTCAAGAATCTGAAATACTGGAACGCGCAGACCAACGATGGTTTCCGCATGTGGAAGTCCCGGCATGAATCTTACGAGGGCCACGACCAGAGATTCTCTTACTCCGGCACCAATGGCTTCCTGACGACGATCCATTTCTCGGGCACGGCAAAGTAGTCCGGGCTGCTAATTGGGGCCGTCTCTCGGGCGGGCCCTGTTTCGGTGATGCGCGGTGCGGCCCGGCTGCGCACCCTATTCGCGCTGCCTGCGAGGCTGCCTCTAAGTCTTCGAGTTCAGAGAAATCTCCCGTTTTGTGCAAGGACCTTCCTTGCGCCCACAAGTCTTTACGACTTTCTGCCTTGTTTTCTTAGGCTTGTTGGTACTATTCTTGCTCACCTACGTCGTATTCTACGAGTCCGTCAGGTCCGCTCCACCTGAGTACTATTACTAGTTCCGCTTCCGTCCGCGGTCGGGCATCGAGTGCAACGTTTGTCGATGGATTGTTCGTCTAACGCTTCGCCGCATTTTCCACTGGACTGGGGAAACACCCAGTAGACGTTCACTGGGTCACTTGAGGAGAATTTGAAACCGTTCCACTTCTGTGTGGACGTCAATTGAAACTGTGATGAAAGGCCTCCGCGCACTTCGCCTCGCATTTCTGGTTGCAGCACTGGCCCAGTCAGGGCCAGTTCGCGCTCAAACTCAGGCGACCCCGCCGGAGCCCGTTTTTGTGTTCTCCGATCCCGCTTCGATCGGTTTGTATCAGACTCCTCAGCAATCCTCATTCAACGTGACGCTGGTTCCGCCGATCGCGATTGATCTTCCACCCTTGGCCGCTCAAGTCGATCCTACGGACTTCTCGGCCCAATCGTTCAGCCTCGTCAAGACTGCCTCGCTCATTCCATTGTCGGACGGCGTGTGTCCCACCTTTTCGTCGGACCTCGCCCTTACTCCCGCCTGCTTGCCATCCGCCGCCAAATTCGCTTGGGACGACAAGCTTGGCATCTATCCCGAAATCGCAATCAAGCCCGCTCCCCACGCCGTTCCCAAGATGAATTGGCGCTCGGCTTTCTGGCAGTCGTTCGCTTTTCTCGTCGTCGGCCATGGCTTCCGTCTGATGAACGATCCCGGAGCGCGCTACCTGCTCATCCACAAACCGTTCTGGAACGACTATGTGCAGTCAGCGGGCAGCTTCAACATGACCCGCTGGGGTGACGGAGACAGCTTCATCGTCAACTATATCGGCCATCCGATGGAAGGCGCGGTCTACGGCTATATTTTCGTCAACAACGATCCCCGCGGCCGCACCGCGCGATTCGGTAAATCTTCCCAGTATTGG
>Ga0335082_10002569_pt1 | contig 19574 bp, 16 predicted proteins | sample Lox_Sample_41_FD_206718 | JGI IMG/M metagenome (GOLD analysis project Ga0335082, IMG submission 206718) | Soil microbial communities from Loxahatchee National Wildlife Refuge, Florida, United States - Lox_Sample_4.1 | ecosystem: Environmental > Terrestrial > Soil > Wetlands | place: USA...
CATCGGGGGTTTTTTACGCCCAACCACCGGAAACCGGCAGGAAAGGCGAATCTCCCCTGTGACTATTGCACGACCGATCCGTAGAAGGGGATCCGGATCATCGTTTTGTTAGGGTTATCCGTGGCCAGGTGCAGAAAGCCACTCAAAATGCGGTCCTCCTTGCGGGGTAAGGCCTTGAGGATGACCTTTGCGGATGTCCCCGGCTGCAAGGTGCTGCGCGACAGCTGCACCTCAACCTGAGGTACGGAGCTCGCGGCAGCCAGAAGCCGGAGCGGCTTCTCCCCTCTGTTCTCCACGGTAAGCATTAATTCCTTCGTCGTTCCCGCCCTGACCGAGCCGAAATCTACTCTGCGGGGTGAGACGTTGATGCTTTCCTCTATTGACCCCCGGAGCGTCAATTCAAAGACGGGCTTTCGCGGATCGTCGGTTTCCACAAACACCGTCTTTTCAACATTGCCGGAGAAATTGCCTGAATCGAACGTAGCCCTGATTTCGGTCCTTTTCCCTGGCAGGATCACTTGGGACGATGCTGCGGCAACGGTGCATCCACAGGAGGTTCTCGTGCGCAGAATGTGCAGCGGTGCTGTCCCCTTGTTCTTCAGGACAAAAGAGTGCGTGACCTTCTTCCCCTGAGTGATGATGGCAAAATCGTACACCGGGCGATCGACAACGAGGTTCGGCGCTGGTGCGGCAAGTGCCGTGGCACTGACAGCCAGGGTTAACATCAGTGTGGTGATGATCGTTCGCATACTTATTCACTCCTATTAGATGACGTGTTGAAGTTCTGTATTCAAGTAGTACCATACAAGCCTGCCGGGAGACAATGCTTTCTCGCATGATCAAGCCAGAAACCCACCTGCTTTGCATTATTGACTACATCGACGTATCTGCAACGGCTACTGTGATTACAGTCACACTATTACGACATAACGTGTATAACGTATTGAGTATCTCAACGATATTGCTTGACTAAATCGTTTTCTTGTCGTAAGGACTATCATGGGCAATTGTAAAACTTTCATGATGCTGCTTTCTGTGGTGCTCTCTGCCGGATGCACCCCAAGTACGATCGGTGCGAATGCCAGCTGCCGTATACTGGCAGAGACCTACCAAAGTTTGAAATTTCCCGGTGAGTGCGGGAAAACGCTTGCCGGAGAAGGCCAAGAGATCTGCGTAGCAGGGTATATTGATTCCCGCAATGTGTTCGACAAGACTCACTATCCCCGGCTCCCCTACGAAAAATTCGTGCTGCACGATGATCAAAGAGATTATTCGATAGAAGTCTGGGTTGAATCCCCAGAGAGCAGCCTTATTTTTGACAAGATACATCGACAGAAAGACCTGGATCGGACACTGGTGTACGTAACAGGCACCGTTTCCGGCTTTGACATGCCCGTAATGGAAAGGTGCACGAGAGGGTTCAAGATTATTCTATCTAATGCTTCACATGTACGTTTCAGCCGCTAAAAGGAGGGGGTCATGAAGGATCGTTTGCTGGTCTTTGTAAGGGTTCTTGTTGTTCTGCTGGTCATGTCGGTGCCCGGCATCTGCCTTTCTGCCGATGTCACCAGGGAGGTTGCACAGGAGATCGCTGCGAAGTTCATGCAACAGCATGTAGCAGCACATGGCGACTGGGGAGGGTCGACGAATCCCTTCATCACCGATGTGGAAACGGTGTCGTATGAAAATGCACCCATTGCCTACAATGTAAAGGTCAATCCCAGCGGACACCTCCTCGTCCCTTCCCATGATGAGTTCAGCCCCGTTCTGCTCTATTCCACCACCTCCGATTTCATTCCCGGTCGAATCAACGAAAAGCATTCCATCGAGTCGTGGATCATTCCCGAAATTTCCGCCACGTACAAGAATATCACCCGCAGGGGAGCCTCGTACGCATCAGCAGGCGACCACAATGAAACGAGAGTCGGCAAGGCATGGCGACGGCTGAGGGGTGAGCAGGCCTTCGCGGCTGGAGGGGAAACTCCGTCGGCAGACGCCGTTCTCGATCCCCCGCCGTTGACAACGGTTGTCAATCCTTTGCTGACTGTCGCCTGGAACCAACCGGCGCCCTACAATATGTACGCGCCCAATTATGGGTGTTCCCAAACGGGTAATGGAAATGCCTATACCGGATGTGTCGCCACCGCCATGGCCCAGGTGATGAAATACTGGAACTGGCCGGATGCCGGTACCGGCAGCCACTCGTACTCCTGGAACGGGTCGACTCTCAGTGCCGATTTCAGTCATGCGTACTACTGGTCCGACATGCCGGATACCGTTGCCACCAGCAGTTCGTTCACCCAGCAGGATGCCGTCGGCCGCCTGATGTCCGATGCCGGCATCGCTGTCAACATGCAGTATGGCTGTAACGGATCAGCCGCATACATTTCCGATATCGCGCCTGCGCTGACAACCTATTTCAAGTATAAAAGTCCGATAACCCAATACAGCAGGACAAGCTACGACGACACCACCTGGTTCAACCTTTTCAAAACAGAGCTGGATGCCGTCCCGGCGAGGCCAATACTGTTCAGCATCCAGACGACGGACGGCCAGTCTGGACACGAGGTAGTCGTCGATGGCTACCAGACCGGCAGCACCAACATGGTTCACATTAATCTCGGGTGGGGCGGTTCCTACACCGGGTGGTACGATATTACCCACAACTTTACGACAAGCTCGTATACCTGGTCTGGTTCAACCCAGTGGATTCTGACCAATATCCAGCCGAACAAACCCACTGCGCCTACGTACACCATGAGCGGCACGGTCCACTCCGGCACCACCACGGGACCGGCCATTGCCAACGCCCTCGTCTCCATCGCGGGCAAGAGCGCCTACACCAGCGCCACCGGCACCTTCACCATCTCCGGCATTGCCGCCGGCACCTATGCCGTTTCCATCTCGGCAACCGGCTACAACACTTACTCCAACAACGCCTACGCCGTGAGCGCCAACCAGAGCGGCCTCAACTTTGCCCTCACCCCGGCGGCCACCGGCTACACCATGAGCGGCACGGTCCACTCCGGCACCACCACGGGACCGGCCGTTGCCAACGCCCTCGTTTCCATCGCGGGCAAGAGCGCCTACACCAGCGCCACCGGCACCTTCACTATCTCCAGCATTCCTGCCGGCACCTACGCCCTCGCCATCTCGGCAACCGGCTACACTACCTACTCCAACACCGCCTACGCCGTAGGCGGCAACCAGAGCGGCCTCAACTTCGCCCTGACACCTACGCCAACCGGCTACACCATGAGCGGCACGGTCCACTCCGGCACCACCACGGGACCGGCCGTTGCCAATGCCTTCGTCTCCATCGCGGGCAAGGGCGCCTACACCAGCGCCACCGGCACCTTCACCATCTCCGGCATCACTGCCGGCACCTACGCTCTCTCCATCTCCGCCACCGGCTATACCACCTATGCCAACACCGCCTACTCCGTGAGCGCCAACCAGAGCGGCCTCAACTTCGCCCTGACGCCGAGTTACACCATGAGCGGCACGGTCCGCTCCGGAAGCGTCTCCGGACCGGTCATTGCCAATGCTCTCGTATCCATAGCGGGCAAGAGCGTCTACACCAGTTCTACCGGGACCTTTGCCATCACCGGCATTGCCGCCGGCACCTACCCCCTTACCATTTCGGCGGCCGGCTTCAACACCTACTCCAGCACCGCCTACTCCGTGGGCGGCAACCAGAGTGGCCTCACTTTTGTCCTGGCGCCCATGTACACCATGAGCGGCACGGTCCGCTCCGGTAGCACCACAGGTCCGGTCATTGCAAACGCTCTCGTATCGATAGCGGGCAAGAGCGCCTACACCAACTCTACCGGGACCTTTACCATCACCGGCATTGCCGCCGGCACCTACCCCCTTACCATTTCGGCGACCAGCTTCACAACTTACTCAAACTCCGCCTACTCGGTGAGCGGCAACCAGAGCGGCCTCACTTTCACTCTGATGGCGGCATCCGTATTTCCCAATCTTACACCCTACCTGCCAACCGGCTGGAGTGACAGGGTTGTGGTTACAAAAACTTCGGGAAGCACCACCGACAGCAGTCCTCTGTATCCCTCGGACACCTTGTATGTTGACTGGGCAGTGGTGAACAACAGCACCGTCTCGATAACAACAGGTTTCAACTACACGCTGTATATTGACGGAATTGCACGTGCAGCTTGGACGTCCCCGACTTTACAGGCTGGTTACTATTCATATGTAACCGGATATTCCATTGGAACACTTAGCGTCGGGACACATACCATTAAGATAGTGGCCGATTCCTCAAACACCGTCGTAGAAAGTAACGAGTCTGACAACTCTTATACAAAAACCGTTTCCGTTGTGCCAAGGATAGCTGGCAATTGGGCCGGAACGTGGAGCTCTCCCCCATTTGGCGGATGTGGAAGTGGTTCAGGAGCGTTGTCCTTTTCAATGACTGTCAACGGGAACCAAGTCTCGACCAGCGCCCTCGGGCTACCATGGATTGGAACCGTTACTGGCAATTCTCTTAGTATGATGGTGAATTGTTGTAGTCATCAAACAAGTACTTGGACGGTTTCAGGTAATACTATGACAGGAACCGTTCCTGTTGTTTGTGGAACCAGTAGCATGATGGCACCATTCACAGCCACTCTCCAAAGCACCAGTAGTTTGAGTAGCGTCAGCACCGCCAGTGTTACTACTGCTTCTGGTTTCGCGTTACCTGTCAATCCGTCAGCGCTATCGACAGGAATAGCCAATCAGTGCACAGTAGGTACAGAGAAACATCTTAACCCATGATTTTTTGAAAGCCGATTGTTCTACGTGCAGACTTTTCGCAGTTGCAACATTGTAGCGAGAGGGTCAAGATACGCAGGACTCATCATGTAGCTTCAGCAGAACTCATCTGTTAATTGCCTCCCACGAGATAAACATCGGAGACCCCCTTTCATAGATGGTTCATGAAGGGGGGTCTCCGATTCTTTGCATGCCACACAGGAAAATATCTCTCCCGGCCTAACGAGTCTTTCTGCTTACTCCACATTACAGCATCTCCCGGTGACAAAAATAAGGCACAACGTGCCTCGTCTGATCCGTCGATTTTATTGTATATTTTTTATTTGAAAGGCTGGAGGGGAGTTGATATTATCTATCGGTAAAAAATTTTCCACTTTCCGGAGGTTACCCCTTGCTGCGTAAGCTTTGCATTGTTCTTTTCATGTTCGTCCTTGCTGGTTGTGGTGGGGGTGGAGGCAGTGATCCCGTTGCCCCGGCCCCTGTCGGAAGGACGTGGACCTTCATGGTTTACCTGGACGGTGCGAACGACCTTGATCCTTACGCCCAGGCGAATCTCGCGGCGATGGAGGCTGTCGGGTCAACCGCCAACGTGACTGTCCTCGTGCAGTACAAGGGCGACAGTGGCTCGGCCACCTCCGCCGTGCGCTACAGGGTAGACAAAGGATCTCTCGTAAAGGTGGCCGACCTGGGAAACATAAACATGGCAAGCGGCGATACCGTGCGCGATTTCGTCTCCTTCGGCATCACCAATTACCCTGCCGACCATTTCGCCCTGGTTCTCTGGGATCACGGCGAGGGGTGGAAGCCGGGCGTGGCCTACGCTTCCAACATCAGATCAATCCTTACCGACTGGGTCAGCAACGGCAACAAGTCCCCGGAGCTGGCGAACTACTATGTAGCCCAGGGGATTCAGGCGGCTGAAACCGCCACCGGGAAAACGCTCGACATCATCGGCACTGACGCCTGCATCATGGCGACCATTGAGGCGGTCTACGAATTTCGCAATCTCGCAGGCTTTTTCGTCTCGTCCCAGGACCTGGTTCAGGCAAACGGCTGGGATTACCAGAACCTGCTCACCCGTCTGACACAAAATCCGGCCATGACCCCCCAGCAGTTGGCAGCAAACATGGTGGAAAGCTACAAGAATTACGTGGTCTCCCAGGGTTATTCCAATCAGACAATTTCCGCACTCCGGCTCGGTGCAGGCATCGAAGCTGTGGCATCGGCAGTGGACGCCCTTGGCAGTTCACTGAAAGCAAAGCTCGATACACCGTCCACCAGGGACGCAACCCTCTCTCTCCTCACAACTGCACGCGCCCAGGTGCAGCCATTCGACCTGTATGTTGATGTCGGCACCTATGTAGACCTCTATCAGCTGAGCCAGCTGCTGGAAGGCCCGGGAACGACGATTCAGAGCGCCATCCAGAATATAACTGTCGACGAATACCACGGATCGGCCCGTCCAGGCGCTCACGGCATTTCCATCGTCTTCTTCGATCTTCCGACCCTGTACAATACGTCCACGATTCTCAACTATTCGATCTATGACCCGGACTACATAAATCTGAACAACACGAGACAGGTTCCCATTACTTTTCTGGATGCTTTCCTTTCCTGGCCACACCTGCTGGATACCTACTACACGCTCCAGTATCCCGACATGTATGCAAAACTGCAACAGTGGCCGGCACAATGAGAAATTCACCCGTCATGTGCGATACGAGCACCATTTGTCGTGAATCAGCAGAAAATAGCATGACCTGACGCCGGGAAATGGTGCCAGCCATGGCAACCATCCACTGGAGAGTCCGCATGGAGACGGATGATGCGTTCGGATGGCGCTCCGCTCCCCTGTCGGTCCACAGTTCGGCACGTGCGGCGAACCAAGCCACGTCCAGAGCTGTCATTCAGGTGATGAGCTTGTCGTCCTGCTGTCATCAACCATTCAAGCCTTCCTTAACTGAATGGGCCTGCTCCTCCCGGATTTTTCTTGCAATTGCCACGTGTTTTCACTATATAGTTAATGCTTTAGCGTTGTGCGAAGGAATCTTTCAATGTCAAAGTGGGTCGTGCCTGTCAATATCGCCCTCGCTCTCCTCATCGTGGCCTCCCTGGCCCACATTGCCTCCGACCTCATTTCGCTGAAACTCACCCGCACCTTCGCGAAAGTTTCGCAGAAGAAGTCCACGGCCCCCTCCCCTGCGGTGCAGAGCGATGACCTGTCATCATATGCGCCGATCCTGGCCAAGGGTCTTTTCGGCAAGGCCACCCAGGGGCAGTTGACTCCGATTGCCCAGGGGGTAGAAAAGAAATCTGCCACCACCTCGCAGAGCGACCTTCTCCTTTTAGGGACCGCCCTCGGCTCATTCCGGGAGACCTTTGCCCTGATCCGGAAAACCAGCACCAATGAAGAACGGGTCTTTCGGCTCGGCGACCAGGTGTTCGACATCGGCTCCCTTGTGGCGGTGAAAAAGGAGCAGGTCGACGTGAAGTCGGGGGGGCAGGTGATCAAGATCCAGACTCCCGCCATGGGAGCCGAAGGGGAAAAACCGGGCGGTCAGTCGCCCCCTGGCGCGACAGGGGGACTTGCATCCCAGGTGGGAGCAGGGAGCTACGTGGTGGACCAGCGTGCCCTCAAGGCTGCACTTGACAACATCGGCCAGGCGATGACCGACGCCAGACTCCTTCCCAGCATGAAAGACGGCAAAGTGGAAGGCTTCAAGGCCTCGGAAGTCAAACCCGCCGGCATCTTCGGCATGGTGGGGATAAAGAACGGTGACGTTCTGGTGCGGATCAACGAATTCACCATCGATTCGCCCGAGAAGGCTATCCAGTCCCTGGCCTCGCTCAAGGGACAAAGCCGCATCAAGCTTGACCTCATCCGTGACGGTCAGCCGGCCACATTCAGCTACGATATACGATAGGTTACTACTACCATGTATTCAAGTTTATGATTTTCGGTGTTCCGGTTTCTTCCCTGGTATGCCAGACATCTGTAAACTGAAAGCGGCGTCTTACGTTGTAATTGACAATTGAAAACTGGAACGGACAACCGGTTTCCCGGAGGCAACATTGAACAATCGATTCAGCGCATTCCTTGGCACCTGGCTGCTGGTGCTGTGTATTCTGCTTGCCCCGCATCCGGCTGCGGCAAAGGGTGTCGTCCTCAATTTCAGTGATGTTGACATCGCCACCATGGTCAAGTTTATCAGCGACCTGACCGGCAAGAACTTTGTGATGGACGACAGGGTCAAGGGAAAGATTTCCGTCTACTCTCCGGCCAAGCTCTCGACGGAAGAGGCATTCAATGTTTTTACATCGGTCCTCGAGCTGAAGGGATTCACCGTTACCCAGGCGGGAAAGGTGTACAAGATCGTCCCCACCTCTTCGGCCAAGCAGTCCGGAATGAAGATCCTCACGGACGCGGAACGCGCTCCGGTGAACGACGCCTATGTCGCCCAGGTCATTTCCTTGTCGAACATTTCCGCCCAGGACGCGGTGCCGCTCCTCCAGCCGGTGATATCCAAGGATGGCTACATCAACTCCTTCGGCCCGGCCAACATGCTGCTCGTCGTGGATTCATCCCTCAACATCCAGAAGGTTCTCGGCATCCTCGATCTTATCGATACGGAACAGCAGCGGGACAAGGCCGAGATGGTCTTTCTCAAGAACGCCAGCGCGGATAACGCCGCCGGCGTTATCCGGGATTGGCTGGGGAGCAAGGGCTCGTCCACGCGCATAGGTGCCGCTCAGGTTCCATCCGGCTCCGCAAGCGTCGGTGGAGGCGGTGTGGGGCCAAGGGTGATAGCCGATTCCCGGCTCAACGCGCTCATCGTCTTCGGCAGCGACAAGGACAAGGCGGAGATCAGGAAACTGGTCGCCCTCATCGACGTGGTCCCCCCCACTACAAGCAGCAAGATCAACGTGTACTACCTGGAGAACGCCGATGCCACCGAAGTCGCAAAGGTCCTGGACGGCGTGATCAAGGGGGGCACCCCCACCCCCGTGGGCATCCAGGCTGGAGCCCCGCAATCGGTGTTCGAGGGGGGAAAGGTCAGCATAACCCCGGACAAGGCGACCAACTCCCTGGTGATCATGGCCTCTCCCACCGACTACCAGAACCTGCGGGAGGTTATCCAGAAGCTCGACAAGCAGAGGCGGCAGGTCTACGTCCAGGCCCTCATCGCTGAGGTTTCCCAGAACAAGCTGAAAGAGCTGGGGGTGGAATGGGGCTTCATCGGCGGCGCTTCAAACGGGACCGTAGCCACCATAGGGTTCTACGATCCCTACGGCGCCGTTTCTTCGTTGACCGCTCTTCTCCAGGCACTGAGCGCCGCAGGGATCACCAACAACAACCTCCAACTGGGGAGCGCGGCCAATTTCCCGGCGGTCCTCAAGGCCCTCGAATCGGTCGACGCCATCAATGTCCTCTCCACTCCCACCATCCTCACCTCCGACAATAAGGAAGCGGAGATCTTCGTCGGCGAGAACGTCCCCTTCAAGGGGAACGTCACCATATCCAACACCACCACCCCCTCTTTCCAGTCCATCGACAGGAAGGACACCGGGATCATCCTGAAGATCACCCCCCAGATCAGCGAGGGGGAAAACATCAAGCTCGACATCTACCAGGAAATCTCGGCGGTGAAGGCGGTGAACGATCCCCAGGCAGCCGACCTGACCACGACCAAGCGCTCGGCCAAGACGTCGGTGGTGGTCAAGAACCTTGAAACAGTGGCCATCGGCGGGCTGATCCAGGACAAGGAAGAGGTGATCAACCACAAGATACCCCTTCTCGGCGACATTCCTTTCCTCGGCTATTTGTTCAAGAGCACCAGCACCGAACGTGACAAGACCAACCTGCTGATCCTCCTCAACCCGCGGATCATCAAGAGTGCCACTGACCTGGCCGCCGTCACCGATCAGCAGAAAGCCAAGTTCGTAAGCGAGTCGAAACGCGATGAGCCCTACAACATCAACCGCCAGTTGAACCAGGCGCTGCCCCCGCAGCAGGAACCGCAACGAAAACAATGAGCACAGCTGCCGATCCCCGTGAAATAGCCGTCCGTCTCGGCTTTCGTTACCAGGAAGAGATCGACGACAGCCAGGTGGACCAGGCGCTCCTGACACGTCTTCCGCTGGCCTTCGCCCGTTCGCATTCTCTTCTCCCCATCCGGGAAGAAGAGGGGAAACTTGCAGTGGCGGTCAGCAACCCGGCCAATCTCCTCGCCATCGACGAGTTGCGGGGTGTGTTCGGTCTGCCGGTCCTCACCATCGTCGTCCCCCACAAAACCGTTACCGACGCAATCAACCGCCTCTACTCCAAGATTTCCGGCAGCGCCCAGGAGGTCGTGCAGGAGCTGGAAGGAGAAGACCTTTCCACCCTCGCCACCGAATTCAAGGAGCCGAAGGACCTGCTGGATCTTGCCGACGAAGCGCCCGTCATCCGCCTGCTCAATTCCATCCTTTTTCAGGCGGTCAAAGAGCGGGCGAGCGACATCCATATCGAGCCCTTCGAACGGGAGCTGGAGGTGCGCTTCAGGGTCGACGGCATCCTGTACAAGATGCTCGCGCCTCCCAAGGTCGTCCAGGAGGCGATCATCTCCCGCGTCAAGATCATGGCCGGCCTCAACATCGCGGAGAAGAGACTCCCCCAGGACGGCAGGTTCAGGGTCATTGTCGCCGGCCGCGACGTGGATATCAGGGTCTCCATCATCCCCACCTTCTTTGGGGAGAGGATCGTCCTGAGGCTCCTTGACAAGCAGAAGGGGGTCCTCTCCCTCGCCGACATCGGCCTGTCTTCCTCCGGGGTTACCGCCATGGAGCGCCTGCTCTCCCGGAGCAACGGCATCATCCTCGTTACCGGCCCAACCGGGAGCGGCAAGTCCACGACGCTCTACGCAGCCCTCAACCTGCTCAATTCCCCCGAAAAGAATATCATTACCATCGAGGACCCGATCGAATACCAGCTCAAGGGTATCGGCCAGATCCAGGTCAACCCCAAGATCGACCTCACCTTTGCCAGCGGGCTTCGCTCGATACTGCGCCAGGACCCGGACATCATCATGGTGGGAGAAATCCGGGACGTGGAGACCGCCGAGATCGCCATGCAGGCGAGTCTCACCGGCCACCTCGTCCTCTCGACCCTCCACACCAATGATTCCGCCACTGCTGTAACCCGTCTCATCGACATGGGTATCGAGCCTTTCATGGTGGCTTCGACTCTTTCGGCGGTCCTCGCGCAGAGGCTGGTGAGGGTCATTTGCCCCCATTGCAAGGAAGAGTTCCGGCCGGAACGGGAGTATGCAGGAATCACTCTGCCACCGGTCCTCTACCGGGGGCAGGGGTGCGACCGATGCTTCGGTCTGGGAAGCCTCGGGAGGGTCGGGATCTACGAACTCCTCCTCATCGACCCGCAACTCTGTTCCATGATCATCAAGCAGGCCCCGGCCGGTGTCATCAAAGAGTACGCCCTGTCAAAGGGAATGCGCACCCTGCGGGAAGACGGCCTTGCCAAGGCGGCCGCGGGCATCACGACCCTGGAAGAGGTTTTGCGGGTAACCCAGGAAGATTATGCCGACCTTCCGCTATAGCGCATACAAATCGGGCGGCGGAGAGGTACGGGGAGTCATCGCCGCGGATAACCAGCGGGATGCCATGGCCCGTTTGAAAAAGGACGGCCTACACCCGCGGGAAATAGTCGTTGAGGAAGAATCGAGCCGCAGAGGCTCATTTCTGGCCATGGGCCGGCGCATCAGCCTCCCCGATCTTTCCCTGATGACCCGCCGTCTCGCCACCCTCATCGGTTCGGCAGTACCGATTTACGAGGCAATAACGACCCTCTGGGAACAGGAACGGCCCGGAGAGTTGAAGAACCTGCTCGGACGGCTGCGGGAGAGGCTGGCGGAAGGGACCAATCTGGCAAAGGCAATGGCTGCAGAGCCACGGGTCTTCAGTGACAGCTACGTGAGCATGGTGGCCGCCGGCGAGGCGAGCGGGGCACTGGAAACCGTCCTGGAGAGGCTTGCGGAATTTCTCGAAGACCAGGACCAGGTCCGGAGCAAAATCGTTACCTCCCTGGCCTACCCGCTTCTCATGGTGGTGGTGGGGGCTGGCGTCATGCTCTTCCTCCTCGCCTTTGTCATCCCGAAAATCGTCACCGTCTTCGAAAGCAGCAAGGCCTCCCTCCCCCTCATCACCGTCCTCCTCATCAAGGCAAGCACGGTTGTCCGCAAGGGATGGTGGGTGATGGCCGCCTTCGTGGCGGCAGGCATCTTTGCGTGGAGAAGGCTCGGCAGGAAAGAGGAGTTCCGGATCCGGCAGGACCGCGCCATTCTCCGGCTTCCCATCTTCGGCAGTCTTGTCCAGCATCTCATCCTGGCACGTTTCGCCAAGGTGCTCGGGCTCCTGCTGGCAAGCGGCGTTCCCGTCATCAGGGCAATGGATATTACCGGCGAGGTGGTGGTGAACCGGGCCTATCGCGACTTTCTCGCCAAAGTGAAGGAAGAGGTGATTCAAGGAGGAAGTCTCTCGGCCGGTCTCGGCAGAAGCCCTCTCTTTCCCTCGCTTCTCGTGCACATGATCGCGGTCGGCGAGAAGGGAGGGGAGCTGGAACAGATGCTGACCCGCGCCGGAACCGCTTTCGAGCGGGAATTTGACACCAGGATCGCCCGCTCCATGGCCCTGCTGGAGCCTTTTCTCGTGCTGGGAATGGGGCTCGCCGTCGGCATTGTCGTGGTGGCTGTCCTGTTACCGATCTTCGAGCTCAATCAGCTCATAAAATAGGTAGTCACTTCGTCCTTCAGCAGGGCGCTTGAACCGTCACGGGAAGACAGGAAACCGTAAACCGGCATTTAACGGAGGTTATCAACATGGTGCAGCACGTGCGAAACAATCGAGGTTTCACCCTCATCGAAATCATGGTGGTTGTCGTAATCCTGGCCATCCTTGCGGCCCTGGTGGGGCCGAGGATTCTCGGCAGAACCGACGACGCCAAGATCTCCGCCGCCAAGGATCAGATCAAGCAGATTGAAACCGGCCTGAAGCTCTATAAGCTCGATAACGGCTCCTTCCCCAGCACAGAGCAGGGTCTCCAGGCCCTCGTGGAGAAGCCGACCGTCGGCCAGATCCCGAAAAACTACAAGGAAGAGGGTTACCTGGAGAGCAAAAAAGTGCCGAAGGACCCGTGGGGCACGGATTTTGTCTACATTTCGCCGGGAGAGCACGGCGACTATGACCTTTGTTCGTACGGAGCCGACAGTGTCAAGGGCGGCGAAGGGAAAAACGCCGATATCTGCAGCTGGGACCTGCACTGAAAATGCCGCGTATCAGTTGTCAGCCTTCACATGACACGTGCAGGCCAGCGACAGTACACCGGAAGCCGAAAACTGAAAGCCGAATACTGACAACCGGAAACCAACAGCGCGGTTTCACCCTGATCGAGTTGACGGTGGTGATCGTCATCCTCGCCATTGTGGCCCTGATAGTCATCCCCCGGCTCCCCTCAACCCAGTCCGCCAGGCTGCGCAGTTCCGCACGCTCCCTGGCGGCGGCCATCCGATACTTGGAAGACAGGTCGATGACCACCAAGGAAGAGTATCGCCTCCGCTTTGACCTTGGCGACAACACCATTACCGTCACACGGCGGAAGGCGGACGGCGATTCAACCGCTCCGGAAGACCCGTTTCTCGGCAGGCGTCTCTTGGGAGAAGGGGTTAAGATGGAGGACATCCTCGTCCCACAGCTTGGCAAAGTCGCCGAAGGTGAAGTGGTCGTACCTATCGGTCCGGCAGGCATCGGCTCATTCCTCACCGTCCACCTGAAGGGCAGCGCCGGCGATCGTTTTACTGTTCAGGCATTCCCCGCAGGGGGGAAAGTTAAGGTACTGCCCGGCTACGAGGAGCCGTCCCCATGAAGGGCTTTACTCTCCTGGAAGTCATGATTGCCCTTGCCATCATGTCAGGGGTGATCATAACCGTGATCTCATCGTTCAACTACTACCTGTCCGTGGCTGCCCGCGATCGGGAAGAGACAATCGCCATGCTGGCGGCCCGGGCAAAACTGGAAGAACCGGGTTTTACCGATCTGAAAGAGACAAAGGGGACGTTCTCCCCTGACTGGCCATGGCTCACCTGGGAAGCGGAGACATCTCCCACGATCGTGAACGGAATCGTCCGGCTCACCCTTACCGTTAGCTGGGACAATGCCCGGAGGAAGCTCACCCTTGCCCAGTACATCAAGAAATAGGGGTTTCACGCTCCTGGAGCTGCTGGTGGCCATGGCCCTCCTAGGGATCATCAGCGCAGCCCTGTACGGAACCTTTTTCGCACTGACACGGGGGCGGGATACTGCCGTCACCGGTATGGACAAACGCCGGGAACTGCGCAGCACGCTGGATATGATGCGCCGGGAAATCGCCGCAACCTTTTTCAACCAGGCCAATGAGCGACTTCACTTTGTCGTCGAGGACCGCGACATCTTCGGCAAGCCTGCCTCGACCCTGACGTTCACCACCATCAGTGCCCCCCAGGGAGACGGGCCGCCGGCATCGGACCAGCTTGCAGTCACCTATCGGGTGGTGGATTCGAACGGGAAAATGGTCCTGACGCGGGAGGCGCATGACCCGTTCCTCAATGTTTCTCCTCTTCCCTATCCCCAGATGGAGGAACTGGAAGGTTTTCTCGTGGAGTGCTACGACGGGAACATATGGGTCAAAAGCTGGGATACCGCCCTGAACAAAATCCTTCCCAAAATGCTCAGGGTAACCATTACCGTAAAAGAGGGGAAACAGAACGTATCGTTTACCGCTTCAGCGATTCCGAAAATGGGTGGCTTGTGAGGGGAGAGGAGGGCTTCGCCCTTGTCATCACCCTCATCATTACGGCGCTGCTGGTGGCGCTTACCGCCGAATTCGCGGACGAAATTTATGTTGACACCACAAACCGGCAAAATTTCGTCGATGGACAGCAGGCGAGTCTGCTTGCCGATTCCGGGATCACAGCCGGCATCAAGGTGCTGCAGATGACCGCAGGGGGACAGAGCTATTCCTCCCTCGGCGATCAATGGGCCACACCACTCCAGTGGGAAGACGAAAGCGGGAAACTGACGGTGTCCATTGAAGAGGAAAACGGCAAGCTCAACCTCAATTACATTACGCTTCCCAACGGAACGGACAATGAGCCGTACCACGGCATCTTCGCCCGGATGTTGAAAAAAATGGCCCTCCCCCCCGATTTGGCCGATTGCGTGGCGGACTGGGTGGACGAGGATGACACCCCCCACCCGGGGGGGGCAGAAACTTCGTACTACTCTGCCCTCAAGCCGCCGTACGCGGCAAAGAACGCCAGGCTCGACACCCTCGAAGAGGTCCGACTCGTGAAGGGTTTCGACGCCGGGACACTGGAGCGATTGCGCCCGGACATCACCGTCTATGCCGATAACCCGGCCAACCCGAGTGCCGCACCGATCAATATCAACACCGCCCCGGCCGAGGTCATCGGCGCCCTCGATGACGGGATGACCGACGCGCTGGTGTCACGGGTCGTCGAATACCGCAAGACCACTCCTTTCCAAACCACGGCGGAAGTCTTTAACGTCCCCGGGATGGAAAAATTCGCCCAGCGACTGTCGGGGCACCTCGTTGTAAAGGGTTCACTCTATCGCCTCCGCTCACAGGCCACCGTCAACGAAACCGTCCGCATCATCGAAGCGGTGGTACGGATAGATGGCCCCAAGCCGATTATCCACTACTGGAGAGAATACTGATGGATTACCAAATCATTCAGATCACCGGCGACGAGGCAGTCGTTGCCCGGTTTCGCAAGCAGCGGGGGAAACTCTTCCTGGTCAACGCCGCCCGCCATCCGGCCGTCGACGGAGACCTCCTTGCGTCAACCCAGAAGGAAGCCGCTCCCGTCCGAGGTGAGGCAGCGCGCATCGTCCTTTCCCTCCCCCCCCTTTCGCTCTTTCTGCGGGATGTCGAACTTCCCATCAGCGACCGGAAGAAAGTACGGGACCTTCTCCCCCTGGAGCTTGCGGGAGAAATCGCCCTGGACGGCGAAGAGATGGTGTTCGACGCCGTTCAGCTTGGAGATGGCAGGACCCTGGCCATTTGGGGCAAACGCAGGGAACTAGCCGAGAAAATCGCCCAGTTGGCGGGGACGGGGATGGAGCCGGAGATCATCACCGCGTCGGTCTTTCACTGGCAGAGTCTTCTCCCCGAGGGGTTGGAGGAGACAGTGGCCCTCACCGACGGCGAAGCTTTGGCCGTATACCGGGGCGGGCAACCCGTGTATTTCCGTTCCCTCGGAGGCGATGGCGCCGCCGAGGTGCGTCGTACCCTGACGATACTGGCAATGGGCAAGGGAATCGACGTTGGGCGGGTGTTCCTCTTCGGGAACGCCGTGCACTGGCAAGGTTCCGAACAGGCAGCGGACGGAGAGCCGCCGTTTCTCCCCCTTCCGGTCAGTGAGGGATTGAACAGTTCCTTCTGCAGCGACGAAGATGCCCGCGATCTGGCCGCTGCCTATGCCGCAGCCAGCGCCTGCGCCTTCGGGGACCCGGTCAATTTACGCAGCGGACCTCTTGCGTATACCGCCGGCAGGGCGAAGACCATGAAAAAGCTGCGCTTCTCCCTGATTCTCGGCGGAGTGCTCGTCTTTCTCGTTTTTGCCGAGGTGGGGGTTCGCTTTTTTCTCGTGAAGAGGGACCTCGACTCCCTCAACGCTTCCATCCAGTCCATCTATCGGACGGTTTTCCCCACCCGGAAAAAAGCGACGGACGAGGTGGCGGAACTCCGTTCCGAGATCAAAAAGCTGGGGGGGAGCGCTGCGACGGGTGGGATCATCCTTCCGACCCTGAAGAAACTCGCGGAAGCGAAGGGTGAAGATATCAGCGGAATGTACGAAGTAGAAATCGACAAGGAGGAGGTCCGTCTGAAAGGGGACGCCCGTTCGATTCAGGCGGTCAACGATTTCAAGACCAGAGTCGCTTCCCTCTTTTCCGGCGCCGAAGTCGGTGAAATCAAATCCCGCCCCGACGGGAGCGTGAGTTTCGTATTCCGCGGCACGATCAAGGAGAGTGAAAAATGAAGCGTCTGACCCTCCTCATGGATCAGTACAGGCACCTGGAGAGCGGGACGCGGCAGCGACTGGTGATTGGCATCGCCGTGTGCGTTCTTTTGATTGTGCTCCTTTCGGCGGCCAACGGCCAAGTCCGGCGAATGGAAAAGCGCCGCGCCGTCCGCGAGGCGGACATCGCGGAGATGCTCGTTCTGAAGCAGCGCTACCAGCAGGTTAACGCCCAGGCACAGACGCTCGCCAACAGGATGGCCGCCGTCCGTCCTGATGATTCGCCGGGCAAGGTGATCGAGGAAATTGGCATCAAGGGGAAAAACAGCCAGATTAAAGCGGTCAAGGGAGATGAAAGAAGCGGATATGTCGAGGATGCTGCCGAGGCAAAAATAGAGGGGCTTACCGCCAACGAAGCGGTCAATCTCGTGTATCGTCTGGAGAAGGGGGCCAGACCGGTGGTGGTCAAGAGAGCCGTTTTCAAGACCAGGTTCGACGACCCCTCCAGGCTCGATCTCACGCTCACCGCCGCCCTCCTGAAACCGGCGGCCGCCGGACAACGCTGACCATGCACCGTCTTGGCACAGCCCTCGTCGGGTCGGCAGTACTTCTTGCCCTCTTCGCCCTCCTCACCTACCTCTTCATCCCCGATCGGGTGCTGCAGGGGATCGTTGCCCGGGGACTTGCCCAGGAGGGCTTCACCTTCACCGCCGCCCGGCTCGGCAAGGCTTTCCCCCTCGGAGTCACGGCGAAAAGGGTGGAAATCGGAAATGAAAGCGGCCCCTTGCTCAAGGCTGACGAGGCAACGATCCGCATTGCCCTCCTCCCCATCCTCCGGGGGAAACTGGAAATGGACTACCGCCTCCGGATTGGCACAGGGGAACTCTTCGGCTCCTATTTTCCCGGCGGCAACGGGAATTCGACATTTGAGACACGGGATGTCAAACTGGAGGAGATCCCGTTCTTCCCAACCGTCACCGGTGCCAAGGTCAAGGGAGACCTGAGCGGGCACGGTTCTCTTGCGGGGCGGCAGGCCACAGCCTCGGGAGAACTGCAGCTGGAAGCCCGCAAGACCGACCTGAGCGGCATGAAGATCGGTGACACGCCTCTGCCGGACGCCGCCTACGACAGCGCCCGGATATCGCTGAAGGTGAGCAGCGGCAAGATTCTCCTCGAAAGCTTTACGCTTCAGGGAGAGGGTCTCTATGTCCGCCTCAAGGGAGACCTTCCCCTGACATCCCCCCTGTCCGCAGCCCCCCTCAATCTGACCCTGGAACTGATGCCGAAACCGGACTTCCTCGACCGGCAGAAGTTCGTCTTCCTCCTCCTCACCAAATTCCAGGCATCGCCCGGACACTTCCAGATCCCCATCAAGGGAACCCTCGGCAAGCCTGCCATCCAGTAAAACCTTCCCCACCTTCACAGCGGCGGGTCGATGCGCGGGCCGCGCTCTCCCGCGGATCATCCCGCCCTGCCAGTTTCCATGCCCCGCAGCATGGCCACTCTCTCCACGACCGGCGGGTGGGAATAGTGGAATGCTGCGTAGAAGGGATGGGGGTGCAGATTGGCGAGATTCTCACGGGAGAGCTTGACCAGGGCGGAGGCAAGGGCTTCGGGGTTTCCGGTGAGGGCAGCGGCGAACCGGTCGGCCTCCCTCTCATGGCGACGGGAAAGCCAATGCGAGAGTGGTGTGAGGGGAAAGGCGGCGAGCGACCCCAAGAAAGCGGCGATGACGAGCTGGGCGGTGAACGAGGCCCTTTCCAGGCCGAGCAGGTGGCCGAGCCCTCCCCATCCGGTGAGACGAAAGGCGAGATAACAGGCGATGAGCGCCGTCAATTCGGTTGTGATCAGCCTCTTGAGGATGTGCCGACGTTTCCAGTGCCCGACCTCATGGGCAAGGACCGCCACTACCTCCCCGTGGGTCATCTGGTGCAGAAGAGTGTCATAGAGGACGATCCTCTTCACCCGGCCGATGCCGGTGAAATAGGCATTGGAGTGGGTGCTGCGGCGGGAGGCGTCCACCTCCATGACCTTGCTGACGGCAAGGCCCGCCCTCCCCATGAGTAACCTAATCTCCTCCTCCAGGCCTGCGACGCTGACCGGCTTGAACGTGAAAAAGAGTGGTTCGATCACGTAGGGTGACAGGTACATGAGGACGAGGGCGAGGATGGCAAAAAAGATCCAGACCCAGAACCACCACATGGATGGGGAGACGCAAACCAGAGCGAGACCGCCGGCAGTCACGAGAACAAGGAGGACCGTGGCAATGGCCGCCGACTTGCATACATCGGTGAACCAGAGCCGCAGGGTCATGGTGTTGAATCCGTAACGGGCTTCGATACAGAACGTGCGGTAGAGGCTGAAAGGGACGTCGAGGAGAGCCTCAGCCGTGGCAAGAAGCAGGAAGAAAATGATTCCGGCACCGACAAAGGAACCAGTCAGAGACCCCACCCACCGGTCGTAGAGGCCGATCCCGCCGCCGAACAGAAAAATGAATCCCGCAAGGTTCGCCAGGAGAGACTCCGCGAGCCCCGTTCTGCCCAGGTCAAGGGTGTAGGAGGCGGACCGACGCAAAGTTTCGCTGTCAATGACCGACTCGAACCCCTTCGGCACCCCGCTCCCGTACTTTTTGAGATGGCGCAGGTTGAGAATCCGGAGCCAGTAGCCGACAACGAGGATCATCAGATAGAGAACGGCAAGCGTGATGGTCATGCCCGGTATGATACA
>Ga0335082_10002570_pt1 | contig 19572 bp, 18 predicted proteins | sample Lox_Sample_41_FD_206718 | JGI IMG/M metagenome (GOLD analysis project Ga0335082, IMG submission 206718) | Soil microbial communities from Loxahatchee National Wildlife Refuge, Florida, United States - Lox_Sample_4.1 | ecosystem: Environmental > Terrestrial > Soil > Wetlands | place: USA...
GATGACTGACAGGCTGGCGCTTGGGTCGCTCCAATGGATCCAGACCGATGTACTCGACTGACAATCAAGCAGGAGCGCATGGTCAGCTCGCCCCATGAGGCAGATGAAGGGGTCCATGATGCCGCAGGGCACCTGGGCGTATTGATGTTCGGCGCGTTGACACAACAGCGCCGTACTCAGTAAATCGAGCTTGTTGTTCCATAATGCCTGCAGAAGCAATGCCGTAGCGGTTTCCAGCGCCGCACTGCTCGAGAGCCCGGCCCCGATCGGAACAGTGGAGCAGATGACTGCATCGAATCCACGGGGCAGGCATCCGAGCCCCATGAAACCTGCCAGCACCCCTTTGGGATAGTTGGACCACCGACCCTTGGGCTCGGGCCGCAGTGGCTGCGACACATCGATGCGGACGGTCTCATGGCACGCCTCACTACGCAGCACGATCACCCTCGAGTCGTTCGGGGCCGCGGCGATCGCCGTGCGCTGCTCGATCGCCATCGGCAGCACGAAACCTTCATTGAAGTCCGTGAATTCACCGATCAGGTTGACTCGGCCGGGGGCAGAGCTAAGCCAACTTGGCGGTCTTCCGAAGGTGCGACGAAATGCCTGACAGGCCTGCTCCTCGGCAGGATGAATCATGGTCCTATCGCCGCCGCTTCAGGAGCTTCACCGCGATCAGCAGTCCGAGCCCGAAGGCGAGCAGGACGGCACCCCACAGCAGATTGACGTTCAGTCCACTCGATATGACCGCGTGCCCTTTCCCGGACCACGCCCCGTGCGCAAGGAGGATCGCCCCATAGACCGTGAACAACCATCCAATGGGCGTGCGCAGGTCAAACGGCACCGTGGAAGCCCCTAACGTAAAGCCACATTGATAGCAGCGGTCGCCAGGAGCAGCAGCGCTCCAAGTACAACCGGCCGGCGGTACCAGGGTTCTCTCGGCTGAGGTGTGCGCGACCTCGTGGCGTAGGTCAGTCCGTCAAGTTCGGCGTCGCTCTTCGTCTGGGGCGTCAGCAATGAGATCACAACGGTGAGTGCGGCGCATGCGCACCAGGCGACGATCGCCATGTAGAAATTCTGTCCCATCTCGCTGGTGAAGTGCCACAGGGGACTAATCCACCCTCCCTTGATACCGGGAATTGCCCCGTGCGTGACTGAGAGACCGTGAAACACCGCCGCACACCCGGTTCCCCCGAGCAGGCCCCAGAATGCGCCATGTCCGGTGGCTCGCTTCCACGTCATGCCCAGAAGAAACGTCGCAAACACGGGGGCGTTCACGAAGCCAAACACGAGCTGCAGCAGGTCCATGATGTTGTCGAAGGCCGCGGCAACGTAAGCCGCCCCCACCGCCAAACCCACTCCCGCCACGGTGGCCACATGCCCTGTCAACAGGTAATGGCGATCCGAGCGCCCCGGGGCCAGATAGCTCTGGTACAGGTCGTACGTCCATACGGTGTTGAAGGCACTCACGTTGCCCGCCATGCCTGACATAAATGAAGCCATGAGCGCCGTAAACCCGAGACCGAGCATGCCCTCGGGGAAGTACCGGATCAGGAGGCTCGGGATACTCATGTTGTAGTCCGGGGTCCCGGCGTGTGTTAACGGCAGCACGTGCTGGGCGGCATCCTGGTTGAGTGCCGCTGCGACCATTCCGGGAACGATAAGGAGAACCGGGAACAGGATTTTCGGCACGGCGGCGATCAGCGGTGTCCGCCGCGCCGCCGACAGCGACTCGGCCGCCAGGGCACGCTGAACCACCAGATAGTCAGTACACCAATAGCCGAAGGAGAGTACGAAGCCCAGCCCCATTACGAGCCCAAACCACTCCACGCCCATGGGATTCGCCGCCGCATGCCCTAAGTGAGTCCAGCATTCAGTCCAGGTGCCTGACGTATAGCCATGCGCGTAGGCCACGGCGTCGAGTTGCCGCCGCAGCCCCTGCCAACCGCCCACGTCGCGCAGCGCAAGATAAGTAAGGGGCAGAAACCCGGCAACGATCAGACAGAACTGCAGCACTTCGTTGTAGATAGCCGAGCGCAAGCCGCCCAGAAACAGATAGATCAGCACGACACCGGCCGAAACCGCGATGCAACCGTCATAGGGCCAGCCGAGCACGAGGTGGAAAAGCGACGCCAGCGCATGCATTGAGATCCCGGAAGACAGAATCGTCATCAGTGCGAAGGTGAGCGCATTGAACGCCCGCGTTTTCTCATCAAAGCGCAGCTTCAGATATTCAGGTACCGAGCGGGCACGGGACCGGTAGTAGAACGGAAGCATGAACAGACTGAGAAACACCATCGCCGGCACCGCACCAATCCAATAGAAGTGACTGGTCATCATTCCGTATTTGGCGCCCGAGGCACCCATGCCGATCACTTCCTGCGCGCCAAGGTTGGCCGAGATGAAGGCGAGGCCGGTTATCCATGCCGGCATCGAATGGCTCGCGGTGAGAAAATCTGCGCTGCGCTGCACGTAGCGACGCAGCAGCCAGCCGATACCAATCACGAAGCTGAAGTACAGCAGCACGATCAACTGATCGAGCCCACTCAAGCGCACATGGATCATGCGGCCCCCCCGACCTCACGGGCTAGCCTACAGTGTCGCGTTACACCGATGAACGCGCTGCAGCAGCCGTAATGACCCCTCTCTCGCGCTTACGTCGCGGTCAGTACTCACAGGAATGCACGGATGCCGCGGCCTTGATCGTAGCCTGCGCTATTGCATAGCCCTGCGTCGGAGAACCCCGGCAGCCTGACCGCACGTAAGCCGATTCCGATTGTCCCGAGGGGGCCGTGCGGCCATAGTCGTGCCAGCCAACACGAGGCTCTGTGCCTGCTCCGCTTCCGTGGCACCCCTCAAGACACTTGCGTCGAGTCTTCGGGACCGTTAGGAGCCGAGACAGCAAAATGGCCGAGTCATCCAGTTCGCCCGCCGCCTCCGAGGAACTCTGTGCTACGGGCATTGAGGGCCTGGACTACATTCTCTGCGGCGGTCTGCCGCGCAACTGTCTGTATCTGGTCCAAGGTGATCCGGGATCCGGCAAGACCACACTTGCGCTGCAGTTCCTCTTTGAGGGACTACGACGCGGGGAGCGAGTCTTCTATATCACCCTTTCGGAAACCAGATTCGAGCTAGAGAAGGTCGCACGCTCACATGGCTGGTCACTCGAGCGCATGCCGCTGCTCGAACTCTCTGCGCTCGATTCGATGCTGCGTCCCGAAGCACAGACCACCGTCTTTTACACCTCCGAACTCGAGCTCGGTGCAATCACCAAGTTACTGCTCGAGGAGACACGCAAGCATCGCCCCGCCCGGGTGGTATTCGATTCACTGTCCGAGTTCCGGCTGATGTCGGAGACACCGCTGCGTTATCGGCGCGAGCTGCTCAGCCTGAAGCAGGAGCTGGCGGCGCAAGGCAGCACCGCGCTGCTACTCGATGACAAGATGGGAAGCGGTCCCGCCAATGTAGATCCGCATGTGCTGAGCCTGACGCACGGGGTCATCGAGATGGAACAGCTCTCCCCCGAGTACGGTAAGTCACGCAGGCGGTTGAAGGTGCTGAAGATGCGCGCCGTGAGTTTTCGCGAGGGCTTCCATGACTACACCATCCAAACCGGCGGCCTGCGCGTGTTTCCACGTCTGATAGCCGCCGAGCATCAGGTCGATTTTCGCCGCGAGTCGGTCAAGAGCGGCATCCAGGAGCTGGACGCTCTGTTCGGTGGCGGGCCCGACCGCGGGACCACGACCTTGATCATGGGGCAGGCGGGCACCGGTAAGTCCACGCTCGCACTTCAGTACGCTGCCAGCATGGCTGCCGCCGGCGAGCAAAGCGTGGTGTTCTCCTTCGACGAGACGTCAAGTATCGCGCTCGAGCGAACGCGCAAACTCGGGGTCAGGGTGGAGGAATTCGTAAGAGCCGGCGCCATCGACCTTCAGCGGGTGGACCCGGCGGAGATCTCTCCCGGGGAATTCGCCGATCGCATCTACCGCAGCGTGCGGGCTGGTTGCAAGCTGGTGGTCGTCGATACCCTGAATGGCTATTTGAGTGCCATGCCCGGGGAGAAGTACCTGACCAACCAGCTGCACGAGCTTTCGACCTACCTAAATCAGACTGGCGTTCTGACGATATTCGTACTGGCACAGCACGGCTTGGTCACGAGTATCGAGGCGCCCGTGGACATCAGCTATCTGGCAGACACTGTCGTCAGTCTGCGCTACTTTGAGCTCGCCGGATCCATCAAGACCGCACTGGCCATTCTCAAGAAGCGCAGTGGCGCGCACGAGCGCACGATCCGTGAGTTCAAGCTGGAAGCCGGGTATGGCATACGTATCGGTAAGCCGCTGCACGAATTCCAGGGCGTGCTGACGGGAATGCCACGGTTCCATGGCACGGGCGACCAGATCATGCAGCAGCTATGACGGGTGAAGAATCTGCGGAGCGCGTGCTCATCGTCGCGCCGGTTGGCCGCGATGCGGCGGTGATCGCCGAGCTGTTGCGTGAGAACGGTCATAAAGCTGCGATCTGCCGCGGTGCAGGTGAAGCGGCAACGGAGGCGTCCTCGGGCGCCGGCGCTCTGCTGCTCACCGAGGAATCGCTCGAGCGCGAACACATGCCGTTGTTGTTACAGCACCTCGACACGCAACCCGCCTGGTCGGAGTTGCCGGTGATCATCCTGACGCGCGGCGGTGAATCCCGCTCCAAGCAGCTACTCGATCTGGCGGCGGATGCCGCCGGCAGCATTACGCTGCTGGAACGACCTCTGGGCAAGGCGACACTGCTACGCACCATCGAGGTGGCGTTGCGCTCCCGGCGCCGGCAGTATCAGGTACGTGACCTACTGGCCGCGCAGAGCGAGCGTGAGGTGACGTTGCGCGAGGCCGACCGGCGCAAGGATACCTTCCTCGCGATTCTTTCCCATGAGCTGCGTAACCCGCTTGCCCCCATTCGCAACGCCGCTGAGCTGCTGCAGGCGGATAGCCTGACTCAGCAGCAGCTGCGCTGGACGCAGAACGTCATTCGGCGTCAGACGGCGAACATGACGGGGCTACTAGACGACCTGCTTGATCTTGCGCGCGTCACCCACGGCAAGATTCAGTTGCGCAAGCAGGCGTGCTCGCTAACGAGTGTCCTCGATGCGGCGGTGGAAACCGCACGGCCCATGTTCGATGAGAAGGGGCACCGATTGAGCATCGAATTGCCGGACCCCATGCCCGTGTTTCAGGCGGACCCACTGCGACTCTCCCAGGCGGTTTCCAATCTGCTGACGAATGCCGCCAAGTACACCGATGCCGGCGGCAGCATCGACCTCCGCGCATACGTCGAGGAAGGCATGCTCGTCATCAGCGTTCGGGACAGCGGGATTGGTATCCCAACCGAGCAGCTCGGACAGCTGTTCCAGATGTTTGCGCAGGTCTCCCAGGCGAATCGTGCTGAGGGAGGACTCGGTATCGGTCTGGCACTCGTGAAGGGCTTCGTCGAGTTGCACGGCGGCACCGTGGCAGCGTACAGCGCGGGTGCCGGCCAAGGGACCGAGTTTTCTATCCGTTTGCCCCTGATCCCGGTGGTGACCGAGGCGGTACCCTCCGCTGAGACCGCGGCACCCGTCAATGGCGCCGGGAGACTCCGCATGCTGATAGCGGACGATAATTCGGACGCTGCGGATAGTTTGGCATTGCTGCTGTCCCTCGATGGATATGATGTTCGCACTGCCTACACCGGCCACGAAGCGGTCTCGGTGGCGCAGAGTTTTCACCCCGACGTGGCGCTGCTCGACATCGGCATGCCCGAGATGGACGGCTACGCCGCCGGCAACGCCATCCGCCAGCAGAGCGGCGGCACTGACGTGTGTCTGATCGCACTTACCGGACGCGGACAGGAAGACGACAAGCATCTCTCGCGCGCCGCCGGGTTTGCCCTGCACCTCACCAAGCCGGTCGATCCGGACCGGCTGCGCTCGCTTCTGCTGCAACTGCGGCAGGATAGTTGCGCAAAATCCGCGGCGGCCGCAGCGCAAGCGGAGTGAGGACTTCGGCGCGCGGTAGGGGCCTCGTAGGCGGCGCGCACTAGTTACACTCACCGACGCTGCTGGTCAAAAGGGCCGCGCGAGTCGCCATGGCTGAGTCCGGCGGTGGCGGTAAACAGACTCAACCCGCCCCGTCCTGGATACGCCCCTTCCAGCGGCCTCCGCGTCCGCGCGCGTGTTGCACGGCGGAATGGATCACGGACCCGAGATAGAAAGCGGCGACTGCGGGCAGACCCACACTCCAGAGCGGGGAAAGCTCATAGAAGCGAATCATCGGCAGGTAGCACCAGCTCATGAGCAGCAACGCGCCGAAACCGAGCCATCTGGCGACATTATCATTGGCGAACAGCAGCACCGTCGGCAACAGATAGGTGAGGAATAGCCCGGCCAGTGTCACGGCAAGGAGGAGCCAGGAATGATCGAGCTGGGCGAAGGCCGTTCGCGAAATCATGGCACCGATCCCGGCGAAGGAGTCGTAGGAGCGCAGGCTGCGGGAATCGCGCGCGAGTCCCAGCCAGACGCGGCCGCCGGAGTCCTTGACGGCGCGCGCCAGCGCACAGTCATCGATGATGCGCGAGCGGATCGCCTCGAGCCCGCCAATGCGGGCCAGCGCCCGTGGACGTATGAGAAGGCAACCGCCCGCCGCGGCCGCAGTCCGGCGAGCCGGGGCAGCCACCCACGCGGGTGGATACAGCTTGAAGAAAAAGAACACAAATGCCGGAATCAAAAGCCGCTCAGCGAACCTCGCTGTCGAGAGCCTAACCATGTAGGAAACCAGATCGCGCTGCCCTCCCTCGGCGATTGCCACCAGGGTTGCGAGAGATCTGGGGCCGTGACAGACATCGGCGTCCGTGAACAGGAGGTAGTCGGGATCGAACTGCGCGGCGGCAGCAACGCCCTGCGACAGCGCCCACAGTTTCCCGGTCCAGCCCCGCGGCAACGGCGCTCCACGAATCACGGTCAGCCGTGAGGCGGCGCCGCTCGCGGCGGCAGCAGCCGCCGCGGCCGCGCCAGTTTCGTCGGTGCTCGCATCATCTATAACGACGAGTTGGACGAAGCCATCGAATGGCTGCCGGGCGAGCGATGTGACCGCGGCGCCGATCAGAGCCGCCTCATTGCGGGCGGGGATCAGTACGACGACTCTGCGCTGAGGCGGCGCCGGCAGTGGCTCCAGGCGCGGCGGCAGGCGCCAAAACGCTCCGCGCGCAGTGAGCAGATATATCCAGATGACCACAGGAATGGCGCCGATGAGGATCACGGATTACCGCATCGTACGCGTTAGTGCAGCGCGCAGCGTGCAACCATCCGCACTCGTAGTCGCCGTCAGTATCCGAAGCGCGGCATTGGCAGCTTCTCGGACCGCTGCCGATCTGCCGGGCCGCAAGCGCGCGCAAATCACCCGCAGGACTCTCTGCATGGCTTCTGTCTGAAACTGCATGCGCGGCCGCAAGACTCAATGATGGCTGGGGGACCTCGCCGCTCGGCGCCTGGCCGGTGGTGCGCGCACCGGCTTGGCTAACAGAGGATTACCACCCCGCGCGGACTGATGCGGGCACAAGAGCGCGGCGTTATGTGAGGCCCTCGGACGAAGAAAGACGGATACCCTTAGGCAGCCCCGCGGGGGGCTTTGCAGGATTGGCATAGAGGGTGTAGTGGCTGCATGGGCAGCGCACCCCATATGCGGGAGCCGCAGCATCTGCTATCAGGTGCACGCGAGCAGGGTCAGTCTCCTCGTTTGGAAATCCCCAGTGCTCCCGGTGGTCAATGGTGCGCCCGCAACCGCCGCATGTCAGATAGCGGTAGGGGTCCGTTCTCTGCCCCGTCATGGGCGCTTTCTCCCTTGCTCGTGACCCCAGAGGCATTGATCACCCAGTCTTGTGCTTCCTCCCCTTCTTCGCGGCGCGCTCCTGCAACGACCGCGCGGCAAAACTCGCGCGAGCGCAAGCTCTGCTGCAACGCGGTCCATGGACGAACTCCTTACTAGGCGGATCGTCAGGTCGAACGCCAATGCCACCTTGCGCGCTTCCGCATGAACAAGCAACGGCACCGTGCGCTCTCACGAAAAGGAGTGGCCGATCGGCGGCGCTCGCCCCATCCAAGCGCCCGCTGTCACACGTGGGATTGCGGAAAAGCAAGCAGTGCGGCAGGAAAGCGAGTACTGTTACCTCGGCTCGTAATCTTTCGGCTTGTCTGTCTTGCCCGCGCTGCGCCCCCAAAAGCGCGCCCTCGCGGCCAGTCTTTCACCCTCGCAAGCTTTGACGAACCAGGAGGCAGGTGTTACCTGCTCGTTCATTTTCTTCGTGAGTACTTCGAGTGACCAAATTATACGTAGGAAATCTGCCCTTCACCGCGACCGACGAGGCTGTAAATGCTCTGTTTTCCAAGCACGGCACCGTCGAGAAGGTCTCGTTGATCACCGATCGCGATACGGGTCGCCCGCGCGGATTCGGCTTCGTTGAGATGTCGAACGCCGACGCATCGCGCGCTATGCAGGCACTGAACGGCACCGACTTCGAGGGTCGAGCCCTCAAGGTCAGCGAAGCGCAGGAACGCGAGCGCTCGGGTGGCGGCAGGCCGCGTCGCTACTGAACGCGGCTGGTTCAGGCCCCGAATGACGGTGTGACCACTTCGCAAGAAGACGGGCGCCGGCCACATGACGTGTCTCGCGCATGGCAGGCCCATGCTATCCCCATCCTTTAGCGGAAGTGCCAGGCGCGTTCGCAGCGCACTCGCCGAATCGGGGGTGGTTGTTTGCCTGACCGCGGTCGGTCGAGGCGGGCGTGCCACCGCGGACGACAGCGTGGTCTGCACGAAAGTGTGCGCGACCTCAGATCCGACGGAGAATGGAGTGCTGATGCAAAAGAACTACGGCCAGGTACGCAGGCAACGGGAGCTCGCCAAGAAGGCACGACAGGAGGAGAAGATGCAACGCCGCGTCGCGCGCGTGAGTACCGCCGCCCCGACGGCGGATATTGCCACTCCGGAAGCTGAAGCTGCCCCGCTAGGCAAGCCGACCGTGCGAGACGCGTCGTGAAGCTTGCCGTAATCAGCCCGGCTGCCGAACGCCAAGAGCGTCGCGATCGCTTGCGGCGCGATCGCGCGGCGGCGCTCGCCTTGCGCGAGGTTTATCCCGCCGTGCAGCAGCTACGGCTCGAGCTGCTGTTTCAGGGCTCCGCCCTGAATGACCCCGCCCCGCAGTCGCACACCCTGCATGCGCCAGCCCGGGCCTTCTTCGGGTTTCCATGTCCCTACGCGGACTGTGACGGACATTTCGAGCTCAGCGCAGCCGTCAGGACCGCCGTACGCGACCCCACGCACCGTGCCGCGGGAGAACTGCGATGTTCCGGTAATCGCGCAGTGCGCGTCGGCGAGAAGGAACCTTGCGGGTTGCAGCTCGGTTACACCATAACCGCAACTCTAAATGCTGGCAGCTGAGGCACGCGCGCATCCGACAGACTTGGATGCTTTCTGAAGAGCCGGCGCGGCTCGTTGCGCATGCGGAACCGGCGTACCGTTCCCGTCACGATCAAAAAAAACGCCCGGAATGGAAACCGCAACATCCTGCAATCAGGCGCGCACCGCGCGAGTCCGCAAGGCGAATCCCTCAAGTCTTTCTGCCGCGAGAGCTGTTGGATGGCACCACTGTGGAAACCCTGCAGTCCTCCTCAGCCCGGGGCATCCGCAATCAGCACGCGCAATCTGCGCAAATTGACAGTCACACCGGGGCACACCCATGAACGAAAAACCTCCAGCTTCGCGCTCTACCCTTGACATCATCCGCACTCACGCTGAACGACTGGCGCTGGAGGCCGAGGAACGGCTGCAGCAGCGGCGGCGTGCACTCGCCGAGCAGAGCTCGAACGCCAATCCTCCGGATGTTCGCATCCGCGCATGGGAACGAGTCCACGCGCTGCGCATGCCCGACGACACGGCACATCCGGTGCTAGATGTAATCGCATCCGGCACCGGTCTGACACTGGGACAGGTACGCGACGAGCAACGGGCACGCGCGACGCTGCGTATCAAGCGATCCGCAGGCCAGCAATCGAGTGAACCTGCCAAGAGCGAGGCCCTTGATTCAGGCCGCGAGACGCAGGTCCCGTAGGCGCAACCGCGGGCACTTGTCCCGGCTCCGTGGCTACAGCGCAGGCCACCGTTAGTTAGCCATCACCCGCGCTGCAGGTCACAGTGTCCGCCGCGGCTCGATCAGCTTTAAAGCAGCGGAGTGGAACCGGGAATATGGAACAGAGATGGATTTTGATTTTAATGGTGGAAAGGCAGGGACGCGAACCCTCGACCCCGGCACTATGAGTCCTGCCGTCGGGGAATGTGGTCCTTTAAATTCAAATACTTGCCAAGGGCGCCCGTTTGCAATTGGCACCACGAAGCACAACAGTGCACACGCAACCCCCGCACAATTCCCGCAGCGCTGCGAGTCAGCTCCTACCCGAGCAACCCGGCACGCGCACTTTCTGCAGATCCAACTGTCCGGCTGGTCGATTGCGCCGAGCGATCCGCCGCGAACACGGCGGGTTTATCCGTCGATGACGGCTCCGATTAGCCACCCTTATCCACACAAACCAGCTTAAGGCGGCCTGAGGTACCGCTCTTGATCGAGACGGACCTCTTCGCACAACCGAAGTGTTCAGCCACGAGTTCGACCAATTCGCGATTGGCGCGGCCTTCAATCGGTGGAGATTTGACCAGGGCCAGCCATGTGCCGTCGGACACCTGCGCGAGCGAACTTTCCCGCGAATTCGGTTTGACCCTGACCCTGATCATCGTAGCTGCCACAGGGCGCCTCTGAGAATCGCTGCGGCTATACGCGCCGCCGACTCGGGCTCCGCTCGCCAGTTGTCGTCGAGCCGCGGCGCGCTCCGCCACGCGGCGTTGGCCTGCCCGTAGTCTGCGCCACCCAAGGCCGCCCTGTCCGTTCCTCGATGTAACGTCGGATCAGGCGCCGTACGACCTGCGAGGGCGTCACATCCTCTTCCGCACAGAGCCGTTCGAAAAAGACCTTCTTGCGAGGGTCGATCAGGATCGTGAGTCGTGCAGTACGGTCTTCAATGGCCACAGTATGAGTGCTCTTGGTGTAATTGAAAGCGACGGTGATTATAATCCAACGCACCTAAAGTGGCAGCCGTGATAGCACTGATTCACTCGCCGCTCTCCGCCAGCCTGACGCTGCTCGCGGTGTGGGGCCTCATCGGGCTCGCAGGACTGTTGCGTCCGAGAAGCGTAGGGCTCGCCGGCCGTACGTTGTTCCTGCTCGGTGCTCTTTGTGGCGTCCTGCTCTCACTCGTCGCGCTCTTGAGCCTCTCGAGCCCGACCGAGCAGCAGATACTTCTCGTCGGACTCCCGGATCTCCCGATGCACGTGCGCCGTGATGCGCTCAGCAGCGTCTTTCTGCTGCTGCTCGGAGCGGTATCGGCGGGCATTTCAGTGTTCGCTGCCGGCTATTTCCGGCGCGGTCAGGGAACCCCCCCCGGACTACTCTGCCTGCAGTACCACGTGTTTCTCGCAAGCATGGGACTCGTATTGCTCGCTGATGACGCCTACGCCTTCATGGTGGCGTGGGAAACCATGGCGCTGTCCTCGTACTTTCTCGTCACCGCACAGCATGGCCTCGCAGAGATCCGGCGCGCGGGCTTTCTCTACCTACTTCTTGCGCACGTCGGCGCCATCGCAATCCTGCTGAGTTTCGGGGTGATGCAGGGCGGCAGCTGGCAGTTCACTTTTGACGCCATGCGTTCGGCGCACCTCGCCCCAGGGTGGGCAGCGGGTGCTTTTCTACTGGCGCTAGCAGGCTTTGGCGCCAAAGCGGGGCTGGTTCCTTTGCATGTATGGCTGCCGGAAGCTCACCCGGCTGCTCCATCCCCCGTCTCGGCATTGATGAGCGGCGTAATGCTGAAGACTGCTGTCTACGGGGTGCTGCGGGTTAGCTTCGACTTGCTCGGGCGTGAGCAGTGGTGGTGGGGTCTCGTACCTCTCGCGCTCGGACTTTTTACTGCGCTTTTTGGCGCCGTGTTCGCCGCAGTCCAGACCGACATGAAACGCCTGCTCGCCTACTCCTCAATCGAGAACCTCGGCATCATCTTCACGGCGCTCGGTCTCGCTCTCGTGTTCCGCGGCGCCGGGATGCAGACACTCGCCGCTCTCGCGCTCATCGCGCTTCTCTACCACAGCCTGAATCATGCCTTTATCAAGAGCCTGCTGTTCCTGGGCACGGGGGCGGTGCTGCACTCGACAGGCGAGCGCAACCTCGGGCGCCTCGGCGGACTCATTCACCGCATGCCGTGGGTAGCGGCACTGACCCTCGTCGGCGCGCTGGCGATGGCGGGGCTTCCGCCCCTCAACGGGTTCGTCTCCGAGTGGCTGCTGCTGCAGGCGTTCCTCTTTGTCCATGAGGTGCCTTGGCCTTTCGTCAATATGCTGCTACCGCTCGGTGCCGCGTTGCTGGTGCTCGCAGCAGCGCTCGCCGCCTACGTCATGGTTAAGTTCTACGGTGTGACTTTCCTTGGCCGCCCGCGTGAGGCAGGGCTCGCGCGCGCCCGCGATGCTGGAACGCTGGAGCGCACCGGACTCGTGTGGCTTTCCCTCGGATGTCTGGCGCTGGGGCTCCTGCCGACCCTTGTCATCGACAGTCTGCGTCCGGTCGTAGCACTGCTCGGCGGTGGCATGCCCGCGGGCCCCACCTCACCCTGGTGGCTGCTCGCGCCCGTCCCCGGACGTCAGGTCTCGTATTCACCGCTGGTGTTCTTTCTCGCGATTTCGGCGATCGTGATCGTGGCGGTGCTCGGCGTGCGTCTCTTCTATCATGGGGAACGACGCCGTGCGCGAGCGTGGGATTGCGGCTTTGGCGACCTTACCCCGCGCATGCAGGACACTGCAGAGGGCTTTGGACAGCCAATCCGCCACATCTTCGGCAGCTTCTTTGCGATCACGCGCGAGCTTCCCTCGCCTTTCGACCGCGCGCCCCGCTATAGCGTCGCGGTCGCGGATCGCATCTGGAGGGGCCTCTACCTTCCGGTCGGGAGCCTCGTGCAACGGGCTGCCGATACTGTCGCGTGGCTGCAGCAGGGACGCATCGCCACGTACCTTCTTTATAGCTTCGTGACCCTCCTCGTGCTGCTGGCGCTCGTCCTATGAGACCGCTAGATGTCGTGACCCAGGTTCTTGAAGTGCTCGCAGCCCTGGCAGCCGCACCGCTATTCGTGGGCTGGGTCAACCAGTGTCGCGCCTGGTTACAAAACCGCAGCTCTCCGAGTCTCTGGCTACCCTATCGGGGTATTCGAAAGCTCTTTCACAAAGAAGCAGTCATCGCCGAAAGCGCCTCCCCACTCTTCCGCGTCGCGCCCTACATCGTTTTCGGCGCGATGACGCTCGCGGCCGCGATCATCCCCTCGATGGGCACCCGGCTCCCCCTGACGATCGCAGCCGATGCCATCGCACTTGTAGGATTGCTGGCCACCGCGCGGGTCTTCCAGTCGCTCGCCGCTATTGATGTCGGTACTGCCTTTGGTACTCTCGGGGCGCGCCGCGAAATGATGGTGGGATTTCTCGCGGAGCCCGCCCTCTTGATGGTCATCTTCGTCGCCTCGCTGATTTCTGCGACCACGGCGCTCCCTGCCATCACCGAAAATCTTGCCACTCAGTCGGTGGGCCTCTACCCGAGCCTCGCCTTCACCGCTATCGCGTTCACCATGGTGCTGCTCGCCGAGAACGCTCGCATCCCCATCGACAATCCCGCCACTCACCTCGAGCTCACCATGATCCACGAGGCGCAGCTGCTCGAGTACTCCGCGCGCCACCTTGCGCTCATGGAATGGGCCGCGTCCCTGAAGCTGTTCAACTATGCGTGCATTGGGTTCGCACTGTTCGTCCCCTGGGGAGTTTCGACGCATGCGGGCGGGCCGGCCGCGCTTCTGGCCTCGATTCCGCTGCTGGCGCTCAAGCTCTTGATCGCCGGTGGGGCGCTCGCGCTAATTGAGACAGTTTCCGCGAAGCTGCGCGTCTTTCGCGCTCCCGAGTTCCTCGGCGTCGCCTTCGTCTTCGCTGTGTTAGGGCTCCTGGTACACCTGCTGCTCGGAGCCTGAAGAATGATCGGCATCCCCTTCGATCTGCAGCTCCTGAACCTGTGCGCCGCTCTTCTGCTACTCCTCTCCTTTGCAATGCTGGCGCAGCGTCGCATCGTGAACCTGGTCAACCTGCTCGCCTTCCAGGGCACGCTGCTCCTCGTCGCGACGCTGCTCATCGCCTGGCGCACCCACCAGGCTCATCTCTACGTCTCAGCGGCCTTGACGCTCGCTCTGAAGGTCGTGTTTCTCCCCTGGCTGCTGCATCGGCTGATCCGCCGCCTCGGCGTCTACTGGGACAGCGACCCGTTGCTCGACATCACCGTGACCATGCTCGCAGGTCTCGCCGTCGTGGTATTTGCCTTCGGACTGGCTCAGCCCATTTCCGCGCTCGCCAGCACCGCGACACGCAACTCGATCGGTATCGCGCTCGCCGTCGTGCTGCTGTCCTTCATCACAATGATCACCCGCCGCAAGGCGATGTCGCAGGTGGTGGGGTTTCTCTCGATGGAGAATGGCCTCTTCTTCGGCGCCATGAGCGCTACCTACGGCATGCCTATGGTGGTCGAGTTTGGGGTTGCGCTCGATGTCTTGGTAGCGGTACTCGTGCTCGGCATCTTCTTCTTCCAGATCCGCGAGCAGTTCGACAGCCTGGATCTACACCATCTCGAGTCGTTGCGCGAGAGCACCGTGACCCTCCGGGCTGAAGACCGCAAGGAGCACTAGACGTGGAGTTTGTATTGCTTCTCGGTAGTCCGCTCTGGGGTGCGCTCATGCTCGGCATCCTGGGTGACCGGCGCTGGGCGCCGGAGCTGAACGTTGCCGTCAGCCTCACAACCTTCCTGGCCGCCTGCGCGCTCACGGCGCGCGTCATCGGTGAGGGCAATCTGCTGGTCGCCCGCGAGCAATTCTTCATCGATCCCTTCAATGTGTTCCTCATCACCCTGACCGCTCTCGTAGGTCTGACTACGGCGCTCTTTTCGAGGCCCTACATGCGCATCGAGCGCGAGCACGGCCGGGTGACCGCCGGTCGACTGCGCCTTTACCACGGCATGTATCAACTCTTCATGGCGACGATGCTGACGGCGCTAACGACCAACAACCTAGGGCTCCTATGGGTGGCGATGGAGGCGGCTACGCTCTCCACCGTGCTGCTGGTGACGCTGTATCGCACGCCGGCGAGCCTTGAAGCGGGGTGGAAATACTTCATCCTGTGCGGCGTCGGCATCGCTCAGGCCCTTTTCGGAACGATCCTCCTCTACTTCGCCGCCGAGCACAGCTTAGGGGTCGAGGGAGCGAGCGCACTTCTGTGGACGCACTTGAACGGCGCCAAGGAACACCTGGAACCTGCGGTGCTGAGCCTCGCCTTTGTGTTTCTCCTCGTCGGTTATGGTACGAAGGTCGGCTTGGCACCGCTCCACAACTGGCTGCCCGACGCGCATGCCGAGGGCCCGACGCCGATCTCGGCGGTGCTTTCTGGGCTCCTCTTGAATGTCGCCATCTATGCTGTCGTACGTTGCAAAGTCCTCGTGGAGGGGGCGCTGCACTCCACCCTCCCCTCACGGATGCTAATGGGATTTGGCCTCCTGTCCGTGACACTTGCCGTGTGCTTTTTGTGGCGCCAGCGCGATATCAAGCGCCTTTTCGCCTACTCCTCAATCGAGCACATGGGAATCATCACTTTTGCCTTTGGCATGGGTGGGCCGATCGCCAACTTCGCGGCACTCCTGCACATGACGGTGCACTCTCTTACCAAGTCTGCGATCTTCTTCGCTGTGGGCCACGCGGCGCAGAAGGCCGGCTCGCAGGTCATGGACGAGATCCGTGGCCTGATCACCGTAAGCCCGACGGTGGGCTGGGGCCTCATGATGGGTTCTCTGGCGATCCTCGGCATGCCTCCGTTCGGCGTGTTTGCAAGCGAGTTCCTGATCCTTACCACAGCGATGCGCGAGCAGCCGTGGGCGACGCCCATCCTACTGCTGGCTCTTGGGGTCGCCTTCGCGGCAATTTTTGGCCGAGTGCAGCCAATGGTGTTCGGGGAGACGCGTGCCAAGCGCCTGCCGCACCCGCCGGCGCTGCTGCCGGTGTTTGCACATCTGACGCTCGTGCTGCTGCTCGGACTCTACGTGCCGCCCTACCTCGCCGACTGGTATCGCGCCGCCGCGCGGCTCATCGGAGGCCACTGAGATGCCGCTCCGGCGCTGGTTCGCGCACGCCCGAGAGCACCCCGGCGGGACCGGGTTTAGCTCGCTCATCGTCACGCACGACGATTGGCGTTCTGTGATGGAAGATCTGCGTGCGGCGGGTGGACGGCTCATCGCGCTCTGGGCGAGCCGTGAGGCTGGGGTCGATCACGTACGGGGTGTAGCACTTGCAGAGTCGCGGGGACTCATCGCGAGCCTGCCGGTTCAGGGTGACGGTGAGCCATCCTACCCCAGGCTCGACGATCTCTTCCCTGCTGCGGCCCGGATGCAGCGAGCGATACTCGACCTGTCGGGCCTGCGTGCCAGCGACGCTGATGGCCGTCCCTGGCTGCGCCACAGTGCGTGGCCTGCCGGCTATCGTCCGCTCGTCGATGCCGCCGCTCCGGCAGCGGGGTCGGCGATGCTCGATCGCTACGATTTCGTGCGCGTCGAAGGTGATGGAGTCCACGAGATCGCGGTGGGACCGGTACATGCTGGCACAATCGAGCCGGGGCACTTTAGATTCTCGGTGGTGGGAGAGAAGGTCCTGAGGCTTGAGGAGCGCCTGGGGTACGTGCACAAAGGAATCGAGCAGCGCTTCACGCAGCTACCGATCCTCGAAGCTCATCGACTGGCGGCACGTGTCTCGGGCGACTCCTCGGTTGCCTACTCGTGGGCGTACGTCCAAGCACTCGAAGGGCTGGCCGGCACCGAGGTTCCTGTACGAGGCCTGTGGCTGCGGGCGCTATGCCTCGAGCTCGAGCGTCTCGCCAATCACCTGGGTGACCTCGGCGCGCTAGGCAACGATGCCGGCTTCTCCTTCGGGCTGATCCAGTTCTCGCGCCTCAAAGAACTGCTGCTACGAGCCCAACAGCAAGCACTCGGCGCCCGCTATCTCATGGATGCGATCGTACCGGGTGGCGTGAGCTACAACCTCGATGCGCTGGGATCAGAGGGCCTCCGCGCTCGCATCCGTGCGGTCGCGTGCGAAGTCGCGAAGTTGCGCACGACCTACGACGAGCACGAAGGCGTCCGCGACCGCTTTATGGGAGCCGGTACGGTCAGTCCCGAGCTGGCCGTGCAACTTGGTCTCACGGGCCTCGCGGGGCGTGCCAGTGGTCAGCCGTTCGACCTGCGCGTCGACAGGCCGTGGGCACCGTACACGGAGCTCGCGCCGCTGAAGTGCGGCCGGACGGAGGGCGATGTCGCGGCGCGTGTGGCGGTGCGTTTCGATGAAGTGCAGGAGTCCTGTCGCCTGCTGGATGAGATCCTCACGCGCATGCCTGCGGGTCCATGGCAGACGGTGGTGGAACTGCCGCGAGCAGGACTTCTTGGCGCGGGATTGATCGAGGGGTGGCGTGGCCCCGTCTTTGTCGCGCTCGAGACGGGGGAAGGTGGAACGATCCGTCGCTGCCATCCACATGACCCCTCGTGGCAGAACTGGCCGGTGCTCGAGCACGCGGTGATCGGCAATATCGTCCCGGACTTTCCGCTGATCAATAAATCCTTCAACCTCTCCTATAGCGGCCATGATCTGTAATCGAGAAAGTGCGCAGCACGCATGCTCAAGACACTAAGACAAATCGCCTCAGTCGGCGTCGTCACCGAGCCGCCGCCCGACCCGGAGGACAGTCTGCGCGTACGCGAGATACTCCAGGGAAAAATCCGAGCCGTGCTGGGCCGCGCGCTTTCTATCCGTCACATCGACGCCGGCTCCTGCAACGGGTGCGAGCTCGAGATCCACGCGCTCAACAATCCCCTCTATAACCTCGAGGGCTTAGGCATGCGTTTCGTTGCGAGCCCCCGTCATGCGGACCTGCTGCTCGTGACTGGGCCCGTCTCCAGGCACATGCACGCGGCACTGGTCCGCACCTACGAGGCCACCCCCGCGCCCAAGCTGGTGGTCGCCATCGGCGACTGCGGCTGTACCGGCGGGGTGTTTGGCGAGAACTATGCGAACTGCGGCCGGATATCGAATGTCATTCCCGTAGACGTCGCAGTGCCCGGCTGTCCTCCGACTCCGACCCGGATTCTCGCGGGCATCCTCACGGCCGTGACGGACTCTCAGGCGGTTCACCGGGGCGGCCGCAATGGTCCAAAGCGCTAGACTCACCGCCTCAGACACTTCGTTGGCTCGCCGTGTTTGACCACGTCCCAACGCTGCTCCCCACGGACGCACGTGCTCTGGCGAGTGGCTGCGGCGCAGACGCCTTGCTGACGAGGCCGTTCTCAGTGGGAGGTCTGCTCGCGCGCTTGGTGGCCTTGGCTCGACGGACGCGGCCATCAGACGGCTGCTAGGTATATTCGATAAGCACATCTTCCGGCTCCTGCGGCCTCCAGGCCCCGAAAGACCACATAATCGCAGCACCGACTCCGAAGCATCGGGCCATCATGAGCTCAGAATGGTTATTTGAATTTGACGAGCCCGAGTCAGGGGTGCGGGTGAAAGTCCTCGAGCCGCCGGGCAGCTCACCTCAAGGGCTGTGCCAACGGATTCTGAACGGTACGTACGGCAGACCGTTCATCATCGAGACAAGCGACCGACGTTATCTACACTTTGATCTCGAATCGATTCAAAGCGCCATGGATCTCGATGACCCGCAACGCCTCGCGGTTCCGTACACACGAAAGATCATGTCGTTCCTGCTGTTCGACGACTCTCCAGGGAGGATTCTGCTGCTGGGACTGGGCGGCGGGTCGATCGCTAAGTTCTGCTACTGGCGGCTGCCTGGCACGGCGATTACAACAGTAGAAATGAACTCCGACGTTATCGCGCTGCGCGAGCAGTTCTGCATTCCCAAGGGCAACGAGCGCTTTCGCATCGTGCAGGGGAATGGACTGACCTATGTTGCTGACGGCGGTCCGGAAAAGGACGTGATTGTGGCCGACGCGTGCGACGCACGCGGAATCGCCCCGGAGCTCGATACATTGGATTTCTATCATGGGGTGTATCGGAGGCTACGCGACGGGGGGGTCTTCGTGCTCAACTTGTGCGGTGAGCGGGTCCGATGGAGATCCCACCTCCACAAGCTCTCGGCGGTCTTCGGCAGACCCTACCTATGGATTCCCGTGCCGTTCGATGAGAACGTTATTGTCTTCGCGTTCCGGGCGCACCTTCTCAGACTCCATTGGAAGACCTTAGAGTCAAGAGCATGGGACCTGGCTGCTAGATTTGGGCTTGACTTCCCAGCTTATGTGCAGCGTCTGGCACAGCCCTGGATTAGAGGCTGGCAACCACCTCCGACCTCATAACTCCGAGTGCGAGCTGTGATTGGTGGAAAGGGCGGGACTTGTT
>Ga0335082_10002571_pt1 | contig 19568 bp, 16 predicted proteins | sample Lox_Sample_41_FD_206718 | JGI IMG/M metagenome (GOLD analysis project Ga0335082, IMG submission 206718) | Soil microbial communities from Loxahatchee National Wildlife Refuge, Florida, United States - Lox_Sample_4.1 | ecosystem: Environmental > Terrestrial > Soil > Wetlands | place: USA...
CGGCATGCCCCGGACAGTCCACGTGCGCATAGTGGCGCTTGGAGGTCTCGTACTCCACGTGCGCGGTGTTGATCGTGATCCCGCGCGCCTTCTCCTCCGGTGCATTGTCGATCTGATCGTAGGCCTTCGCCTCCCCACCGTACTTCTTCGACAACACCAGGGTGAGCGCCGCCGTCAACGTCGTCTTCCCATGGTCCACGTGCCCAATGGTGCCTACGTTCACGTGCGGCTTGGTGCGCTCAAACTTTCCTTTCGCCATGACCGGTTCCTCTTGCCAGTTTGCGTGAAGTCGTCGTCCAACGAAGTCTAGTGGGTGGTGCCCATGGCGCGGATTGAACGCGCGGCCTCTCCCTTACCAAGGGAGTGCTCTACCACTGAGCTACATGGGCCCTTGTCTTGCCGTAAGTTCAGAATCCGAAACCTGTGACCGGCAGAGCCGGACCCATTGGGTTGGAGCGGGTGAAGGGAATCGAACCCTCGTCGTAAGCTTGGAAGGCTTCTGCTCTACCATTGAGCTACACCCGCGCTTCGCTCCGATCTACTCGCAGCGCTTGCCGAACGCCTCGTTCCTTCCCGGCTCGGGCACTCAGGTCTAGCTCCTTCGAGGCCGCACGTCCTCGGCGATGGCCCCACCATCCGCCGTCGACCGACTGGTGGAGGGGGAAGGATTCGAACCTTCGAAGGCATGGCCGGCAGATTTACAGTCTGCTCCCTTTGACCGCTCGGGAACCCCTCCAAACGAAACTTGCAATTTTGGGGAGAAAAGCCCGGGTTGTCAAACCCTTCCCCGAAGACCCATCCCGGCGCGGGCAGCCGCTCATCCCTCCGCCCGTGGGGGCGCGGGACACGCGCCGGATCGTCCGCACGCCGGGACTAGAGTACTTGGCGGCGAGTTGCTTCGATGGCCGTGGAGGCATCTGCGTCCAGCGCGACGGGAAGCAATGGCTGCTTTTCTCGCGCAGACCCGTGGTCTGGTGCCGCCACCGATTGGCGCGACCAGCGAGATCACGATGCGTCAGGTCATTCCCGGAGGGCTACGATCAGCTCCACTTCCACCGGGACGCCTCTGGGAAGCTCCGCCACACCGATAGCGCTGCGTGCGTGGCGCCCGGCTTCCCCGAACGCCTCGACCAGCAGGCTAGACGCCGCATCCAGCACCTGGGGCTGCTGAGTGAACCCTGGGGCCGATGCGACGAATCCGGTCACTTTCAGCACACGCTCAATGCGATCCAGCTCGCCCACCTCCGCCTTGAGCTGCGCCAGCGCCTGCAGGATGCACGCCTTGGCGGCACGCTGGCCCTGCTCCAGAGTCACGTCGGCGCCGAGCTTGCCGGTCATGAGCACCTGGTTGCCGGACCGTGGGATCTGGCCGCTTACGTAAGCGGTGTCTCGATGCCGCACGACCGCCACGTACTGGAACGCCGGTGTGACCGCTTCCGGGAGGTGGTAGCCGGCTGCCGCCAGCCGGAGCTCGACTTCCGAGACCGCCATTGCCATCACCTCACTTGGGCACCATGGCGGTGAACGGGTGGACATAGGCCTGAAGCATCACCAGGAGCCCCACCAGCGCAGCGAGCGAGATGCTGTGCCAGAACACGTAACGGAGGATCACGCCCTCCTTGCCGATATAGTTAGTGGCGACGGACGCCACCACGATGCTCTGCGCATCGATCATCTTGCCCATCACCCCGCCCGAGCTGTTGGCCGCGGCCATCAGCGTGGGGCTGAGGTCGAGCTTGTTGGCGGTGATCACCTGCTGACTGCCAAAGAGCGCATTCGAGGCTGCGTCCGTTCCGGTCAATGCGACGCCGACCCAGCCGATCAGGGTCCCGAAGAACGGATAGAGCCAGCCCGTCTTAGCGAAGGCCAGACCCAGAGTCGCGTCCATCCCTGAGTAGCGCGTCGTGTATCCGAGCGCGAGCATGCACAGGATGGTGAGGATCGAGAACTTCATGATCCACGCGGTCTCGACCCACGTCTTAGCCATCTCCCGCGGCTTGAAGCCCATGAGCAGCCCGCTGATGATGGCCGACACGAAGATCGCGGTTCCTGTCGCGGAGAGAATCCCCCACTTCCAGATCGCCGCCTCGGTGCGAGGAGTCGGGACCGCCGGCGCGACGCGCTGGACCGCTTGATCGAGCCAGGGGATGTGCCAATCCCAAGTCAGGCCAGGAACGCTGAGGATATGGCTTTTGACCCAGGGGATCCCCCAAACGGCCAATATGGCGGTCAGGATGACGAACGGGGTCCACGCTTGGATCACCTGAGCCCGGGTGTGACCGTGGCGCTCGCGACTAGCTTGCGCCTCCGCGTAGCTGACTGTGCCTCCCTGCCCGCTCGCATCCACCATCACGCTGTTCGGCTTCCAGACGTGGAGGAACCACGCCAGCACCACCATCGAGATCATCGCGGAGACCATGTCGACGAGCCAAGGTCCGTGATAGTTGGAGAGCAGGAACTGCGGGACGGCGAAGCTTGCACCGGCGACGAGGATCGCGGGCCAGACCTGCCGCAACCCCCGCAGGCCGCAGAACGTGACGACGATCCAGAAGGGCACGAGCACCGAGAAGCAGGGCAGCTGCCGCCCCACCATCGATGACAGCGTCAGCAGGTATGCGTCGGTGGACTGCGTGACGCTGTTCAGCACTAGAATCGGGGTGCCCATCCCCCCGTACGCCACCGGCGCCGTATTGGCGATGAGCGATAGTCCCGAGGCTACAAGCGGCGAAAAGCCGAGACCAATGAGGATCGCACCTGTGACCGCGACCGGCGTTCCGCCGCCGGCCGCTCCTTCGAAGAAAGCGCCGAAGCAGAACGCGATGAGGATCAACTGCAGCCGACGATCGTTGGTGATCCCGCCGATGCTGTCCTGTAGGACCTGAAACAGCCCGGCCTTTACGGTCATGCGATACAGGAAGATCAGGTTGACGATGATCCAGCAAATCGTTGTGAGGGCGAACAACCCGCCGAAGAAGCTCGCGGCGGCGGCCAGCCGCAGCGGCATCTTGAGCACGGCGAGCGCGATGACGATCGCCGCCGCGAGTCCCGCGATGGCGGCGTAGTGGGCCTTGATCCGAAAAATCCCCAGGCCGCCCAGAAGGACAATCACGGGAATGGCGCAGACCAAAGTGGACAGGATCCCGCTGCCCAGCGGGTCGTAGTTCTGGGACCAGACTTCCATTGGCCTCCCCCCGGAAAGTCTTATTGGTATCGGCAGGTGTGTATGGCCGGGCGTGACGCGCGGCCGGTGGGCAGAAGTATAGCGAAAACCGGGTCCTCTACCCCCGGTGCGTCAGATGCCGCCGCAACTCAACTGCTGGGCGCTGCGGCGATGTCGGCGCCGGCCTTCACGAGCATCCGGCGGTTGTGAGGAATCGGAATCGCTGTCCGAGCTGGGCCCGGTCGCGGCCAACGCCGCCGGTCTCCTTGGACTAGGGGGAGAGAGGTTTGGGCCGGACCACCGGCCGAGCCCGACGGCTCCCAGGGTTGCCGCCGGTGTGGGCGGCGGCGGCTGGGCACGTCTGGATTAGGGATGGCAGCCGCACCGGGGAGCGTAAGTCGGGCGCGCCCTCACCGAGACCCGAAGTACGGTTCCTCGCCCGGCGGGCGGCGCGCCCGATCGGTTACTTGCAGTAGTCCGGCTGCTCGTCGCAGGAGATGAACCGCCCCAGCGGGCGCCGGAACGTCCACTTCAGCGGATCGACCACAAGCATCTTTGCTGAGTCGCCCGTGCTGTGGCTCGGCAGAGTGAACGGCAGGGCCACGACGAAGGTGACCGCACCCATGGCGCTAGCAAGCAGGCCCAAGGGGCGCCCGAACCAGGTGTCGTTGAACATCTCCGCGCTGTCGGGCATGCGCGTCTCCTGCTCCTCATCGTAGGCCAGAACTGGGCCCACCGATCCCATCAGAATCAGTGCGCTGAGTAAGTACTTCTTCCATGCCTGACACATCGTCACCTCCTTGATCCCGGATGATACTGAAATTCTAGCCTGATAAATCAGGCACATACAATAGGATACCGCGTTCGGTGCAGGGCCCGCTGCCAAGCTCCGCCGAAGTTTCCGAGCGCGGAAAGCCTCGCCTCGGTCGGCACTTTGGAGCAATATTGATTCCTACTCCCAAGAGATCGAGGACGGTTGCGGAATATGCAGGTCGAGCTGAGCTACGGTAAGGGGATGTTGCCTGTCGAACTGCCGGATGAGCTGCATGTGACGGTCATCCGCAAACCCGTGATGCCCCTATTGTCGGCTACCGCCGGAGCCGTCGCATCCGCGCTCGAGCAGCCGGTGGCTTCTCGGACGCTGCAGGAAGAGGCGAAAGGCGCCCGCTCGGCCTGCATTCTGATCTGTGACATCACCCGCCCGGTCCCGAACGGGTTGCTGTTACCACCGTTGATCCGGACCCTGCTCGCAGCCGGGATGCGCAGCGACCAAATCGTGGTATTGGTCGCCACCGGGCTGCATCGGCCGAACGAGGGGGCGGAACTCGAAGAGCTGGTGGGCGACGCCTGGGTGCTGGACACCGTGCGGGTGGAGAACCATTTCGCGCGCAACGACGCCGACCATGTCCCGGTGGGCACTACGCGCGCCGGCACCGTGGTGCGGCTCGACCGTCGCTTTGTCGAGGCCGAGCTGAAGATCGTGACCGGTCTGGTGGAACCGCATTTCATGGCCGGCTACTCCGGCGGGCGCAAGGTCATCGCACCCGGCATCGCCCATGCCGAGACGATCACGACGTTCCACAATGCCCGATTCATGTCGCACGAGCGCGCGGAGAACTGCGTTCTGGACGGCAACCCGCTGCACGAGGAGCAACTGGAAATCGTGCACATGCTGCCGCCGGTGCTGGCCGTCAACACCGTGATCGACGAGCATCGCCGCATGTCCTTCGTGAATTTCGGCGAAGTGGTTGCGAGCCATCTCCAGGCGGTTGAGTTTATCCGCGCCTACGCACAGGTCCCCGTCTGGCGTCGATTCAAGACCGTGGTCACGAGCGCCGCGGGCTACCCGCTCGACCAGACCTATTACCAGACCGTCAAGGGCATGGTGGCCGCGATCGATATTCTGGAACCGGGCGGCAACTTGATCGTTGCCTCGGAGTGTTCCGAGGGCCTCGGCTCCGACGAATACGCACAGGCCCAGCGGCGTCTACTCGAACTCGGGCCGGAGGGCTTCTTTCGTGACATCTCGCGCAAGCGGCATGCGGACATCGACGAATGGCAAACCCAGATGCAGCTCAAGCCGATGCGCCTGGGCGGCATCCACCTCTACGCCACGGGGCTCAAAGCAGCGGAGCGCGAGTTAACCGGAGTGAGGATGACCGACTGCGTAGCCGCAACCGTCAAACGATGCGCGCGCGACGTTGGCGACCCGCATGTGGCCGTGATTCCAGAAGGTCCTTACGTGGTGCCTGCGTTCCGCCCGGCCTAAGAATCAAAGGCTCACTACCGCGCCCCAGCCGGGCGCGTCGTATCCCGCCACTGGCCGCTGTCCGCGCTGTAACCGAACCAGTACTCGTTGTCCGGCGCGGCGAAATACACGACGCACACGCGCCCGCCCATCTGCTTCGAGTAGCGCCTGCACACCACGCCGCCGTTTCGCGCGAGCACCGCCCAGCTGCCCGTGTCCGCGACACCCTTGTCGTCGGCGTAGTCCAGTGTGCCGTCCGCATGCAACTCCAGACGCACGACTTCGCCGCTGGCGGTTTTGAAGACTCGCATGCCGCCGTAACGTTGCCTCAGTTCTTCCGCGTCGATTCGCCGTAGCCCCGACACGGACGCTGCATCTGCCGTCGCAGGCGGAAGCGGAAAGGCCTCCGGCCATGCCGCGAGGCTCCAACACAACGCCACCAACCCCAACCAATTGCAGCCCCGAGCACACACCATCCGCCTCCCACCTGCGTAAACCGCGACGATGGCTCCGATCGACGTCGTCGCCAAAAAAAATAGGCGGCAGCAATATGCCACCGCCTAGGGAGACTCTCAAGGAGTCAGGGGAGGAAGACAGGCTGCGGCGGGGGAGGCCACCGCAGCCAACAGACGACTGCCGCCCGCAAGGGGGGCAGGCGAGCAGCCGACACCGTCACTCTAGACGCCAGACCCGCAGCGGTATTGAACAGTCTTGCTCAGTCCTGGAACGTTCTTGTCAGGGCCGGAACTGGCGCGGAGTGACGCCGACAATCCGCTTGAAGTGCCGCGTCAGGTGGCTCTGGTCCGCAAAGCCCACCGCGCTGGCGACTTCTGCCAGCGAGCGCTCGCCGGACCCCGCCGTGAGGAGCGACCTCGCGTTGTTGACCCGAACCTGAATCAAGTATTGATGCGGAGCCACTCCCAGCGCCTGCTTGAACAGGCGCGCCAGATGGAACGGGCTCAGATGCACGGCCTCCGCGATTGCGCTCAGCGTCAGATCACGCGCGTAGTTCGCATGGATAAAGCGCAGTGCATCCGCCACCGCACGGGGGCGCACCAGGGTTCGCGCGTCTGCATCTGGCGGAATGCTTTCCCCCAATGCCTCCGCTGGCATCGCACAGCTCTCGAGCGTGCTTCCGTCGGCACAAACCGCATAATGTCTGAGCAGATGGACGGCGAGGATGTTCGCCAGCGACTCCGCATACAACCTGCTCCCAGGCTCAGCCCGCACCACCTCGCGGGCCAGCACACCCGCGATGTTTGTTACCACCGTGTCGTTGGCACGTTCGGTAAGCGGGAGCCGAAAGTGCGCCGGCTCGAGCCCGAACACTTCGGCAGCGACGCGCTCGACGAAGGCTGACTGCAGGATCAGGACAGAGAAGCTGATCCGCGACGGCCAGGTCCATTGCACCGGCGTACCGCTGGGAACCAGGGCAACGAACCCAGGGTTAAGCTCATGCGCCACGCGCTCGCCGCCGCTCTCGCGCACAATGCGTCCGGTCCCAAGGCTGAGGAACATCAAGTGATCGGCGCTGCCGCGCGGCAGCCCGCGCGAACCAGGCGGGCTTTCTCGCCGCTGAAAGTTGAGAACACTCCATCCCAAGCCGGCGCTGGACATCCGCACGTTTTCCAGATGCTCAGTGAAGAAGTCCGCCGGTCCGCCGCGCGGAGTTTGGGCGCTTGGCACTACATCCATCACTGCTGAGCTCATCTCATTGCCTTTCTCGGGAACACCGGAGGTCTGCGCAATGTCGCGATCGGCGCCTTCGTCGACCCAGCGCCCCAATCCTTACACGATCCGCGAACCGCCTTCCGAAGACCTTAGTGGAGGCCGGGTTTTGTCGCGCAAGCGCCTGCTGCTCTCAGGCAGCTAGACTAGATCCGGTTTTAAGTGGCTACTGAAGACGCATTTAAGCGGCACCGCGCCGGGAGGTGAACCCCTCCCGGGGCATAACTGGTATTCCGGCGAGGAATAACCGGTCAGGGAACTGTCAGCCGATGCCGGGAAAGAGTTGTTCTCCCAGAGCAAAATCTTCCGCATTTGCCGAGGCCGCGGATGCGGCCACATTCTCCGTGACCTGTTTCCGCCACGTCCCACCGAGGATGGGGAGAGACGCCCATCGACGTGAGTGGTGTCGCGGAGATCCATGCCGTGAGCGAGCCTATGCGCACCCACGCCGGCGCAAGCCGCTTGTCGACACCGCCACTGGAAGTGACCCACGAGCCTAGCGTGGCCTCGGAAAGGCGTAGTGAGCTTGCACCGAGCTGACGATCCTTCATGTCGAACTCCTCACCGATCGGTGAGCCGCGCTCAACGCACCGCTCGAAACCCCGTCGCAGGCCGGGCTAGAGCGGACCTGGCCTGCGGCCAGCGCGACCGGCTCGGTGCCGGAGTCGTGCGCGTACCGGAGATGCGGCTTTTTTGCAACGCATCAGCACGAACTGGCAGAATAGTGCCGATCGAAACGGAGCGGACAGTGCCTCATGATGCGACTGATTCGATGCAGTCCGAGCTTGCTGCTACACCCGTCGCACGGCCTAGCGGACCGGCTCCTGGCGTCCGGGTTGTGCGTCGCACGATGCTGATTTTGCGCAGCGGACAGCGACTCGAGCTCGCGCTGCGGTAGGTTCACGCCATGGACACGCTAGCGGCGATGGAAATCTTCGTGCGCATCGTGGAGACCGGTAGCTTCTCCGCGGTAGCGCAGGAAGCGGGGCTGACACAGCCCACGGTAAGCAAGCAGCTCACCGCGCTCGAGCGCAAATTGAACACTCGGCTGCTCCACCGCAGCACCCGCAGCCTGAGCCTGACCGAGGCTGGCGCGGACTACTACAAGCGCTGCCGCCGGATCATCGAGCAGGCGCATGCCGCCGAGCTGGGCTTAGCGACAGTGGAAGGCGGCGTCGGTGGCACCTTGAGCGTCAACTCTTCCGTGGCCTTCGGCCAGATGTTTTTGACGCGCCTGCTGCTCGAGTTTCAGGGGTTACACCCGGATCTCTCGGTGCGACTGACCCTCAACGACCGTTACATCGACCTCACCGAAGAGGGGATCGATGTGGCGATCCGGTTTGGCCGCCAGCTCGACGCCACCCTGCTCGCGCGTCGGCTGGCGGGCTCTCCAGTGAGCGTCGTCGCCACGCAGGGGTATGTGGATCGACACGGCGCGCCCGAGCATCCGTTCGATCTGGCGCACCATCGCTGCCTGCACTACACGTATCTGTCCACCGGAGACGACTGGGTGTTCCCCTCGCCCGGTGGAGAGATCCGCGTGCGTGTTTCCGGCACTTTCCGGTCGAACAACGGTTATGCCTTGCGCGATGCGATGCTGGCCGGTCACGGGATCGCGATCATGCCGCTGGTGTTCATTCAGGAGGACCTGACCCAGGGACGCGTGGTCCGCCTCTTGCAGGCATATACCGCCACTCCCATCCCGGTCACTGCGGTGTACCTGTCTGCGCGATCAGTCTCCGCCAGCATGCGGTCGTTTGTCGATTTCCTGCAAGAGCGCCTGCCCCAGATCCCGGGCTTGGTGGCGCCGTGACTGCAGGATGGCCGCGCTGTATCCGTAGGCGGGAACGAGTAGACTAACGCCTGCCGTTTCGCGTCCCTCACATTTTCCAGGTAAGCAGCCCTCATGATCGGATCCAAGGTCGAAGTCAACATCGCCGGCGGGCTGGAAGTTCCACTTCCGAGGATGGCCAGCGTGCGGCAGAAGTTCGCGCCCGCGCGGCTGGCAGATATCCCGGCAGCGATCGCGCGCGAATTCCTGCGGCCTGAGGTTCGGGCTCGCGTCAAGCCCGGCCAGGTGGTGGCCGTCGGCTGCGGCAGCCGCGGCATCGCGAACATCGCGCAGATTGTGGGGTGTGTGATCCGCGAGTTGCAGGCGCTCGGCGCCAAGCCGTTTGTCTTCCCGGCGATGGGCAGTCACGGTGCGGCCACCGCCGAGGGCCAAAAAAAGGTGCTCGAAAGCTATGGCATCAGCGAGGCGAGCACCGGCGCGCCGGTCAAGGCAAGCATGGAGACCGTGGTCGTGGGGTCGCTGCCCGACGGGACCCCGGTGCACATGGACAAGTTTGCCGCCGAAGCCGACGCCGTGGTCGTGGTGAACCGAATCAAGCCGCACACTGCCTTCCGCGGCGCGACCGAGAGCGGGCTCACCAAGATGCTGTCCATCGGAATCGGCAAGATCGTCGGCGCCGCCACCTACCATACCCACGGCATGGACCGTTTCGCCGAGCTCTTGCCTCGGGTACGCGACGTGATCGTCGCCAACCGCAACGTGCTGTTTGGCGTGGGCATCGTGGAGAACGCTTACGACGAGACCGCCGTGGTCGAGATCGTGTCCGCGCAAGACTTGCATCAACGCGAGCCGCAGCTTCAGGCCCTGGCAAAGCACCTCATGCCCCAGCTCTACTTCGACGAGCTGGACGTATTGGTCATCGACGAGATGGGCAAGAACGTGAGCGGTGCGGGTTTCGATCCCAACATCACGGGTCGCAACCGGCGCGCCATCAAGTGGCAGATGAAGCCGCTGATCAAGAAGATCGTGGTACTGGGACTCACGCGAGAGAGCATGGGCAACGCCACCGGCATCGGCGGCGCGGACGTGATCACCATGCGCCTGTGGCGGGAGTTCGATGTCGCGTCCACTTACGCCAACATCATCACGTCCATGAATCTGGACGGCGCCGCCATCCCCATCGTCATGAACAGCGACCGCGAGGCGATCGCGTTGGCGGTGAAGACCGTGGTCCGAGTCGCGCCGAAGGACTGCCGCATCGTGCGTATCCGCAACACGCTCGAGCTGGCGGAGATCCAGGTGTCGGAGCCGCTCTTGAAACAGGTTCGCGCACAGCCCGAGCGCTTCGAGATCGTCTCGGAGCCGGCGCCGCTGCCGTTCGATGCCAACGGCACCCTGCCGCCGTTGCTGCGGACACCTCACGCCGCGGCGGCATAGCGAAGTCCAGCCGCCCGGCAGGCAAGCGCAAGGGCCAACCCGCATCACGCGAACGGCGAAACTGGCCTCAGCATACCGGATCAACTGCGGCCGGAGCCCTAGACCCGAGGTTGCTTCTGTATCTCGATCGTGGGCCCGCCGGTGAGCCCTCCGCTCTATGTGCTTTCCACCGGGAAATGCACCGTGACCCGGAGCCCCTTTCCCTCCGTACCCTCGCTTAACGTGATCGCCGCCTTGTGCTGCTCCGCGACCCGCTTCACGATGGCAAGCCCGAGCCCGCTGCCGTCCTCGACATCGACCGAACCGGTGGCTCGATAGAAGCGGTCGAACACCCGCTCCCGCTGATCGACCGGGATGCCCGGTCCGGTATCCTCCACCTCGAGCACCGCGGCACCTGACTGGCGCCGCACCCGCACCATCACCTGCCCACCCCCCGGGGTGTAGCGGAGCGCGTTGTCCACCAGGTTACCGAGCATCGCGCGCAGGCCTTCCATCCTTCCGCGCAGCTCGACTGCGCCCGCGCTGTCTAGGGCGATGGCCAGCCCTTTGCGCTGCGCAAGCGGATCGAAGTCGGCGACGATCTCACGGGCCAGCGCAGCCAGATCGACCGACTGTTCGTCGCTTTGCGCTGCTTGCGGGTCCTGACGCGCCAGCGTCAGCAGCTGCCGTACCAGATGCGTGGAGCGCTGCACCCCACGCTCCAGCCGCTCCAGCGCCGCCGTGCGGGCCGCTTCGTCGGGCGCGCGCTTGAGCAGCTGAAGCTGCAGCTGGACCGCGGTGAGCGGAGATCGCAGCTCGTGGGCCGCGTCGGCGACAAACTGGCGTTGCGCTTCCAGCGCGCGCTGCAAGCGCTCGAGCAGGTCGTTCAGCGACCCGACCAGAGGCACCAATTCCTCCGGGAGGTCTTGCCGCGGCAGCGGTTGCAACGCGGAGGGCGAGCGTGCCCGCAACGCCGCGGAGATCGCGGACAGCGGTCGCAGCGCATGACCGACGATGATCCAGATGCCCACAGCCAGCAACGGCACCAAGGCGGCAAGAGGCACGACCGCACGGCGCGTCAAGGCGGCTGCCATATCCCTGCGCAGGCTCGCCGGATGTGCGACTTGGATGATGCGCAGCCCATCGAGCTCGGTGTACACACGATAGGCTTGCCCGTTCCATTGCACATTGCTGAAGCCGGGGGCCGGCCGCATCGGGATCGACAGGTTCGGCCTGGAGTAGAACATCAGCACCCCATCCCGATCCCATACCTGGGTGATGAAATCCGGCTCGGGGAGCAGCATCGCGGGAGGAACCTGGGTGGCTCCGAGGTCTTGCCTTGAAAGAGCGAACGCGAGCTGCTCGAGCTGGTAGTCGAGTAGCTCGTCGAGATCCCGCTGGGTACTATGGTAGGCGTTGTAGCCGATGAGCAGACCACCCAGTACCAGCGCGGCCAGAAGCCAGGCCAAGAGCCGCCCGCGGATCGACTCGGTCATAGGGTCTTCGATAACGTATAGCCCAGTCCGCGGACGTTACGGATGAAGTCGGCCCCGAGCTTCTTGCGGAGGTGGTGGATATGCACCTCGACCGCGTTGCTTTCGATCTCCTCGCCCCAGCCGTAGAGGCGCTGTTCGAGCTGGGCACGCGAGAGGATGGCGCCGGGGCGCTCCAAGAGGGCGGCGAGCACGGCGAACTCGCGCGCCGACAAGCTCACGGGCTCCCCCTTGAACACGGCCGTGCGCGCCGCCAGGTCCAGCGTCAGATCCGCATGCTGGAGCAGCGGCTCTGCGCGCCCGGCATGGCGACGGAGCAACGCCCGCACCCGGGCCGCCAGCTCGTCCAGATCGAACGGCTTAACCAAGTAGTCGTCGGCGCCGCCGTCCAGGCCTGCGACCCGGTCCGGCACGGCATCGCGGGCAGTCAACACCAGAACCGGCATGCGGTTTCCCCGCCGGCGCAACTCGCGCAACCAGTCGAGCCCTCCTTTCCGAGGCAGGCCCAGGTCGAGCAGGACCACCGCGTAAGACTCAGCCTTCACCGCGGCGTCCGCGGACTCCGCGTCGCGGACCCAGTCGACCGTGAAGCCGTCCTGGCGCAGGCCCGCGCGGACGGCCTCGCCGATCATGCCGTCGTCTTCTACTAACAAGAGGCGCATGGCTATGGCAGTCTATCGGACAGGGCGTACAGTATAGTTAGGGTCTTAAGAGAGCCTTAAGTGCCGGCGAAGACCGCGATTGCAACCTGGTTGGCCGATCCCCAGCGTGGGCCGGAATGGGGAACCGATTGCGCGCGCAGGTGTCATCGCATCGTCATGCGCATCACGTATCACAGGTCCGGGTTGCGGTACCCTGGAAAGCCAACGGTGGCCTTGCGACGCCGGCGCCCTGCCAGGCGCGGCCGCGCCCGGGTCGCGGGGGCGTCCCTCAATCCCGCCGGGGCCTGAGCCGAGGATCGAATGGGAAAAAAAGTCGACAAGAAGCTTGACCCGGCCGCCAGGTCCAAGAAGCGCGGCAAGAAAAAGCGCGAAGGCGGTCCAAAAGGGATCATCGACGTGCTCAACTGCCCACCGGCTTCGCGCTTCTATTTCGAGTTGGTGGTCGGCAACGGGATCGGCGAGGATGCGGTCGAAGACGCCCTGGATGCCTTCCAGCGCGCGTGGGAGGTGCGAAGGCAGAAGGCTTATGACGCGGCGATGCGCAACAGCGAGCAGTCCGGCAACAGCTGCATCGCCGCCGAGCACTTGATCCTCGGCCCCTTCAGCAGCAAGCAGGATTGGAAGATCGACTGGGACGCGGAGCCCATGACCGCCATGACGTGGTGCTGGGTCGGGTATGAATCGATCCGCTTCTGGAGGCCGGCCTGATCAGGCCCTGCGCCGGACTGCGCATCGCCGCCCCGAAATGGGCATGGGCCGAAGCGACCACCCCGGTCGCAATTGCCGCTCACTCCCGCCTCATTCCGTGGGCCGGCCAAAGTGGGCTGGGGTGGATCGCGGCTCCCCCAGCCGCGCCAGCTTTCGCATCACGGCGCCAATCATCGGTGGCCCCTCCTTGGCGCGATAGAGCGGGCCGGTATCGCCCCATCGGCCCCAGCACCCGCACGGGTTGAAGGCTAAAGTCGACGGCCACCGAGCGAGTTCCAAGCGCGACGTGGCTTGCGGATTGAACACCGCTAAACGGCTGCTGTCCGCCCATCGGTTGCAGCCAACGACGTGGAACTGCACGGCGATGTTCCCACCGGAGAAGACGCCAGAGACGACGGTTGCGGAGAGCTCCGCGTCCAGTGCGGACAACCGCTCGCCGACGAACATGCACCGGGCGAGCAAGCCAACCCGCAGCAAACGTGCGTGCAAGGGGCGCGTCCGCGCCGGAGCGACGAACATGCCGCGATTCTGACGGCGCCTGGACACGGCACCGAGGCATCGCTGGTTGAGCGCACGACCGCGCTGCGCGCGAGCTTCCGGCGGGCCCAGAAGGTGAGCCTTGTGACGCGGGGTAAACGGAGGTAGCCTCCGCGAGCGCCCTCTCCCACCGAGTCCCGACATGAGCCAGAACGAGCCTGTTCAGCCCTGCAGCCTTGTCATCTTCGGCGCCACCGGCCATCTCGCAGCGACGAAGCTGCTGCCAGCGCTCTATCACTTGGAGGCCGCAGGCCGGCTGCCGGCCGTGACCAACTTCATTGCGTTCGCACGCCGTGATTGGGACGACGCAGCCTGGGGCGCGCATGTCGAGCAAGCGCTGCGGGCAAAGCTCGGGAGCGGGCTGGATGCATCGGTGTACCGCAAGTTTGCCGCGCGCTTAAGCTATGTGCGTGGAGACCTCAATCAGCTCGAGGGCTACAAGCGGCTGAAAGCGACGCTCGACAAACCCAGGACCGGCGCCTGCTCGAACATCGTTTACTACCTCGCGGTGAAACCGGCCGAATTCGGCACCGTAGCCGACAACTTGGCCGAGGTCGGGCTGAACCGCCCAACCGGGGCGCACCGTCTGGTGGTGGAGAAGCCCTTCGGCGAGGATCTGGAAAGCGCCCGCGTGTTGAACGAGGTGTTGCACAAACACTTCGACGAGCCGCAGATCTTCCGCATCGACCACTACCTGGGCAAGGAAACGGTGCAGAACCTGGTCGTGTTCCGCTTCGCCAACCTGCTGGTGGAGCCGTTGTGGAACCGCAATTTCATCGACCACGTGCAGATCACGGTGACCGAGTCGGCCGGAATCGAAACGCGCGCCGACTACTACGAGAGCGCCGGCGCCCTACGCGACATGCTCCAGAACCATATGATGCAGTTGCTCACCTTGACCGCGATGGAACCGCCCCCGGCGCTGGAGGCCGACACGTTGCGGGACGAGAAGGTCAAGGTGCTGCGCTCGATCCGCCCGATCGCCCGCAAGGCGCTGCACACGCATGCCTTCCGCGCGCAATATGCGGCGGGAACCGTGGACGGCAAGCCCGTACCCGGCTACAAAGACGAGCCCGGCGTGCAGCCCGGCTCGGTGACCGAAACCTACGTGGCCGCCAAGATCCTGATCGACAACTGGCGCTGGCGGGGAGTCCCGTTCTATCTGCGCACCGGCAAGCGTCTCGCTCAGCAGCAATCGGTGATCGCGATTCGCTTCAAGCACCCGCCGCAGCAGTTATTCCGGGAGACCCCGCTGGAGAACATGGATCCCAACTGGATCGTGCTGCGGCTGCAGCCGGCCGAGAGCATGGAGCTCGAGATCCACGCCCGACAGGCTGGGCTGGGCATGCACACGCATCTGGTGCGCATGAACGCCGGCTATCGCGGCGACGGCGAGCGTGCGATCGACGCGTACGAAGCGCTGCTGCTCGATGTGATCCGCGGGGACGCCACCAACTTCATCCGCTTCGACGAGGTCGAGTGGGCCTGGCGCGTGATCGACCCGATCCTCAAGTTCTGGGCACAGGAGCGCGACTTCATCCACAGCTATCCGGCCGGAAGCTGGGGCCCCGAGGAGGCGAACCGGCTCTTCGAATGGGACTACCAGGCGTGGCGTAACGAGCCGTAGCTCCGCTCGACCGAGTGGCCTCGTCGCTGCGCGACGGCCGGGCAGCGCCGTCTCACGATCAGCGCGCAAGCCCTAAACTCGGCAAGCGGCCGTCTCGCCTGCGAGGCTAAGCGCGCCCGACGCGAAATCGCCGCCGCAGCTCGATACGCGGCAGGTCGAAGTCGAGGAACATGAACTGGTCCTCCTCGGCGTACACCGGGGCATGTGTGCGCTCGTACACGTGCTCCTCTGCACACTTGCCCTGCCGGACGAGCCCGTGCTTGGCGCGTGGATCGAGCAGAATGATCTCGCCGGGGTCATGCCGGAGCGCACGGCTCTCGCTGTCAACGAGGCCGAGCCGTCCACAGTGGGCCACGACGATCACGAAGTAGAAGCGGGGATAGCGGAAGAAGTCGTCGTGCAGGCCCACAGGCCCGCAGCCGTGGATGGAGAAGCGATCGCGGCGGAACAGCTCGGCGGGCAGATCCAGTTTGCGGGAAAGCTCTTCGCGCAGGTCATCCACGAAGGCGAGCGGCACATGCTGGTAAAGAGGCGTGAGCTCGCGCGTTTCCTCAGCGACGAACAGATCGGAGCACAGCTCGCGCGCCAGGCGATACAGTTGCGGCAGGCGCTCGCGCCCTTGCTCGATGCACTGTCCGGTGCGGATGAAGCTCGGGGAACGGGTGGCTATTTCTTCGGCGACCACTCGCGGGCCATCTGCTGCGCCTTGGCGAGCTGGGCGGGTTTGAGCTTGCTCGCAATGTAGTCGCGCTGCTTCTCCGCGGCGTTGCGCTCGTCGCCGGAGAGCTGCGCCGCAGCCAGGTTGCTCCACATGTACCCGAGCATGGGGTCGGAGCGCACGCCCTTGCCCTCGAAGTAGAGCCAGCCAAGGTGGAACTGGGACCGCGGGTCCCCTTTCTCGGCCGCTAACGTATACCACTTCGCCGCCTGCGCCGGATCGGCGCTCACCCCGTTCTTGCCGGCCTCGTAGATATACCCCAGCAGGTACTGAGCGTTGAGATCGCCGCTCTCCGCCAGCATGCCGTACCACTTGGCGGCCTGCGCGTAGTCGACGGGTACGCCGTCGCCGGAGAAATAGAGACGGCCGAGCGCTTGCATCGCGTCGGTGTTGCCTTGCTCGGCGGCTTTGGTGTACCACTTTGCCGCCTCCTGGGCGTTCTTCTCGCCTCCCTTGCCGAGCTCGTAGAGATACCCGACCATGAACTGCGCCTGGATGTCGCCGTTGTTGCCGGCGCGAGTAAACCACTTGATCGCTTCATTGCCGTCGACTGCAACCCCTGTGCCCTGATAGTACGCCCAGCCGAGCGCGCTGTAGACCGATGTCTCTCCCTGGTCGGCGGCCTTTCTGTACCACTTGACGGCCTCCGCGTCGTCCTTGGGTACGCCGGTACCCTGCGAATAGAGATACCCGAGCGCGCTCATCGCGCGCCCCTCGCCCTGCTCCGCCGCTTCGCGATACCAGGTTGCCGCCTGGGCCGGGTCTTTGGCAACGCCCTTGCCGTAGTCGTACGCATAGCCGAGGAGGAATTGCGAGAAGGAGCGCCCCTGCCCGGCGGCTTTGCGGTTCCACTTCGCGGCCTCTGCATAGTCCTGAGGCAGGCCTTGGCCGAAGAAGTACATGCGGCCGAGGGCTTCCTGCGCGTCGAGGTTGCCCGCTTCCGCGGCGACCTTGTACAAGCCCGCCGCGACCTCGAGATCCACCGGCACACCCTTCCCGAACTCGTACATATAGCCGCCGAGATATGCGGCATACGCACGCCCCTGCTTGCCCGCCCCCGCGCACAGCTTGGCCGCCTCCACGTAGTCCTGCTTAACCGTGCCCTCGCCGAAGAAGTACATGCTGCACAGCGTGTCCTGCGCATCCGGATTGTTCTGGTCCGCCGCTTTCCGATACCAGACCAGCGCGTCGTCATAGTCCTGCAGCACGCCCCGCCCCTTGTTGTAGGCCTCCCCAAGGTAGAATTGCGCGCGTGCGTCGCCCTGCTCCGCTGCCTGCTTGAACTCCTCGTACGCGGCCTTGTAGTCGCCGTTGTTCCAGGCCTCCAGCCCCTTCTGGAAGTCCGCGTGCGCCGCCCCCGTGCAAGCCAACAACACGAGGAGCGTCGAAAGCCGTCTCATTCACATCCTCCGAAAACCCGCAATTGGTGATCTTCTCCACGCGCCGCGCTCGCCGGCACGCGCTGTCTAGCGGATACGCGCTCGCCCGACCGGAAGAAGGAAAATGATAAACCGAATGCAACCCTCGAAGCACGGGCGTACCGCCCGGCCCCCGGCCAGAGACCCGGAAAAGCTCCCAGCCAGGGCCGCGTCGCACACGCCGCCGCTCTTCGCCGGCGTCCCGGTGCACCAGCTCAGGACACCGTCGCCATCGCCTGGTTCCCGATCCCGTAGTGCCCGGCCCATCCAAGGCCGTCGAGCGTCTTGCCCAGCGGACGATATTCGCACCCCACCCAGCCGCCGTAGCCGAGCTCGTCGAGCAGGTTGAACAGGTACGGGTAATTGATCTCCCCTACGCTCGGTTCGTGGCGCCCCGGCACGCCGGCGATCTGGACGTGCTTGAGCTGCGCGAAGCTCTCGCGGATCGTCGCGGCCAGATGCCCCTCGGTCAGCTGCATGTGATAGACGTCGAGGTGCAGGAACAGGTTGTCGCTGCCTACGGCTTCGATCACCTGCCGCGCCTGTGCCGTATGGTTGAGGAAGTAGCCGTACATGCCCTGTGTCGTGTAGGCAGGGCCGCCCGGCGCCGCACCGAGCTGGCGGTTGATCGGCTCGATGACGACCTGCACGCCGTGAGGCTTGAAGAACTGCGCTGCATAACGCAGGTTCTCGATGTACACCCGCTCGGCATCCTCGAGGCGCATGCTCGCAGGCACGACTCCCGCCATCACATGGACGAGCTGGCACCGCAGCTCTTCCGCGTACTGGGCCGCTCTCGGCAGGCCGGCACGAAACTCCGCTTCCCGGCCGGGCAGCGCCGCTAGCCCTCTGTCTCCGGCCGCCCACTTCCCCATCGGTGCGTCGAACAGGACCATCGTCAGCCCGTTTGCATCGAGCAGCGCCCTGAGCTCCGCAGCGGGATAGTCGAACGGCACTTGAAACTCGACGCCCCGGAAGCCGGCCTCGCCAGCGGCCTGAAACCGGTCGAGAAATGGGACTTCCGTGAACAGATAATGCAAGTTGGCGGCGAACCTGGGCATGGCAACCTCCTAGCGTCGATCAACCCGCACCGGCCGCGGGGCCATCCGAGTCGCGCCGCGGACGACGGAGAGTCCGCTCGATCCCCTGGATGTGGAACCGTCAGGGACGCGGCGGTCGACCAAGGCCCTTTTCCACCTCCAGGATCTGGAGCGTGCCCCGGAGCACGACGTCGGAGTTGAGGCTGATCGAATCGATCCCCAACTCCACCAGCAGGCGGGCGATCTCGGGATAGTCCGACGGCGCCTGGCCGCAGATACCGGAGTGGCGCCCGTTCCGCTTCGCGCCTTCGACGGCGAGGCGCAGCATCTCCAGCATACCCTCATCGCGTTCGTCATAGTCGAAGGCGACGATCTCGGAGTCGCGGTCTACCCCCAACGTGAGCTGCGTGAGATCGTTCGAGCCGATGGAGAAGCCGTCGAAGATGCGCGCGAAGGCGTCGATCAGCAGCACGTTGTTGGGGATCTCGCACATCACGTACACCTCCAGGCCGTTCACGCCGCGCTGCAGGCCGTGGCGCGCCATGGCCTCGAGCACCTGACGCGCTTCCTGCACGCGCCGCACGAACGGGATCATCAGCTTGACGTTGGCCAAGCCCATCTCCTCTCGCACCCGCTTCATCGCGGCGCATTCCAATGCGAACCCCTCGGCGTAGGCCGGATGCGCATAGCGGGCGGCGCCGCGGAAGCCCAGCATCGGGTTGGCTTCGACCGGCTCGAAGGCCTTGCCGCCGATGAGGCTGGCATATTCGTTGGTCTTGAAGTCGGACATGCGCACCACCACCGGCTTGGGATAGAACGCCGCGGCGATCGTGCCTACGCCTTCGGCGAGCCGCTCGACGAAGAAGTCCTCGGGCTTGGCATAGCCGCGAATCAAGCGTTCGATTTGCGCGCGCTCGCCGGCGTCCGCCACGCGCTCGGGATGCACGAGCGCCATGGGATGGACCTTGATGGACTCGTTGATGATGAACTCCATGCGCGCCAGTCCCACACCGTCGTTGGG
>Ga0335082_10002572_pt1 | contig 19567 bp, 15 predicted proteins | sample Lox_Sample_41_FD_206718 | JGI IMG/M metagenome (GOLD analysis project Ga0335082, IMG submission 206718) | Soil microbial communities from Loxahatchee National Wildlife Refuge, Florida, United States - Lox_Sample_4.1 | ecosystem: Environmental > Terrestrial > Soil > Wetlands | place: USA...
CCAGAGCCAGTCGGTCAAAGACGCGCTGGATAAGGAAGTCGAGAAGCGCGGAACTAAGAGCCATTGCCAGGTGAAGGGCGTCGGCTGCATGGGGCTGTGTTCTGAGGGCCCGCTAGTCTCGACCAACAACGGAGTACTTTATAAGAAAGTCGAGGCCGGCGATGGCGCGGCCATCCTCGATAGTCTCGAAGGCTCTCCCGTCTCCCGCCTGGTATGTCCCACCGACGTCCCGTTCTTCCAGCGGCAGAAGAAGATTGTGCTGGAAAATTCCGGGGTTATCGATCCCGACCGTATTGAAGACTACATCGCCGCAAACGGCTACTCGGCGCTGATTAAGGCGCTGACGGAGATGACCTCGCGCGAAGTGATTGACGAGGTCACCAAGAGCGGGCTGCGCGGGCGCGGCGGTGCTGGATATCCGACGGGGCTGAAGTGGAGTACGGTTTCGAAGTCCGTCGGCACCCAAAAGTATGTTATCTGCAATGCCGATGAAGGCGATCCGGGTGCGTTCATGGATCGCAGCGTGCTTGAAAGCGATCCGCACCGTGTTCTTGAAGGGATGCTGCTGGCTGGATACGCCGTGGGTGCGTCGGAAGCGTATGTCTATGTACGCGCCGAGTATCCTCTGGCGATCAAGCGGCTGCGCAACGCGATCCGGCAGGCGGAGCGGGTGGGGCTGCTCGGGTCGAGCATTTGTGGGACACGCTTCAATTTCAAAATCGACGTGCGGCTGGGGGCGGGAGCGTTCGTCTGCGGCGAAGAGACGGCGCTGATTGCGTCGGTGGAAGGCAAGCGCGGCACCCCGCGTCCGCGGCCTCCGTATCCGGCGATGGAAGGATTGTTCGGCGAGCCGACGCTGATCAATAACGTGGAAACATTCGCCAACATTGCTCCAATCATCCGCAATGGCGGCGAGTGGTACGCCAAGATCGGCACGGAAAAGAGTAAAGGCACTAAGGTCTTCGCACTGGCTGGCCGGGTTGAGAATACCGGGCTCGTGGAAGTTCCAATGGGAATTTCGCTGCGCGAGATGGTCTTCGACATCGGAGGCGGTATTCCCGAAGGGCGCAAGTTCAAAGCTGTGCAGACCGGGGGCCCATCTGGGGGATGCTTGCCTACCGAGTGCCTCGACATGCCGGTGGATTACGAGTCGCTGGCGAAAGCGGGATCGATCATGGGATCGGGCGGCATGATCGTCATGGATGAGAGTTCCTGCATGGTGGACGTGGCCAAGTACTTCATGGACTTCTGCATGACGGAATCCTGCGGAAAGTGCATTCCATGCCGCGTGGGCACGTACCAGATGCACCGCATCCTGACGGCGATTGGCAATATGACCGCAACGGAGCAGGACTTGAAAATGCTGGAGCAACTCTGCGACCTGCTCAAGCACACCAGCCTTTGCGGACTTGGGCAATCTGCGCCCAATCCGGTGGTCAGCACACTGAAGTCGTTCGCGGAGGAGTACAGGGCACATATTCAGGACAAGAAATGCCCCGCTGGAGTTTGCGGGCAGCCGGTGGGAGAGACCCTATGAGACAAGTCGCCCCCGTCAAAACGCTGAAGATCGATGGCCGCGATTTGAGCGGACGCCAGGAAGAAACCATTCTTGATGTTGCCCGTCAGAATGGCATTTTCATTCCCCGACTGTGTGAAATGGACGGCCTCACCGACGTAGGCGCGTGCCGTCTGTGCCTGGTCGAAATCAAGGGCCAGAACAAGCTGCTTCCGGCATGCGTCACCATGGTGGAAGAGGGCATGGAGGTTGCGACCGACTCCGAGCGACTGCAGAACTATCGTCGCATGATCCTGGAATTGCTGTTCACCGAGCGCAATCACGTTTGCTCGGTATGCGTGTCAAACGGCCACTGCGAGATGCAGATGCTGGCGCAGCGACTGGGAATTACACACGTTCAATTCCCTTATCGCTATCCCAAGGAAGACGTCGATGCCTCGCACGATCGTTTTGTCATCGACCACAACCGCTGCATTCTGTGCACGCGATGCGTGCGGGTTTGCGAAGAGATTGAAGGAGCACACACCTGGGATGTGATGGGGCGGGGAATCAACGCCAAGGTTATTACCGACCTGAACGAACCTTGGGGAACATCGGAGACCTGCACCAGTTGCGGCAAGTGTGTGCATGTCTGTCCGACTGGAGCGCTGTTTGAAAAAGGACGTTCGGTGGCTGAGATGCTGAAACGCCGCCAGTTCCTGCCATATCTGACGATGATGCGGAAGGAAAACGAATGATGTGGAGAACAGATGAGTAAAGCGCGAATCGCAACCGTATGGCTCGACGGATGTTCGGGCTGCCACATGTCGTTCCTTGACATGGACGAGCGCCTGTTGGAAATCGCCGATGTCGCAGATCTGGTCTACAGCCCGCTGGTTGACGCTAAGGAATTTCCCGAGAACGTCGATGTGACCCTGGTCGAGGGCGCCGTCAGCAGCGAAGAAGACCTGCATAAGATCAAGATCGTGCGGGAACGTACGAAAATCCTGGTCTCGCTGGGCGACTGCGCGGTCACGGCCAACGTGCCCGGGATGCGAAATCCATTCGGTACCAAGGCTGTGTACGATCGGGCGTATCGCGAGAATGTAACGTTTGATCCTGGGATTCCGAATCTGGTTGTGCCGGCGCTGTTGCCCACATCGCGGCCCGTGCACGAATTCGTAAGTGTGGACGTGTTTGTTCCGGGATGTCCGCCGTCGGCGGATACGATTCACTACGTCGTTTCGGAATTGCTCGCCGGCCGCAATCCAGACGTGGAGTTGAAAACAAGGTTTGGATCGTGAACGAACTGCGAGCTAGAAGCTGCGAGCTCCCAGAAAGCGCGGTGAACTCGCGGCTCGAAGCTCGGGCCTGGAAGCTAAAAGGGAGACATTGTGAAGTCGGAAAGCACCATCGTTATCGATCCGGTCACGCGCATTGAAGGCCATTCCAAGATCACGCTGCACCTGAACGAAGACGGGCGAGTCGAGGATGCGCGCTTCCATGTGACGCAGTTCCGTGGATTCGAGAAGCTGAGCGAGGGGCGGCCGTTCTACGAGATGCCATCGCTGATGGCGCGTATTTGCGGCATATGCCCCGTCAGTCATCTGATCGCGTCCGCGAAGGCTTGCGATTCGCTGCTCGCGGTCAGAATCCCTCCAACAGCGGATAAACTAAGGCGGATCTTCGGGCTTGCCCAGGTCACGCAGTCGCATGCGCTCAGCCTGTTTCATCTGTCCTCTCCCGACCTGCTGATGGGCATGGACGCCGATCCCGCAAAAAGCAACATCTTCGGCGTGGCCGAGGCGAACAAGGAACTCGCTCTCGATGGCATCCGGCTGCGTCAGTTTGGACAGAAAATCATCGAGCGGCTGGGAGGGAAGCGCATCCATCCGGCGTGGATCGTTCCGGGAGGAGTCAGCGAGCCGCTTACCGAAGCCAATCGTGATGCCATTCTGTGGGCGCTGCCCGACGCACTCGCCATCGCGGAACGCACGCTCGAGTGGTTCAAGGGGACCATGGAGAGGTTCCGCGAGGAAATCTCCACATTCGGCAACTTTCCCACGATGTTCATGGGCATCGTGAAGAAAGACAACGGCCTGACCTTCTACGACGGAAAACTCCGCATTGTTGACGCCTCCGGACACGTAGTCGCCGACGACCTCGATCCCACCAACTACTCCGAATACATTGGCGAAAAGGTTGAGCCGTGGAGCTATCTGAAGTCCACGTATTACAAGCCCAAGGGATTCCCGGACGGCGTGTATCGGGTTGGGCCGCTAGCCCGTCTGAATGTCGCCGACCGCTGCGGCACGCCGCGCGCCGATCAGGAGCTCGCAGAGTTCCACGAGTTACAGAGAACCGCCGTGCTCAGCTCGTTCCACTATCACCACGCACGCTTGATCGAGATTCTGTATTGCATCGAGCGGTTGGAGAGTCTTCTCAACGATCCCGAGATTCTGTCGAAGCATGTGCGTGCGGTTGCCCGGCCCAACGCGCTCGAGGGAGTAGGAGCGTGCGAAGCTCCGCGGGGAACACTTTTCCATCATTACAAGATTGACGAGCAGGGCCTGATCCGCTGGGTAAACCTGGTGATCGCAACCGGTCACAACAATCTGGCGATGAATCGCAGCGTGTTGCAAGTAGCCAAGCACTTTGTGCATGGCAAGCGGCTCACGCCCGGCATGTTGAACCGGGTGGAGGCGGTGATTCGCTGCTATGATCCGTGCCTGAGTTGCTCGACCCACGCCATGGGGCAGATGCCGCTGCACGTCCAGTTGCTCAGCCCGGCAGGCGAAGTGCTCGACGAGGTGACTCGCACGTAGGCCGGCAGGGAATTGCAACGGACGGGAACTGGAAGACTTTCGGCTAGCGTTTTGGCTTCCTTTTACAGCAGTGTCTCTACCCTCTGTCGTAAGGTTTTTCGGAGGGCCTGCGGCCCTCCTCAGAATGACATTCGGGGAATGCATCCGGGTTGGTTTCTTCGAAATATGCCCCGCGTGCTCATCATCGCGTACGGTAACCCGCTGCGATCCGATGATGGTGTGGCTTGGCGTGCCGCCGATATGCTCGCGGAGAAGTTCTCGACGGCAGAGGTCGAGATCCTGCGCTTGCATCAATTGGCACCGGAACTGGCCGACACACTTCGCGGTTTCGATCGCGTGATCTTCATCGACGCGACTTTAAGCGAAAGACCTGGTACTAAACCTGGTGATGTGCGGGTAGAGGAGCTCCGCGCCGAGGTACCGGATGCAGCCCGTTTTTCCCACGCATTCTCGCCCCAGAAGGTGGTTGGACTCGGCGCGGCGTTGTATGGCGCTTGTCCTCAAGCATTTTTGGTGACAGTTGGCGGCGCGCATTTCGATCATGGGACTGAACTTTCTGCATCCGTGGAAAATGCCTTGCCTGAGTTGATTTCTACGATTGAACGGCTTTTACACGACGCTGAGTCAAAATCGTGAACCACGAAGGACACTAAGGTTTCACGAAGGAAAACCGCGTCGAACTTTGTGTGCCTTCCTGCCTTTGGTGGTTCGCTTTTCGTAAAGCTTAGAATCGAGGCTGCATGTCTGTGGAATCCAAGTCCGTCCAGCGCCTTCGCATCACGCTTCGCGGTGCGGTGCAGGGGGTCGGATTCCGTCCGTTCGTCTACCGCCTTGCGACAGAAATGGGCCTGACTGGATGGGTGCTGAACTCATCCGCGGGATTGATCGTCGAAGTCGAGGGCGCCCCGCAAGAACTCCGCTGGTTCGAACAGCGTATTGAAAGCGAGCGTCCGAAGGCGTCGGTGGTCACGCTGCACGAATCGGAATGGCTGTCGGCTGAGGGCTTTACCAAATTTGAAATTCACCACAGCGAGACGGATTCGGCGAAGTCCGTGACGGTATTGCCGGACCTCGCTACATGCGATGAATGCCGAAAGGAGTTCTTCGATCCTGCGAACCGCCGCTTTCAGTATCCATTCACTAACTGCACCAACTGCGGCCCGCGCTACACGATCGTTGTCGACATACCCTACGATCGCCCGAACACGACGATGCGCGAGTTCGTCTTGTGCCCGGCGTGCCGTGAGGAATACGAAAATCCTGCTAATCGCCGCTTTCATGCGCAGCCAAATGCCTGTCCGGATTGCGGGCCGAAACTCGACGGCATCCCTAAGGACACGAGCGCCGCGCTTCTGCGCGGAGAGATTGTCGGGCTGAAAGGGATCGGCGGATTCCAGCTTCTTGTGGATGCACGCCAAGCTGCCGCTGTCGCAAGGCTTCGCCAGCGCAAACATCGGGAAGAAAAACCGTTCGCGCTGATGATGCCGTCGCTAGAAATCGTACGCGAGTACTGCGAGATCTCACCGGCAGAGCAGGAACTTCTCGAATCGCAGGCTGCCCCGATCGTGCTCACGCGGCCCAAGCCCGGTACGGATATTGCCTGGAACGTCGCGCGCGGCTCGCCCTATCTCGGCATCATGCTGCCGTATTCTCCTCTGCATCATCTCCTGATGTGTGAGTGCCCCTTTCCGCTGATCGCGACGAGCGGCAATCGCAGCGACGAACCAATTGCGATCGCGAACGACGAAGCGACTGCGCGCCTGAAAGATATCGCCGACCATTTCCTGATGCACAACCGGCCGATCGTCCGCTCCTGCGATGATTCAGTCGTGCGCTTCAGCCGTGGACGAGTGAGCATCCTCCGTCGCGCCCGGGGATATGCGCCACTCGGGGTTCGCGTCTCAAGGAGTGCCGCGCCCGTGCTGGCTGTTGGTGGGCATCTGAAAAACACAGTCGCGATCGGCATCGGCAATGATGTCTTTGTCAGCCAACACATCGGCGATCTCGAGACTCTTGAAGCCCGTCATGCTTTCGAGCGTGCGATTGACGATCTCTGCCGCCTCTATGTCTTTAAGCCCGAGGCGGTGGTCTGCGACCTGCATCCCGACTACGCCTCTACACATTGGGCGGAACGATCCGGGCTGCCGATCATCCGGGTGCAGCATCATCAGGCGCACGTGGCCGCGTGCGCGGCCGAAAATCATGTAGAGGGCCCTTATCTCGGCGTCTCGTGGGACGGTACCGGTTACGGTCTCGACGGCTCGATCTGGGGCGGGGAATTTTTTCATGTCGAGAATGATCAGTACAAACGCGTTGCGCATCTCCGCTCGTTTGGACTGCCTGGCGGAGACGCTGCCGTTCGCGAAGGCTGGCGCTCGGCGGCGAGTCTGCTTTTTGCAGTGGAAGGGGCAGAAGCTACCGACTCACGGGTGCGTCCCATGCTTGAGCGAAACATTAATGTCATTCCTACCACCAGCGTTGGGCGCTTGTTTGATGCGATCGCGTCAATCAGCGGGATCGCTCAAAAGAACCGTTTCGAAGGCCAGGCGGCCATGCTGCTCGAAAATGAAATAGGCTCACTTCGTAGGGAAGAGGCGTATCCTTTACCAGGTGGCGATTGGGCTCCCTTGATTTCAGAGGTTCTTAAGGATAAGCGCGAGGGAGTAACCGTTTCGCGAATCGCGGCTAAGTTTCACAACGCTTTGGTGAACTGGATTGTAGAAGTGGCGCAAACATCGGGGTTGAAACAGATTGTTCTGAGCGGGGGAGTTTTTCAGAATCGTTATCTGACCGAACGCACGGCGGCTGTGCTGGAATCAAAGGGTTTCGTGGTATACACGCACTGCCAAGTCCCGCCGAATGATGGCGGGATCGCGCTGGGGCAGGTGGTGATGGCGTAGCACCGCCGCCGATGTCAAACGAATGTGAGCGATTCTTGGCGATTGCGCGGGCGGGACGCCCACGCGACAGCCGGCGAGACGCCGGCGCTACGGTTAAGGGTTCGTCATTGAAACTCTGAAAGGTTGAAACAGAGGTTCTTTCATGTGTCTTGCCGTCCCAGGCCGCATTGTTGAGATCACCGACGCGGGAGATATTGCGTTCCGTATCGGCAAGGTTGATTTCGGCGGCATCCGTAAGGAAGTTAACCTCGCCTACACTCCTGAGGCTGAGGTCGGAAAATATGTTCTGGTCCACGTGGGATTCGCCATCAGCGTGATCGATGAAGAAGAAGCCCAGCGCGTTTTCAAATTGCTCGAAGAGATGGGCTCCATAGAAGAGGAACTCGGTGAAATTCCTCAGTGAATACCGCGACCAGAAGGCCGCCGAGCAACTAGCCGCTGCTATTCGACAGAAAGTCACGCGTCCATGGACGATCATGGAAATCTGCGGCGGTCAGACGCACACGATCGTCAAGAGCGGACTTGAAGACCTGCTGCCGCGCGAAGTCACACTAGTACACGGTCCCGGATGTCCAGTCTGCGTTACTCCTATTGAGTTAATCGATAAAGCCGTTGCGATTGCCAAGCGTCCTGACGCGATTTTCTGCTCCTTCGGAGACATGCTGCGCGTCCCGGGATCGTCGAAGAGCCTTTTCGACGCCAAGGCAGAAGGGGCTGACGTGCGAATCGTTTACTCTCCGCTCGATGCGTTGAAACTCGCGCGCGCGAATCCGGGGAAGCAAGTCGTCTTCTTTGCGGTTGGTTTCGAAACGACCGCTCCCGCGAATGCGATGGCTGCGTGGCAGGCCGATCACGACGGCGTCGAGAACTTTTCGCTGCTGGTGTCGCACGTCTTAGTGCCGCCCGCAATGGAGGCCTTGCTCTCTTCCGATCATTGCGTCGTGAAGGGATTCCTTGCTGCCGGCCATGTATGTACCGTGATGGGCTTCGACGAATACTTTCCGATCGCGGCTAAGTACAAGGTTCCCATTGTCGTCACCGGATTTGAGCCGCTCGATCTGCTGGAAGGTATTCACATGGTTGTAAGCCAGCTCGAAGAGGGGCGCCACGAAGTCGAGAATCAATACACGCGGGCGGTGCGACGGGAAGGGAATCTCCCGGCGCAGAAGACAATCACGGAAGTGTTTGAGATCAGCCCCCGTCAGTGGCGCGGACTGGGCGAGATTCCCGCCAGCGGTTTCCAGTTGCGCGGACGCTTTCAGAAATATGATGCCAACCGCCGTTTCCCTTACTCAGGCGAGCCGGCGCGCGAATCACCGGAGTGCATCAGCGGAATGATCTTGCAGGGGCTGAAGAAGCCCCACGAGTGTCCGGCATTTGCGGTGAAGTGTACGCCGGAGAACCCGCTGGGCGCACCCATGGTATCGTCTGAGGGCGCGTGCGCCGCCTATTATCACTATGGCCGACGTCAAAACGTTCAACCTGAGCTGTCCGGTTCCGCGAGTCGCTGACGACCGCATCGTCCTGGCCCATGGCGGTGGTGGACGCCTGACCCATCAGCTCATCGAAAAGATCTTCATGCCCGCCTTTGCGAATGATGCGCTTGAGCAGCGGCATGACGGAGCGGCAATTTCGATTGAGGGAGCGCGGCTTGCATTTACGACCGACTCGTTTGTAGTTCGTCCGCTGATTTTTCCAGGAGGCAACATCGGTGATCTCGCCGTCAACGGTACCGTGAACGATCTCGCCATGTGCGGGGCGCGGCCTTTGTATCTGAGTGCAGGCTTCATTCTCGAAGAGGGGCTCGAGATGGAAACGCTGCGGACGGTCGTCACCTCGATGCGGGATGCTGCGGAGAAGGCAAAAGTGAAGCTCGTCACGGGTGATACGAAAGTTGTCGACAAAGGTAAGGGCGATGGAATCTTCGTCAACACGTCGGGTATTGGCAGAATCGACAGCAACGTAAAATCGTCCATCAGCCCTGCCGCAGTGCAGCCCGGTGACGCGGTCATCGTCAGCGGAGATCTCGGCCGCCACGGTATTGCAATTCTTTCCGTACGCGAAGGGCTGGAGTTCGAATCGCCGATCTTGAGCGATTGCGCCAATGTTTGGCCGGCGGTGGAAGCCCTGCTGAACGCAGGGATTGAGCTTCACTGTCTGCGCGATCTGACGCGCGGAGGATTGGCCACAACACTGAACGAGATCGCGAGCGATCGCAACGTCTGCATCAAGCTGGAAGAGCCTCTGATTCCCGTGAACGAAACGGTGCAGGGGGCCTGCGAAATTCTCGGGCTCGATCCGCTCTACGTCGCCAATGAAGGCCGCTTCGCGGTTTTCGTTCCCGCAGCGCAAGTTGACCGGGCTCTTGACGTTCTGAGCAAGGAAGAAGTCTCGCAAGGCGCGACCCGCATCGGCAAGGTAGAAGCGACTCCGGGCCGCACAGTGGTCCTGCAAAGCCGGATTGGCGGCAATCGCGTGGTGGATATGCTTAGCGGGGAACAGTTACCGAGAATTTGCTAACGGTGACCGTACGTCAGCGGAAATCTCGAATGCTGCGAACGGGAATGTCTCCACTGCCGATGGGATCACGAATCCCAGCCACGGCAACAAATCTGACAACGTCGTAAGGTTCCTCGGACGGCTGTCGCCGTCCTCAGAATGACATCAGTTACGAGCGTCATCAATGAACAGAAGCCGTCGCTACCCTTCCCAAGGATTTACCAGCCGAACTCCACATCCTTCGAACACATACGGATTGCGTGTGGCCAGCGTCGCGCCCAACACGCGGGTGATTGCGGCGATCTGCGCGTCAGATTCGGAAATGGGTTTCCCTTGTCGCCGCCGTGCCGAGGCGATCTGCGAAAACATGCGCGCAGCTCGATCCTCGTACGTCAAAATGCGATCGGCGAAAACGGAATCAAACATCTTCTCGGCTCCCGTACGGAGAACATCGCGGCGCCTGCTGGCGGAGATGAGTTCGATCCCGTAGAGAATTTCCGCCATGGTCACCGCAGTGATATGTAAGTCTTCGGCAGCCTGGCTGCCAAACCATCGGAGTACGCGCGGCTCCGGGGAGGGCCGCATCAATTCAGAAACAACGTTTGTGTCGAGAATGATCATCAGCCGTATCTCCATCCGATGGCGTCATCCCGACCGGAGCGGCATTTCAGGCGGAGAGAAGGATCTCCGCAAACGAAAAGCATGCTCGCGGGAGATCCTTCGCTCCGCCTGAAATGCGGCTACGCTCAGGATGACGCCCATACCAGTCACACGCTCAGATTTGGCACTCTGTACATTTCCTACTCCCGTTCTGCCAGCCACTCCGGATCGCGTATCGGTTCCCGCGGAATTCGCTCCAACTCCACTCCTCCGAGCGGGCCGAATATCTCGCGAACACGTTCCGCCAGATTCGATTGCCTCTTGGGGGACTGGGCGAGCGCGCTCTTCAGAATCTCTCGAGCCTCGTGTTCCATCGAACGGCCGTTCATCGCGGCGCGGATTTTCAGCTTTCGCTTCGTCGTCTCTTCCAGATTCCTGATCGTTATATTTGCCATGCCATCAATGCTAGCATTGATAGCAATGATTGCAAAGAAGAAGCTGATCATCTTATCCTTGGCAAGAGCGCATCTAGACAATTAACTCCATGTAAATCCAGAAGCGGTGCTATCTCTTTAAATCTAAAAGGTCTAATGGCGCGTGACTCAGATCACCTGTGGCCGTGAGAATTGTCACTGCCCGCGTATGCGAGAGGTCCAGAATAGACAACGGCATTATGTTTTCTACGTTGTAGCTACGGAGGTAGCGCCTATGTCCGTGATGACACCCCCGGGAATCAAGGTTCCAGGGGACTACATTGAATCCGTGATGATCAGTGTGAAAGCGAAGAATCCCGCCGAACCAGAATTCCACCAGGCGGTGGCGGAAGTGTTCGACTCTCTCAGGTTGGTCCTTGCGAAACATCCCGAGTATCAGTCAGCGCGACTGCTCGAGCGCATTGTGGAGCCCGAGCGCGTGCTGATGTTCCGCGTGCCGTGGTTCGACGACCAGGGCAACATTCAAGTGAACCGTGGATTCCGCATCGAGATGAACTCGGCCATCGGCCCTTACAAGGGCGGCCTGCGTTTCCATCCCAGCGTGAACCTCGGCATCCTTAAGTTCCTCGCATTTGAGCAGGTATTCAAGAACTCGCTGACCACTCTTCCCATGGGCGGCGGCAAGGGCGGATCGGATTTCGATCCCAAAGGCAAGAGCGACAACGAAGTGATGCGCTTCTGCCAAAGCTTTATGACGGAGCTGCAGCGCCATATCGGGCCGGACACTGACGTCCCGGCCGGCGACATCGGCGTGGGCGGACGCGAGATCGGATTTCTCTTCGGTCAATACAAGCGGCTGCGGAATGAATTCACGGGCGTCCTGACGGGCAAGGGCCTGGGCTGGGGTGGATCGCTGATACGTCCAGAAGCCACCGGCTACGGCTGCGTTTATTTCGCGAAAGAAATGCTGAAGACGAAGAAAGAGACGTTCGACGGAAAGCTGTGCCTCGTTTCCGGCAGCGGCAACGTCTCGCAATACACCATCGAGAAGTTGCTTGACCTCGGCGCGAAGCCGATCACTTGCTCCGACTCGAATGGGGTGATCTACGATCCGGATGGCATCGACCGCGAGAAGCTGGCCTGGATCATGGAGCTGAAGAACGTGAAGCGTGGACGCATCCGCGACTACGCCGACAAGTTCAAGAAAGCCATCTTCATGCCGACCGACATCAAGCTGGAGCACAATCCGCTGTGGAACATCAAGGCTGATTGCGCGTTCCCGAGCGCGACGCAGAACGAAATCACCGCGAGAGATGCGGCGAATCTGCTCAAGAACGGGATCAAGCTGGTGGCCGAGGGCGCGAACATGCCGTCCACGCTCGAAGCGACAAAAATGTTCCTGGATGCGAAGATCCTGTACGGACCGGCCAAGGCTGCCAATGCGGGCGGCGTGGCTACGTCAGGCCTCGAAATGGCCCAGAACAGCGCACGCCTGAGCTGGACCCGCGACGAAGTCGACGACCGTCTGCACAAGATCATGATCGCCATCCACCAGAACTGCTTCGAAACGGCCGAGAAATACGGTACGCCCGGCAATCTGGTGAACGGCGCCAACATCGGCGGCTTCGTGAAAGTAGCCAACGCGATGCTGGATCAGGGTTTGGTGTAGTTGTTCTTTTCTCCTGAAGAAATCCCCATCTTGACCCTGAGATTTCGGGGCAAGGTGGGGATTTTCGTATGCCCGCGCTTGTTTAAACTGGATCCCCTCGTACAGTTCCCCTTCGTCCTAACCCCAACATTGTTTACAATCAAAGTTTCGCCTAATAACCTGCACGCTAGCTCATGAGGCACGAATCGTAACTTTGGAAGCATCGAACCAAAACACCAGTACGGCCCCCACCGTCTACTGGCGGGTGGAAGGCAGCCTGCTTGATTTGACCGTGGTCCGGCCGGTGGCATTCTTTACGTGGAATGCTCAGACCTTCTCCGAGCGCTTTCGGCGCCGGGGACTCATCTTCCTCATGGCGGTCCTGCGTCCGTTCCTTTACGCCACGAACCGCAAGGTTGCTACCCGGGTGGTGCACACGGTACTACGAGGAGTGACTCGCGATCGTCTCGACCTGCTCGGTGAGGAGTACTTTGAATACAAGCTCAAGCCGCGTCTGAAAGACAAGGGAGTCCGGGCGGTACAGGACCTGGTTCAGTCTGGCGCGGATGTGATTCTGGTGAGCCAAGCGCTCGATCATGTGATGCGTCCGCTGGCGCAGCACTTGGGCGTGCGGCATATCGTTGCCAATCGCCTCGAATTTCGGGACGGCACCGCGACGGGACGGCTCCTCGATCCGGTAATCCGTCCGCGCGGGGCCTTTGCCCCATTCCGGGAAAACATGCCCGACGGCCGTCGAGCGCCGAAGACGCTTGCGCGGCATCTTGATATTTCGGTGGAGGAATTGCGCGCTGCAGTTGTGCCGGCGGAGCGCGGGATGGAGGTTCCAGCTCATCCCGTAGTCCACTTCGATGGACAAAGACAAGCTCGAGATTTCTCGGTGCGCAGGGCTTTCGCCGGCAAGCAGGTGATGTTGATCGGTGTGACGGGCTTCATTGGTAAGGTCTGGCTTGCCAATACGCTGCTGGACTTGCCGGATGTGAAAAGAATCTGTCTGCTGATTCGGCGGCAGAAATCGAATCCTGGCGAGCGCCGGTTCGAGAAGATGATCGAAGACTCTCCTGTTTTCGATCCGTTGTTTGAAAGATATGGCGATGCACTGCCAGATTTTCTCCGCGACAAGATCTCGATTGTCGAAGGTGACGTAACTCAACCAGGCTTGGGGCTGAGTGCCGAGACAACGCGCTCTTTGCAAAAGAATCTGGATCTCATCATTAATAGCTCGGGACTCACGGACTTCAATCCTGATCTGCGAGATGCGCTGGCCACAAATACCGATGCGGCGGTTAACATTCTCGAATTCGTGCGCGGATCCGACCACGCCGGATTGCTCCATCTTTCCACCTGTTATGTGGCTGGTGAACAGGACGGGCGGGTTCCGGAGAAGCTGACTCCCAATTACACGCCGCACAGACTTGCGAACTTCGATGCCGAGCGCGAGTGGCAGTCTTTGCATGAATTGATCCGGGAAGCCGATGCGCGGGCCGAGAGCGAGGAAGTGACGTCCGGGCTCCGGATGCAGGCGCAGGCGAAAGAGCATGCCGCCAGGAATCTTCAAGGCGCGGCGCTGGAAAACCAGATCCGCAAGAATCGCGTGCGCTGGCTCAAGACTTATCTCACTGAAGCGGGGACAAGACGAGCCAAGGAACTGGGATGGCCGAACACCTACACGCTGACCAAGAGCCTCGCGGAGTCGTTGATCGTCAAGCGCGGCGCGGGTTTGCCGATCGCAGTGGTGCGCCCTGCGATCGTTGAGACATCTGTAGCGAAGCCGTTTCTGGGCTGGAACGAGGGCATCAACACGTCGGCGTCGCTCTCTTATCTTCTGGGGACCTACTTCCGGCAATTGCCATCGAATGAAAGCAAGCGTCTCGACATCATTCCGGTGGATTCAGTCTGCGCAGGGATGACGCTGATTGCTGCAGCCGTCATGGAGCGCCGCAACGATCCGCTTTATCAGTTAGCGACATCAGTGACGAATCCTTGCGACATGGGAAGGTCGATCGAACTTACGTCTCTCGCGCACCGCAAGCATTACCGTGCGCAAGAAGGACTTGAGTCCTGGCTGCGTCTGCGGTTCGATGCCATTCCCGTTTCCAAAGAACGGTACAACCGTATGTCAGCTCCGGCGCAGAGAGCGATCGTAAAATCGATTCAGCGCATCATGTCACCCCTGCCGTTGAAGCGGGCGCCCCTGGTGAAGACCGAACGCAGCCTGGAGCGAGTGGAGAAACTGATTGAGCTGTTTGAGCCGTTCATTCTTCTGAATGAGCACGACTTCATTGCGGAAAACGTAGAAAAACTCTCGTATGCGCTCGTGCCCGAGGAGCGGGACCAATTTGGTTACGACACGCGCTCGCTCGATTGGTGGGAGTATTGGATTAACATTCACATCCCGGCATTGCGGCGCTGGACGTATCCGCTGATCGAGGGGCGGCCCTTGGAGGCGCGTGCGCCACGCAGTTTTCAGCTTACGCCGGTCAACAGCGATGCCGTGAAAACCGGGACCAACGGAGCAACGTGGCGATATTCCTGACCGGATCGACCGGATACATCGGCGCGCATGTCGCCGCCAATCTACTTCAAAGGTATGGCGCATCACTGAATCTTCTGGTACGCGCGCGCGATCCGCTTGATGCACAAATGCGTCTGTGGAGGTCTTTGCAGCTGCATTTGGCCTTTCCGGAGTTCTACGAATATCTGCAAACCAAGGTGAGGGTTTTTTGTGGAGATCTGACTGCACCCGGTTTTGGCTTAAACCGCGATGACTATGAACGCCTTGTCCACACAACCGATTCGGTGATTCACTGTGCGGCGTCGCTCAACCGCAAGTCGGAAAAGAGCTGCCTGAACGTGAATCTGCGGGGAACCCTCGAAGTCCTGACGCTGGCCCGACAGGCTGAGCACTATCATGGCCTGAGGCGCTTCAGTGAAGTCAGTACGGTAGCTGTAGCAGGGAAGCGCAGCAATGAGCTCGTGACCGAAGACCGTTCGATCGAGTGGGATCGGTCGGACTACGATCCCTATGCGCGCACCAAGAAATTCTGTGAGCACATGACGCGTGTGCTGCTTCCCGATACGCCCAAGACGGTGTTCCGTCCCAGCATTGTGTTAGGAGACAGCCGCCACGCTGAAACCACACAGTTCGACATGGTAAAGGCATTCGTGTTCCTTGCAGGACTTCCGGTGCTGCCATTCCGGCCTACCGACAAGATTGATATTGTGAACGTCGATTTCGTGGCCGACGCGATTGCGGCCTTGCATCAGAAGGATCAGCCGAAATACGACACCTATCATCTTTCGTCTGGGACTTCGTCGCAGACGTTTCGCGAACTGACGGCCGCGCTGGCTGAAGCGCAACAGAAGCGCAAGCCTGTGTTTCTGCCTTTTGCGGAAAAGCCGTTTACCGGTTCGGTCAACTTTTTATCCAACCGCAATAGTCCGATGGGTAAGGGCGCTTCTTTGATGAAGGTCTTCATGCCGTACCTGGTCTGGAATACCGTGTTCGACAATACGCGCGTGACTTCGGAGTTGGGACGGCAACCGGTTCCGTTTTCGCAGTACAGTTTTCCGCTGCTGAAGTTCAGCCGCGAGAACAACTTCGAGTATCAGTACCAGCCCTGGCCCACCGCCAAAGGAGGTACAGCCGCATGATGGACTTCATCCTGGAAGCGTGGGTGAGTGGCAACATCGAACGGGCGAAGGCCCGCTGGATGCTGGGCGGCAATAGGCCTTGGCAGCCAGGAGAGAAGCTGAAACTTCTCTTCGCGGGTTACAACGGCACGCGGAATATGGGATCCGATGTCCGCGTGGAAGAGATGCTGCGGCAGATTCGTCACATTCTGGGCGCCGAACGAGTCGACTTCAGCGTGATGAGTCAGAATTTCGAATTCTCCAAAGGGTACTTCGAAGGGACAAAACAAGTTCATTTGCCAGACATCTTTCCGCCGTTCCTGGCTAATGAAGTGCCAAAGCATCATGGGGTAATCGCTTGCGAAGGATCGATGTTCAAGAGCAAGTTCGCGAATGCGTTGACGACGATGATGATCGGCTCGCTCGGGATCGCTGCCGTGGAGAACAAGTTGTCCGTTGGATATGGCGCGGAGGCCGGCCACATGGATCCCCTTGTGGCGAAGATGTGTGGGCGATACTGCAAGCAATCGCTGGTCATCACGCGCAATGAAGAATCCCGCACGATCCTGAGCGAACTCGGAATTCCGACGCAACTCGGAACCGATACTGCATGGACATTTGAGCCGAAGCCCGCGGAGTACGGGCACAGTATTCTGCGACAAGTGGGCTGGGACGGTAAAACGCCGGTCCTGGTGGTGTGTCCGATCAATCCGTTCGAATGGCCCGTCACGGCATCGGTCGCAAAGTACGCGCTGCACAGCTTAACCGGTGCTTACAAAGACAGTCACTATCGTACCGTCTATTTTCATAACTCTGGTCCTGCTGCGGATCGCGCGTATCAGCACTACCTCACTTCGATTGCCAATGCAGTCGACGCCTTCCGCAAACAGCGCAATGTCTTCGTAATTCTCGTAGCGACCGAGCGTTTGGATGCGCGGCCTGCCAACCGTATCTCCGAAAAGCTGGGCGGAGTGCCAGTGCTGACGTCAGATCAATACAACATGTACGAACTGGTCAGCATTCTGCGTACGTGCCACATGATGGCGTCATCCCGGTACCACGGCATCGTGACTTCCATGCCCGCACTTGTACCATCTGCGGGAATCACCATGGATGAGCGGATTCGCAATCTGATGCGCGAGCGCGGACATCCTCAATTGCTGATGACTGTAGATGATCCGGATCTGGAATCGAAGTTGTTAGCGGCTCTGGACGTTTTAGCCACGCAAGGCGAGCGCGTTTCCGACGGGATCGCGCGAACGGTCGTGAAGAATCTGAAGGTGATGGCGCAGATGGGAGTGTTCTTCGAGGAAGAGGTTCAGCGTCGCTATCCTGAATTTCAGACGCGCACGGGCGAATGGAGTTGGGAGGACTATCTTCCGCCGATGAATGCTTCTCTGCGACAATTGGTCGCTGCCTATAGTTAGTCGTCCGCTTCCTACATAACATGCCCTTTGTCGGAGACATCTTCTCGCAACTCAAGAACGCGTCCAGTACGACCGTTTTGCAGGAAATTCACGATGGACAAATCAGCGGCGTCAACGGAGCGGAGTTACTTGAATTAGTTCGTAAGGCGCGGACGTTTCTTGTCTCCAAGGGTCTGAAGAAAGGCGACCGCTGCGGACTGCTGGCAGCCAACAGTATTCGCTGGGTTGCGATGGATCTGGCCGCAGTGGCAGAAGGCCTGATCGTCGTGCCGCTCTATTCTCGTCAGGCTCCCGCTGAACTGGTCGCCATGATGAAGGACAGCACTCCCGCAATCGTTTGCTGCGGGGATGCGGTGTTGCGCAACGGGATTAAACAGGCATCGGCGGACGCTCCGCCACATTTTTTGTTTGATGAGATCTTCGCAGGTGTCGAAGGAGTTGCCCTCGATCGGCCGCAGGTGCGCGACGACGATCCGGTTACGATCATTTACACGTCGGGTACATCGGGCGAGGCCAAGGGCGCCGTTCTTACCGCGGCAAACGTCGGTTTCATGCTGGGCTGCACTTCGGCGCGGCTCGATCAATTGATGGGAGGACGAACCGGGCAAGACCGTATCTTCCATTACTTGCCCTTCAGCTTTTGTGCGTCTTGGATTGCCGTGTTGACGTTCATGCTTCGCGGAAGTCTTGTCACCTTGAATACCGACCTGACAAAGATTGCAACGGACATGCCTGTGGTCGCAGCCCACTATTTCCTGAATGTGCCGCAATTGCTGGAGCGCATGCGTCGCGCCGTGGATGATCAGATCAAGCAGAAGGGCGGTCTGGTACATGTCATCTACAGGCGTGCGGTTGCGGCCTGGACTGGCAAAGGGCCCGGTTCGATCTCATCAGGAGCGATCTGGTTTTGGATAGGAAGGCTCGCGATATTTCCGACGATCCGCGAGAAGATGCTCGGGCCCAACTTGAAGGCGCTGATTTGCGGCTCTGCGCCGCTTACTCCCGAGACGCAAGATTATTTCCGCATGCTCGGCATTCCTGTGTTGCAGGTGTACGGGTTGACCGAAACGACCGGCATCTGCACGATGGATGATCCGACGAAACCAGTGCAGGGCCGGGTGGGACCATCAATACCAGGCATCGAAATGAAACTCGCTGAGAACGACGAGATTGTAGTTCGCGGTCCGAATATATTTCCAGGATATTGGAACCGCCCGCAACAAACGGCAGAAGTATTGCGCGATGGATGGTTTCACACGGGAGATCAGGGAGAGATCGATAGCACTGGCACCTGGCGCATCGTCGGGCGCATCAAGAATCTGATTGTTCTCGGCTCCGGGCATAAGCTGTCTCCGGAGTCGATCGAAGAAGAGATCTCTCGTCACCTTCCGGCCGCTCAGCAAGTCGTGATTGTGGGAAACGGGCGTGGATATCTGTCCGCAATTGTGACGGGCGCGGTAACCAGGGAACAAGTTCAAGCGGTGGTGGATGCTGTGAACAGCCACCTCCCACACTACAGGCAAGTGCGGGCGTTCTGCCTTCGCCCAGAGCCGTTCTCGATCGAAAACGGACTGCTAACGGCGAATGGGAAGCTGAAACGCGATCTGATCTCTGCGCAAATGAAAAATGAAATCGAAGACATGTACCAGGTGAAGCAGGCAGGATAGGAGACGTTTCGTCGCATGAAACAATATCAGGGGCAAACGATCTCCTGGGACCTGAGAGATGGCGTCATCGAGATGGCGCTCCATCGCGAGCCACTCAACGAGATCGGCTCCCAGACACTCGAAGAGCTTGAGAAATTCGTTGGCGTGCTCGATGCTTTGACCCATGAAGCACACGCGCTCATCATCTACAGCACCCTTAAAGGTGGTTTTTGCGCGGGTGCTGATTTGCGGCAGCTGTATGGCTGGTTCCAGGAATTCGGCCAGTCGGAAGTAGCCCGACATGCGAGGGAGTATCTGGAACGAATACATGCAGTGATGAATGCGCTGGACGCCGCGCCGTTGACCACGATCGCAGCCGTACACGGTGTTACCTTCGGCGGTGGATTCGAGTTGGCTCTTACCTGTGACATGATCCTTGCCG
>Ga0335082_10002573_pt1 | contig 19567 bp, 18 predicted proteins | sample Lox_Sample_41_FD_206718 | JGI IMG/M metagenome (GOLD analysis project Ga0335082, IMG submission 206718) | Soil microbial communities from Loxahatchee National Wildlife Refuge, Florida, United States - Lox_Sample_4.1 | ecosystem: Environmental > Terrestrial > Soil > Wetlands | place: USA...
CCCACACCCAAACTGGCGACCGTGTAAGCGCGGGATCGAGTAAGTCCCAAAAACAACCTTCGTGAAATCAGACAGGAAAACAGCTTGGCAAACCGGAGTTTTTCAACAGACACAGTTAATAGTGACAGCGAATACCGTCCCAGTGCCGTAGCGACCCCCAAATTCAGTCGTGCCGCAGAGAGTCGATGCCGCACACGGGATCAGTCCCGCCTCGGGCATACTGCCGTCGGGCAGATCTTGAAAACTATGCAGCACGACTTCCTTGCCCGATGGTGTGACCACAAAAATGATTCCATGGCCATACACGCCACCCAACTGGGTAGTGCCGTAAACGTTGCCAGACTGGTCCCGCACCAGAGCGGAGTGTGGCCCAATTCCGCCCGCGCCACCAGTGAAGCTATACACAATCTCTCTGCCCCGTTTATCCAACCTGAACACCGTCCCGAAGCCGTAAGCACCGCCACCATAAGCGGTGCCATACAGATTGCCTTTGTTGTCCAGAATCAGATTGGCTTCTGGAGATTCGCCTTCCGCGCCCGTGAAGCCGAGGAGCACAGTCTCATTGCCGCCGGCATCGAGCTTGAACACCGTACCGCAGTTGCACGAGGGTGCACCGCCTGTGGATGTCGTCCCATAGAGGTTGCCGTCGTTATCCCGTACTAGCCCGGCCAGGGGCTGTCCGCCATCGCTCCCCGATAAGAAGTTGTACAGGACGGTCTCTTTTCCGTCCTTGTCGAGCTTGTAAACGGTTCCACCGCCTGAGGCACCTCCGTATTGGGTGGTTCCGTACAGGTTGCCCTCAGAGTCGCGGATAAGCCCAGCGAAAGGATAAATCCCGTCTGTACCCGTGAAGGTATGCAGCACAGTCTCAGCACCTGTCACATCCACTCTGAACACCACTCCGCAACCAATACCACCAGCACAGGATCCAGAGCCCTCATATGGGGTTGTTCCGTAGAGGTTCCCTGCAGAATCCAAGACTAGACTTGATTGGGGATATCCACCGTCGTCGCCTCCGGCAAAGCTATACAGAACCTTTAGCGTGCCGGTTCTGTCGAGCTTGAAGACTGAACCTGAATTGTAAGCACCACCGTTTGCGGTTGTCCCGTAAAGATTGCCAGCGGCGTCCTGAATCAGACCTGCTACGGGCGAGCCAAAATCGGTAAATGAATAAAGCGTCTTGAATCTGACAGATCGGGGATTTTGTGCTCCCATCAATTGGGACACGACAAAACATGTCAAGAGCGCCAACGGTAGCTTGGCGGTAACAGGTTGGAACTGCATTCCTGAGGTAGTCATTGTGATTGCCTTTTGCAGGAATCAGAAACCGGGCGGGCGGGATTATACACCGATGTCACCTAGCCAGGCAGACGCCCAGCACAACACCAATAATCCATGGAACGTCCCTCCCCTGCTTACGTATAAATAGATGTCCCTTCTCCCTCGCGGAGGTCTGTCCACAACCGGGAGCGCTTATGCACGAGCTTATGAGTCAACTGAAGCAGGTCCTGCGCAGGCTGGTCCGGAAACCGGGCTTCACCATCGTCACCCTGATCACCCTCGCCGCTGGAATCGGCGGGAACACAGTTGTCTTTAGTGTTGTTGAGAGCATCTTGCTCAAGCCGCTCGCCTATCCCCATGCCGAAGAGCTGGTGAGCATTATGCACTCGGCGCCGGGAATCAATATCCCCATGCTGCCCTCAGCTCCCTCCAACAACATCATTTATCGGGAACAGAACCGGACCTTCCAGGACGTGGGCCTGTATACGCGCGACTCGGTAAGCGTGCTTGGCGTCTCCGAACCCGAGCAGGTACAGGCGCTGGATGTGACCGATGGCGTATTGCCGATCCTGGGCGTGCCCCCAGCTTACGGCAGGTTCTTCAACAAGCAGGATGACACCGCCGGCGCGCCCGACACCGTCATGTTGACTTACGGCTACTGGCAAAGGAAATTCGGTGGCGATCGCGGCGTGATCGGCCGCAGCGTCATGGTGGACGGAAAATCGCGGGAAATCATTGGCGTGATGCCCAAGCACTTCCATTTTCTTGATATGGACGATCCCGCGCTGCTCCTCCCCTTCCAGTTTGACCGCGCCAAGCTCAAGCTCGGCAACTTCAGCTTCCCGGGGATCGGCCGGCTGAAACCTGGCGTAAACATGCAGCAAGCCAGTGGAGATCTGTCGCGCTTGATTCCGGTCGTCGAGCAAAGTTTTCCTGCCCCGGAGGGATTCAGCCTGAAGATGTTTGAGGATGCCCACCTGGCTCCCAATCTTTCTCCGATGAAGACTTTCGTGGTGGGAGATATTGCCAAGACCCTGTGGATCCTGATGGGCTCGATCGGACTGGTTCTGCTGATTGCGTGCGCCAACGTTGCCAACCTGGTACTGGTGAGGGTTGAAGGCCGGAGCCAAGAGTTGGCAGTGCGCTCGGCGCTGGGCGCCGGACGCGGACGCCTCGCGGCGGAGTTGATGTACGAGAGCCTGATGCTCGGGCTGGCGGGAGGCCTGCTGGGCCTGGGCTTGGCATATCTCGCGTTGCGGAGTCTAGTGGCCATCGCCCCGGCAGGGCTGCCGCGTATCCACGAAATTGGGATTGATCTGAACGTAGTGCTTTTTACGCTGGGCGCATCTTTGCTGGCCAGCGTTCTGGTCGCCTGCGTCCCCATTTTCAAGTACACGGGCGCGAAGTTGAACGCGGCTCTCCGGAGCGGAAGCCGCACCCTCAGCCAGACCAAAGAACAGCACCGTGCCAGCAACATCCTGGTTGTGGCGCAAGTAGCGCTGGCGCTGGTGCTGCTGATCTGTTCGGGCCTGATGATCCGAACCTTCCGCGCCCTGACCAGGGTCGACCCCGGCTTCCGCGGTGCGTCCGAGGTGCAACTGTTCTCCATCGCAATTCCTGATGCACAAATTAAGGAAGACGACAAAGTTGTGCGGATGGAGGAGCAGATCGCCCGAAAGCTGGAAGGAATTCCGGGAGTGTCTTCGGTGAGCTTCAGCACCTCGATTCCCATGGATGGGAACCAGAGCTTTGATCCTATCTTTGCCCAGGACCATACCTATCGAGAAGGCCAACTGCCGCCGCTGCGGCGTTTCAAGTTCATCACACCAGGATTCTTGTCGACTCTGCAGATTCCGCGGCTCCTGGGACGTGATTTCACCTGGGATGACGTCTTCAACACGATGCCCGTGGCCATGGTCTCCGAAAACCTGGCCAGAGAATTGTGGCAAAGTCCGGACAATGCAATCGGCAAACGCATTCGCGTGGCCAGCACCGACGATTGGCGGGAGGTTGTGGCGGTGGTTGGCGATGTGCACGACGACGGCGTGAACCAGGACGCCCCTCTGGCCGTGTACTGGCCGATCTTGCAGAAGAACTTCGAAGGCCAGCCGCTGACCACGCGGCGGGGCATTACGTACGCAGTGCGAAGTCCCCGCAGCGGTTCCGAAAGCCTGATGAAAGATGTCCGCAGCGCGGTATGGGCGGTGAATGCGAACCTGCCGCTGGCCGAGCCGCAGACCCTGGCGATACTGCAAACCCGCTCGATGGCACGGACTTCGTTCACCCTGGTGATGCTCGCGGTGGCCGGAAGTATGGCGCTGCTACTGGGCGTCGTCGGTATTTACAGCGTGATTGCCTATTCCGTCTCGCAGCGCACCCGCGAGATCGGCATCCGCATGGCGCTGGGCGCGCAGCAGCAGACGGTCACGTCACTGTTCTTGCGGCAAGGGCTGGTGCTGACGTTGATCGGCGTCGGTCTGGGGTTGGTGTCGGCGTTTGCCGTGATGCGCTTCATGTCTTCGCTGCTATTCAACGTGAATGCCGCAGACCCGTTGACGTATGGGATGGTCTCAATCGGGCTGGTGGCTACGGCGTCTTTGGCTTGCTACCTGCCCTCGCGGCGCGCCGCGAACGTCGACCCGGTGGAGGCGCTGAGGGCGGAGTAGGGCGGGTAGTTTTTCGACAAGGGTTGACCCTCGTTCCGTGAGCGGCTGCGCGAGCTAACGTGGGGCCATATGCGCAGTTGTGTCCCGCCACTCCGTTTGCTAGTTTGGCGTAGATGCCGTCGCCTGTGCCCGAACAACTCAGCACCACCATTGAGACGCTTTACCGATCGGAATCGGGCCGGGTCCTGGCAACGCTGGTGCGCCTCCTCGGCGATCTGGACCTCGCCGAAGAGGCCATGCATGAGGCCTTCGCCGCCGCTCTCGAGTCCTGGCCCCAGACTGGTATTCCGGACAAGCCGCGCCCCTGGCTGATTTCAACCGCACGCTTCAAGGCCATCGACGGGATGCGCCGCCGCGCCCGCTTCGACGCAACCCAGAAAGACCTTGCGCTCTACACCGAAGCGCGCCTCAACCAGGCTTCGACGGCTGACGATGACGCCGAGATCGAAGATGATCGCCTCCGCCTGATCTTCACCTGCTGCCACCCCGCTCTACCTCCCGAGGGGCAGGTTGCGCTCACCCTGCGCGAAATCTGCGGCCTGACCACAGAAGAGATTGCCCGAGCATTTCTGGTTACGCCGGCAACCCTCGCTCAGCGCATCGTGCGCGCCAAGGCTCTCATCCGCGACAAGGCCATTCCTTACCAGGTGCCGGCCTCCCAGGAAGTATCGGCCCGGTTGGGAGCTGTCCTCCAGGTCGTATATCTGATCTTCAACGAGGGATACACGGCGGAGACGACAGGCGCCGAACTCAGCCGCGAGGCGATCCGTCTGGGCAGACTGCTGCTCAACCTGCTTCAGTTTCACTCAATTGACGAACCCGAGGTGATGGGCCTGCTCGGGCTCATGCTGCTGCAGGAGTCGCGCCGCGCCGCCAGAACCTCTCCCGAGGGAGACTTGATCCTGCTGGAGCAGCAGGACCGGTCGTTGTGGAACCGGGAGCAGATCGCTGAGGGCATCTCGCTCACCGAGAGCGCGCTGCGATCGCGCCACTTCGGCGCTTACACTCTGCAAGCGGCGATTGCGGCGGTTCACGCCGGGAGTTCCTCCGCGGCATCCACGGACTGGCGCGAGATTACGCTGCTCTACGACCGTCTGCTTCAGATTCATCCCTCCCCGGTGGTCGAACTGAACCGCGCCGTGGCCGTCGCCATGTGCGAAGGTCTGGAGCAGGGGCTTCGCCTTATCGATGACTTGCTGGCGCGCGAGCAGCTCTCCCGGTATCACCTCGCGCACTCTGCCCGCGCGGACCTGTGCCGCAGGTTAGGGCGGATTCCGGAGGCCCGTGCGTCGTATGAGAAGGCACTGGCATTGGCGCGGCAAGAGCCGGAACGCAGGTTTCTGGCGAGGCGGATAGAGGAGTTGAACTAAGAATGGCTCGCCTTGGCTGGCGACTTGTTCTGTGCGCAATGACGGATGCCCGGTGGCGCATCGTCAGCTAAAAAACGGGATACGTTCCGTCCCAGCTTTTCCAGTTTTTCGATCTGATCTAAGGCATGCGGTTATACCTCGTGCTTTCTTCTTCCAACTTCCTCGGGAACGGTCTCAGAGCGTCCTTCTTTTCTTTTGCATGTTGGAACGCGGCCACGGCGGCCTGCGCATGGAATTGAGCATTCGGGTTACCCGACCGAATGTCGTTAAGGGCATCCAGCAGGTCACCATAGACCTTGCCATACTCCGTTGAAAGCGGCGCCGATTTGACAGCGCAATCGCCGTAGCCTTTCACCTTTGGAATGAAGGCCACTACAGCTGCTGCGAATGCCATTACAGCAACCAACACCTGAGCCCACGGCTTAGGAGAAGCGGCGACCATTTTCCACGCCGTTAAGCCTGTGATTGTGCTGATGAGGGTGGCGACAATCGCGTACCAATCGGCAAGAGATTGCATCCGTTCTGAGTACGAATTTAGGTGATTTGCCCAGAATCGAGCATCAGGAATACATTCCGTTAGTCGCTGCTCAGATATGCTCGCAGGCATAGGCATTATCAACACAGCAGATCTAGACATTTTTCACCTCCGAGTTTTTTTACATAAGTCCGTTGATGGATGAAATTTCATATCGCGCGGCACCCAATTGGTTTTCGGGCCTTGGTTGCTCACGTTCAAGATGAGCAAAGAACGCTAGTATGAAAATGCGGGAGGTGTCACTTGCATACTAGGGCAACGCCCCGAGGGTTTCAGTGACGCACATCACTAGCCACTCGTATGCGGTTTTCTGCTCCGGTTTTTCCCGCAAACACAACCGAGTTGCGGGAAACGGTGTGGACGCTGCTAATCTAGGACGATCACGAAACCTTAAGGTCACCGAAGATGAGCCTGTGGAACGAACATGATCGCTGGGCAGCGCTCTGCTCCGGCGTGGCTTGCCCGGTATGTTCCCGGCGCGAACCGCTGGATCTGGTCGCGACTCTCGAAGCCTCCTGGGTAACCATGCAAGAAGCGGCGCCCGTTGTGGGTTACGTCTGCCTGGTATCGCAGACTCATGCTGTCGAACTGCATGACTTGCCAGACGCGGTTGCCTCTTTGTTCATGCGCGACGCGCGAAGGGTCTCAAGAGCATTAGCAGCTGTGACCGGAGCAGTGAAGTTGAACTACGAGATTCATGGGAACTCCCTACCGCACCTTCACGTCCACTTCTTCCCTCGGTATCGTGGGGATCGCTTTGAGGGTCAACCAATCAATCCCCGTCTGGTAGCGCAGCCGGTTTACGCTCGTGGAGAATTCCCACGGATACGCGACGCTTTCCTGGTCGCGTTAGACTCTACCGCAGTCTGAGAAGAACCCGCCCCAGCGCGAAGACTCGGTTAAGAACACTGGCGTCCGAATGGATCGATAATTGTCTCCATTTATCAATAAGAATAGTTCGCTCCGGCTGTCGATTTTCCCCCTGCCCGACGACTATAAGATGAAACCATCGAGAGGATGAACAACGGCCGCGCAAAGCGGTGCGGCTGTCCGAAGACCCTTACAGGAGAATTCATGCCACGATATTTTGTTGCAATTCACCACCCCGACAACTATGACCCGCCCCGCGAGGGTAAAGAGATGATGCGTAACATCCACGCGCTCAACGAAGAGATGATGGCGGCCGGCGCCAGGCTTTTCGCTGGTGGCTTGGAACCGGCAAGCAAGGCTAAGTCGCTGCAGGCGCAGCCCGGTGGCAATGTGCTCATTACCGACGGGCCATACCTGGAGACCAAGGAGCACATCGGAGGTTTTTGGATACTGGAAGCCGCTGACTTTAATGAGGCACAGGCCTGGGGACGTAAGGCCGCCGTCGCCTGTCAGGCACCGGTCGAGGTGCGAGCGTTCCTCGCAATGCCAACCGAATCAAAATAAGGAACAGATAAGGGACCGACGGAACGTTCCCCCCTGTCCCGTCATGAAGGCCGGAAGATGTCCCGTCCTGTCCTCAGTTTCCGGGAAATAAAAATGTTCACCCCGTCTGTCGATTTTGCCCGTGCGCGACGACTATGAGATGAACGAGCCAGTGCGCAAAGCTGCGCTGCCGGCCCGAAAAGCCCTTTGGAGAAAAAGACAATGCCGCAATACTTGGTTGCTGGCTACATCCCCGACGACTTCGACCCGTCCCAAATGGACGAAGCGATAGGCCGCGAAATCCACGCGCTTAACAAAGAAATGATTGCTGCCGGCATCAGGAAATTCGCCTGCGGCCTTGGACCCGCGAAGTCGCTGCGGACCCAGCCCGGCGGTAAGGTGCTCATCACCGACGGGCCGTACCTTGAGACCAAGGAACACATCGGCGGTTTTTGGATATTGGAATGCGCTGACATGGACCAGGCGCTGGCATGGGCGCGCAAAGCCGTCGCCGCGACCCGGGGGCAGGGAGAGGTGCGCGAAATCTTCTTCAGCCCGGCACCCGACTAGCAACCGAGCGGTGGACTTGAACAAACCGGTGAGGGTAGGTGAGTGGCGACGCCGGCAGAACGCGCACGCTCAGGGACAGGCTCGCGGAAGAAGACTCATTTCCAGGGTAAAGCTATGCGACAAAACAAGGCGGGCTCCATCGCAATCATGGGCTTCGCACTGCTGGTTGTGCTCGGCACGGCGCATCAGGCGATGGCCCAGGATGCCGCGACACCCTATCCGAAGATGGCCCCGATCGACCAATATCTGATGGATCGTCATGCGGAAATCGCCCTGGCCCGCAGCGCCGCTCCAGATGCCATCTCGCGCGACGCCACGGTTCTCGTCCTCGGCCGGCATGGATACGAAACTGCGGTCGAAGGCAAGAATGGCTGGGTATGCTGGGTGGGACGCGGATGGATGGCCATGTTCGATCATCCCGAATTTTGGAACCCGAACATTCGGGCCGCGGATTGCCTCAATCCGCCGGCCGCGCGGTCGATACTGCCGTTCGCATATAAACGAACGGAATTATTGTTGGCCGGCCATTCCAAGCTCGAGGTCATCGCCGCAATCAAGGCGGCATTGGACAAAAGAGAATTGCCGGCCTTGGAGCCAGGAGCTATGTCCTACATGATGTCAAAGTCGTCCTATCTCACCGACTCCGGCGCTCACAACGAGCCGCACGTGATGTTCGACGTAGCAGTCAAAGATGATGCGGCCTGGGGCGCAAATCTGCAGAATTCTCCGGTTCTCTTGGTTAATTACTGGTGCTTGTCCGCAGAGGCGTATCCCCAGCTCAAGAGTTTTCCTCCCATTGCTGTGTTTCTGGTGGGGGTGGACAAATGGTCCGATGGAACGCCGGCACCGAGCATGTAAAACCGAGCGGCCCACTGCACCCTGAATACGGCCTGACAAGGCGTGTTCGTTAATATCGATGTACTCGACTCAGCCCATTCTCAGGAGGAACACAATGCCGAAAAGGACACTTGGCACAATCGCTTCTAAAGGCTTCGCGCTGCTGGTTATGCTCGGTGCGGCGTACCTAACCATGGCACAGACTGGCAAAACACCTTATCCGAACATGGCCCCGATCGAGCAATACCTCATGGCGAACCAGAGTGCGGAAATATCCCTGGCGCGAAGCGCAGCACCGGAGTCCATTTCACGTGATGCCGAGGTCATGGTTCTTGGGCGTCGTGGTTTCGAAACCGCGGTAAAAGGCAACAACGGTTTCGTGTGTCTCGTGGAACGGTCCTGGACTTCCACGGCGGATCCCGACTTCTGGAATCCGAAAGTGCGGACTCCGATTTGTTATGACGCGGCGGCCGCGCATTCCCTGCTTCTACGCAACCTCAAAAGAACCGAATTGGGCCTGGCGGGGCGCACACAAGCTCAGGCGGACGAAACCATCGCCACCGCCGTCGATAAAAAAGAACTGCCGGCAATGGAACCCGGGGCGATGTGCTACATGATGTCGAAGCAAGGATACGGCGGCGACAGCGTCCCACACTGGCCTTCCCATCTTATGTTTTTCTATTCGGAGATTCAGCCCGCCATCTGGGGAGCGAATCTGCCGGGTTCTCCGGTCATGGCTATGAATGACCCCCGGGAGCACCTGACCGAGTTTGCCATCGGCGTGCATCAGTGGTCAGACGGAACGGAGAGCAAATGAGAAACGTAATCTTCGCAATCAACATCACGCTGGACGGCTGCTGCGACCACACTAAACAATTTGTCGATGAAGAAACACTTGAGTATTTTACTCACCTCACCCGAGAAGCTGACCTGCAGGTCTTTGGACGTAAAACTTATCAATTGATGGTTCCCTATTGGCCGGAAGTCCTCAAAAACCAATCTGAGACGAAAGCGGATATTGAATTTGCCCGGGCTTTTGACTCCGTCAACAAGGTTGTTTTTTCACGAACATTGGCCGGCGCGGAAGACAAAAATACGAGAATAGTTCGTGCGAACCTTCGCGACGAAATACTTAGATTGAAGCAAGAACCAGGCAAAAGCATTTTGGTCGGTGGCGTAGATATTCCTTCACAGCTTATCGAGCTTGGCCTGGTGGATGAATATCGCATTGTCGTTGGGCCAATTGTGGCTGGAGAAGGGAGACGGCTGTTGGATAGCGTCAGCCTGCCGGAGAAATTGCGATTGAACCTTGTTGAGAACAAGGCTTTCAAGTCAGGATGTGTTGCGCTTCGTTACTTGAAAGGGCGATAGCAGTGCTGCCGAACTGTCCCCAGCCTCCGCAAAGATTGCAGAAGGATGGGCCAGCCGAGGGAAGAAAGGGGAGAAGAACCATGAAATATATCTGTTTGGGCTACTACGACAGAGGCAAATTCGAAGCCATGACCGAGGGCGAGCGAAACTCCATGTTCGACACCTGCTTTGAATACGACGACCACCTTCGCGCCAACGGACATTGGGCTGGTGGAGAAGCGCTTCAGCCTCGGGAAACCGCCTTGACTTTGTATTGGAAGAACGGCAAAGTCGCAACGACGGACGGTCCCTATGCGGAAACCAAGGAACAGCTCGGTGGCATTCTGGTGCTGGAGGCGCGGGACATGAATCAGGCGGTACAGCTCATCGCGCAGCATCCGGCGCTGAAGTACGGAAACATTTTCGAGGTTCGGCCGGCCGGGGACATGAGCGAGATCATGAAGGCAAGCGAGCAGCGGCGGCGACACAAGACTGCACGCTGACGACGGCGTGGCGGAAATAAGGAGCAGATGAGCCAGGTGCCCCGCGTTCGGCGAGCGGTTACGCGAGCTAACGTGGGAGATCTTCAAGACCGATGGCGGAGGGAGAGGGATTCGAACCCCCGGTACGGTTCCCCGTACAGTGGTTTTCAAGACCACCCGTTTCAACCGCTCACGCATCCCTCCGCGGCGGTGGTTCTAGTTTAGCAGTTTGCTTTCTGGCGTCCGGCTCCCCACCCTGTCCTCCAAAGAACGGAGGACAAGGGTGGGCCAACCCGAAGAACAACGGACAAGATAACCCGCCCTATCCGCAAAGAACACGGGTAAGGACGGGCCACCCCGCTATAAATTCTCCTGAATGAACTTGGGACTCAGGTGCACGTCCACCTGCACCAGCGGAGACTCCCCAACCGCCTTGAAGCTGTGAATCTCGCCGGCTTTAATCACAAAAATGTCGCCGGCGCGGCCCTCGAATGTCTTGCCGCTTACCGTCCACACGCCGCGGCCTTCGCGGATGAACTGGATCTCGTCGTACGGGTGCCGGTGCGGCCCCGGTCCCGATCCCGGCTTCCCATGGAACAGAAAGACCGAAACTCCGGTGCCGCCTTGCTCCGCTCCTACAAACTCGTGCGAACTGCCGACAAACGGCAGGTTCTCCTGGCGAACGTGATGCATCGTCGACTCCTCACTCATAGGATTCGATGACGAAGGCACGGTGCAGGCTTCGGGTATCCCCACCCTGTCCTCCAAAGAGCGGAGGATAAGAGTAGGCCATCCCTTGGCATCTTCCCGTGTCTCGCAAAAGCGGCGAGACACGGGGCACCCCGCACTCTAGCGCAAGCTCGTACTGTTCGCCGCGATGACGCCCAACAACCCAAAGCGCTCCTGTGGCCCGCCGGCAGTGAAATACAAAGCGTTCGGGTTGCCGGCGCCCTTGGCCCCAAAGGCCAGGCCCCACAAGCTGGAATTGACGATAGCCTTGCCGGCGCTGTTCTTCAGCGTACCCAGGAACCGTCCGGTCGCGGGGTCAAAGGCGTTGATCTTGCCATCGCCGAAGTTGCCGATCAGGATGTCGTTGCTGAAGCTGCCGAAGTTTGCGCTTGCCCGCACGACTCCCCAAGGCGCGTTCAGCAGTCCGTGGGAGGCGAATCGGCGAAGGAAGTTTCCTTCCAGGTCAAAGATGTCGACGATGCCGTTGCCCGCTCCCGTCACCGGATTGTGCTTCTGCGCATCCTGCAGCGCGTAGGTCACGAATACCTGCTGCCCGACAACCTGAATGCCGAACGGAGCATAATGCGCCGGCAGAGTTGGATCGGTGAAGTCTCCGGGAGGCCCCAGCCGGTCGAACAAGGTGGTGTAAGACTCGATCTCTCCGCTATGAAAGTTGGTGGCGACCAGAAACTCCAGACAGCATTGGGGCGCCAGGATCGCCAAGCCTTTGTAGTCGGCCTGGTCGGCAGAATTGTCGACCGCAATCACTGCCGAAGTCGGGAAGTTCCCGTTGGCATCGACATACCAGCCGGCAATGGTTCCGTCCTCGGTGGCGAAGAGGAAGCGGCTGGGGACATCGGCGACTTTGAAGTCTCCGAAGCTTACAAACGGATTGCTGATTACCCCGGTGGGAGTGGAGGGAGCATGATCACCTGCAGGCGGTGGGATACGGATCGTTCCCGGTAGCTCAGAGAAACCCGCCGCGTCGAACGCCTTCGCGGTCCCGCGGCCGTTGACCGCCGTCCAAAACGGCTGGCCGGGTGTTATTGCAAGGCCCCAGGGATTGATCAGGGTTGGGTCGGCGTGCCGGGCAATTCCGGGAACGTTTGAAACCAGATTGGCCTGACGATAGGCGCTGGTTTGGGCCGCAGCCCACGGACTCTGAAATGCCGGCGCAAGAAGGAAGGCAAGAAACAGCGGAAATTTCCGATTCACCTCGGCACTCCTTATGAATTGAATTTGACCAGTTGAGTCTAAAGGGGGTGCCGCGCAAGGCTTGTCAGCAGGGAGTCAAGAGGGGGTAAATTTCTCGGCAGGAGGAAGGATTCGGCCACCCGGAGTGCAGGGGCTGCCGTAATCTTCCGTCACTCCCGGCGCGATGCGACCATGGCGGGCATGAAACACAACACCGCCAAGGAAATGACCGAGCTGATCAGCCAGCTGCGCCGCACGCTCGCCCAACTCAAGAAGGCCGAGAAGTCCCGCAACGTCGCCAAGAAGAAACTCGAGGCGGCGGTGTGGGAAGTCACCCGGCTCGAGGGGCAAGCTAAGGCGATGGCCAAGGCAGCCGGAAAGTAAGCTTTAAACATCGCGGGACTCCTCGCCTTGATGTAGGCAGGAGCCCGCCGAGAGCTACTTCGCCACTACCAGATTGTTGGTCACCGAGAACGAGCCCGGCACGCCCCGGGCGCGGATGCCGGCGATCGTCTTGTCGCCTTCGTTGTCCACCACCCCTTCCAGAGTGACGTGCCCACCCTTCACGATGATGCGAATCGGTTTGATGACCGGCAGGGCGTACTTTTGCAGAGGCGGATACCCGTAAATGGCACGGTAGAGCCGGAGGCGCAGGCGGTCGTCCATGGGTGAGGGCGGCAGCACCTCGATTTGGTTGTCCACCTTCTCGACACCTTCAATTCTCTTGACCGCATTTTCCGCGTCGCTCTTGTTGACCGGGTTGCTGACCGTGCCCAGCAGGGTGACGTTGTACCCGTCTACTTTGTACGCCAGATTGTCGAAGACCGACAGGCGCGGCAGCATCACCAGCTGGTGACGGACTTCTCTCTGGATTCGCTCCTCCGCCTTGGGGGAGACGGCGCTCTGCTGGTCCTGGGCAAGGACCGGCGCAACCAGCAAAAGAACAAGCAAGAGCAATCGGAAGTGGGATTTCATAACAATTCCTTTCTGGCCCCTTCGATCTCATGGACCGCCCGGGGGGTTGCTTAAACCCGTACAGTATAGTGATTTGCGCGTGGTGCTGCTGAGCCAAGCCCTCACACAGCAAAAGGCCCCAGGGGTCGTCTCCTGAGGCCTTGGTGTGCCTGTTCGCCGTTTAGATCTGATACGCCAGCTGAGGTTCCGCTTTGCTCACATCCACAATCTCTTCCCGCACTTTGATGCCCCGCCTGCGGGCTTCGCGGACAAAGGGTTCGCCGGGCACAGCCAGCTCGAGTGGCAGCGAGCCGAGCGGTACCTCTCCTTTTGCCATCATCGCGGCGACAATCGACATGTGCCAGCCGGTGAGGCGCTGCATCGCGGTGAACCTGGTGGCCGGGTCAAAGTAATCAATGACCTCAACGATCGCTTGGGTACGCTTCCCGTTCTTCTTGCCGATGGCGTGCACCCGGACGATGCAGACATCTTCGAGTTCGTCGACGCGCACTTGTGGTTCATAGAGGGCGTGGAAGAGCTTGCGGGGAACGACTTCCCTGCCTTCCACCTGTACCGGTTTCAGGTCGAAGAGTCCCAGATCGGAGAAGGCCTTGAGCTGGGCGAAGGTTCCGGGATAGCGCAGGACCTTCAGTTCATAGGTCTGCAGCTTGCCGCGGAAGGTCCACGGTGCAGTCGAAACTCCACCGGCGATGAGGAACGCTTCCAGTCTGCCGACCGGCGGAACGTCCATCATCTCGAATTCGGTGAAGCAGGGAGCGTGGAACAACTCGCCATTGCGCAAGATGGTCATGCCGCCGTGGTACTCGTTGGTCAGGCCCTCGATGCTGAAGGCGAGAGCGTAATTCCACGGCGCCTGCGGCTTCTGCGGGAGACCGCCGTCGTACATATAAATGTGCTCCGGTTCGCCGACCAGCCCCATGGCATAGACAGCGAGCGTGTTGCCCATGCCCGGCCCCATGCCGCAATCCGGGACGACGGAGACACCGGCGCGCGCGGCCTCGCGGTCGAGGCCGTGCTGCTGGCGGACAATGTCGGTGTTGCCGCCGAGGTCGCAGAACGACACGCCGCACTTGATCGCCGCTTTGGTGAGCGCGAGATTGTAGAAGTAAGGTACAGCGCTGAGCGCTACGTCGTAGCCCTCGAGAGCCCGCTCGACAGCGCTTTCGTCGCGCACATCCAGTGTCAGAGCATTCACTGCTTTGCGGTGGAGCAGGTCATTGATGTGGGCGGCAGCAGATTTTGCCAGCGTGCCGTCGCAGTCGGCTAAGGTAACGCGCGAGGCGTCGCCGAAAAGTACCAGATCGTACGCGGCGGCGATGCCCTGCCGTCCCGCGCCCAGAACGATGTAGGAATATGCCATGACCGTGTCTCCATTGGCGCACACTATAAGTGCTGCGCCCTGAAGATATTGTCTCCGCCGCCCGTCATGGGTGGCGGTGATCCATGTCACGTGGTGGGGTGTCGTGAGTACCGTGCGGGTGAGACATTTGTCATAGGTCGCACTCCGAAAGCCCGGTGCCCCAGGTTCGCGCCCCGTCCTCACTCTGACAATGCAAGGTGCCTAGATTTTGGGGCGCCAACCTGGGTGAAGAAACACTCACAAAGGACAGAACTCCAGCTCAACATTTGTTGAGGAGCCGAAAAGCTTCACTAGCATTGTCAACCCCTCCTGCACTGCGCTACACTTCCGCCTTTCCAGGAGGAGTCCTTGAAATCCATCGTGCCGCTGATGTCCCGCTGTCTTTTTTATGCCCTGGTTGTGCTGTTGGCGTTGCCCGCCTTTGCTCAGTACACCGATCCCGTGGTCATCAACGACCTGGGCGGAGCGCAGGAGTTCGCCCGCCGGCGGGGAGACCTGGCCAAGCAGCTCAAGACCGGATACTTCATTCTGTTTGCGCGCATCAACGAGCCGGAGGCCAATCATTACCGCGAGGACAATGACTTCTTCTACTACACCGGCCTCGCCGATCCCGGCGCCGTGATGTTGATGGATGTGGAGAAGAACCGGACCATGATCTTCGAGCCGGAGCAGGCGCCCCGCACAAAGCAGGTCTATGGCGCAAATCTGTTGGCGATGTCCCCGGAGCAGCAGGAAAAGCTGGGCTACAAGGCCGTGATGCCGCTCAAGGACCTGGATACCATCCTGTCGTATATCCTCGGCAAGGAGACTGACCTGTGGCTGCGGCTGTCGTATCCGGACAAAGCCGACGGCGCACGCCCGGAGACCGGTCGCGACTACGCCGAGCAGTATGTCCACCCCTATGGCGACCCCACCCCCGGCGACCGGGCTGCCATCAAGAAGCTGGCCGAGCGCTACCCCGGGGCCCATCAGCGGGATGCTACTCAGGCCATCGACGAGATGCGCAATATCAAGACACCCCAGGAAATTGCGCTGTTGCGGCGCAACGGCGCTTTAAGCGCGGAAGGAATAAAAGAGGGAATTGCGTACGCGCACCCGCCGATGTACGAGTACCAGATCGAAGCGCGGGCGGCCTATGTGTTTCGCAACGGGGGAGCGCAGGGCTGGGCCTATCCGGCGATCGTCGGATCCGGCGAAAACATCAACACCTGGCACTACTTCAGCGATCGCAAAGAGATCCAGCCGAACCAGTTGGTGGTATTCGATTTCGCCGCCGACCTGAACCACATGACCATGGACATCACGCGCACCTTTAATATCAGCGGTAAATTCACGCCCGAGCAGGCCAAGTGGTACGCCGTCGATCTGGAGTCGCAGAAGGCCAGCATCGCAATGATCAAACCCGGCAATACCTGGGAGCAGGCGGCCGACGCCGGCAAAGCGGTCTTCGAAAAGAACGGCATTGAAAAACAATGGTATGGCTTCCCCGGGCACTTCGTCGGTCTCGCCACCCACGATGTCCTACGCCCCACCGGACCGATTAAGGTCGGTCAAGTCGTGACTGTCGAGCCCATTGTCGAGTTTCCGGAGAAGCAGATGCACTTCCGCGTGGAGGACACAATCCTGGTCACCGAGAACGGGTCGGAAATCCTGTCCTCGGGTGTTCCCAAGGAAATCGCGGACGTCGAAAAACTGGTCGGGAGCGCCAAGTAGCTGCATTTTCAACAGCGCTTCCGCCTAAAGCCCGCTTTACAGAAGTTTACCTGCCAGCTGGTAACCCGTGACCGGTGTCTCGGGCATGACTGCTCGTCACTAGCCTGCCAAGCAACCCGGTGTCCCCTGCCAAAATCCCATGGCCGAACAGCAACTAGGCGGAATCTTTTGGGTTAAGTAACCTTGGTCACTCCTGAACCTTGCTCACCGCAGAAAGAAGTAGGATAGGTCACATGGAATTCTCTATGTACAACCAGATGCGCGACAAGTTCTCACAGATCTGGCGGAAGGCCACTGCCCTGCTGATCGTTGGGTTAGCCCTGCCCGCTTTTGCGGCTTTGGGTGGCGATGCCAATTCGGTGTCGGCCGACGCTGTGCACATGAAGGCCACATCGGCGGTGCAGATCAAGCGGCCCCCCACGGGCCTCTACACCACCCACGCCATCCAGTCGCCCCATGGAACCGTGGTGCGCGAGTTTGTCTCGCCTGACGGGCGAGTCTTCGGGGTCGCATGGCAGGGACCATTCATTCCCAACATGCAGCAAATCCTCGGCACCTATTTCCAGCAGTACGCCACGGCTGCGCGGCAAGCTAAGAACAAGCAGGTGGGCCGGCGGCCAGTGAACATTCATCAGCCTGGCCTGGTGGTGCAATCCAGCGGGATCATGCGGTCGTACTCGGGCCGCGCTTATGCCCCTGATCTGCTTCCCCAGGGCGTCAGCGCAAACGAAATCCGATAAGGTGCAACATTGAAGGAGGAGTCTGTGCGCAAGTGCATGGTGTTGGTCGCGGTTGCAGGTTTGATATTCCTGGCAGGGTGTGGGGGAGGCGGTACGCCGCACGGGGTGTCAGTGGCGGTTGCAGTCGCGCCCGCTGCCCCTCAACTGATTCACGTTGGCGACACGGTGCCAATCACGGCCACGGTCACCGGGGATTCCACCAACAAAGGCGTCACCTGGAGCATTTCTGGCCCGGGCAGCTTGACCAACACGAGCGCTACGGGCGCGACTTATGATTCCACCGGCATCACCAGCAACTCCGTGGCGATCATTACCGCGACCGCGGTGGCCGACTCGACCGCAACCGCGCCGCTGACCGTCAGCGTAGTGCTCGCCGGCCAGGAGAACGTGCACCCGATTACGGTCGATGGCGGCCCCGTGGCCACACAGATTTATGCGAATGGCGTCTTTACCAGCGTGACGGTGTGCAATCCAGGCACCTCGGACTGCCAGACTATCGATGGGGTCTTGGTCGATACCGGCTCGTTTGGACTCAGGCTTCTGGAATCGCAGCTCACCGTGCAGTTGCCTCAACTTCTGGACAACAACAACAATGTCCTCAATGATTGCGTACAGTTCCTCGACACCTCGTTCCTATGGGGTCCGGTGGCGCAAGCGGACATTATTACCTCTGGCGAGATGGCGACCGCAACTTCGATCCAGATCGTAAGCAGCTCCAACACGGGTATACCGGACAATTGCACGAGCAATGGACAAGGCATCAATGAAAATACACCCGAGAGTTTAGGAGCGAACGGAATTCTGGGTATTGGCCCCGAGCCGAACGACTGTGGCTTCGCCTGCGATCCCAGTGCCGGAGGCCTGCCGCCTGAACCCGCCTACTATCTGTGCTCGACCACGGGGAGTTGCGCAGCCGCCTTCGTGCCCATAGACCAGCAGGTGACCAACCCTGTCGTCTTCTACTCCACCGATAACAACGGCGACATAATGCAATTTCCCGCGGTCGCGGCTCCGGCTGCCAGCGTCGCAGGTTCCTTGACCTTCGGGATCGGGACCGCGTCGAATAACGCGCTCGGAAGCGCGAGCGTGTTCACGTTCAATCCCAACAGTCTCGCGTTCACGACCACATACAACAACATCAGCTACAGCGACAGTTTCATTGACAGCGGTTCCAACGGAATCTTTCTCCCCGACGACGGCAGCATTCCGGTCTGCAGCAACGGGTTCTTCTTCTGCCCGACGTCGCAGCTCAGCCTCTCTGCCACCAATAAAGGGGCGAACGGGACGACAAACGTCGTGAACTTCAAGGTGGACAACGCGGACGACCTGTTCAATAACAACCCAAGCGATGCGGTCTTCCCCACCCTGGCTGGACCGAATCCGGGTGGCGGAGTTGATTGGGGTCTGCCGTTCTTCTACGGACGGAGCGTGTTTACTGGCATAGACGGAGTTTCCCCGATCAACAACGGGGCTCCGTTCTGGGCATACTAGTCTTGATGTGAGGGGACGGGCGTCATCGCCCGTCCCTTACACCTTCGGCTACACTAGCGCCCATGAAGAATTTCGAGGCGCTTTCTGAGCGCGAGATTCTCGCGCTAGCCATTTCCCTGGAAGAAGAAGATGAGCGGGTCTATGCCGACTTCGCCGAAGGGCTGAAGCAGGATTTCCCGGCGTCAGCAGCCGTGTTTGCGGGCATGCGGGTGGAAGAATCCGGCCACCGGCGGCGGCTCATCGAGCTCTACCAGCAGAAATTCGGCGAACACATCCCGTTGATCCGCCGCCAGGACGTGAAAGGTTTTGTCGAGAGAAAACCCATCTGGCTGGTTCAGCCGCTACGCCTGGAGAATGTCCACAAGACGGCCAGCGCCATGGAAGTCGAAACCCGCCGCTTCTACGAAAAAGCCGCTGCCCGGGCCCGGGACGCCAGCATCCGGCAGCTTCTCGACGACCTCGCACAAGAGGAACGCTCTCACGAAGACCGCGCCCAGGAGTTGCGCGCAGAAGAACTTCGCCCCGAAGTAAAAGAGGATGAAGAGCGGGCGCGGCGCCGGCTGTTCGTCTTGCAGATCGTACAGCCCGGGCTCGCGGGCCTGATGGACGGCTCCGTCTCGACGCTGGCTCCGGTCTTCGCCGCCGCCTTCGCAACCCGCAACAGCGGAGATGCGTTCCTGGTCGGACTGGCGGCCTCCGTGGGCGCAGGAATCAGCATGGGATTTGCCGAAGCGCTGTCGGACGATGGCAGCCTGACCGGTCGAGGCCATCCCTGGCTGCGTGGCTTGGTCTGTGGCGCCATGACAGCCGTGGGAGGAATCGGCCATACCCTGCCTGTCTTGATCCCCGGCTTTCAGGTCG
>Ga0335082_10002574_pt1 | contig 19565 bp, 17 predicted proteins | sample Lox_Sample_41_FD_206718 | JGI IMG/M metagenome (GOLD analysis project Ga0335082, IMG submission 206718) | Soil microbial communities from Loxahatchee National Wildlife Refuge, Florida, United States - Lox_Sample_4.1 | ecosystem: Environmental > Terrestrial > Soil > Wetlands | place: USA...
CCGGTCCCGGGTGCCGTAGCGCCAGCTCGGCGTAGCCGCGGATGGCGGATAGCGGGGTCCGCAGCTCGTGCGAGGCGTCGGCGGCGAACCGGCGCAGCCGTGCCTCGCTGGCCGCGCGCCGCCCCAGCGCCCGCTCGACGTGGAACAGCATCCGGTTGAAGGCGGCCCCGACCCGGCCCACCTCGGTGCGCGGGTCGCTGTCGGGGACGCCGGCCGGGAGCGAGACCTCACCCGAATCGAGCGGCAGCTCGGTCACCTTGGTCGCGGTAGCCGCGACCCGGCGCAGCGGCCGGAGCGAGAACTGGATCAGCCCGGCTCCCAGGAGAACGGCGAGGAGCAGCACGGTCGCGAACACCAGGTGCTCGGTGTTCTCCACGCGCTCGAGCGTCTTGTCCACCATGGCCAGGGGCATTCCGGTCACCAGCGCGGTGCCCTGCTCGGGGCCGGGCACCTTGGTCAGCATGAACTTGCCGCCGAGCGAGTCCAGCGTCCGGATATACGTCGTGAAGGGCGCCGACGACGCGGGCGGCGGCGGGTTCGTCCCTCCGGAGTCGGCCGGACGACCGGGGGCCGGGCCGCTCCCGAGCGGCAGGCTCGCGAGCGTGGCCGCGTCGGCCGGGCTCAGCGGGCAGCGGCCCTGCACCGTGTTCTTGTAGCCGATGGAGTTCCCGGCCAGCATTTCCTCGAACGTGCCCGGGGCCTGCCCCCGTTCGCTGCACATCTTGTAGTCGTCCGGGTCGGGCCTGGCAGCGTCGCTGTGGTCAGGATCGTTGTGCGCGCTGTCGACGGTGCTCTGCTGAACGCAGTCGAACCAGGTATGGGTGGCCGCCTGGACCTGCTGATTGAGCGAGGACATCAGCGAGTTGTTCAGCGACTGGGCGGTGATCACGCTGACGATGACGCTGGCCAGCCCGAACAGTATCAGCAGGCCGACGATGAGCTTGCCGCTGATGGTGCGCAGCGACAGCGTGGCCGCCAGGCGCGTCAGCCGGCGCGGCCGCGGCCCGGGCTGCCCATCCCGGCGGGTCATCAGCCCGCGGGCTTCAGCACGTACCCGACCCCGCGGACCGTATGAATCAGCGGTACCCGGCCGACGTCGATCTTCTTGCGCAGGTAGCTGATGTAGAGCTCGACGACGTGGGCCTGGCCGCCGAAGTCGTAGTTCCACACCCGGTCCAGGATCTGCGCCTTGGACAGCACCCGCCTGGGGTTGCGCATGAGGAACCTGAGCAGCTCGAACTCGGTCGCGGTCAGGTCGATGAGGTCGCCGTCCCGGCGGACCTCGCGGGCATCCTCGTCCATGGTCAGGTCGCCGACCACCAGCGATCCCTCGGTCTGCGCGCGGGTCAGGTTGGCCCGGCGGAGCAGGCCGCGCAGCCGGGCCAGCACCTCTTCCAGGCTGAACGGCTTGGTCACGTAGTCGTCGCCGCCGGCCGTGATGCCGGCCACCCGGTCTTCCACCGCGTCCCGCGCGGTCAGGAACAGCACGCACACCTGCGGGAGCTCGGCGCGCAGGCGGCGCAGCACCTCGAGGCCGTTGAAGTCGGGGAGCATGATGTCGAGCACCACCGCGTCGGGGCGGAACTCACGCGCGGTCCGCACCGCCTCCGCGCCGCTACCCGCGGTGACGACGTTCCAGCCTTCGTAGCGCAACACGCTGGCCAGCAGTTCGGCCAGGCTGGGCTCGTCGTCGACGACGAGCACGCGCACCGGTGTGCCGTCCGGCCGCTGAACGTCTGCGTTACGCGCTCCGGAAGACTGCGCTGCCCCCGCGCCGTTGTTCTCCATGGTCGTCAAGCTCGCCCGTCTCAATCGGACCCGCGCCCAGTATGCACAGGCCGAGATGCCATCTCAGGTTCTCATAACATGCGAACCGGGTCAGGCTCAGATCACGATCAGCTATGAATTAGCTCTGAGAACCCGCTTCAGCCGGCGTCGAGGACGCGCGCCAGTTTCGACCCGGAGGCCGAGGGTCTCGCGCCGGCCTCGCGCAGCGCCGTGCCGACGGCCTCGAGCATGGCCGCCGCTCCGGAGCCGGGCGACAGCGCCTCGACTTCGATCTCGCGCCAGGTCATCGGCTCGCTGTCCGGCTCGCCGAACCGGATCGCCGTCACCAGGTCGTCCGCGACCTCCACCAGGGCGTCCCCCGGCGGTCCTGGCAGGGTTACCACGGTCCGTTCGGTATCCAGGACGGCGACCGGACGCAGTGGCTGACCTGCCGTGATGTCCTTAACCTGATCGGCCAGCCTGACCGGCACGCTGCCCTCGGCCCCCTCGTCGAGCGGCACGTGCAGTTCCTGCCTGGTGTCCTTGCGCACCGGCAACTTGAGGTGCCAGCCCTCGTCGTCGCCGCCGACGCGGCGGCGCAGCGTGATCTTGTGCTGGATGAGCGCGAGGTCCTCGGTGTCGAAGTAAGTGGCGCTCAGGTAGATCCGTTTCGGTTCCGCGAGCCGCTTGTCGCCGAGATCCGGCGGGCTGCCGAGCTCCGGCAGGACGAAGTCGGCGTCGGCGTCGTATTTCTGCTCGGTCTCCAGGTGGTCGCCCTTGCTGCTCGTCACGCATCTAAGGCTACCCAGATGGCCGCGAGCGCATCGACCGTATCGGCCGCGTCACGCGTGGTAGACCACGAAGCGCGTCGCGGGCCGCTCGATCAGCAGGGCATGGCCGGCCGTGGACGGCGCGGGCTCGTCCGCGGACGACCGCGGGTAGGCGTCCACGTGCAGCCGGGCCGCGCCGGGCTGACCCGCGGCGTCCCAGGCCTGCACATGCGCGGCGAGGGCCGCGCCGAGCTCGGCGCCGTGCGGGCCGAACCCGGCTACCGCCAGGGCCAGCTGCCCTGGCCGCGGTCCGGGGGCCGGGACCATCCCGTCCGCGGTGAGCACGGCGATGCCGCCGGAGTCCACGATCCCGGCGGTAGCTGCCATCCCGGTGCCGCCCAGCGGTGCCTGGGCCAGCCGTCCCGGGCCGTCCCCGGCCGCGAGTTCCTCGGTGACCCCGCACGACCGGCTGTCATGGGTCGCCAGCCACAGCCCGAGTCCCCAGAAGACCTGCACCGAACTGGTGCGGACCCCGGTGCCGAACCGGGCGGGCGGCTCGGCCATGAAGGCGGCCAGCGCCGCGCCGTCCACCTCGTGCCCGTCCGCCAGGGTGAGCCCGTCCGGCAGCATGACGGAGAGCCCCGGCTGGAGCACCACTGTGCGTTCCGGGCCGGCCAGCGACCCGCGCATCCGCATGAACCCGCATGGCGCGATCGACCGGCTGACCCAGTGCCCGCCGGATCCGGAGCGCCCGAACGCCACCGCGAGCTGTGACCCGCGGACGTCCAGCGGCACCACGATCCGGGCGCCAGGACCGGCCTGGTCCAGCCAGGCCGGGGCCAGGTCGCTGACCCCGACGGTGGCGATGACCCGGTCGTACGGTGCCCCGGCCGGGTAGCCGTCCGCGCCGTCCGCGGTCACCACGGTCACGTCCGGGTACCCGGCGCTGGCCAGGTGCTCGCGGGCCCGGCCGACCAGGTCGGCGTCGATGTCCACGCTGATGACGATGCCCGCCCGACCCACGATGTGCCGCATCAGCGCGGCGTTGTAGCCGGTGCCCGCGCCGATCTCGAGGACCCGCTGGCCCGGTGCGAGAGTCAGCTGATCCAGCATGATCGCCATGATGGCGGGCTGGGACGAGGAGCTGATCGGCTGGCCATCGGCGTCCCGCTTGGTCACGATCGCGTCGTCGAGGTAAGCGTCCTCAGGCGGCAGGTGCGGCAGGAACAGGTGCCGCGGCACGTCGCGCAGCGCCGCGGCGATCCGCTCGTCGCCGATCCCGCTGGTCTGCAGGACCTCGGCGACAAGGCGCTCGCGCAGCCCGGTCAGCGACGTGCCCTCGGTCATGGGCCGAGCTCTCTCGGGCGTTCGCGCGTCCGGCACAGGACGGCCGCCACCACCAGGGCCGCCAGGCAGGCCAGCCCGGTCAGCACGGCGCTGTTCCCGGCCAGCAGTTGCAGGCCGTGCCAGTGGAACTCGTGGTACCAGGGCTTGCTGCCGGTGGCGAAGTAGGTGCCCGGCGCGTACCAGCCCAGGCCCGCCGGGGTCAGGCCGGACTGTCCCAGGTTCCAGAACTGCGGCCAGCAGGCGAAGACGAGGAAGAGGCAGGCGCCGGCGGCCCACCACGCCGCCCGCACCGCGCGCCGCCGGGCGACAGCGCCCAGGTGAGCCAGCAGCGCGATCCCGGGCGCCACCCAGACCCAGTGGTGGTCCCAGCTCAGCGGCGATACCAGCAGGCCGGTCAGGGCGCAGGCCAGCATGGCGGGCACCGGCTGCCGGGCCCGGTACAGCAGGGCGGCGGCGACCAGCCCGGCGACCGCGACCAGGATGGCCGCCGCGATCCAGGGCGCCGTGCCCTCCGAAACGCTGCCGGCCAGCCGGGTCAGCACGCCGCGCAGCGACTGGTTTCCCCTGGTGCCCAGGAACACGATCCGGTTGGCCTTGCCGAACAGCCCGTGCGCCCAGTACGTGGTGGAATCACCCGGCAGGAGCGCGTAGCCGAGCGCCGCCGTGGCCGCGAACACGCCGGTGGCCGTGGCGGCCTGCCGGTACCTGCGGATGAGCAGCAGGTACGGGATGAAGATCAGCGGGGTCAGCTTCACGCCCGCCGCGATCCCGATGCCGAGTCCGTGCCACCAGCGGGTGCGCCCTCCCGGCGTGAGCGCGCCGCCGGTGAGCAGGTCCGCCACGACCAGCAGCATGAGCAGCAGGTTGACCTGGCCGAGGGCGAGAGTCTGCTGGACGGGTTCGGTGGCCAGCGCCAATGCGGAGACTCCGAGCGTGGCGCCCAGGCGCCAGCTGAGCGCTGGGGGGTGGAACCCCCCCCAGGGGGGTCTGGGGGGGCGGGCAGCCCCCCTAGGAGCAGGGGGGGTCTGGGGGGGATCGTCCCCCCGGGGCAAACACAGCGCGCCGAACACCAGCCACAGCGACAGGCCGAGGGCGGCCAGGCTGGCCAGCGTCATCACCCACCGCATGGCCGTCCAGGACAGCACGGATCCGACCGCGAAGATCACCGCGGCGAACGGGGGATAGGTGAACTGGACGCCGTTCTGGCCGGTCCAGTCGTACAGCGGCGAATCACGGTGCGGGTCGTAGGCGGGGGACACGTGCCGGACGATCAGCCCGCCGTCCCGGTACACCACCAGGTCGCGCATGGCGGCCATGGAGGACAGGTGCGTGACCAGGTCGGCCAGGTAGACCGCGAGCACCGCGGCCAGCAGCAGCGCCCCGGCAGGCAGCAGCCACCGCGGCCCCTCCGGCCGGGGCCCGGTGGCTGCTGTGGCTTCGGTTACCGCCGCTGGCTCTGCCCGCACCGGACGCGTCCCTTCATCGGCTGGCACGGATGTGTCGTGCCGATGATAGTGGCAAGGGGTCCGGACAGAGGCTCACCCGGCGCGGGCTTACCCGACGGTCTGCGTGGTGTCCTCGGTCTTCCGCCTGGGCAGCAGCCGGGTGTGCACCGGCCGCGTCTCCTCGCTCCTGACCGTCTCGTCCCTGACCGTCTCGTCCCTGACCGTCTCGACTGGCACGGTGTCGGCCGGGACGGTGGTCTCCGGCGTCTCCTCGATCTCCCGGATACCGGACGCTACCGAGGCGATCCGGCCCAGGGCCACGGCCGCGATGAACACGATCACGACGCCGAGCGCGGTGAAGAAGCCGAGCTGCTCCATGATCCGCATGTACACGGTGTTACTGGCCGGCGACCCGCCCAAGGGAACGTGGTGGTTCCACAGCGGGCTCAGCACCGTGCCGAGGGTGAACCAGGCACCGGCCACCGCGGCCAGCAGCGCGCCGAACAGCGCGGTGTGCCTGCCCCTGGCGACCATCAGCAGGAAGCCGCCGAGGAACACGGCGGCACCGGGCAGGAGCTCCAGCCACAGCCGGCCGGTGTTGTACGTCCAGGCCTTGTCCGGCGTGTACGCGTAGTCGAAATACGGTCCGACGAAGGGGATGAGGGCGCCCCACAGCCCGAGCAGCATCAGCAGGAAACCGCTGAAGGCTCCTCTGCTGCGCCGCATCTGCAGCATCCCAGCCATTCCTATCACTTCCTGAGTGAGTAGCGATCGTGTGTTGTGCCGGCCTGTACTGCCCGGCCCCTACCCGGAGAATGGCGCTGTATTCCGCCGCCGCCGGGGTATCGTTCGCGACGTGGATAGCAGGCGCAACGTGCCGCGCACTGACCTGCTGCTGGCCGATCCGCGCCTGGCGGAGGCCGAACGCAGGCTGGGCCGCGCCCTGGTCAAGGCCGCGGTGGGCCGCGCCCAGCAGCAAGCCAGGGACGGGCGGATCGCCCCGGAGCAGGTGGCCGACGCGGCCGTGGCCGAGCTGCCGGCCCGGGCCACCGCGCTGACCCCGGTGATCAACGCGACCGGGGTGCTTGTGCACACCAACCTGGGGCGGGCGCCGCTGTCCGCCGCGGCGGCCGACGCCATCGTGGCCGCGGCCGGTTACTGCGACGTGGAGTTCGACCTGGCCTCCGGGACCCGCGCCCGCCGCGGCGCGGGCGCCCTGGACGCCCTGGCCCGGGCGGTCCCGGCCGCGGAGGCGGTCGCGGTGGTCAACAACAACGCGGCCGCCCTGGTCCTCGCGGCCACCGCGCTGACGAGCCCGGAGACCGACGAGATCGTGATCAGCCGGGGCGAGCTGATCGAGATCGGCGACCGCTTCCGCCTGCCCGACCTGCTCGTCTCCACCGGCGCCCGGCTGCGTGAGGTGGGCACCACCAACCGGACGACGCGCGCGGACTACGCCGCGGCGACCGGGCCGCGGACCGCGTTCATCCTCAAGGTGCACCCGTCCAACTTCCGCGTCGAGGGGTTCACCGCCGCCGTGGCCATGTCCGAGCTGGCCGGGCTCGGGCCGCCGGTGGTATTCGATATCGGGTCCGGACTGCTCGTCCCGCACCCGCTGCTGCCCGGCGAGCCGGACGCCGCCACCGCGCTGCGGGACGGGGCCGCCCTGGTCACCGCCAGCGGCGACAAGCTCCTCGGCGGCCCGCAGGCCGGGCTGCTGCTCGGCCGGTCCGCACTTGTGCGCGCGCTGACCCGGCACCCGCTGGCCCGGGCGCTGCGGGTGGACAAGCTGACCCTGGCGGCCTTGGAGGCCACCCTCGCCGGACCGGTACCGCCAGTGGCCGCCGCGCTGGGCGCCGACCCGGCTTCCGTCTTCAAGCGGGCCGAACGGGTCGTGGCGCGTCTGGTTTCCGCCGGCCTCGACGCCCGGGTGGCGGCGGCCAAGGCCGCAGTGGGCGGCGGCGGGGCGCCCGGCGTGGAGCTGGATAGCTTTGCGGTAAGCCTGCCGGAAGCGCTGGCCGTGCCGCTGCGCCGCGGCGAGCCCGCCGTCGTGGGCCGCCTGGAGTCGGGGCGCCTGCTGCTCGACCTGCGCTCGGTCTCGGAGGACCACGATTCCGCCCTGGTTTCCGCCATCCTCGCTGCGGCTGGAACGGACCTTCCGTGATCGTGAACAGTTTGCGGCAAATAGCACCGGTTTCTGTTCACGATCATGGTCCCGGGCTGGTGTGGCCGTGCAGGTGATCGCGACCGCGGGGCACGTGGATCACGGGAAGTCGGCGCTGGTGCGGGCGCTGACGGGGATGGAGCCTGACCGGTGGGCCGAGGAGCGGCGCCGCGGGCTGACCATCGACCTGGGCTTCGCCTGGACCAAGCTGCCCGGAGGGGAACGGGTGGCGTTCGTCGACGTGCCCGGTCACGAGCGCTTCGTGCCGAACATGCTGGCCGGCCTCGGCCCGGTGCCCGCGGTGCTGTTCGTGGTGGCGGCCGACGGCGGCTGGATGCCGCAGTCGGCGGAGCACCTGGCCGCCGTCGACGCCGTCGGCATCAGGCACGGCCTGCTCGCCGTCACCCGAAGCGATCTGGCCGATCCCGGGCCGGCGATGCGCCAGGCGCTCGACCGCATCTCCCGTACCAGCCTGGGCACCGTGCCGGCCGTGGCGGTCAGCGCGGTCACCGGCGCCGGGCTGCCGGACCTGCGCGATGCGCTGGAACGGCTGGTGGCGGCGCTGCCCGTCCCCGATCCCGCCGCCCCGGTCCGGCTCTGGGTCGACCGGTCGTTCAGCATCAGGGGCAGCGGCACCGTCGTCACCGGTACGCTGTCGGCCGGAACGGTCACCACCGGGCAGGAGCTGCTGCTCACCCCGTCGATGCGGCCCGCCAGGATCCGGGGCCTGGAATCCATGAACGAGCCGGTCACGTCGGCCGCCGGCGTGGCCCGCGTGGCGGTCAACCTGCGCGGCGTCCCGGCGGGCTTCGCGGCGCGCGGCATGGCCCTGGTCGAGGCGGGCCGCTGGACCCTGACGAGGCTGATCGACGTGCGGCTGTCTCTGCGCGATCCGGAGGTGACGCTGCCGCCCGAGATCACCCTGCATATCGGCTCGGCCCGTACGCAGGCCAGGATCCGCCCGCTCGGGACGTCGCCGGCCACCCGCCTTATGCTGCGTGACCCGCTTCCGCTGCACGTGGGCGACCGGGTGCTGCTGCGCGACCCGGGCAGTGCCGCGGTGATGATCCTGGGCGCGACCGTGCTCGACGTCGACCCGCCGGCGCTCGCCCGGCGCGGCGCGGCCACCGCGGCCGGGCGTGAGCTCGCCAGCTGGCCGGATCCGCCGTCAGCTGCTGACCTGCTGCGCCGGCACGGCTTGCTGCGGGCGGCGGCGCTGGCCGCGATGGGCGTTCCTGGCGGCATTGCTCCGGTCGCCGGGGACTGGCTCGCCGACCCGGACCGGTGGGCCACGCTGCGCCGCAGGCTGGCCGAGTTGGTCGCCGCGCACGCCGAGCGCGACCCGCTGGCCATCGGGATGCCGCCGGAGGCGGCCCGTGCCGCGCTCCGCCTGCCCGACCGGGCTCTGGTCGAGGCGCTGGCCCGCGGGCAGTTCCGGCTCGAGGACGGCTACCTGCGCCCAGCCGGTCCGCCGGCGGACCGGGACCCGGTGACCGGGGACCGGACGGCGTCCCTGCCGCCGCGGATCGCCGCCGCGGTGCGGGCGGTCCTGGCGGACCTGGCGGACGCGCCCTTCCTGGCCCCCGACGCGGGCCGGCTGCGGGAACTGGGGCTCGACCCGCGGGCGATCGCCGCCGCCGCGCGGGCCGGCCTGCTGTTGCGGGTATCCGAGCAGGTCGTGCTGGCCCCGGGCGCGCAGGCGCAGGCGGCGCAGATCCTGGCCGGGCTGCCGCAGCCGTTCACCGCCGCCGAGGCCAGGCAGGCACTCGGCACCACCCGGCGGGTCGCGATCCCGCTGCTGGAATACCTGGACCGGTCCGGGATCACCCAGCGGCTGCCCGATGACCGGCGCCGCCTGCGGTTACTCCCTGGTCCACCCGCGTGCGGTACGGGTCAGCTCGCGGAAGCCCACGGCGGCCAGGAAGGCCCGGTGGTCGTCGTAGCTCAGCCCGCCGGGATCGGTGCCCTCCAGCCAGGCGTAGTTGAGCAGGCGGCTCACCCCGGCCAGGCGGAGCCAGGCGGCGGCCTGCCCGAGCAGCCAGGATCCCACACCGCGGCGGCGGTAGCAGGACGCGACATGCAGGTTTCCGACATCGGCCCAGCCGCCGTGCCGGGCCAGCCGCTCTCCGGTGTCCAGGATCTCCGTCTCGATGTAGCCGATCACCTGCTCGCCGAGCACGGCGGACAGGCGGCAGCCATTGATCCCGACCGAACGGCTCACCGCCAGCCCGTCCAGCGGCGGCCGGCACCCTTCGACCGGGCTGGGCAGGTCCTCGACCGGAGCCAGGTAGACGACCTCGGTGTGCCCGGTGTGGGCGAACCCGGCCCGCCGGTAGAGCGCGGCGATGTGCGGCCATTGCTCCGGCACTCCGTAGACGCCGGGCACCGGCCCGGTCATCGGGGTAGTACCTGAGCAGGTGCGCGGCGGCGGCGACCCGGCTGCGCTGCTCGGCGACCAGGGTGAGGCGCTCGTTCACCCAGGGGTCCACGATGAACTCCCCGGGCTGGCGTTCCAGCGAGCCCAGCACGGTGTTCACCGACGCGCTCATGCCCGGCACCACCGCCTCGGCGTGGGCGTTGACGAGCCTGGTGAGCTGATCGCGGTCGCCGCGACGGAACGGGCGCACCTGGACATCTGACATGACGGGCCTCCTGGCATGCTGAACGCGGGATGATGGAGGCCGCTACCCGTGCGGTACAAGCGGAATGTTACCAACCATGACGCTGGAGATCTTGCAGGTGCCGGGGTGTCCGGGCCCCGCCCCCTCCACCAGCCAGCTCCGTGCCACCCTCGGCCTGTTAGGGCCTCGCGTTACCGGTGGGGTGCGGGCGGAATACCATCGGCCACGAGCATCGCGTTGTCGGACAGAACCGAGAGCCAGTAGTTCATTCGCTCGGCATTGGTGGTGTTCCGCCAGTGGGGAAAGAGTGATGCGGCGTCGGCGAGAGGGAGCCGGCCTTCGACCTGGTGGATCTCCAGCGTGAAGGAAACCCCTCGCGGGGGGCATGCGCCGACGGCTGCCGACACGATGGAGGCCAGACCGTCTGGCCCGTACATCATGTCCAGCGACCGGCGGCCCCGGTAGCTGACGGGGATGGGCAGCCGCGTCAGGAAACTGAAATGATCCCTGAGACCGGGGACGAGCGGATGTCCGTCGTGCAGGTGAAAGTGCACGTGCTTGCCGAGCCGGCCGAGCTGGCCTATGACGTCGAGCACATGCGGCAAGGCGCTTCCCACCGCGTCCTGGATGTCCGCCACGAGATCGGGCAGGCGGTAGTCGGCCGGGCCGAGCTTCTTCAGGTCCAGGCCGGGATGGCTGGCGCCGAACGTAGCGGTCACCTGCCTCAGGCCAACGTGACCGACATCGATGCAGCAGCTGACCCGCTCAGCGTCCTGGATCCGCTCCGCCACCTCGACAAACCATCCGCGATCCAGTCCTGCGGCGTACTCGAGGAACAGGAGCGGGCCGTCCGGCCGCCGGCACAGGCGCGTATTCAGGTCGTGCAGCCCGTCCACCAGACGGTCCGTCTGCCCCCCCATCTCACGCTTGTCGTGAACGACCAGGCCGGCGACACGGCCCGCGAAGCGGTCGGCGAACTCCCCCACCAGGGCGCGGTCCCGCGCGTGCAGCACGTTCACGTTGCGGTTCAGGTGCACCATGGGCAGGCGTGCATGGGCGGGCACGAACTGCAGGACATACTCGAGGTGGTCCGGCGTGTCGGCGTACACCTCGGCGGCCACGCCCATCTGGGAGAAGCGGAGCCCGGCGAGCCTGAGCAGCGCATCGTCCCCGTCGACGCGCTGCTGGAACAGGGCGTGCAGGTATCCAGGCACCTCGCCAGGATCTGGTTCGGTACGGTTCATGACCCTCAGGCTGCCCGCGGCAGCTGCTTCGCGCCAATGGGAAAGCCGTCCACAGTGCGCGGCATGGTCCGCCTTAGCTGCTTCAGCTGCGCGCGGGCGCTGTCGTGGCGCATGCGGACGTAGTGGACGATGCCCTCCATCTGCTTCTTCCCGTGACTAAGTTCGTGCTGCCGGCAGGCGCTCCGGTAGACCTCATGGTTGCTGTATCGCCGGCCGGTGAACGGCTGCCCCAAGGGGGTGTCCGACTCTAGGTAAGCTGCCCGCCGGACCCGGTACCACAGGCCATCCTCAGAACGCGGCCCGATCCGCGCGGTGATGGTCCTGGGGTTGAACTCGGTATCGAGCACGTGCTCCAGGTAATCCAGGTAGTACTGACGGTAGTCGTGATTGCGGAGCAGATTCCGCACGAGCGGGATCTTCGGCTTGTGACGGTTCGCTTTCCCCGGCCAGTCCAGGATATCGGCGTACTGCCACTGGGTGCCGGAATAATCGATTCCCAGGCAGTTGTCGTAGTCCCACGGTATGAAGTGGAAATAGGGATCGCTGACGAAGTCCTTCGCCGCTCCCCGGCGCCCGGAGTTGTAGAGATAGTAATTAGATCCGGACGCATAATAGTTGTCCCAGCTCCCGAGTAGCATGTTGACGGCCGCCCACCTCAGGAAGGCGGTGACGTTCATGATGCCGTCCACCGACTCGCGGAAGGCGTCCGTCTCGAATCGTCCCCCGCCGCCCGGCAGCCCGATGCCGTTGATCGTCCTGATAAAGCAGGCGAGGTCGTCGTACGTGCCGGCCTCGGGGTCCTTCTTGTTGGTCTGGAGGCGGTAGGTGCGCTCGGCGGATCCGGGGATGAAATACTGACGTCCCGAGTCATCCCCGTCGCGCCCGGTTCGGTATTCTAGATGCGCACCACCGATGTCACGGTAGCCGGTCTTGTAAAGGTTTCCCCGGAAGTTCTTGCCGAAGTGATCTCTCAGGAATTTCTTGTCGACATGCTCGATGACCGAGAAGAGACCCCTATAGGTATCGTCGAAGGCCAGCTTCGCGTATGTGTGCCGTGGGGCGGGAATACCGGCGATCCCGAACAGGCTCCAGGCCAGCGCTTCGCGCATCTGAGACGGATCGTTGTACATCGCCTTGAGATTGATCCGGGTCATTCCAGCCAGCCGGTTACCGCGGGCCGCCGGGTCGAGGATTATCCTCCAGGATCGCTTTGGTGCGCGCAGTGTGCGGTTTCCGCTGTTCTTCAGCGCGAAGGCCATGGTGCTGAACAGGACACCTCCGCTATCCGGGACCGGGACGCGTCGGCGGTCGCCCGGATCGGTATGCCACACGTCGAGCCTGGCCCCGTTGACGGGCTTCACCGGCGCTGTCATGACACCGCGTCCTGGACGGAACCCGGTGACATGGAACATGTACATGTCCGCGCCGAAGAATTCCGCCTTCCCCAGCGAGGCGTCATCATGGCGCCTGGCGGGCAGCTCCGTCACCACCGCCCGCCCCGTGACGATCTCCTCGAACCGATCTCTGCCGACAACCGTGTCCATGCCTGCCCCCGTGCGTCCTCTCCTTCACAGAGCAGGCGGCCGGGCTGTTGATACAGAGGGATGCTCAGAGGCTGCGGAACTCGGGGGAGCGGCGCAGGGCGTCGGCCACGCGGCGGGCGGTCCCGAACGTGTTGACCAGGCGCAGGAAGAGGAAACCGCCGCCGTGGACGCCGAACACGGACGCGCCCGGCTGGTCGCTGATCGAGATGCTGGCGTACATGAGCGGGCTTTTGCGCACCATGACCCGGCGGCCGCCATTGCTCTCCACCTGGTAGCCGGGGCCGAGCCTGCGGCTGAGCACGGTGACGATCTCGCCGGGCGTCACGTTCTTGCGCGGCACCCTTACCTTCGGCATGGTCTCCAGGATAGTGCGAGTTGCTGGATAAGAACTGAGTTGAATGCGAGCCTCAGCCGGCGAGGACGAACCCCGGTACGCGCTCGCCACCCGGATGCAGGCCCGCGAGAACGATTACCTGCGGTTCGCCCGCGACCTGCGCGTCCCGAACAACGAAGCTGAAAGAGCCATCCGGATGAGCAAGCTCCGGATCAAGAACTCCGGCTGCATGCGCTCAATGACCGGCGCGCAAGAGTTCCGCGACCTCCCCGATCCAGTTCGGCGGGCCGCCGCCTTATCAGCCCAGCAAGGTCATCGCAGCGGGCGAGCAGGCCTTCATCATCGCGCTCATCTTCGTCAACCCGACGGTCAACATTCCCCTGGGCTGGGCCGTCCCGGCGAGCGTCCAGCTCGGCGGGCGGACCTGGCGGATGACGCTCGACCAGGGCAACCTGACCACCGGCGGTGTCCTGCCGCAGCAGGTCGTGACCGCCGCCTTCGGCAGCCCGGCGGCGACGATCACCCCGGTGGTCTTCTCGCTCGCCACTCCCAACCCCGGCCCCGACCCGGCTCTGATCGAGGCCAACGTCACCGTCGATATCGTCGACCCCGCCCAGCCCTACGCGGCGTTCGCGACCAACTTCCTGGACATCGACAACGACCCGGGCTTCCTGGGCGTGCCGGCCAGCGCGGCCGGATTCCGGCACGAACTGCCGAACCGCTACCTGATTTACAGCGAGTAGGCAGCTACCGCACTGCCGGCGGCCCCGGATGACCGGGGCCGGCGGCAGTGCGCTGCCCGTATACTGATCTGGTCACGGGTGAGGACGGAAGACCGAGTAACCGGGGAATCCCGCCGCTCAGAGAGCCGCCGGCAGCTGAGAAGGCGGACGGCGGGCCTTCGGTGAAGACAGCTTCCCAGCCTGGACCGCCGGCCCCGTAACGGCCGCCGAGGCCGGCTCACGCCGGCGAAGGTGCGGTGGCACCGCGACCTAGCCCCCGCCCGCACCTCCAGGGCTCCGCCAACTGGAGGTGATGATCATCATGACAACCGCACTGGCAGGCCTGTCCCGCACGCTGGCCGCCGACCTGCCGTCGGCCGCGCCCGGCCGGCCGGTCCTGATCCAGGGCTGGGTGCACCGCCGCCGGGTGCTCGGCGCGGTGACGTTCCTCATCGTCCGGGATCGTTCGGGCCTGGCCCAGGTGGTCGTGCGCGACCCGCGGGGCCTGCAGATGGTGCGGCGCTGCGGAGAGGAGAGCGTGGTCGCTGTCACCGGCGTGACCACGCCTAACCCGGCCGCGCCGGGCGGGGTCGAAGTCACCGAACCGGCCATCACGCTGCCCGGCGAGCCCGCGCAGCCTCCGCCGGTCGACCTGTGGCGGCCCGCGATCGACGCCGGGCTGCCCGCGATCCTGGACCACGCCGCCGTGACCTGGCGGCATCCGGCCCGCCGGGCGCGCTGGGAGCTGGCGGCCGCGTCGCTGCGCGGCTTCCGGGCCGCGCAGGACGAGCTCGGCGTCACCGAGATCCAGACGCCGAAGCTCGTGTCGTCCGCTACCGAGTCCGGCGCCACCGTGTTCGGCGTGGACTACTTCGGGCGCCCCGCTTACCTGGCCCAGTCCCCGCAGTTCTACAAGCAGACGATGGTCGGCGTGTTCGAGCGCGTCTACGAGACCGGCCCGGTGTTCCGGGCCGAACCGCACGACACCGCCCGGCACCTGGCCGAGTACACCTCGCTCGACGCCGAGCTCGGGTTCATCAGCGGCCACCGCGACGTGCTGGCGGTGCTCAGGCACGCGCTGGCCGGGATGACGGCCGCCGTGCGGGACGAGGCGGGAGGGGCCGTCGAACGGCTGAAGGTCGCCGTCCCCGAGGTTCCGGCGGAAATCCCGGTGGTCCATTTCCGCGAGGCGCTCATCATCGCGGGCGCGCCGCCGGACGAGCCCGACCTCGCCCCCGCGCACGAGCGGGCCGTCGGCCGGTGGGCCGCCGAGACCCACGGCAGCGAGTTCATCGCGGTCGAGGGCTACCCGATGAGCAAGCGGCCCTTCTACACCCACCCCCAGCCCGGCGACGAACGCTGGTCGAACAGCTTCGACCTGCTCTTCCGCGGCCAGGAGCTGGTGACGGGCGGCCAGCGCCTGCACCGGCACCAGGACTACCTGGCGGCCATCCGCGCCCGGGACGAGGACCCGGCCGCCTACGCGGACTACCTGGAAGCCTTCGCGCACGGCATGCCTCCGCACGGCGGCTTTGCGATCGGCCTCGAGCGCTGGGCGGGCAGGCTGACCCAGGCGGAGAACATCCGCGAGGTCACGCTGTTCCCCAGGGACCTGCACCGCCTGACGCCGTAGGCCCGGGCCGTCCGCAGTAGAGTCGACGCGGAGGCGTCTGGGTACCTGGTGGGCCCCCCGGTCTTCAAAACCGGTGGGCGGCGCGTCGCGTCGCCGGCGGGTTCGATTCCCGTCCGCCTCCGCCACTGTGCGGGCCGGGACAAACGTGCGGCCCCTCCGCGTGGAGGGGCCGCACTGCGGGAGAGCGCGCTCACCTGTGAACGAAGATGTTGCCGCTCGTGATCGGGAACTGGATAACCCTGCCGAAGTGGCGCCAGAACGCGATGCCCTGGGCGTAGGTGTCGTTGTGGAAGCCAGGACCGCCGTCGTGCACCTTGACGATCATGTGCAGGCCCGCCAGCCGCACCGGCATCCTCGGGACGGTGAACCCGAAGGTGGCGTCATGACGGTAGATGGCGGCCCAGGTCACCGGAGCCCGGAACCTGAGCACCTGGAACGCCGAGCCGGCCGGCATCGCGAAGTCCAGCAGCTGCCCGTCGCTGGCCTTCGCCTTTACCCCGGACACCGAGCCGTCGCGCGCGATGACGCCGGTGGCGGTCACGTTGTAGCCCTTGTTGGCGCCGGTGTAGAGGATGTAGAACGACACGTGCTCAGAGCTGACGGTGCCGGTGATCGTCCACGTGTAGGTGGGGTCATCGTTCCAGAAGCCGGCCCCGGAGAACTGCGTCGTGGTCGTCGACACCGGCGTGACCGTATCGATCTTCATCGTGTGCTTGTAGGTAGCACCGCCGACCGTGAAGGTCAGCTGGCTGGCCTTGCCGATGTTCCACACGTTCGTGTGGGCGAAAGGAGCCCGGTACGCGAAGTTCGCGTAGTCGATCCAGCCGTGGTAACGGCCGGGCCCGGCGTGCACGTTGAACGACACGTACTGGGCCGGGTGAGCCAGCGCGACACTTCCCGCTGCCTTCGGCACCGGGAACGGGTGGGCGCTCGCCGCGCCGGCCGTCGCCACGCCGCCGCCGGCTACCGCGAGGGCGAGTACCCCGCTGGCAAGCATTGACGTAATTTTCATGGCTGCTCATACTCCCAAATAGGTAGTTAATTACCTCGGGGGGTCGGCCTAGGCCGCCGGCCCTCCGCCGTTTGCTGATCCGCGCTCACCGTCTCGCCGCTCACCCCCTCCCGCATCGGGCCTTGGCGGGCACCGGAACAATTCGGTGCGTGCCTGCCGCGCGAGATTCCCCGCAGGCATCGCGGCACCCATGCTGCTCAGCCGCATTCCCCGCCTCGTGCCTCATCGTCGCCGTCCCTGAACCTCACCTTTCACGTTTAGGGATGCCGACGACGGCGCCGCAAGAGCAGCAAGGTCCGTCATTGACGGACCTTGGTCACTATTGTGGGCTTCTGCGATCTCGGGCGATCAGGGCGGTGCTCGCCGTGGGCCCGGCGCTGGTCCTCTGGTCCGGTGGCTGAGCGGCAGCGCTAGCCGGCCAGCTCCACCGTCAGGCCGAGGCGCTTGGCAAGCAGGCCCGCGCGCTCCCGGTCCTGGGCGCTGAACGCGCCGTCGGCGCGGGTGAAGCGGACATGGTGCAGCAGCCCGCCGAGGGGCAGGCCGTCCTTGCGGACCAGCCGGATCCGCTTGCCGCCGGGCCAGGTCAGCTCGGCGGTGTCGTCGCCGGCGGCTTCGAGCCGGCCGTCCAGGGCCTCGGTGTACAGCCGCGTCGCGCCGGCCAGGTCGCCGACATGGTGCTCGATCAGGCCGAACGAGGCCGGTGTGCCGGGCACGGGCAGGCCGGCGGGCGGTGTGTCCGCACGTGGCTCCCCGGCCTGCTGGGCGACCTGGATGACGATGCCGTACGCGTTCCTGGGGTGCAGGAACGCCTCCTGCCAGTTCGGGTTGCCCAGGTTGACGCCGACCGGCTCGATGCCGAGCGCCCGGACCCTGGCCACGGTGGCGTGGATATCGCTGACGATGAAGTTGACGTGGTGCGGGCCGGCCCCGCGGGCGGCCAGGAAGCGCTCGAGGAACGCCGCGTCCGGGCCGCCGGTGGGGGTCAGCAGCTCGATCTTCGGCCCGGCGGCGAACTTCAGCTGGCCCCACCAGTAGCCGGGGGAGTCCATGCCGTAGACCCAGGTTCCGCCCAGGACGCCGCCGAACAGCTCCCAGCCGTCGGTCAGGGCCGGCGTGCCGATGGCGAGATGATCAAGGACGGCTGTCATGCGACGACGGTACCGCCCGGCGCGGCCGGGCGCGCCCACTGGTACTGGGTGCCCTGGTGGATCGCCAGGTAGATCCGGTCGCGGAGGGCATTGGCGGCCTCGTTCGTCAGCGTCTTCTCCAGGTCCCGCAGCACGACGCGGACCAGGAGATTCTTCTGCCCGGCCCGCGCCCCGAGACGGCGGGCGGCCGGCTCGGGCAGCCGGTTGTACGGGGTAGCGGCGAGCACCCGGACCTCCTCGACGCACGCCGCGTCGGCGCCGAGGGCCTCGCGGACCCGGTCGCCGAGCGTCTCCTCGTCCTCGTCCGCGGCCACCGCGACCGACAGGTCACGCGTCACCGGGGGCATGGACGAGACCGGCCGGTAGCCGGCCAGATCGCGCATCTGGCCGGCGATGCGCGGATCGGCCGAACGCAGCAGGCGGATGTCCGGGATGCCCTTGACCAGCATCAGCATGCGGTCCAGGCCCATGCCCAGGGCCAGTCCGCCGCGACCGGCCAGCCCGGCCGGGGCGAGCACCCCCGGATCGGCGATCCCGCACTCCCAGACCTCCACCCAGCGCCCGTCGTGCCGCACGTCGACCTGGCGGCCCTGCTCGGTGTACGGGTGGATCCTCGCCTGCTGGCGGTAGGGCAGGCCGGGGACCAGCGTCTCGAGCAGGCACGAGATCATCTCGTCCAGGTCCTCGCCGGTCATCGGCCGGCGCGTGATCCGCCACAGGTCGAGCTGGTGCGGCGTGCCGCTGTGCTGCCAGTCGATGGCGTCCCGGCGGTACACCATCCCGGGGCAGGCCAGCAGCACATCGTCGCCGCCGGGACGGCGGGCGAGCCGCCGCAGCGCGGGCGGGACCATGGCGGTGGAATGGCTGCGGAGCATCCGGCTGGCACTCACGTAGCGGGTGTAACGGGCTTCCCTGGTGATCGCGCCGGGCGCGTAGCCCAGCCGGTCGTAGTTGTCGGCAACCGGGACGATTCTCGGGCCCCGGCACCACCGCACCTCGCACGACCAGGTACGGGCCAGCGCGGCGACGACCCGGTCGGTGAGGATCTGGATGGCGTGCGGGCCCGCCGCGGGATCGGACAGGTCGCGGACGTCGAGGGCGGCGCGCAGCTGCGCATGACTGAGATGGGGAACTGAACTGGACATGGTGACTCCCTGACTGAGGTGAACCCGGCGGGATTCCCTCCCGGCCCCGGACTCGCCTAGGCGAAGTCGCCGTGCTAACGCGGCGAGACGCCTCCCGGCGACCCGTCGTGGGCCGGGAGGCGAGAAAATCGCCGCGTCGCGATGCCAGTCATAGTTCTAGCGTAGCCCGGTCACGGCCAGGATCAGGCCGGCCAGCGCGATCACCGGGCCGGCCACGGCCCAGAAGGTGACGCCGGACATGACGCTTCCGCCGAGAACGCCGACTCCCTGCAGGGTGAAGACGACCCCCGCGAGCATGAGCAGGAACCCGGCGCCGACGAGCATGACCCGCCTCATGATGCCGCCTTCGGGTTCAAGGTGCCTGGCCGTGACCTGCAGTAATCTGCAGGTCACGGCCAGGCGATCAGCCGAGGGCTCCCTCCAGCAGGTCAGGGGGGGTGGACCTGCGGCACTGCTCACGGCCGTACCTCAGCTGATACGTACCGAACGGCCGGGCGGTTCAGCCTTTGGTCAGTTATTCGCGCCGGCCAGGTGCGGCGAACCTCCAGGACTGGTTCCGCCTGGCCTCATGGCGCCTTTGAGCCTCGCCGCCCGGTGGTCTGGTGGCTGCCCCGCGAATCTGGCAATTGTTACTTTACTATCGCAACTGTTATTTGCAAGTGACGCGCC
>Ga0335082_10002575_pt1 | contig 19562 bp, 15 predicted proteins | sample Lox_Sample_41_FD_206718 | JGI IMG/M metagenome (GOLD analysis project Ga0335082, IMG submission 206718) | Soil microbial communities from Loxahatchee National Wildlife Refuge, Florida, United States - Lox_Sample_4.1 | ecosystem: Environmental > Terrestrial > Soil > Wetlands | place: USA...
CCTTGGGATGCGTCCAAGTGACCTCCGGCGGGAAGTAGTTGTGCAGGGCCTCGAGCATGGCGTCGCGGCGCTCACCGTACACGCGGCGAACGAGCTTCACGTGCTCGTCGAGAAATCCGTCCTTCGCAACCTCATAAGCCACCATCTGGTTGAAGGTGCTGGTGTGCAGATCAGCGCACTGCTTCAGCGTCACCAGCCGGTTGATTACGTCCGGCGGAGCGACGATCCAGCCCAGCCGCAGCCCCGGCGCCATCACCTTGGAGAACGTGCTGAGGTAGATGACATTACCCAGGCGATAGCCGTTGTCCCGCTCGACGTTGGTCCGGTCGAGCACCACCAGCGGTGGAATATGCTCGCCTTCATAACGCAACTGGCCGTAAGGGTCGTCTTCGATAATGGGGATGCCGTACTTATCCGAGAGCTTTACCAGTTCATCGCGCCGGCTGCGCGAGAGGGTGACGCCGCCCGGGTTCTGGAAGTTCGGCAGGATGTACATGAACTTCGGGCCGGAACGCAGCGCTTTATCCATTTCGCTGGTTTGCAGTCCGTTGGCGTCAACTGGCACGGTGACGTATTCTGCGCCCATCAGGTCGAAAGCCTGGAGAGCGCCGAGGTAGGTAGGCGACTCGACGAGAATGCGGTCCCCGCGGTTGATGAGCAGCTTGGCGATAAGGTCCAGCGCCTGCTGCGAGCCGCAGGTGATGAGTACGTTGTCCACATGGGCCAGGATGCCGTAGCGCGCCATCTGCTCGACAATCAGCTCGCGCAGCGGGAGATAGCCTTCGCTGGGCCCGTACTGCAGCGCGGCGAACGCCTGCGTGGACAAGACTCGCTGGCAGGCTTCCTGGAAACGCGCAACAGGAAAAACATCGGGCGCGGGCAGGCCCCCGCCGAAAGAAATGACTTCAGGACGTTGAGTGAGCTTCAACAGCTCACGAATGATGGAACTTTTCGCTGTTTTTGTGCGCTGCGCATAGCGATGGGCCCAAGGCGCGGCCATAGGTTTCCTCCTCCGTTACACCCCAACGTAGCGCAGACGGGAGGCTTTGTCTGTGACGGCGGACACGTTGGGCGGGGTTGGCTGCACGTCGGCAAACCTACGCCGGGTGGGGCTCTTCAGGGAATGACGCGCACCTGTTGTCCGTTCTTGATCATATTCGTACCGCTGGTGACGACGCGTTCGCCCGGTGTCAGACCCGTCAGCACCGCGATGTTATTCCCATAGGTGTTGCCCAGCGTGATGTCGTGGGTGTGCACGGTGACAGTATCTCTGGTGCCCTCGGTCAAGTAAACGGCGAAGCCGTTGGGGTTGTCGGGGCTGCGCACCACGGCGGTCAGGGGAACAACGTTGACGCGAGCCATCGCCGCACCCTCGCCAATGGTGATCGAAGCGATCATGCCCGCTTTGAGCAAGTCCTTGGGATTGTCGATGCGGACTTCGACGGAGTAAACTCGGCTTTTGGGATCGGCGGCAGCGGAGATCGCGGTCACGTGGCCGGAAAAGCTCCCGGGCAACGCTTCCGTGGTCACGGTCTGCGGGCTGCCGAGCTTGACACGATCGATGTAAGTGTCAGGTACGCCGAACACCGCCTTCACCGAGCGGGTGTCGCCCAAGGTGAAGCCGACCGTCGCAGCGTTGACCAACGTGCCGATATCCACGCTACGTTTCAGGACCCAGGAATCGAACGGCGCCTTCAACTGGCAATAAGCGAGGGCAATCTGGGCCTCAGCAATCGAGGCCTTGGCGTTGTCCACGGCGGCCTGGGTGCTCTGCACCTGCGCGTTGGTGTCGTCGTAATCGGGTTTGGTGGCCGCACCAACTTGATAGAGCGCCGACATCCGCCCGAAGGATAGACTGGCGCGCTCGTGCTCAGCCTGTGACCTAGCGAGTTGCGCCTTGGCCTGATCCAGCTTTTGCTGGTAGTCGTCAGGTTGCACGCTCGCAAGCACGGTTCCTTTGGTCACGTAGTCCCCCTGGTCGATGTTGCGGATGTGGCCGTCGGCGTCACGAACCTGGCGGATACTCGCCAGATAACCACCGGATTTGAACGCCAGATCCACCTGCTGGTAGGGCTGGATGTTTGCAGAATAGGTGTTGCCCACGCCCGTGTCGATGGTCTGTACTTCGGTGGTGCGCACCGGCGTAAGGATCGCCGGTGGGGAGGCTTCTTTACGGCAGCCGGATAGCGCGGCGACCGCCACAGCGAGCAAACAAACGGGGCCGAGGTTGGTCAGGGGCATTTTGTGCATGAGCATCACTCCTCCCCAATTGCTTTCTGGAAGTTCGCCTTGGCGGTCCAGAACTTGGCCATGGCTTCGTTGTAGTCGGCGTCGGAACCTTCCACGGCCGCCTGCTGCTGCAATACCTCACGCAGCAACACCGTTTTTTGGCGATACTTCTCAGTCACCTCGCGCAGCTTTTCCGCCGAGGCTTCCTTCTTGGCGGTGGCGACTGCTACCGCGAGGCGCGCCTCGTGCAATGAGCGGAACTGAGTCGCTACGTTGATGAGCACTTGTGTCTTGGTATCATCCAAGCTCAGCTTGGTCTGCTCCACCTGCATGGTCTTTTCGTTGACCTCGTGCTTGCGCCGGTTCCAGTCGAAGGGCTCCCAGTTGAACTCCAAGCCTAAGCCCATAATGTTCTGCGGCACGAAGTTTACGCCGAAGGGAGAAAGATAGTGGAATGAGACACCCAAGTCGGGCAGGTATTGCGCCTTTGTCTGCCGCCGTGCGTTGTCGGCCTGCTGCACGGTGAGTTCGCCTTCCTTGACCTTCGGGTTTTGGGTCAAGGCCAGAGTTTGCGCAGCAGCCAAGTTTTCTTCCTTCGGCGATAGCTCCGTAGGGTTTAGGGCGGTAAGCGGAGTGTTGATGTCGCGTCCGAGCAGGCTGTTCAGTGTTTCCTTCGCCGTTGCGAGTTTGTCCTGCGCCTGCAGCAACTTGTACTGCTGATCGGCAAGCTTGGCTTTGACTTCAAGTAGTTCGGACTTCAGCACAACCTGTTCCGCCAGGTACTGGGTCGAAATGCGTTCCAGCTCTTCGTATTGCTTAATACTGGCCTCAGTTGCGGCGATGACGTTCTGGATTTCGACAATGGAGTAATAAGCCTGGCGTACGTCGTCCACCACTGAGATGCGCTCTTCACGCACCTTTTGCACTGCCTGCGAAACCGACAGCTCCTGCCCGTGAATGTGCAGGTTGATCTTGTACAGTGTCAGCAGCGGCTGCGATGCCGTGCCGAAGATGTAAGCCGTAAACTGGGCGGGCGTAGTGATGGGGGTGTTATTGGCGGGAATGGGTCCGATACCGGGATAGGTCCCGAACTGTCCCGCCTGCACCGTAAAGCTGAAGGGCTCGAGCACCTGCGAGCCGAAGATGTAGGTGTTGAACGACGGGTAGCGGCGCGTCTTCTCCGCTGCGAGCTTTTCTTTGGAGGCGTCCAAGCTCAGGGAGACAATCTTCAAGTTACGGTTGTTTCCCAGGGCGATGTTTACAGCCTGTTCCACGGTGAGGGCGTCGTCGGGCGGTACCGCCTCATCGGCGGCGATTGAGAAAGTGGGGAGAGCAGCCGCAAATACCATGCCGGTCAAGCTCCATCTCAAACACCGGATGCGGGTGTGGCGCAACGAGCGAGACAGAGGAGACGAGGCAGACAAGCCGCAGTGCGAGAACATTTCCAAGCAATAGCCGAGGGAGTCGTAAGCGGTAAGAATGTAACACGAACGACAAATATTCGAATTTGATTTTTTTTTTCGCCGGTGGGTTCGACTATTCTTGCAGGGAAGCTGCAAAATGCCATGAAAGTCATTCCGGCAAGCGACACCTCGCTATTGGTCGTCTTCGGGGATGCCATCTCGCCCGACCTGCACGGCGGTGTAATGGCCTTATTTCATGCGCTTCAGGACCGGCGCGACACTCGCATCCGCAACCTGCATCCGGGATACGCGTCCTTGCTGATCGACTTCGATTCGCTGCGACTGACCCACGACGAATTAACGGCCATGATTGAGCAGCAGGGCAGCGCCGGGGATGCTCCGGACCGCGCGAACGAGGCGGTGGTTATCATTCCAGTCTGCTATGACGCCGAATTCGGGCCCGACCTGGCGGACGTTGCCCGGCACGGCGGCCTTTCCGTGGAGGAAGTGATTCGGTTGCACACCTCGCCAACATATCTCGTGTACTTCCTCGGCTTCACTCCCGGATTTGTCTATCTTGGAGGGTTGCCGGATGCCTTGCATACGCCCAGGCTCACGACTCCGCGGGTGTCGATCGCTGCGGGAAGTGTAGGTATTGCCGGCAGCCAGACCGGAATTTATCCGGTAGATTCTCCGGGGGGATGGAGACTGATTGGACGAACGCCGCTGCGCATGTTCGATCCCGACGTAACGCCGCCAACGCGGCTGCAACCGGGCGACAGGATGAGTTTTGTCGCCATCAATCGCGAAACGTTCGAGACGCTGCAACGTTGCGGGGGAATCCCCAGCGCCAGACTCGAACCTTAAAGCTGCTGCCATGGCGATTCGTGTGGCCAAACCCGGATTCTTCACCACTGTGCAGGACATAGGGCGCTACGGGTACGCACACCTCGGTATTTCGCCCGCCGGAGCGGCCGACGCTTTGTCGTTTCGCCTCGCCAACCTTCTTGTTGGCAACGAGCAAAACGTGCCGGTACTGGAGATGACGCTACTCGGAGCAACCCTGGAGTTCGAAGAGAGCGCAGTGGTAGCCATCACCGGCGCCGAGTGCAGAGCTACGCTTAATCGAGAACCCGCGCCATCCAATGCTGCCATCGAGGTCGCTGCCGGAGCCACTTTGGAATGTGGAAGCATGAGGAATGGTGCCCGTTCCTATCTGGCCGTGCAGGGCGGATTCGATGTTCCCCTCGTCATGGGTAGTGCATCAACGTTCGTGGCGGCTCGCTTTGGCGGATGCCAAGGACGGAGAGTGCAGGCGGGCGACTTGTTACGCGTACGTCAGCATGGTGGGATGCGCCATCGCTCGTTGCGGCCGGGGTCAGTCAATGTCCCGCGTAACCCCACGCCTCTGCGTGTCACCAGGGGAGCGCAGCAGGACTGGTTCGCGCCCGAGACTTTCGAGAAGCTGTTTGCCGGCACCTATGTGGTTAGCGACCAGTCGGACCGCTGTGGCCTGCGGCTGAATGGGGAAACGTTGCAGCCGAGCGGGCAGCGGCAGCTCCTCACCGATGGCATCCCGCTTGGGGCGCTGCAGGTTCCGCAAGACGGGCAGCCGATTATCTTGTTCGTGGATCAACAGACCACCGGCGGCTACCCGAAGATCGCGAACGTGATTGCGGCTGATATGCACCGGGTGGGACAGTTGAGGCCGCGGGATGAAGTGCGATTCGCGGAAGTGTCGATCGCGGATGCTGTCCAGGCGCTGCGTGAACAGGAGCGGTGGCTGACGGAGATCTTCGCGTGAACCAGTTGTCCATCGACATCAATGCTGATCTGGGCGAGTCTGAAGAGGCTTTAGCCTGTGGGACCGATTTTGAGCTGATGCGTTACATCACGTCTGCCAATGTGGCCTGTGGCGGGCACGCGGGCGATGAGCACACGATGCATGGGACGTTGATCGCGGCAAGAAAGCTGAATGTAGCAGTCGGCGCTCATCCCGGCTATCCGGACCGCCAGAACTTTGGGCGCGTGGAGATGCCGCTTCCTCCTGCGGAAGTCGAGGCCTCAGTGCACGCTCAGATCCTCGCGCTCAGGAGGATCGCGGAATCGATGGGCGTACCGTTGGTCCACGTCAAGCCGCATGGTGCGCTCTATCACGCGGCCAACGAAAGCCGTGAACTTGCAGAGGCAATTGGACTAGCCGCAAGACGGGTCGATCCCAAGCTAATCATGGTGGGTCAGGCTGGATCTTCCACTCTGGACGTGTGGCGCTCGGTAGGCTTGCGCACGGCGGCAGAAGCCTTCGCCGACCGCGCCTATGAGCCGGACGGCACCTTGCGCAAGCGTACACTACGCGACGCTCTGCTCGACGATCCTGCTCGCGCAGCCCAACAAGCATTGAGCATTGCGGTTGAGCACAAAGTCACTGCCAGCGATGGTCGCGAGCTGCATGTCGAAGCCGACACACTTTGCATTCACTCCGATACTCCTTGTAGTGCGGCAATCGCGCGGGAGGTAAGGCTACAACTCGAGCATGCCCGAGTATCGCTCCAGGCGCTGCACTGACCCTTACTCATACACTTGCAGCACTTTTCCCTTGGTTTCGGGCAGCAGCAGCACAGCCAGAATCATTATGAGATATGCGGTTCCGGCAAATAAGGAGATGGCATGGCCGAGGTCGATGCGGGCGCCGAGGAACCCGACCAGGGTGGGGAAGAGCGCGCCTACCCCGCGTCCGAAGTTGTATGAGAAGCCTTGACCGGAGCCGCGTAACCGGGTTGGAAACAGTTCGGTGAAGAATGCTCCCATGGGACTGAACGATCCGGAGGCGAAGAAGCCGAGGGGGAATCCCAACACCAACATGGTCTGATTGTTGATGGAGAGATAGGTATAGCCTGTCACTGTAAGAAACGATCCGGCAGCATAGAGAATCAATGTGACGCGGCGGCCCAGATCATCGGTGAGGTCGGCGGCGACCGTATAGCCAACAAATGAGCCCACAATCACCACGAACAGATAGGCGCCGGTGTTGAACACCGAGAGGCTGCGGGTTGTCTTCAGGAAGGTAGGCAGCCAAATGGTAATCGCGTAATAGCCTCCTTGGGCTCCGATGGCCATCAGCGCGGTTAGGGCGGTCGTTCGGAGGAGCCGCGGGCTGAAGATCTCCAGAAAGTGGCTGCCTTCACTCTCCTTGACCTCGAGCGCTCGGGTCTTGGTGAAGACATCGGGCTCAGGAACGTGGCGTCTGATGTAGAAAACCAATAACGCGGGCAGGATGCCAATCCAGAACAATATGCGCCAGGCAAGGTTCGACGGCAGGACGGAGAACAGAACCGTATAGCAGATTGCGGTGATTCCCCAGCCAATGGCCCATCCGCTCTGCACAGTGCCGACTGCCTTACCACGATACTCGGCGCGAACCGCTTCGCCCATAAGCACCGAGCCCACAGCCCACTCGCCGCCGAACCCCAGCCCTTGTAAGCCACGCGTCACCAGCAGTTGGTAGAACGAGTTGGTGAAACCGCTCACGAAGGTGAAGACAGCGAACCACAGGATCGTGATCTGCAAGATGCGAACCCGCCCAAAGCGGTCGGCAAGCATTCCGGCGAGCCATCCACCGAACGCGGAAACCAGAAGCGCAACCGTTCCCAGCATCCCTGCTTGCCCTTTACTGATGCCCCAGGCAGCAATGAGCGCCGGAATGACAAAGCTGTAGACCATCACGTCCATGCCGTCAAGCGCCCATCCGCCGAACGTCGCGACCAGCGTGCTTTGCTCGGTTGCTGTGAGCTCGAAGATCCACAGCCGTTTGCCCTTGGGTCTCACTGCCGAAGGCGTGGTACTCGTCGTCATAATCCCTGCGGATGAAGAAGGCGTCGGCGGTTCAGGAAAGCATCGCCGCCATTGCAGACAGCAGATTACCGCAAGTGACAGGGAAAGTCAGGTCCCGGCGAAGTAGGATATCCTGCGAGAGCGTGCTTTCATGCTGGTGCGCAAGGCCATCGAAGTCTCCGGAATCGTGCAGGGTGTCGGTTTTCGGCCCTATGTCTATCGCCTGGCCGGAGAGCTGGGATTGGCGGGCAGCGTCTGCAACACTGCGGCTGGAGTCAGCATCGAGGTGCAGGGACAATGCGCCGAGGTGGATGGCTTCCTCGCGCGTCTGCCGGCCGAAACTCCTCCGCTGGCTCGGATCACCAGTCTGTCGGTCAAAGAAATTCCCTGCAACGCCGACCGTGAGTTCCAGATCGTCACTACGCATCAGGGCGAGGCAGTACAGACCCTGATCTCGGCTGATGTTGCCGTCTGCGACGACTGCGTCCGCGAGATGTTCGACCCCGCTGACCGTCGCTATCGCTATCCCTTCATCAACTGCACGAATTGCGGGCCACGATTCACCATCGTGCGCAACATCCCTTACGACCGGCCATTCACTTCGATGTCGGGCTTCACCATGTGCGGCGCTTGCCAGGCGGAATACGACAATCCAGGCGACCGCCGCTTCCATGCGCAGCCCAATGCATGCGCGACTTGCGGGCCACACATTGAACTGTGGAATGTCGAAGGAAGACCGGTCGAAGCTGAAGATCCAATAGCCGAGGCGATTACTCGCCTGCAAAGCGGACAGGTGGTTGCCATCAAGGGACTGGGCGGATTCCATCTGGCTTGCGATGCTACCAATGCTGTCGCGGTCCGGACGCTGCGTGAGCGTAAGCGGCGCGTGGAGAAGCCGTTTGCGGTAATGGTTCGAGACATTGGTGCTGCGGAGCGTTTCTGCGAGGTGGAAGCCGCATCGCGCCAGTTGTTGGTCGGCGCGCAGCGGCCTATCGTGCTGTTGAAGCGGCGCAAGAACACCACCATTGCCGACGCAGTCGCGCCGTGCAACCGTGTCCTCGGCTTGTTCCTGCCTTATACGCCAATGCATTATCTGCTCTTCGCTGATGGCGGATTCGCGGCATTAGTCATGACCAGCGCTAATCTGAGCGAAGAGCCGATCTGCATTGCCAACGACGAAGCAGTGCGACGGCTGCACAAACTGGCTGACTGCTTCCTCGTACACAATCGTGACATTCTGCTGCGGTGTGATGATTCGGTCATCCGTGTCGCCGGCGGACGGCCGCGCCAAATGCGGCGCTCGCGCGGATTCGTACCCGTTCCGGTTTTTCTGCGGGACGACCTTCCTTCCGTGCTGGCCGTCGGCGGCGAATTGAAGAACACCATTTGCCTGACGAAGGGCAGTCATGCGTTCCTGTCGCAGCACATCGGCGACCTGGAGAACGCTGAGAGCTACGGCTTCTTCGAAGAGGCCATCGAGCATCTGCAGCGCATTTTGGAAATCACGCTGCAAGCCATCGCTTACGATCTGCATCCCGCTTACTTCTCGACGCGCTGGGCGCTGGCGCAATCCGGAACGCCGCAGATCGGCGTGCAACATCATCACGCACACATTGCGAGTTGCATGGCGGAGAACCATCTCGAAGGCCGCGTCATCGGCATCGCGCTCGATGGAACCGGTTATGGCGCGGATGGCCGCATCTGGGGAGGGGAAGTGCTGCTGGCCGATTTCGCCGGTTTGGAGAGGGTAGCGCATTTAGCTTACGTTCCGCTTCCGGGCGGCGAAGCGGCGATCCACGAACCCTGGCGCATGGCGGTCGCGCATCTGGTGCGTCACTTCGGAAGCGACTTCGTGCGGGAACTGCCGCTCGTCGCTGATGTGCCGCAGAAGAACCTCAACGTGCTGTTTGGCATGATGGAGCACGGAATCAACTCGCCGCTGACGTCAAGTTGTGGTCGCCTGTTCGACGCGGTTGCAGCGCTGGCAGGAGTTCGCCGAACTGTGAACTACGAAGCGCAAGCGGCAATTGAGCTGGAGATGGCGATAGGCGATTCGAGTGATGAGAGTGCGTATCCCTTCGATCTGGTCGCCGAAGGTAAAGGCTGGGTTATTGAGACACGAAGCCTGTTCGAGGCTCTATTGCGTGACCTCGGCGACGGCGCTTCTGTAGGGGACATCAGTCGCCGCTTTCACAATGGTCTGGTAGAAGTGCTTGCGGAAGTGGCGATTCGTTTACGCGCACAATCGGGGCTGGAGCGCGTTTGCCTCAGTGGAGGTACGTTCCAGAATGTGTATCTCTTCGAGCGACTTTGCGCTCGGCTGAGAAGCAACAGTGTTCAGGTGTTCGTGCACAGCAAGGTTCCCGCAGGCGATGGAGGATTAAGTCTGGGGCAAGCGATGGTGGCGGCTTATAAACTCGATCAGTCCCGTGTGAGCGGGTAGCCCTGCTCCCGCCACCCGCGGATGCCGCCGTCCATGGAGATGACGTTGGTGTAACCCATCTTGCCTAAGTTGTCAGCGGCAAGGGCTGAGCGGAAGCCACCGCCACAATAGAGAATGACGGGCGCGTTGAGGTCGGGCACGAGCGTTTCGATATCCCGTTCAATCACTCCCTTGCCGAGATGAATGGCCCGCGGAAGGTGGTCCTTTTCCCATTCTTTGTCTTCGCGAACATCAATGAGCAGAAACTGCTCGTTGTTGTCCAGCTTTCGCTTCACATCGTCGACGGTAGTTTCGCGGATGCGCTTTTTGGCATCGTCCACAATCTTCAGAAATCGGGGTGAGTGCTCGTGTGCCATGAGGCCATGATAACGCGAAGAGCGAACCAGTAGCGGTGACAAACACCCGCGCACATGACACCAAAGACGTATCCGCACTACACCTCTGGTGCGATGTGCAGGTCAGATCAAAGCGCTAACGTTCAGGTAATAACTCTGGCCGCCGGGAAGGTTCCGCTAAGCGATCAGAGACTTGTGAAGTGGACCATGGGCACAACCAACCCATCGACCTGGTATCACAGCAACGCATACAGCGCCGAGGCTGCTTGTGAACATTGTTCCGGCATCATTCGCCACGAACCCTGGTGCATCACCTGCAACGACGTCGTGGCCTACGCATATGGGGCAATCTTGGACGCCGACAAGCTCAGCCTAGGTGACCGGCTAATCCTGCACGCGCTGGGCGTGCTGTGGAAGGACAACGCTATATGCGCGAGAAATTGCCAGGCCTTGGCCATCCCCCTGAAGAGGCCAGCGCAATAAGAACCTCCTCTCTCCGTTAGGCGCCAGAATTGTGCTTAGACAAAAAGCCCCCGGTGCTCTCGAAGGCCTCTCGATACCCGTCCGATACAATAGGTTCGAACCCTCATGATTGGCGAGACAGTTGCTCACTATCGGATTCTCGAGCGCCTGGGCAGGGGCGGGATGGGTGTGGTTTACAAGGCTGAAGACACCCGGCTCGGACGCACGGTTGCCATCAAGTTCCTGCCCGAAGCGATCGCGAACGACGCTATCGCCCTGGAGCGCTTCCATCGTGAGGCCCGTGCAGCCTCGGCATTAAATCATCCCAACATCGTCACGGTGCATGAGATCGGGGAAGACGCCTCGGGGTCGTTCATCGTCATGGAATGGATACAGGGCGAGACACTGCGTAGCCGCATGAAGCGCCCGATGGAACTGACCGATGTGATTGATTGTGGTATCCAGGCGGCCCGTGCTCTGAAGACAGCGCATCAGGCGGGCATCATCCATCGCGACATCAAGCCGGACAACATCATGGTCCGCTCCGACGGCTACGTAAAGCTGGTGGATTTTGGGCTGGCCCGCGTCGGCATCACTCCCGACGATAAGACGGTATCGGTGGGCATCACCAAGGAAGGCAGTTGGATGGGCACCATTGAGTACTTCTCTCCGGAGCAGGCGCGGGCGGAGCCTCTGGAATGGGGCACCGACATCTTCTCGCTGGGCCTGGTGCTGTATCAGGCCGCGACCGGCGTGCATCCGTTTCAAGCGGGTTCGCCGTTCGCCACCGCGACGGGAATCATGTCGCAGGACCCGATTCCGCCGGCGCGAATCAATCCTGGTATGCCGGCGACGCTCGAACGCCTCCTGCTTTCTATGCTGCAGAAGGATGCACGGCTACGCCCTTCCGCGGCCGATGTCGAGCAGGTGCTGGACAGCCTCCGCACGCCGACAGCGGACATCGAGGCGGTCTTCCTGAAGGCGACGGACCGGCATACTGTCGGTCGCGGCGAACAGCTAAAAGAGCTTCATGCAGCGCTGAGTCTGGCAACGGCGGGACGGGGTTCGCTGGTCGGTGTGTCGGGTGAAGCCGGCATCGGCAAGAGTACCCTCATCGAGGAGTTTCTGGCTTCCGTGAGCAGTAGCGGACACTCCTGCAACGTGGCGCGGGGCCGTTGCTCGGAGCGTCTAGCAGACGGCGAGGCATATTTGCCGATCTTCGAGGCTCTGGATGGCCTGCTGCATTCGGCGAGCGCTGACTCCGCGAGCCGAATCATGAGGACGCTCGCTCCGAGTTGGTTCTTGGAACTGGCTCCAGTCCAGCATCAGGATTCCTCCATGGTTCGCCTGGCCGATGCCAAGGCGACTTCGCAGGAACGATTGAAGCGCGAATTCTTTGCCTTTCTGCAGGAGTTGTCGCGCCATCGGCCGCTGATTCTGGTTCTCGAGGACGTCCACTGGATTGACACCTCAACCGTTGACCTGCTTGCCTACGTCATAGGTCGCTTTGAGTCGCTGCCTGTGCTGGTGCTGGCCACGTACCGGCCGGGCGAGATGGCCGAGCGCATGCATCCGCTTCTACAGCTCCGGCGGGACTTGGAAGCTCGCGGACTGGCGCGCGAGCTGAACCTTAATTACCTGGTTCGGGCCGATGTGGAAAGCTATCTCGCTCTGGAATTCCCCGAACATCGTTTTCCGTCGAACTTTTCGCACTTTCTGTGGAAACGCACCGAAGGAAATCCGTTGTTTATGGTGGACCTGGTGCGGGACCTGCGAGACCGCAAGATCATTGTCCAGGACCAGGGTCGATGGAGTTTGTCACAGCCGGTTGAGGACATTAGCGCCGATTTGCCAGCATCGGTGCGCAGCATGATTCAGCGCAAGATCGACAGCCTCGACGAGCACGACCGGCGTTTGCTGCAGGCAGCCAGCGTGGAGGGCGCGGAATTCCATTCGGTTGTACTCGCGGCGGCGATTTCCGCTGACGCGGCTGAGGTGGAGGAGCGCCTGGAAACGATCGAACGCATGCATTACTTCGTGCAGCGAATTGGGGAAAAAGAGTTTCCCGACGGCACTCTGACCTTGCATCTTCGTTTTGTACACGCTCTTTACCAGAACGCGCTTTATGCGACCCTGACTCCAACTCGCCGCACTAATTTGAGTGCTGCGACAGCTAACACGCTGTTGCGCCTGCACCCGGCATCGCAGGCCAATGTGGCCCACAAGGTGGCGCTGTTGTTTGAATCCGCCCGCGATTTTTCGCGAGCTGCGGAGTTTTTTCAGATTGCGGCGGGGCGCGCGGCCGGCGTTTTTGCCAATCAGGAAGCGACGGCTCTGGCGCGAAAAGGCCTGGAAATGGTCGCTAAGCTGCCTCCATCACTCGAGAGAATGCAGAGAGAGCTGGCGCTGCAAATCACGCTCGGTCCAGCCCTCGTTTCGACGAAGGGCTTTGCAAACCCCGAGGTTGAGCGAGCCTACACACGCGCGCGCCAGCTTTGCGGGGAACTGGGGCAAAGTCCGCATTTGTTTCCAACGCTGTGGGGCCTGTGGAACTTCTACGAAGTCAAAGGCCAGGTAAGTGCTGCCCTGCAACTGGCGAATCAGATGCTTCAACTGGCTGAGGAGTCGAAGGACACGGCGTTGTTGCTGGAAGCGCATTACGCTATCGGCGACACCCTGTTCTGGTCCGGAGACTTCGAGCGCTCGCTGCATCATCTCGAAGAAGCATTGAAACTTTACGACCGTCCCCAACACCATTCGCTGGCGTTCGTGTATGGCGGCTACGATCCGGCGGTGGCAAGCATGGCTTTCGCCTCCTGGGACCTCTGGATGCTCGGTTATCCTGACCAGGCGGTCGCAAAGAGCGAGAAGAGTGTGGCCCTGGCCAACGCCTTACACCAGCCGTTCAGCCAGGCCATTGCACTGGCATTTGCAGCGACGCTCCATCACGCACGGCACGATCCGGCCGCTACGCGGCAATACGCGGAGCAGGCGGTGTCGCTTTGCACCGAGCATGGCATAGCCATCTTTCTCGAGATGGGCAAGATCATGCTGGGATGGGCGGACAGTCAGGAGAAGCAGGGCGACGAGGGTATCGAATTGATCCGGGGAGCGATTGCCGACTGGCGAGCTTCGGGCGCCGAACTGGTGATTCCGCAACTGCAGCAGGTATTGGCGGCCGCGCTAGCAAAGTGCGGCTCCTACGAGGAAGCACTGGCAGCCATCGACGAGGCGCTGGGTGTGATTTCGAACACCGGAGACCGTTCCTTCGAGGCCGACTGTTGGCGATGGAAAGGCGAGTTGTTGTCGCGTATGGCGAATGGAAATGAATTGGGTAGTCCGGAAGCGGAGGATTGCCTGCATAAGGCGATTGCAATTGCTCGCCAGCAAAAGGCAATCTCGCTGGAGTTACGGGCTCACACGCGCTTGAGCCCCCTGCTCGCACGCAAAGGCGAGCACAAGAAGGCACACCGGTCCTTGTCTGAGATCCACGGCAAGTTCCAGGAGGGCCATGACACCCACGATCTTAAACATGCGAAGCGCGTTCTCGACGAGCTTCGGGAGCGTCCGCAGAGCGGGAAAGAAAGCTGATGGGCCGAATGCAGGTCCTGGTCTGTGGCAGCAATTACGCCCGGACTTACCTCGCCGCGCTTGCGGGTGAACCGCGTAAGTTTCAGTTGGCGGGCATCCTCGCCAGGGGCAGCGGCCGCTCGATAGAAGTTGCCGAGCTTAGCGGTGTTCCACTCTATCACTCAACCAGCGAGCTTCCGGACCACATCACTCTCGCATGTGCCGCCATGAGTTCCAAGGCGTCACCCGTGGTTCTGCAACTCATCAGGAGGGGCATCCACGTTCTCTGTGAGCACCCCTATCCCTCTCGCTGGTTGAAGAAGGCGATCGAACTTGCACGGAAGTACAGCGTGCAATTTCACGTGAACGGTCACTTCATAAATCTTCCAAACGCCCAGGCGTTCATTCGGGAAAGCCGACAAGCGGGTAAACACGCGCAGCCGCAGTTCATCGAGGTGATGGCGACGGAAAGATCTCTGTATGGCGCGCTGGACATCCTGATGGCGGCCATCGGCGGCCGGAATTCGCTTCGGGTACGGGTTTTGAGCCGCCGCCGAAGGTTCGTCCTGCTGGAAGGAACTCTGGGAAGGATTCCGGCCAGGTTGACTGTGCAAGTGTCAGGCACGGAGGGAAGAAGCAGGCTGGCAGATGGAAGTGCCGGTTATCTTCTGGACCAGCGCTTGACAGTGGCGTTCCGAACTGGTCTGCTGACGATGCTCTCAACCGCTGGGCCCGTTCTTTGGAACAGTATGGCTGCGCGTGCGCAAGGCCCGAATTCGCTTTGGACGATGCTGGACGATCAGGCGGTGCAAACCACCGCCGAACTAAGAGAGCAGAGGATCCGAGCGAATGTGGAAGCGCTGAACTCGATTCGCCTAGTAATCCTAGGGAACGGCCCGCCAGAGTTTCAGCAGCCCCAGCACATCCTGCGAGTCAGTCACGCATGGGAGCAGATTGGACGGCAGCTTTATCGGTAAATGGCACTTGGTATCGGGCAGCTGGCGTTCGTCCTGCCGGATTCTGCACCAGCCTTTTCATTTCGTCACTTTACGGCGCGGCTTTTGCTTCGCCGAAACGGATCGGATGACGAGCCTCCTTTTGCCGCTCACCGCCAGTGGCTTCCTGGCCTGGGCGATGGCTGCAGCGATCAAAGCTTCAATCTCCGGGCGCAATAGCACCTCCGCCGACTCTAGGCGGACAAAACGATTTTGGTTCCCCGATCCAAGCAGTATCTTGCGCGGATCGGGAAGAGTGGCGCCCCGGTAGAAGGCCAAGCCTACGCCGTTCGCTGCTGCGGCGATGGAGACAATCGAGTCGGAAGGGCGCTCCGTAGCTGAGTACCCGATGACGAAGAAGTTGTAATTATCCCAGACGAGTTCGTTCGCGGTGGGCAGCCGCTTCTGCAACATCCTGCGCGCCCGGCGAATGAGGGCCTGATTCTTCGGCTCGAACTTGTCAATGAAGCTCTGGAGCTGCTTTTCGGGATTCGCCGCCGCTTTGAGTTCTGATTTCACACATCACCTCTCAGCAGGAAGGCCTCCGATGCATCACGGTTGCCACAACGCTTCCAACAACGCCTTTCCGTGCGGCGTCCCCAGCCCGACCTTCGGCTTCCAGCAATGTTCGCGCGAACCAACTGGTTCGACACCGGCGCGGCAACGCTGATCGTAGAGCAGTGGGGTGAGAAATCCGACAGGGGCGCCAAGTTCCTCATTGAGACATGCGGCCAGGCTCGCCCATAGCGGTGCAGCGGCACTGGTTCCGCAGCCCGGTACATGAGCGCCTCCAATGATCAGGTTATAACCCCATTGCACATCCGCCTTGGCGGCCACATCGGGTACAATCCGGCCGCCCATTTTCCTGGCCGAATCAGCAGCGGATTGCCATGACGGCGCCGAGAAGACTGCACTCTCACCGTATCCGCTCTCGGCCACGTGGCCCTGGATCTCCTCGTGCCACACGGTTTGCGCCGGTCGATCGCCAGACGTATGTGGAAGGATTGTTCCGCCACAGCCCAGGACATGGGGGCTGCAGGCAGGGAAGTAGGCTTGCGGCGCTCCGGCGTGATGAGAGCTGTCGCCTTCATCCCCAGAGGCACACACGATGGTGACGCCCATCAAGCCCGCCGCTTGGAACATCACATCCATCTCCTCCACGAGCACCCGCGAGATCAACCCCTCCGGCGCGCCCCAACTGCACGAGATCACCGTGGGCTTATGGATGGTATCGTGCAGAGCGGCGCTGAAGGCGTCATATTTGCCGCGAGCATTATTGTGCGTGAAGTAAACCACGATGTTGGCGTCGTTGGCCCATGTCCCGACCAACTCAATGTCCATTGTGGTTTCGAGGGTCCATTCGACATTTTTGGCTGAATTGCGTCGGTAATGCGGGTATGGATGAGACTTTCCCCTGGCGCGGTGCAGGCCGGCGACGCCCTCCTTCTGAAGGCATTCGGCGATAGCTGCGGGATCGGCAGGATTGTTCCCCTGATCATCCACCTCGACCACGGTGATCTTTGGCTTGGGGAGTTTCACGTGCTGGAAATAGGCGTCCAGGTCTGATTCGTGAAAGCCGCCGCCCAGCACAATGATGCCGACGGTCTGACCGCGTCCCGTTGCGTTGTGTGGAAAGTGATACGTGCGGGTGATCGAGCGCGGATTCACCAACTGCCGCCGCGAGGGTGCCGGCAATAAGGTTGGATGCGCATGCCGTGATCGCGCGCTGAAGCCCATGACGGCGTGAACCAGCGGCTGCAATTCAGCCGGAATGTGGACCGCACCTTTGTGAGACCGGTACACCCCATGTTCGGGATGGTGCAGATGAACGAACTTCACATCGAAGGCACGGCCCAGGTCAGTGAGCTTCCCATGCAGAACCAGTCGGCGCCGCGGATGACTGATTTCCGCTACTTCGAGATTGTGGGCGCCGGCAAAGGCAGCGACGATCGCAAGGTCTTCTTCCGTCGCCCCGTACAGGTGTGCAAACTCCTCGCGGGTGAAGTAGCGCCGCTGATGGGGCAGATGCGCTGCCATTCGCTCCAGATGCTCGCGCATGGTGTGATGCGCAGTGCGCGGCCGGAGCACGAGGGTAACGCGTGCCTGTTGCTCGGGATCAACCGGCAAATCTATTGGCTCGCCGTCTACAAAGTGGTCAATCTCGCGGACTGGCAGCTTCTCGCGCGAGGTCATGCTGACACCTGCCGCTTTTCCATTCTCCACAACCGATACTTGTAGTGACCGATCGCCAAACCCGCACGCAGCGCTCTAACTCCTCCATTTATGCTGGCGATCAGCTGGCGATTTTGTGTCCCGCACAGCGCGTTGAGCTGCTCGGAAATGTTCCCCGAAAGTCCCATCGCCTGGAATACCTGCTCGCTGATGTTTTCTTCCGCGATGACGTCCAGAGAGGAGTTCAGCAAAGTGCGCTCCCGGGCATTCCAGTCCACTTCCATGATGTCCACGTTCCACAGGTCCGCGAGGCAGAAAAAACCGCCGCGTTTCAGCACGCGCACGACCTCGGCGATGAATCGGTCAAAGCTATCGTAGCAATGAGATGACTCGAGGTTCAGGACCACATCGAAGCTCGCGTCGGCAAAGGGAAGCTGCTGCGCATCACCGGCAAGAAATTCAGTCCTCCACAAGCGAGGGTCGCGGGTGGCCAGCACCAGGTTCGCAGGACAAAGATCGACTCCGAAGATGCGCGCAGCCCCTGAATATTGCGAAAGGTAATAGCAGTTTCCTCCACGTCCGCAACCGATTTCCAAGACGCTCTTACCGTTGAGGTCAACATCCGCCAGGACGTGTCGTACCAGGTTAAGGTGATGGCGGTATCGACTGTCGGCGGGAACCATCCAGGAATCGTCGAGACCTGGCTCCCAAAAACCGTAATTGAAAAACAAAAGTTCAGGCTGCGGGATGCTCTCCGCAACCGATTCATAGATCCCATTCATGGGTCTTATCGCTAGAAGTTAACAAATGGCGCCATCAAAAACCGGGAGCTTCCGAAAATGGAAAGCTGGCTTCATCTGCCTCTTCGCTCTGCTGGCTCCAGTTCTCTTTGAGGGCGTGTCGGAGATCAGCCCGGCTTATGTCATATCCGTGTTCCTTCGCGACCTTGAGGATATGGTCGGAAGCGTCGTTAATCCTCTTACGCAGGGCGTCGTCCTTCTGAATATGTTCGATGAACTTCTTGGCGTGTTCTTTCGACATAGTCCTCCTGTCCTTTTAAGGGAGATCGTTGCGGGATACCCTCCGCAACCGGCTCGTAAATTCCATTTGTTTAGATCCCCAGGAGTCAACAACTGGCGCAGTTAGAACCCAGGCGCTTCTGAAAATGCAAAGCTGGCCTCGTCCGCGTCTTCGCTTTGTTGGCCCCAATGTTCTTTGAGGGCGTGTCGCAGATCAGCTCGGCTAACGTCGTACCCGTGCTCCTTCGCCACCTTGATGATGTGATCAGAAGCGTCGTTTACCCTCTTGCGGAGGGCATCGTCCTTCTGGACATGTTCGATGAACTTCTTGGCGTGTTCTTTCGACATAGTTCTCCTGTCTTTCGAGCAATATGTTTATGGGGGTTCGACAGTAGTATAAGGCCGCACGCCGGAAACACAAGTCCTGACTCTAGAGACCTGGCCTCGTCGATCAGGACCTCTCGAAAACCCGGCGTCTCGGAGAACCGGTTAAAGGGATCCATCTTCGGCGGTTTGCACGCCGCCTGCTCAAACCAATATGCCCTCAGGGCGGCGGCTATCTCCGCCGCGGTTATGTTGAATCCGGCAGCGCGTGCCACCTTCACGATGTCTTCTGCAGCCTGATTAACTTTCTTGCGGAGGGCGGCATCCTTCGCAACGGCTTCAATGAAATCTTTAGCACCTTTCTTCGACATTCGTTCTGCTCCAATCTGAAGGTCTCGGCCAGAAAATCCCCAGTAAGCCTATCTGTCGGGAATTAGGAAAACAAGTCAAAGTATTAAGTGGGCAGGATTAAGATCCGACTCTTTCTTCGGGTTGGCCAGCCATCCTAACTGAACGGGCAGGGTATAGAGACGGCCGGCGGCAAATCGCGCCCACCAACTTCGCATTCCAGGGACGATTACTTTTACCACAGGTAATCCCACATCCGCTCGTGTCTGGTCCAGAACCAACATCTCCAGGCCCCAGGATTGCACCAACTGAGCACAGAAAGATAATGCCTGTTTCGGGTTGCGTCTGCGGGAGGCGGGGACCTTTGAATATTTGGTGGTTGGCAGCCGGCCGTCTGGAACCAGGAAGGACATATCCGTACGCTTTGGTCC
>Ga0335082_10002576_pt1 | contig 19551 bp, 15 predicted proteins | sample Lox_Sample_41_FD_206718 | JGI IMG/M metagenome (GOLD analysis project Ga0335082, IMG submission 206718) | Soil microbial communities from Loxahatchee National Wildlife Refuge, Florida, United States - Lox_Sample_4.1 | ecosystem: Environmental > Terrestrial > Soil > Wetlands | place: USA...
AAGGTGCGATCGACCACAGCGGGTCTCATGCGGCCATCCTGCGCCAGAATTTCCACAGATCGCTGCGTGCGAGATCGAAGCGCTGCACAGCGCTGCCGGCTGGAGCGGACAAACTGAACCCGCCGAGCTGGTGCGCGCGCAATGCCTGCAAAGCAGGCGCGACCCACTGCTCCATGCGATCGGGATCCGCGTCATCCGATACGATGAGATGGGCGCCATCCTCGCCATGCGCGAGCCACTGCGCAAAGTCACGGGGTATTGGAGTGCTGAGGATCCCGGCTGCCTCACCAAGCCCGCGTGCCAGCGGATCACGTGCCCAGACGTGCACCCAGTTGCCGGCGACATGGGCAGGCAGCGTGCCGCCGCCCCAGAACCAGGCGCTGTTGACGGCGGGCTCAGCGCGCGCTTCGCGCGCTTCGTTGACCGGGTGCGCGTGCAACAGCATCTGGATCTCGTTGAAAGTGCGATGCCAGGCGAGCGCATCGGCGCCGCGCGGCAGCAGCGATGCGACATTGCGGCCGGCGGCGGCGGCGAGCGGTACGGTTTCGATGTCTGGCGCGTGCATCAGGCGCGCATACCAGCGCTTCGCCGTCGGCGCGGAGAACTCGATTCCAGCCCCGCTGAGATGTTCATTGAGCGTGCGCACCAGCGACTCGGCTTCGGACGGGCTCACCTCGAATCGGCTCGCGTCGATCAAAACCAGCGCGTCGCGATCGACCTGCAGGTGCACCGGATCGGCGCAAACCCAGTACGCCCGATCCGCCTCTTGACCGTCGCCAAGACGGGCGAGCGGAGCGACCGGCCAGTCGCGTTGCCGTGGCACATCGAAACGGTTCATCAGCGCCGCCTCGACGCAGTCGCCTGAGGCTGCGGAGGCACGGCCTCTGGAAAGCAGGCGGCGCAGCGCCGGCAAGCGCGCTCGCTGTGCGCTGTCAGGGAGAGCATGCAGCAGAAACAGCTCGAGAGATCGCATGGCGCGTCAAAAGTGCGTCGAGTTTAGCATGGCGCCGGCGCTCGATTCGCGATCCGCCGGCGACTGTGGCACACTTTGCGCGACTTTGCCGTCTACCCTTCACTTCGACCTCAATTTTCGTGCAGCCTTACGAGCTCTTTGTCGGCTTGCGCTATACGCGCGCCAAGCGTCGTAATCACTTCATCTCGTTCATTTCCATGGCTTCGATGGTGGGCATCGCCGTCGGCGTCATGGCCCTGATCGTCGTGCTGTCGGTGATGAACGGCTTTCAGAAGGAATTGCGGGCGCGCATCCTGGGTGTCGCCTCGCACGTCCAGATCACCGGGTTCGACGGGCGCCTGCAGAATTGGCAGGCGGCCGCGGAGCAAGCGCGCAAGAATCCGGACGTCCTCGCCGCCGCGCCGTACATCAATGCCCAGGCACTGCTGTCCAATCAGCAGAACGTGCAAGGCACGCTTTTGCGCGGCATCGTTCCCGACCTGGAAGATCAGGTCGCCGACATCGGCCGGCACATGAAGCGCGGCGATCTGAAGGAGTTGAAACCCGGCCAATTCGGCATCGTCCTTGGGATCGAGCTCGCGCACGCCCTCGATGCGCGGGTCGGCGAGAAGGTAGTCGTGATCGCACCGCAGGGGCAGGTGACCCCCGCCGGCATCATGCCGCGCATCAAGCAGTTCACTGTGGTCGGCGTTTTCGAGGTGGGCATGTTCGAGTACGACTCCGGCCTCGCGCTGGTGCATCTGGAAGACGCCGAAAAGCTCTATCGCATGAACGACGAGGTCTCCGGCGTGCGCCTGAAGCTGCGCGATCTGTTCGATGCACCTTCGGTCGCGCGCGAGCTCACGCGCACGCTGACCGGCGACGTGTACATCACCGATTGGACGCGCAGCCACGCGAACTACTTCCGGGCGGTGCAGATCGAGAAGAACGTGATGTTCATCATTCTCACGCTGATCGTCGCGGTGGCGGCTTTCAACCTGGTGTCCACGCTGGTGATGGCAGTCACCGACAAACAGCCCGACATCGCCATCCTGCGCACGCTGGGTGCCTCACCGATCTCCATCATGAAGATCTTCGTCGTGCAGGGGACGCTGATCGGTGTGATCGGCACCCTGATCGGCGTAGTCGGCGGCATCCTGATCGCGCTCAACATCGATGTGGTGGTACCGGCCATCGAGCGCTTGTTTCACACCCAGTTCCTGGATAAGCAGGTGTACTACATCAGCGATCTTCCTTCGGATCTGCACTGGAACGATGTCATCACCGTGGGCTGCGTGTCGCTGGTGCTGAGCCTGCTCGCCACGCTCTACCCGAGCTTCCGCGCCTCGCGCGTCAATCCGGCCGAGGCCTTGCGCTATGAGTGAACCGGTCATTCGCGCGCGCGGGCTGCGCAAGATCTTTACTCAGGGTCCGCACGAAGTGCCGGTGCTGCTGGGTGTCGACCTGGAAGTGGCCAAGGGCGAGAGCGTGGCCATCGTCGGCGCATCGGGCTCGGGGAAGAGCACGCTGTTGCATCTGCTCGGCGGACTCGATGCACCCACCGCCGGCGAGGTGCTGATCGAGGGACGCGACATCGCCAAAGTTCGCGAAGCGGAAAAGAGCCTGATCCGCAATCGGGCGCTCGGCTTCGTGTATCAGTTCCATCACCTGCTGGCCGAGTTCAGCGCTCAGGAAAATGTGGCGATGCCGCTGCTGGTGCGTCGATTGTCCGAAGGCGAAGCGGGGGCGCAGGCGGCGGAGATGCTTGCCGCGGTCGGCTTGTCGCATCGGCTGACGCACCGGCCCGGTGAGCTGTCAGGCGGAGAACGCCAGCGCGCAGCACTGGCCCGCGCACTGGTGACACGACCGGCTTGTCTGCTGGCTGACGAACCGACCGGGAATCTGGATCGGCACACCGCTGAAGGCGTGCTCGAACTGATGCTCGAGCTCAACAAGACTCTGAGCACGAGCCTGATCATCGTTACGCACGATCACAGCATCGCGCGGCGGATGGATCGGGTCCTGACGCTGCAGGATGGGGTTTTGCAGCGGCTGTGAGCTCTCGAAGCGCACCCCAGCAATGATCTTCAACGTCGTCTGGTTTGTGCTCGGGGTCGTGTGGCTGCAGCAGCAGGCGGTGCTGCCCTCCATCTTGTGGACGTACGTCCTGTTGCTCGGCGCGGCGAGCTATTTCCTGTTTGCCGCCGACGGTCGCTTTCCCGCCTGGCTCAAGCGCGCGTATGGATGCGCACTCTGCTTCGCCGCCGGATTTCTGTGGGCGGCATTGGTGGGCCATGTCCGGCTCGCGGACCGGCTGGGTCCGGAGTGGGAAGGCCACGATATCGCGATCGTGGGCGTGGTATCTAGCCTGCCCCAGTACCACGAGCGTGCGGTGCGCTTCGAGCTCGATGTCGAGCGTGCTGTCACGCCGCTCGCGCGCGTGCCGGGACACATCAGCGTCAACTGGTACAGCGAGAAGGACCGCATGGCGCCTGCGCCTCGCCCGGGCGAGCGCTGGGAATTGACGCTGCGGCTGCGCTCGCCGACCGGGCTGGTGAATCCCAATGGCTTCGACTTCGAAGCGTGGGCGTTCGAGCAGGGGATCCGGGCCACGGGTTATGTCCGTACAGAGCCCGGAGTGCGCCGGGTGGACGCGATGGTGTGGCGTCCGGCCTACATGATCGAGCGCGCCCGTGAATGGGTGCGTGATCGCATCGCCCAGGCGTTGCCGGGTAATCCGGCGAGCGGCGTGCTGATCGCGCTCGCGATCGGCGATCAGCAGGCGATCTCGCGCGCCCAGTGGACGGTATTCACACGCACCGGTGTGAATCATCTGATCAGCATTTCCGGACTGCACATCACCATGGTGTCCGGGCTGATCTTCGCGCTGGTGCTGGCGCTGTGGCGGCGCGTGCCGGCGCTCATGGCTAGGCTGGCTGCGATCAAGGCGGCGGCCGCAGCGGGTTTCATCACCGCACTGGCCTATGCGCTGCTCTCGGGCTTTGCCGTTCCGGCGCAGCGCACGGTGTACATGCTGGGCGTAGTGGCTCTTGCATTGGTGGTGGGGCTCGCTGCTTGGCCGGGACAGGTCCTTGCGCTGGCCGTGCTGATCACCGTGATGGCGGATCCGATGTGCGTGCTGGCGCCAGGATTCTGGCTCTCGTTCGGGGCTGTCGCGGTGATCATGTATGTGAGCCTGGGACGATTGACGCCACAGCCGTGGTGGCGCAACTGGGTACACGTACAGTGGGCCGTGACTATCGGGCTCGTGCCCTGCCTGGTGGCGATGTTCCAGCAGGTTTCCATCGTATCGCCGGTCGCCAATGCGTTCGCTATTCCGCTGGTGAGCCTGGCAGTGGTGCCATTGACGCTGCTTGGTGTGCTCGTCCCGGGCGACTGGCTGCTGCAGATCGCGGCCTGGCTGATGAATCTGTGCACGCAATGGCTCACCTGGATGAGCATGTTGCCCAGCGCAGTATGGCAGCAGCATGCACCGGCGCCGTGGTCGGTGTTGGCTGCCTTGCTCGGTGTCCTCTGGCTGCTCGCGCCGCGCGGTGTGCCGGCACGCTGGCTCGGACTCGTTGCCTTGATGCCGATGATCTGGCCGGTGGCGCCAAGGCCGCAGCCGGGCGAGATGTGGGTCGACGTGCTCGATGTCGGGCAGGGGCTCAGCGTGGCGGTGCGTACGCGCAATCATGCGCTGGTGTATGACACGGGGCCGTCGTACTCCGAGCAGAGCGATGCCGGCAGCCGCATTGTCGTCCCGTTCCTGCGCGCGCAAGGCGTGCCGCGCCTGGATGGCGTGATGGTGACGCACAACCACAATGATCACAGCGGCGGCGCCAACGCGATTCTGGAAGCGGTTCCGGTTGACTGGGTTGCGACTTCTCTGCCCGCGGACGCCGCGGCATTGGCCCTGGCCCCGCGCCGCATGCGCTGCTTCGCCGGCCAGCATTGGGAATGGGATGGCGTGCGCTTCAGCATGCTGTACCCGCGCTGGGAAAGTTATAATGTGCAAGGCCTGAGCGAGAATGCTCACAGCTGTGTATTGAAAATCGATTCGGCTTACGGAGGCATTCTGCTTCCCGCGGACATCGAGCAGGGAACGGAAGCCGAGCTGATCGCAGCAGGCCGTGACTCGTTACCGGCGCAGGTGATGTTGGCTCCGCATCATGGCAGCAGTACCTCTTCGAGCGCCTCGTTTCTGGACGCGGTGGCGCCGCGCATGATCGTGATCGGCGTGGGGTATCACAACCGCTTCGGTCACCCCAAACCCGATGTAATAGAGCGTTACGCGGCACACAAAGTGCGCGTGCTGCGTACCGATCTGGATGGCGAGATCGCATTGCGGTTCGACGCGCAAGGCATTGCCGCTGAGGGCTATCGCAGCCACTACCGGCGCTACTGGCAATCGGCTCTGTTGCTCTCGCCGTAACCTTAGGTCCGCATGACCGTTCAAGTCAGAGAAGCCAGCGCACAGGCCGATCCAACGATCTGGCTGGCGCAGCTGAGCGAGCGCATGAGGCCTGCAGATCGCGTGCTGCTGTCGCGTGCGCTGGCGCTCGCAGTCGAGCGTTATACGGATGAGCTATCCGTACATGGCGAACCGCTCCTCAACCACTATCGCGAAGTGACCGGCATCCTTGCCGGGCTGCGGCTGGATCCCGAGACATTGGCCGCCGGACTGTTGAGCGGCCTGGCAGGACTTTCGCAGCCATGGGAAGAGAGCGTGCGCAAGGCCTTGGGAGACCACGTCACGGCGCTGGTGGAAGGTCTCGCGCGCATGGGGCAGATTCAGGCTTTGCGCGCACATGCTCAGGAACCGCGGAAGGCCGCGGATCGCGCCGCGCAGCTGGAAGCCGTACGCAAGATGCTGCTGGCGATGGTGCAGGACGTGCGAGTGGTGCTCCTCAAGCTCGCGGATCAAACGCAGACCATGCGCTACATCGCGGGTCGCGGCGATGCCGCTTCGCGCGAGGCGGCCGCCCGCGATACCTTCGAGCTGTTCGCGCCACTCGCCAACCGTCTGGGCGTGTGGCAGCTCAAGTGGGAGCTCGAGGACCTCGCGTTCCGCTGCCGGGACCCGGACACGTACAAGCGCATTGCGCGCGAGCTCGATGAAAAGCGGCTGGATCGCGAGCAGTTCATCGCGAACGTGATCGCAACGCTGCGCATGCAGCTCGCGCAAGCGGGGATCAACGCCGAGGTCAGCGGACGGCCGAAACATATCTACAGCATCTACCGCAAGCTCGTGCGCAAGGACCGATCGTTGAACGAGCTGTTCGACATCCGTGGCGTGCGCGTTCTCGTGGACGATGTCAAGGACTGCTACGCGGTGCTCGGACTGGTGCATCACCTATGGACGCCGCTCCCCCGAGAGTTCGACGACTACATCGCCAAGCCCAAGCCCAACAACTACCGCTCGCTGCACACCGCAGTGGTTGGTCCCGATCAGAAGGTGCTGGAGGTGCAGATCCGCACCTCCGAGATGCACCAGCACTCCGAGTTCGGTGTCGCTGCGCACTGGCGCTACAAAGAAGGCGGCGCGGGTGCACCGAACGCAGGTCAGAATCACGAGCGCATCGCCTGGTTGCGACAGATTCTCGACTGGAAGGAGGCCCTCTCCGACGTAGCCGACCTCGCCGAATACTTCCGCGCCGGAATGTTCGAAGACAGCGTCTATGTGCTGACACCTCAGGGACGAGTCATCGATCTGCCGGCGGGCTCGACGCCAGTCGACTTCGCCTATCACGTGCACTCGGAGCTGGGCCATCGCTGTCGCGGTGCGCGCGTCGACGGCGAGATGGTGTCGCTCAACCATCCGCTCCGCAATGGTCAGACGGTGGAGATCATCGCGGCCAAGAGCGGCGGCCCCAGCCGCGACTGGTTGAATCCCGAGCTTGGCTTCATCCACAGCCAGCGCGCGCGGGCGAAGGTACGCCAGTGGTTCAACAGTCAGAACCTGGTGTCCGATATCGCTCAGGGGCGCCAAGCGGTGGAAAAACTGTTGCAACGTGCGGGCATGACCACACTAAGCCTCGATGAGCTTGCCACAAGGCTCGGCCACAGCAAGGCCGAAGAATTCCTCGCGATGGTGGGCCGGGGCGAAATCGGGCAGCGGCAATTGCAGAACGCTCTGCGTGGGACCCCCGCGGCTCAAGAATCTGCCGAGGCGGCGCCCGCCGTTACGCCTGCTGCCCCGGACACGACGCGCGCGCAAGGCGAGATCCTGGTGGTTGGCGTCGATCGGCTGCTGACCGTCCTCGCGCGCTGCTGCAAACCGGCGCCTCCGGACCCGATCATCGGCTTTGTCTCCCGCGGCCGCGGCGTGACCGTCCACCGTCGCAGCTGCGCCAATCTCACCCGCCTTCCGGGCGAGCGCCTGATCACCGCCGAATGGGGAGCCGAAGCGGACAAGGGCCGCTTCGCGGTGGACATCGAGGTGGAAGCGGCGACGCATCCCGACCCCATGCGCGATCTCCTGGAAAACTTCTCGCGGGAGAAGGTCCGCGTCACACGGGCCGCGTCCTACGTCACCGATCTGCGTGCTCGAATTGCCTTCACACTGGAAGTCTCCGGCCTGGAACAGCTCTCCCGCCTGCTGAAAATGGTGACGGCAATGCCTGGGATTTTTTCCGCGAGGCGGCGTTTGAGCCCTAAAGCCGCGCCGCCCGCCAGCCGATAACTCAGTGCCGCTCAATCCCGGCGGCGCAGCGGTCGACCTGAGGAGGCGCAAGTGCCTGATCTGAAAATGCCAACAGCCCCAGCCAAGGATGTACCACTGGAACTGGTGCTGGGTGAGGTGGAAGCTGCGGCTCAGGACACCACGTTGCTTGCGTTCAGCATGGCCCTGGAAGCCGCCCGCAGCGGTCCGGTGGGCAACAACGCCGCCCTGGTGGCACAGGCGATGTGCAACCTGTCGATTCGCGCGAGTGCGTTCAGCACACGAGTGCGTCGAGACCTCTCCCCCTCGGCTCGGGACAGCTCGGCCGACATCGCAAAGCTCCAGCGCATCGGCCTCAGTGTGACCGAAATTCTCAACCAGGCCGCCCGCCTTGCCGCGGACGACCGGGACGGCTCAGCGGTCGATGAGACTGCCCAGAAGGACTCCTCGCGGCTGCTGGAGCAGATTCACGCACACATCCGCGATCTCGATGCGCTCCTCGGTACGCGAGCAGCGGGGCGTGTGCAGACGATAAAGGCGCTGGCGGGTACCCCTGTACAAAGGGGACGCAATGGTATGCCGCGGGCTGTTAAGCCTGCGTGAGACGAACGCCTGGACGCCTCGGTGCCCGGTAAAGGCGCGGGCATCCAATCAGACCGTAGCGCTCACCAGCTGCGCGGGCGCCGTCAAACAGGTCCTCGATGTTAGCCAACTTCGGCCGTCTATTTGGGTTACGCTGAGCGCAGCTCCGGCTTGAAAATTTGAGCCGCAGAGCGAACTTAAGTTAGAATCACTTCCCTGCAGGCGCGTAGCTCAGCTGGTTAGAGCACCACCTTGACATGGTGGGGGTCGTTGGTTCGAGTCCAATCGCGCCTACCATACCCGGAGTCCGGAGTCAGAAGACAGGAGTCATGCGGCTTCTGTATTCTGGCTTCCCTCGTTTGTTCGAGCGATTTCAAGATGCCCGTTGTCAGACTGCCCGATGGATCGGAACGGCGCTTTGACGCGCCGGTGAGCGCCGCGCAGGTCGCTGCTGCGATCGGCCCGGGGCTGGCGCGCGCGGCGCTGGCCGCCAAAGTCGACGGCAGCGTGGTGGATCTTAGCCACGTCATCGACCGCGACAGCGAGCTTGCGATCATCACCGACAAAGATGGGGAAGGCCTGAACATCCTGCGCCATTCCACGGCGCATCTGCTCGCGCACGCAGTGAAAGAGCTCTATCCGAAAGCGCAGGTCACCATCGGTCCGGTCATCGAAGACGGTTTCTACTACGACTTTTCCTTCGAGCGGCCCTTCACGCCCGAAGATCTCGCCGCAATCGAGCAGCGCATGCTGGAGATCTCGAAGCGCGATCTGCCGATACGACGCGAGGTGTGGGACCGGTCCAGGGCGGTGAACTTCTTCAAGGACCAGGGCGAGCACTACAAGGCCCAGATCATCGAGAGCATTCCCGGCAACGAGGCGATCTCGTTGTACCGTCAGGACAACTTCATCGATCTGTGCCGCGGTCCGCATGTGCCGTCCACCGGGCGACTGAAGGTGTTCAAGCTGATGAAGGTGGCCGGAGCGTACTGGCGCGGCGATTCGCGCAATGAGATGCTGCAGCGGGTGTACGGCACGGCATGGGCGAGGAAGGAAGACCTCGACGCCTACCTGCATCGTCTCGAGGAGGCTGAGAAGCGCGATCATCGCAAGCTCGGCAAACAGCTCGGACTGTTCCATCTGCAGGACGAAGCCCCGGGCATGGTGTTCTGGCATCCGAGGGGCTGGACCATCTGGCAGCAGGTCGAGCAATACCTGCGGCGGGTACTCGATCAGGCGGGTTACGCAGAGGTGCGCACGCCGATGGTGATGGACCGCTCGCTCTGGGAGCGCTCCGGGCACTGGGAGAACTATCGCGAAAGCATGTTCACGACGTCATCGGAAAATCGCGATTACGCGGTGAAGCCGATGAGCTGCCCCGGGCACATCCAGATCTTCAACCAGGGCATCCGCAGCTACCGCGACCTGCCGCTGCGTCTGGCCGAGTTCGGGGCCTGCCATCGCAACGAGCCCTCCGGTGCGCTGCATGGAATCATGCGCGTGCGCGGATTCGTGCAGGACGATGCCCACATCTTCTGCACCGATGAGCAGGTCCAGTCGGAGGCTGCGGCTTTCATCGATCTCCTGCGCAGGGTCTACCGTGATTTCGGCTTCGAGGAGATCTTGATCAAGCTTGCAACGCGCCCCGCAAAGCGCATCGGCGCGGATGAAAAGTGGGATCGAGCCGAGGCTGGTCTCGCGCGTGCGCTCGACTCCAAGGGGCTGACCTGGGAGCTCTCGCCCGGCGATGGCGCGTTCTATGGCCCGAAGGTCGAGTTTTCCCTGAAGGACAGCATCGGACGCATCTGGCAATGCGGGACACTGCAGCTCGATTTTGAGCTGCCGGGGCGTCTGGGCGCCGAGTATGTGGCGGAGGACAATACTCGCAAAGTGCCGGTGATGCTGCATCGGGCGATTCTCGGCTCGATGGAGCGGTTTATCGGCATTCTCATCGAGCATTACGCCGGTGCGCTGCCCCTATGGCTGGCGCCGCTTCAGGTTGCGGTCCTGAATATCTCGGAACACCAGGCCGATTACGCGGCTGAGGTCGCCCGTATTCTGATGGCTGCCGGCATCCGCGCTGAGGCGGACTTGAGAAACGAGAAAATTACCTATAAAATCCGAGAACATAGTCTACAGAAGCTGCCTTACCAGGCGATCGTGGGCGATAAAGAGGTCGCCTCGAGGAAAGTTGCCGTACGCACGCGGGGAGGCGTCGACCTGGGGCAGGTCCCGATCGATGCTTTCGTGGCTCGCTTGAAAGGCGAGCTCGGTCCCGCAGCGACGGCTTAAATTTTTGGAGGTGCCAACTTATCGCTCAGGATAGAGATAGAGAGACGCGGATCAACGAGGAGATCAATGCGCTCGAAGTGCGGTTGATCGGGGTCGAAGGCGAGCAGATCGGTGTCGTGAGTCTGGCTGCGGCCAACAAGATGGCTGAAGAGGCGGGTGTGGATCTGGTGGAGATTGCGCCGACGGCTAAACCGCCGGTTTGCCGGCTGATGGACTATGGCAAGTACAAGTACGCCGAGGCCAAGAAACGCCACGAGGCCAAGCTCAAGCAGCGGCAGATCCAGGTCAAGGAAATCAAGTTCCGGCCCGGCACGGACGAGGGCGATTATCAGATCAAGGTGCGCAACTTGATCCGCTTCCTGGAAGAAGGAGACAAGGCGAAGGTGACGCTGCGTTTCCGCGGTCGCGAAATGGCGCACCAGGAATTCGGGGTGAAGCTGCTGGAGCGGGTAAGGACGGATCTCGATCCGTATGGCGTCGTCGAGCAGATGCCCAAGCTCGAAGGACGGCAGATGATCATGGTGCTCTCGCCGAAGAAAAAGGCGGTGCACTGATCAAGCGGCCCGGCCCGCAACGCCAGGGCCAGGCTCTTAAAACAAGTGATGTCGCGGTAGACGAAGCGCCGCAAGGCCACCCGGCGTCATGCAAAATGGAGTTGCTTCAATGCCAAAGATGAAGACTAAAAGCGGCGCCGCCAAGCGGTTCCGCGTTCAGGGTAGCGGCGGAATCAAGCGCAGCCGTGCGTTTCTGCGCCATATCCTCACCAAGAAGAGCACCAAGCGCAAGCGCCATCTGCGCGGAACGACGCAGGTCGACGCGTCGAACAAGCGTTCCATCAAAGCCATGTTGCCGTACGCATAAGGAGAGCACACCATGCCAAGAGTCAAGCGTGGCGTGACGGCACGGGCCCGTCACAAGAAAGTACTGGATCAAGCCAAGGGCTTTCGCGGCCGCCGCAAGAACGTGTGGCGCATCGCCAACGAAGCGGTGATGAAGGCCGGGCAGTATGCCTATCGCGATCGCCGCGTGCGCAAGCGCGAGTTTCGTGCGCTGTGGATCGCACGCATCAACGCCGCGGCACGCGAGTGCGGGTTGACCTACTCCGCTTTCATGAACGGTCTGAAGAAAGCATCGATCGATCTCGATCGCAAGGTGCTCGCAGATCTGGCGGTGTTCGACAAGCCCGCTTTTGCAAAAATCGCCAGTCAGGCGAAAGCCAGCCTCGGCGCGTGACCTCGCGACAAGATGAAAAAGGAGGCGAGCGCCTCCTTTTTTGTTTTGCCAGGACCTTGAGATTTGCATAACGATCGATGGACACGCTCTCGAAGCTGATAGACGAGGCCTCCGGCGCATTTGCGCGGGCGTCGTCCGCTGCCGAGCTCGAGCATGTGAAGGCTCAATACCTGGGCAAGTCCGGCGCCATCGGGGAGCAGATGAAGGGTCTTGGCAAGCTTGCGCCCGAGGACCGCCCCGCCGCCGGTGCACGCATCAACGAGGCGAAAAATCTGATCGAAGCCGCCCTCGTGGCCCGCAGGCAGGCGCTGGCCGAGGTGGAGTTGAACGCGCGCCTCACGCAAGAAGCGCTCGACGTGACATTGCCGGGGCGCAAGCGCGGACGTGGCGGCATCCATCCGATCATGCGCACCTGGCAGCGCGTCGAGATGATCTTCCGCTCGATCGGCTTCGATGTCGTCGAGGGCCCCGAGATCGAGACCGACTGGTACAACTTCACCGCGCTCAATCAGCCGGAGAATCATCCGGCGCGCTCGATGCACGACACGTTCTACGTCGAAGGAGGATTGCTCCTGCGCACGCATACGAGCCCGATGCAGGTGCGCTATGCGAGCCAGCATGCGCCGCCGATCAAGGCCATCGCGCCCGGCCGCACATACCGCGTCGACAGCGATGCGACGCATTCGCCGGTGTTCCATCAAGTCGAGGGCATCTGGATCGACGAGCACATCAGCTTTGCCGATCTGAAGGGGGTGTATACCGATTTCCTGCGCACATTCTTCGAAACCGATGAGCTGCAGGTGCGCTTCCGGCCCTCATTTTTTCCGTTCACCGAGCCCTCCGCCGAGATCGACATGCGCTTTGACAGCGGACCATTGAAGGGCCGGTGGCTGGAGATCTCGGGCTCAGGACAGGTTCATCCCAATGTCGTGCGCAACTTCGGCCTGGATCCCGAGCGCTGGATCGGCTTCGCATTCGGCAGCGGTCTCGAGCGTCTGACCATGCTGCGTTATGGGATCGACGATCTGCGGTTGTTTTTCGAAAACGACTTGCGGTTTCTCAAGCAGTTCGATTGATCGGATAGAGCGCAAGCAAACGGATTGGTTGTGAAGGCACATGCAATTTTCTGAGAGCTGGCTTCGCTCGATGGTCGATCCGCCGCTTACCACGGCGGAGCTCGCCCATCTGCTTACCATGTCCGGTCTCGAGGTGGAGGCGTGCGAGCCGGTTGCGCCGGCTTTCTCGGGCGTGGTGGTGGGCGAAGTGCGCGTCGTCGAGAAGCATCCCAATGCCGACCGACTGAAGGTATGCAAAGTGGATGTCGGCAGCGGCAGTCTGCTCGACATTGTCTGCGGTGCGCCCAACGTCGTGGCTGGCATGAAAGCGCCGTGCGCTGTCGTGGGGGCGTCGCTGCCCGGTGAGAGCGCAGACCAGCGGCTGCGCATCACACTCGCAACCATGCGCGGTGTGCAAAGCCAAGGCATGCTGTGCTCGGCGCGCGAGTTGCAGCTCTCCGACGATCACGGCGGCCTGCTTGCGCTCGATCCGACCGCTCCCTTAGGGGCGGACGTGCGGCACTATCTCAAGCTCGACGACCACGTCTTTACCATCAAGCTCACTCCGAACCGCGCCGACTGCCTGTCGGTGCTGGGTGTCGCGCGCGAGGTCGCTGCGCTCGCCGGCGCGCCTCTGACACCGCCGCAGATCCCCCCGGTGCCGAAGAAAATCGGCAATACGTTCCCGATCAAGATTACGGACGCCGACGGTTGCGGGCGCTTCACCGGGCGCGTGATTCTCGATGTGAATGCCGCGGCACCGACACCCGACTGGATGCGGCTGCGCCTGGAGCGTGCGGGCCAGCGCAGCATCTCGGCGTTGGTGGATGTGACCAATTATGTGATGCTCGAGCTCGGACGTCCGCTGCACGTTTACGATCTCGATAAGCTGAGTGGCGGGATCGACGTGCGCTTTGCACGCAAAGGCGAGACCGTCAAGCTGCTGAACGAGCAGACGGTCGAGCTCGAGCCCGATGTGCTGGCCATTACCGACCAATCCGGTGTCATCGGCCTTGCCGGCATTATGGGTGGCGACAGTACCAAGGCCGAGCCCAGCACGCGCAACGTCTTGCTAGAAGCGGCGTTCTTCTTTCCGGACGCAATCGCGGGCCGCGCGCGTCGCTATAAGTTCGCCAGCGACGCCTCGCACCGATTCGAGCGCGGGGTGGATTACGATAACAACATCGCCGGTATCGAACACGCCACACGGCTGATTCTCGATATCTGCGGCGGCGAGCCGGGGCCGGTGACCGATCATATTGCGCGTCTGCCGCGGCGCAAATCGGTGCGCATGCGGGTCGAACGGGCACGCAAAGTGATCGGCGTTCCGATTCCCGCAGCCGAGATGGCAAACATCTTCTCCCGGCTGCGGTTGGGCTTCGAAAAGTCAGGGGATGAGGCTTTTGTGGTCACGCCGCCGTCATACCGGTTCGATCTCGAGATCGAGGAGGATCTGATCGAAGAGATCGCGCGGATCTACGGGTTCGACAATATTCCAGCGCTGCCACCGCTGGCGCGGGCGACAATGGGGGGCGAACCGGAGGCTGCGCGCTCGCTGCATACCGTGCGTGCACAGCTGGCGGCGCTTGATTATCAGGAAGTCCTCAATTTCAGCTTCGTCGAGCCGCAATGGGAGCTGGATTTTGCCGGCAATGCCGATCCGATCCGATTGCTCAATCCGATTGCAAGTCAGAGCTCGGTGATGCGCAGCTCTCTCATCGCGGGGCTGGTGGCGAACGTCCGGTACAACCTCGACCGGCGTGCGAGCCGGGTGCGTCTCTTCGAGATTGGACGCGTATTCCTGCGCGTCCCGGGCGCAGCAGAGGGCCCGCTCGATGTCGCCGGCATACGTCAGCCGGTGCGAGTTGCGGGGGCCGCGTTCGGGTCGCCGGAAGAGGAGCAATGGGGAGTCATCCCGCGCGATCTGGATTTCTATGACTTGAAGGGGGACCTCGAGATCCTGTTCGGCGGGATTTCCCCCCGGTTCGAGCCGGCTCAGCACCCCGCGCTGCACCCCGGCCGCAGCGCCCGCGTACTGGCGGGAGGGCGTGCGGCGGGCTGGCTCGGCGAACTGCATCCGCGGCTCCAGCAGAAGTACGAGCTTCCGGCGCCGGTCGTAGTGTTCGAAGTCGATGCGGCGCCCCTGCAGATGCAAGCTCTTCCCGTCTACCGGGAAGTACCGAAAGTTCCGGGGGCGACCCGAGACCTCGCCATGACTTTCCCGGATGACGTGCTGGTGCAAGCCATCTTCGATGATCTAGAGGAGCACAAGCCGCCGCAGGTCGATAGCATTCGACTATTCGACGTGTACCGGGGTCCCGGCGTCGAAAATGGGAGAAAAAGTCTTGCTTTCCGAGTGTTATTGCAAGATACTCGAAAGACAATGACCGATCCCGAGGTCGAGTCGGCCGTGGCGCAGCTCGTTTTACGGCTAGAACGGCAATTCAACGGAAAACTGCGCGACTGAGGTTGTCATATGACGCTCACCAAGGCCGATTTGGCCGATCTTCTGTTCGAGAAAGTCGGTTTGAACAAGCGCGAAGCCAAGGATATGGTGGAGTGCTTTTTCGAAGAGGTGCGCAAGGCGCTGGAGGCTGGCGAAGGCGTCAAGCTTTCCGGCTTCGGCAATTTTCAGCTGCGCGATAAACCGCAGCGCCCCGGACGCAACCCCAAAACCGGCGAAGAGATTCCGATCACGGCACGGCGAGTCGTAACGTTCCACGCCAGCCAGAAGCTGAAGGCGATGGTGGACAAGAACTACCATGGAAGAGAGTCCGAACCCGAACAGCAGCAAGCCTAGTCTTCCGACGATCCCGGCGAAGCGCTACTTCACCATCGGTGAGGTGAGCGAGCTGTGCGGCGTGAAGCCGCACGTGCTGCGCTACTGGGAGCAGGAATTCACGCAGTTGAAGCCGGTCAAGCGGCGTGGCAATCGCCGCTATTACCAGCATCACGAGGTGCTGCTGATCCGGCGCATTCGCCAGCTCCTCTACGACGAGGGCTTCACCATCAGCGGCGCCAGGCATCGCCTGGACCAAGTGGTAGAACAGGCAAGCAAGAACAACAGCAAAAGCGGCGATACAGCGTCGCTGCGCAAGGAAATCGAAAGCGTGCTCGAGGCGCTGCGCTGAATAGCCGGCGCGCTCTTTTCCATCGAGAGCGGTCGGTCTCGTAGCAAGCCCCGGGCAATGGGTAGCGTCCCGCGCGGTGCGATCAGAACAACGATAAGAACAACTCTGTCCGCAAGCTTTCGAGGAGCTGCTCCACTGTCACAAGCCAGCTGGCGGTGAGCGTTTCCATTCAAGCCATCGGTGCCACCCGATAACCGCTCGCGGAACTGGAGATGATCGCGGTACGTACATGGCTCGAGGTTCTGGGACTCGGCCAATACGCCGAGAACTTCGAACGCAACGCTATCGATCCCGACTTGCTGCCCGGACTGACGGAGGCGCAGCTCGAGGAACTCGGCGTCCGGCCGCTCGGGCATCGACTGCGTCTGTTGCAGGCCATCGCCGTACTGCGCTCTGAAGCAGTCTCTAGCCCGCTCAAGCCAGACCAGCAGCCGGACGGCAATCCCACGGCCGACCGGCGGCAGCTTACGGTTTTGTTCTGCGATCTGGTCGGCTCGACCGCGCTGTCGCGCAAGCTGGATCCGGAGGACTTGGGTGCCCTGATCCGTACCTATCAGCAAACCTGCAGGGAGGTCGTGGAGCGATGCGGAGGACACATCGCTCAGTATCTTGGCGACGGGGTGATGGTCTATTTCGGCTGGCCGCGGGCCCATGAAGACGATGCGCAGCGATCGGTGCGTGCCGCCACAGCAATCCTCGATGCGATCCGAGGCGTCCCGTCTCCTGAACCGCTGCACGTGCGTATCGGGATCGCAACGGGGCTGGTGGTCATTGGCGGGACAGGCGCTGGCGGTGCGAAGGAGCCCAAGCTGGCGGTGGGTCAGACTCCAAACCTTGCCGCGCGCCTGCAGGCTCTGGCGGGCTCGGATGAAGTTGTCGTAGCCGAACCAACGCGCGCGCTTGCCGGCGGAGTGTTTGCCTATGAGGACCTCGGGGAGCACTTCGTCAAAGGGATTCCGGAACCGGTCCGGGCTTGGCGCGTGCTGGGCGAGAGCGGGGTTGCGGGGCGCTTTGAGGCCACGCACACCGACGCGCCCACGCCGTTGGTCGGACGCGGGCCCGAAATGGAGCTCCTGCGACGCGCCTGGGATGGTGTGCAGCAGGGGATGGGCGAGGTCGTGGTGCTGCGCGGAGAGGCGGGCATCGGCAAGAGCCGCATTGCCCTGGAGCTGTGCGCTTCTGTGGCGCTGCAGCCGCATCACCTGCTGCACTTTCAGTGCATGCCGTACAACATCAACTCGGCTTTCTTCCCGATCATCGCGCATCTCCAGCGGGCGGCCGGGTTCGCCCGCTCCGACACGCCGGCGGCGAAGCTCGACAAGCTCGAGGCGTTGCTGGCACGGTGGCGCCTCCCCGAGGGCATGGCGCCGATTTACGCAGCGCTGCTGTCATTGCCTCTGGACCGCTATCCACCTTCGCGGGTGAGCGCGGCCAAGCAGAAAGAGAACACCATAGAGGCGATCGTATCGAGTGTGATCGCTTTGTCGAAATCCAATCCGGTGCTGATGGTGTTCGAGGACGCCCACTGGGTCGATCCGACCACTCTGGACGCACTGAGCGCCGTGATCGATGGCATCGGTACCGCGCCGGTGCTGCTGACGATTACTTGCCGCCCGGAGTTCGCGCCGCCCTGGATGGAGCGCAGTCATGTGACGCTATGTGAGCTCGGACGCCTCAGCCCGCACCTGAGCGCCGACATGGTCGCCACAATCACGCACGGCAAGGCGTTGCCCGAGGAGGTCTTGCGCCAGATCGTGGCCAAGACCGACGGGATACCCCTGTTCGTGGAGGAAGTGACCAAGAGCATGCTCGCTTCAGGGCTGCTGGGACGCACGGGCGAGGGCTCCATGCACGACGGGCAGTCTCCTGGTATTGAGATTCCCGCGACCTTGAAGGAACTGCTCGCGGCGCGGCTGGATGCACTGGCCGACGCGAAAAAGATTGCGCAGATAGGCGCCGTGATCGGGCGGCAGTTCCGCTATGACGTCGTGCTGGCGCTCTTCGGATCGGCCCGAGGCGATCCGGCGGTGGCGCTGGATCAGCTGGTGCAGGCGGGGCTCATCTCGCGGCACGGCGTGGCGCCAGAAGTGGTGTTCTCTTTCAAGCATGCGCTGATCCAGGATTCGGCGTACGAGTCGTTGCTCAGGAGCGAGCGTCAGGCGCTCCATCGCCAGGCCGGCGATTTGCTGAGCGAGCGCTTTCCAGAGACTGCCGACTCGGAGCCGGAGCTGTTGGCGCGGCACTACACCGCCGGCAACATCTTCGAGCGTGCGGTACTTTACTGGCTCAAGGCCGGCGAGCGAGCATGGCAGCGGTCGGCGGCAAAGGAGGCGATTGCGCATCTGACCAGCGGGCTCGAGCTCATCGACAGGGTCGCCGACTCAGCGACCCGCGATGCCTTTGAGCTGCGCTTGCAGGCGGCTCTAGGCGTCGTTTATTTCGCCACGGTCAGCTATGCCGCTCCACAGGCGCAGGCGGCGTTCCTGCGGGCCTATGAGCTGACCGAGCGCGTGCGACAGCCCGAGCTGCTGGCGCCTGTGCTCTATGGCATCGGTGCGTTCCAGACCATGAAGGGCGACGTGCGCGCGGGGCACGGCGCCTTCGGGAAGCTTATGCATGTCGCCACTGCATCCGCACAGCCGCGCCTGCTCCTCTACGCGCATGCAGTCCTCACGTGGTCGAACTACAGCCGGGCCGACTATCCCACAGCGATCGAGCACGCCAACCAGCTGCTCGCCCTATACGATTCGGTGCCGCAGACGGGGGCCCGTCTATCGGCGGCCGATCCCAAAGTCATCAGCGAGTGCTTCCGTGCGCTTGCTCTGTGGTCACTGGGCTTTCCGGACCAGGCCGACGCGGTGAGCGATGCACTGCTCGCGCACGCGCGGGCCTTAGGCGACCCTTACAGTCTCGCCTATGCGTTGAATTTCGCCGCGCTTCTCGTCCCCGACCTGCGCGGGGAGCACCAGCGGGCCGTCGACCGCGCCGACGAGGGCATCGGGCTGGCTCGCGAGCTGGGTTACCCGTTCATGCAGCTGTCCGGCACGCTTTTCAGAGTTTGGCCAGCCAGCCATCTCTCGGACCCTGCCGAGCTTCTCGACGTGATGGACAAAGCCCTCGAGAAGCTTCGGGCGCTTGGCAGCATGTATCACCATCCGCACCTGCTCGCTCACCGGGCTAGATTGTTGATCCGTCTCGGCCGGGTGGAGGAAGCGCAGAGTACCGCGGCGGAGGCGCTGGTGCAGATCGAAAAATCCGGCGAGGCTTCGATCGAAGCGGATGCGTGGTTGGCCCAGGGCGAAAGTTGGCAAGCCGCTGGTGCAGCACGCTGGGACCAGGCTCAGAGCTACTATCTCAGGGCGCTGGAGGTAGCAAGAAAACAAGGCGCCAAAGGCTGGGAATTGCGGGCCGCCATCGCACTGGCGCGCCTCTGGCAGCTTCTGGGCAAGCGCCAAGAGTCGCGGGATTTACTTGCGCCTGTGTACCACTGGTTCACCGAAGGCAACGACACGGCGGACGTGAGGGAAGTTGCGGGCTTGTTGCGCGAGCCGTGCTGATGTATGTATGCGCATATTACGGAGAGGAACCGATGGCGAAATTCGACAGCATTCTCGGCACCGTCGGCAACACGCCGGTGGTGCG
>Ga0335082_10002577_pt1 | contig 19551 bp, 20 predicted proteins | sample Lox_Sample_41_FD_206718 | JGI IMG/M metagenome (GOLD analysis project Ga0335082, IMG submission 206718) | Soil microbial communities from Loxahatchee National Wildlife Refuge, Florida, United States - Lox_Sample_4.1 | ecosystem: Environmental > Terrestrial > Soil > Wetlands | place: USA...
GCGCTGGCCTGCGGTTACCGTCTAGCGAGCGACCATCGGAAGACACGCCTCGGCCTGCCGGAAGTGATGCTCGGAATCTTCCCGGGCTGGGGAGGCATCACGCGGCTCCCCCGTCTGATCGGACTCTCGGCCGCACTGGACCTGCTCCTGACGGGCAAACAACTCGATGCGAAGCGCGCCGAGCGAATCGGACTGATAGACCGCGTCGTTACTTCCAAGGAGATCCCGACACAGGCCGATTCTTTAATGTTGGAGATCCTTTCGCGTGGAGTCTCGTTTCAAAGGAAAATTCAGTCGGTCCGGATGCGGTCGCAAAAAAAATTCCTGACGCGCTTTTTGAACCAAACCCTTATCGGCCGGGGCCTCGTATTTCATCAAGCTCGAAAAAACGTCATGAGACTCACTCGGGGCCGCTACCCGGCTCCCTTGAAAATTATCGATGTGGTCCGAAGGGGGATCGGGGTTCCCCTCGAAGGATCGCTTGAGCTGGAACAAGAAGGGCTTCGTACGCTTGTTGGTGAAGAGACGACGCAAAACCTGATCCATATCTTCTCATTACGAATGCACGCCGGAAAACTGCCAAAGGAGATTACGCCTACCGATCATGTCCCTTCGATTCGGAAAGTGGGCATCCTTGGGGCGGGAGTGATGGGCGCCGGCATCGCCCAATGGATGCTCCAACAGGAGATTTCAGTACGCCTGAGGGATGTCAACGAGGAGGCGATCGCAAAGGGTATCAAGACCATCAACGAGGCCTTTGACAAACAGGTCTCTCGACGAAAAATGCGCCGGGAGGAAAAAGAAGACCGGATGCGGCTTCTCTCGGCCACCACGGGGTATACCGGCTTTTCTACCTGTGATTTGGTCATCGAGGCCGTGGCCGAAAGGATGGAGATCAAACAACGGGTGATCCGTGACCTTCAAGAGGCTGCCGGAGTAAGCGCGATTTTCGCCACAAACACCTCTTCGCTTTCGATCACGGCCATGGCTCAAGCGGCGAAGCAGCCGGATCGGGTGTTGGGGCTCCATTTCTTCAATCCGGTTGCTCAGATGCCGCTGATCGAAGTGGTGAAAGGTGAACGGACCTCCGATGAGACATTGGCCGCCGGTGCGGCCTTCGTCAAAAGGATTGGCAAAACACCTCTCATCGTTTCAGACAGTCCCGGCTTCCTGGTCAACCGGATCCTGATGGCCTACGGAAATGAGGCCGGACTTCTTCTGGAAGAAGGGGCCACGGTCGATCGAGTGGACCGCGTCATGGAAGCGTTCGGGATGCCGATGGGTCCTTTCACAATGATGGACGTCGTCGGACTGGACATCGCCCACCACACGGCCGAAACGATCCGAACAGCGCTTCGTCTCGATCCGACCGAACAATCTCGAATTGAAGATCGACTATTCGAAGCGGGAAGATTCGGAAAAAAGACGGGGCAGGGTCTGTATCGATACGAAGGCAGAGAAAAACGCGGCAACCCTGAATTAGACACAATGCTCGCGGCCGTCCGAAAAGAGCGCGCCATTACTCTGCGTCCTATGATAACCGATCAAGAAATTACCGATCGCCTTGTGATGATCATGGTAAATACAGCGGCATGGTGTCTCGAGAAGGGGGTTGTTCAGGAAGCGGGGGACGTTGATCTTGGCTTGATAATGGGCGCTGGTTTTCCGCCATTTAGGGGAGGGCTATTAAAGTATTGCGATAAGATTGGAATTCTAAGGGTTAAAGAAATGCTCGACCGCTATTCTCAGTCGGCCGGACCCCGCTTCTCCCCTGCTCGAATGATCACAGATCTTGCCCGTCAGGGAAAAGGGTTTTACTAGACCGCTAAATATGCATTGGTGACGTATTCCTGGATCATGCGCTGCGTGTTGAAAAACGAGGCATTCAACGCGATGCAGTGTTTCATGATATTGATGTACTTGTCACGATCGCGGTAGAACATCGGAATGATCACGTCCTCCAGCTTGTGGTAGAGATAGGCCGCATCCCGATTCCGATCATCCCCTTCCGCAGGCGGTTGTCCATCCTGCGCAATAGCCCATCCCGTTACACCCTCCATATGGCCTTCGGCCCACCAACCGTCCAAAATGCTTAATTGAGGAACACCGTTGTGGCAGGCTTTCATTCCGCTGGTTCCGGAGGCTTCCAGAGGGCTGACGGGGTTGTTGAGCCAGAGGTCCACACCGGCCGTGATCAGCTTTCCCATTTCCATATCATAGTTGGAAAGATAGATCACTTTGATGTGGCTTTTGAGTGCACGCCGAGAATGGAAAATTTTTGCGATAATCGCCTTGGCTTCGCGATCCTGCGGGTGGGCTTTCCCAGCATAAATGATCTGGACCGGTCCCACCTCGGTCGCGATTTTCTTGAGCCGAACGATATCATGAAAAAGCAGGTCGGCCCGCTTGTAAAGCGCCGCCCGGCGTGCAAACCCTATCGTAAAGACGGGAACATCCATTCCGGCCTTCTCGTTCTGGTTAACAACATCAAGCAGCATCTGCTTAGCGTCCAGATGAGCCGTCCAAACGGCTTCTTTCGGGATGTTCAGTGCATGGCGAAGCGCAAAACTGTCCTGTCTCCATCCCGGAAGGAAAATGTCGTAAAGTTTTTGAAAAGGTTCAGAGGTCCAGGTCACGGAATGAACACCGTTTGTAATGGATTGAACCGAATATTCTGGAAACATTTTGCGGGCAACATCCCCGTGTTTTCTGGAAACCCCGTTGATGTAACCGCTCAAATTCAGCGCAAGGCGAGTGATATCAAAATCCTTCCCTTCGTGGAAACCGTTGAGGCGAATGATTTCTTGCTCTCCCAATATGCTTTGTACGAGATCCGGAGAAAAGCGGTCATGCCCGGCTGCAACCGGCGTATGGGTCGTAAAAACACATTGACGGCGTACGGATTCAATCGTCTCGGGGTCCGTCTTCGGTTTGTTAAGTTGACAATGGGCTTCATTTAGAAGTTCAAGAACCGCCAAACCTGCATGACCTTCGTTCATATGGTATTTTTTGATCGCATGGTGGCCCACCTGTCGCAGCATCCGGATACCCCCAATCCCTAAGATAATCTCCTGGCACAATCGATACCGAGCATCTCCTCCGTACAACTGGCCTGTTAGGGAGCGGTCTTTCGGATCATTATCGTCTAAATTGGTATCCAGGAAATAAACGGGGATCGTGAAACCCCGGCCCCCGTGCAACTCATATTTCCATGCCCGGATTTTCACAGAGCGCCCCTCTATTTCTACATTGACTATTCCCGGAAGAGGTTCAAGGTACTTTCGGGGATCCCAAGAAACGACCTGTTCCAGTTGATTGCCATTCTCATCCAACTGCTGATGGAAATAGCCCTTTTCATGGAGTAACGTGACCGCGACTATAGGAACATTCAGATCCGCCGCCGATTTAAGCATATCGCCGGCCAGAATTCCGAGACCACCGCTATAGGTTGGGATTCCGTTGTGAAGTGCGATTTCCATTGAAAAATAAGCGATTGCACGTTCATCAATCATGGGTGAGCCATCCCCTCTTGGGTTTGATATGGGAACGAAAACGTGATGGAATTGAAATCAAATAAGAATGGTATGTACGAGGCCGTTTCAAACCGATGGATCTTTGTAGGATACATAATTCATTATATCTGAAGCCTTCACTCCTAGAACCCAATTATATCTATAAATATAGCACAATTATGAGTTTTCAATCAATCTTCATCTTCAATCCCCTGTAGTTCGCGATTTTCCGAGCCGAATCACAGAAGCCGGTGATGCTCAAATCGTAGTAGCCGGGTGATAACGGCTCCATTCTCATTGAAACTCACCCGCCGGATGGCCGGAAGGTAAATGCCGTTTACAACGGCATGGTTGTCCGAATAGGTTTCCACCTGACGCAAGGCACCGTCCACGGGTGAAAAATAAAAGACTGAATACCGGGTGGTCAGGGCCTTACCGTCGCTGGTCGTAAGACTATCCTCTACATTGATTGTGAACTTGACCCGTTCCATACTGCGGTTAATTTGAGTGATTCGCTCCTCCTGAATGCGGTAACGCGAATTCATTCCATCTCCATGAATCATCAACAACCGGCCCATCGGATGATGGTCTTCCTCACCCAGTGTGAGTGAGTACTTCCCATCCGACTCTTCAAACGAGCGCGGTCCACGGTGAACCGCCATCATACCGACTTGCCCCTCGGCCCATTTTTTCAAATCCTCATGTTGGAGATCGATCATGACCTCGCGCGCCGAGCGGACCGTCACACTGCCTTCTGAAATTCGTCCTCCCTCTTGACACGTCAAATCGGCCATGAAGCCCTTGAATCCCTGAGGCCAACGGAATGTCTTCTCAAAGGCCCGACGCAGCAGGTCGCGGGCGGCCGGATCGTCTGCTACAGCTCCGGCATTTTCCGATTTTCGCTGATATTTCTCCATGGCGTTCTTCCTCCTGTTTATATTTTGATCGGTATTTTCAAGGGGGCAGAGTTTTCTTTTCCGATTAAAATTGGCCTTCAAGATTTAACGTCTGATTGCCGCGACGAATTGTAAGGATCGCATGATCCCCCCGTTGCTTGAAACTCATAAGATGCGTCAGATCGGAAGGTTTGATGATCGATTCACCATCAAAAGAGACGATGATGTCTCCTTCACGAATACCAATCTTCAATGCAGTCGAATCGGGCATTATCTTTCGTACCGAAACACCTTTTTCGGTTTTCTCGATCTGGACACCCAGATGGACGTTCTGGTCCTCCAAATCTTCATAACCGACGGCCCAGACGAAATCGGCAAGGTAGAGCGGGACGGAAACAGGTTGAACATTCATAAGAATGTCCTTCCGATTTTCCGGCACTTCGGCCGTATACGGCAGCACGATATCATAAGGTTCCGGCAACCGACGAAACACCCTACGGGGAACTCCGAATCCATAATTGACGTGGAAACCGCCCGTAAAGACCACAATCTTTTTTCCCTCCCCTGCGGGACTGGAGAGATAGGCTGAGATCGATTGGGCCATCGTCTCGTCCCAGATCAGCATCGTCTCATAAAACCGTTCGAAGCCTTTGTCTCCGTGCGCATGTCCGCCAAAAACGGCCTTGAGCGAGTTTCGATGGTATGGGTCCGATCGATCCATCTCGGGCAGCTCCTTCTTCAAATCTTCCGACAATCCTTCCGTACCCTTTTCCATAACCGCGTGAACCAGTTCATCGGACGCGTTCAGAGCCAACAAGGGGATTTTATTATCTCGAATGTAGTGAAGAATCGTCCGATAATAATTGTAGGACTGATCCCAATTGGAATACCACACCTTGACAAAGGCTTTCTCATCCAGTTCGCCCCGGCTCCATTGGTTCAACTGATCCTGCGATGGCCTTTGAAACATTTCCATGGCTACGACCACTTTTCCAGGAAAACGCTCCCACATTCCCTGCAAGATCTCCAGTTCTACTTCGTGATCTTTAAGGTTGGTATGGGTTTCTCCCACATAGACGATCCTGGAGCCAGACAAAATATGAAACATCTGCTCCTTGGTAACCACGATACCGGTGGGTAGATGCAGGATTGTTCCTGGTTTGAGAGTATCGAGCTCCGCGTACGGCGATTCTGAAAAACCCTGTTTTGATTGTGGAGGGGTCTGGGCAATACAACCTGAAGCGTGAACAATAAGAACGGATAACATAACGAATGAAAAAATATAACGGATCATTTCTTCTCCCTATGAAGATTAGGAGGCTTGATCTTATCATAGGATGTCGTAAAACTGTCAAGAGAAGAGGACGAACGGACTTTTCAAATCGGCTGGGAGGTATATTGGGGACTTCAATGTTCGTGTTAATAAATTAGATTGGAAGCGGCGTAAGCGGAGTAGACTTATCTGAGAAATGACGACGGTTCGCACAGGCCTTGAATGTACACCAACTGAATGAACGGGCGTCAGAGTTGAAGGATGATGGAAAGAATTTCGGTCCTTGAATTGACCTTTAGTCGTCTCATGATGTGCTTTAGATGTCCTTTAATCGTGTCTTCTGAAACACAGAGGGCATCGGCGATCCGCTTGTTGGTCAAGCCAGAAAAAAGGTGCCTTACAATTTCCATCTGGCGATTTGTTAATTGAAAGCGGTTCTTTAATTTTTCCAGATCAATCTGTCGGTGTTGCGAAACTTTCTCGATCAACATCATGATATGAAAAGTTTGACCCGAGTGAGTGTCATCGCCGTTGAGAGGAAACCCTCTGCAGCAATACATCGCATCCTGCGTATTAAATAATGAAATTTGAGGACTAACCTGAGTCTGGTGATCATCGCGGCTGGCGAGATAACTCTTTTTAAGATTTTCGTACAAGTTGAAAATTTCTTTTGGAATGGTCACACCCGTCATCAGGTGATTGGAGTCCGAATGGTTGCCGTTTAACTTCGAAAGAATCCCCAATGCGACCGGATTAAAGAAGATAGGTTCTTGACGATGGTTAAAGATTAGGATACCAGGCACGGAACGCCTGTTTGCAACCTCTAGCAGATCCATATACACCCTCATATGTGGTGTGAAGGAAGGGACCTACAAGGTACTCGAGCTAAAACATACATTAACTTAAGTTCGTTGTCAACATATTTTCTAATCGAATAAAACTGTTTATCAATTGCCTATAAATCGAGTAATTTAAAAGCAAATTTCAATTAACATTCTGCGTAAAGCCGCATAAATTATATAAGCTTTTAGGTAGGTATATTGTGTTACGAATGATCGTGTCACATGGTCATAATCTCGCATGATTTGAAAGTGGGTAAAAAGTCCTGAAACCGCCTTGATTTTTCTTGACAATGCCGCATATAAATGTTATGTATATAACAATTCTGTATTATGTATGCAGAGGCGGCCGTCGCTTAAAAAACAACATTCAGATAAAGATACAATGAATTCTGAACAAAAGACAGACGAACGACGCCAATCGAAACGGTCCTCTCTTTCGGAAAAGGCCACTTGCGAAGTTAGCAGTCACCTTCTTTTACACAGATCTCGAGGAAATAAGTCGACCACAATCATTAATTCAAACATCAAAAATATCAGTGAAGGCGGCGTCTGCCTCATGACAAGAGAACGCTTGGAAACCGCGCAAATTGTCAAAATTAGCCTCCCACTCCCCCACGTTAAAATGAGCACCCCCACTCTTGCGGAGGTTAGGTGGGTTAGAAAAGATCCGGGCAAGCGCCTTTATCGCGCCGGTCTGCGTTTTCTCCTGTAAATATTCCTACCGGATCGCTATCGTTAAGACTCTTTTATGGAGCCGCATGGAATATCGTCATATGAAATATAATTATTTTTATTTTTAATATGTTATAAATATTACTTAATGTTTTGTTTTAATATTATAGTCGTTCAAAGGAAGGCTGAAACGTAGGACTTTGATTAAACGGAATGGAAGAGTCCAGCTAATAATGGTGAACGCGAGCCGGCATCATCCATGCCATGATTACTCCAGGCCAGGATACAACAAAGGCTATGGAAAAGAATAAGACATAACCCACGCCGTCGGCCACAAAACCGCTAACACTCCCCGCCAACGTGGCCGCTACGGACATCAAGGCCGAGCCGATTGCAAAGTGCGTGGCCTGAAAACTGCGGCTGCATCGCTGCATTAAAAAGACCAGAAGCCCCGCCGTTCCTACACCGGCGGCCAATTGTTCAAAGGCGATCACCAAACCCACCCCGAACAAACCTGGCTTGAAATAGGCCAGCCAAGCATATGCCGGAATAGACAGACTCTGTATCAATGTAAAGGGAAACAGACATCGTCGCAATCCGGCACGACTGATTATGGCTCCGCCAACTAACGCACCCGTAATACCGGACAGGGTGCCGAGTGTTCCGGACAAAAATCCCCGTGAAGCAGTATCATAGCCCAACTCTTTTAAAAAGGGGGTCGCCATAGCGAACATCATCGAATCGCCTGCCCTATACACCAAAATAAATGCCAGTATCCTTGCGATGTAAGGTTGCTTTAAATAACTCAGAAAGGCCTCCTCCATCAGCGAGGCTTTAAAAACCGTCCCCGTCACTTGAGCCTTCGGTAAAAACCAGTGGTGCCACAGCGCAATAAAGGCCATGATTCCTGCGGCCGCCAAAAAACAGGTGACCCAAGATGCCATTCCGGCAAGTATGACCAGGGCTCCGTTGCCCACCAATAACGCGATCCGATAGGCCGCGACACGCAACCCCGAAAAAGCGGCCTGATCCGTATCGTTTAAGGACTGGATATAGAATCCATCCACGGCCACATCATGCGTCGCAGCCAAAAACGCGATCACCACGAATATTTTTGCAGCCGAGCTCAAGTCGAGGCCCAGAGCTGGCCATGTCAAAGCCGCGATCGCCATCGCAATCAACAATTCAAGACTGACAAGCCACCTCTTTTTATTGCTGAAGACATCGATCAGCGGACTCCATAAGAACTTGAAGTTCCAGGCCAAGCCATAGAGAGAGGTCAAGCCGATCGCCTGAAGACTGGCGCCAGAAGCGGTAAAAAACTGAGCGGAAATTTGATGAACGACGGAGTAAGGTAACCCTTCGGCAAAATAAGTGCTTGAGGTCCAAAAAGCCGTAAACGAACGGCGGGAAGCAGGGGGCGTCATGTTCGCCGCCTATTTATCTTCACGGTTCCGGAGGGAAAAAACCTGTGGATGATAATACTCACCCGTATCCAGAAACTCGACGCCCAAAAAGACTTCACCCTCGTGTTTCCGAATCCAGCGGACTTTCCCGATGAGAACCTCATCTGGCCACAACTCATTAATGTCCCCGAACTGGCAGCGAATCAAGATACGGTTATCAATATAAATAGGCAAGTCCTCCATTGTCTGCAGACCAATACAGGAACCGGCATAGGATATGTTCTTTGTCATCCCGGTAAAACAAACCGTATCTGTAGAAATCTGGACCCGGAGGGGTCTATATGGTGAAATTCGCGAGCAGCTTCTCGGCTTCATCGTCTCTGTCCACATTATGTATTATATTTACACTTTACAGGTCTCTCTGTCAATCGTCCCGCCCGGTTTGATCTGCAATATGAGTCCTAATACAAGGTAAATTGGACAAAAAAGAGGCACGATACGTTGCAGTATCGTGCCTCTTTAACAAAGCAAATCAGAAACTACTTCTTTTCCGCAACCTTGATGGATTTGGCATGTCCCTTTGCCACATCCACCTCAACCATATCTCCTACCTTGACCTCACCGGTTTTTTGCGTGGTGTTGTCAAAATGGATCTTGTGCTCCTTTCCCTTCTTATCCTTCACAAAATAGAATGAGCCCTTTTCGTCAATCTTGGTTAAATCACCCGAAATCATCCCGGCCCAGCTCATTCCAACAAAGGACAAGACGACCACCCCCATTACAAGACTGGATAGAATCCGCTTCATATTCACTCACCCCCTCTCATTGCACTAAGTTACTAATTAATTCTGCCCTGATTTTAATTTATTACGATACTTGCTTCAGTATCTCAGTATAGGTAAGCAACTCCGGTGCCAATATTAACGCATTGTAATTTATAGCTTTCTCTTGATGATCATACCGTTTATATGCCGCATTTCCGGTGGCAGCACCTTATTTGGGGTGCAACTTAATTAACCATAGATGGAAACCGGCTCCAAAGCTTTGTATAATACAATCTATGATTCGTGTCGGTGTCGGACAGTCCACCCATATGTCGCCACAAAAAGCGGCGCGTGAGGCAGCTCATATGGCCATGAGTCGTGCCGGATTGGAGAGGGCTGATCTGGCCCTCGTGTTCGCCTCGATTTCATACCATCCTTATTATCCACGTCTCCTCAATGCCCTTCAAGCCGAGATCAATGCCACCCATCTCGTGGGATGCAGTTGTCTTGGCGTGATCACAACCGACGGTGAATGGGAAGCGCAGCATGCTGTAGCGGTCATGGTCCTGGCATCGGATACAGTCACGGCTTCGCCATTTTTCTTGCACCCCCTTCAAGGTCAGGCGGAACGGATCGGCCAAACCATAGGAGAATTAGCCCTCGCCGGCCGAAAAGACGGAGCGCATTCTTCCATCGGCGTCGTCTTCCCGGATACGTACAACTTCCAACCCAAACCATTTTTCCAAGGGATCCTCGGCGCCGGCGACAAGGCCATCCTGGTTGGGGGAGGGGCTTCGGAGGACGGCAGCTTGATGCAAACCCTCCAGATCTACCAAAACGAAGTTTTGTCCGACGCGGTAGCCGGTTTTGTCTTGAACGGCTCCTTCAACCATACGATCGGTATCACGCAGGCATGCCATCCCATTGGAAATCCAATGATGGTGACCCGCGCACGGCACAACACCATTTACGAGCTGGCCGGGCGCTCCGCACTCGACTGTTACTCGGCATTGTTCACCAATATTCCCCCGCAGGAAATTCGCGAGGCCACCGGTCTTATTTTTGTCGGCTTCCCGGCTGATGTAACCGAGTCACAATTCCACCGCGGGACGTACCTCGTCCGAAGCGTTGTGGGAGTAGACCTTGCGGAAGGAAGCATCACTGTTCCCGAAATAGTGGAGGAAGGCCAAGTGGTGTCTTTTATGATCCGCGAGCCGAACAAAGCGGTGCGCGACATGAAATCCATGGTCTCGGAGTTGGCCAAAATCCATCGCGACCGTCCGCCGTCCTTCGCGTTGTATTTTGACTGCTGCGGGCGGGGCCGATCCCTGTACGGTAGAACCGGGGTCGATCTCTCCGTCATTAAGAAACACTTCGGTGAGATCCCTTTGATCGGGTTCTTTTCCTATTCTGAGATCGCTCCGATTTACGGTGCTCCCCAGTTTCACAACTACTCTGGTATACTGGTCTTAATCAGCGAATGAAGGCCCCTGATTTTCCGTTCAGCCCTTTTTGCTGTGACAGGAAGGAGAAGGAAGATCATTCTGAACCGTGGTGACCTGAAGCGGTTCATCCAACCGGAATTCCTGCTCAAAAATCGTAAAGACGTGCGGAACCTCGACGGAGAGACCGTACTTGGTCTGGAGGCGACGATACTGAGACTCGGTCATAATGTGGTATTTTACCGACGCTCGCAGTGTCAATCCTTCCAATTTTCTCGGCAACCAATACCGAAATTCATAATCCCGACTCGTCAAGGGCATTAGACGGTTTTCATAGACCTCCACAATCACCGGCCACCAAACAATCCAGCGCCTCATCGTGTTTTCTTGGCGTTTAAGGACCCTTCCCGACGCATCCACGACCTCAAAGGTCACGGTAATGTACCGGTCCGGATCACCCGTTGGAATTTTGTGACCGGCCCCGCTGTTGGTCAAGGTTAAGGTGAACGTTACATCCTGACCCGGTTGTAAGACGGTTCGGTCGGCTCTCAACTGGACCGAGGCGGCCCGTTTGATCATCTCCGGAAAATGCCCGCCCCGCCAGAGATGTTGCCGCCCTTGACGCACCGGACCGCCGGAGACCAACGGCCGGTTGATGCTCGGCATATGGCAGTCCTGGCATATCTTCCCCTCTTTATAATACGGGCCGGCCTCGAATTCGGGAAACGTCGAGCACGGGCCCCCGTTATAGAATTGAAAAGGCCCGGAAGGAACCTGGTGACAGGTGAAACAAATGTTTGTGGATCGGAAGCGCGGCGAGTATCGCGTCGGATGAGGGGCTTCTATATTATCAAACGGCCCCTCGATCATACCGTCACGCACATGGCACGAGGCACAGGTGATGCCCTCTTGTTGATAGTCGGGATCGTAATGAGGATTATCCGCCTTGATCGGTTTGTAGACCTTCCCGTCTTCAAGACCTTGGATCAGCCAGGGCTGCTGAGGCTGCATGGGTGAATGACAGTTCAGACAGATCCAGATATGCTGGTCTTTGTTCCAGTACGCTTGGAAGAAAGGATCGACGTAGGCCCTCGAGTGAATGGACGTTTTCCATTCTTCATATATTTCTTTATGGCAGGTCCCGCACTCCTCGGCCCGTATTCCGGGAATTCCCGGTACCGGTTTGTCGTACGGTACCGCTTTCGAGAAATCTTCACGAAGACCGAAAATGATCCGGGAATGGACGCGCTGATATCCGAAATAGAGGAGGGTCGCCGCCAGCGCCGCACCGCCAATCAGAACAGCGGATTTCCGAGGAAAACGCATGCACTCAGGATACTATGCGCGACAGCCGTAGTCAATTCGGATGAAGTTTCGGAAAGGGTCAAGGATCGAAGATGTCCAGGGACATCCGATATAGCGGGTCGTTCTTCGCTTGATTGGCTCCCGTTGAATCCGTCACCGGTGGAGTCAACTGACCCAAGGAGGAAAGCTTGGATAGAAAATAAGCCGACTGTTCCCGAGGCAGGGACAGTTTCATACGAATCGTTTGCGGACGACTTCCCTTCAGCAGACTGGATTTCGCCGTGCCTCCTAAAAGTTCCGCAAGATCCTTAATGGTCTTGTTGGCCATCCAGTGATTTTTGACGCGCAGCTTATAGCCCGTGCTTGCGACGACAATTTTTGAAGGAGGCGACGAGGGGGTGTCCGCGGCCGTTACACGAGCGGGCGGACTGAGTTGGATCAGTACAAACAACAGCAATGCGATCATCCCGATTTTCATATCAGGAAATGTACCGGAGAGGAAACAAGAAGTCAAGAAAACTACGGGGTCTTTGTGGATGGGACAGGAGATGGCGGACCAGGGCGGTTCGACACGATAGTAAAATCACCTTGTGCGATGACTTGTTTTTTAAGGTATTTGATTCGATACGTATGATGATCCGCACTCATTTCTTTTGGAGAAAGGGCCCAGAAGGCTTGGGTTGTGGCAAAGTTGTACAGTCCGGTGTCGGTCGGTTCGACGGTCATCTTGTTTCGATCGAGCGGGATTTCCCGTCCATCGGTCGTCACTTCGTAAAGCGCGACGATTAATTCTTTGCCCCCTGCATTCTTTTTAAACTGCAGTACCCAGGCCACATTCTCCCCAAGACTGAATGTCGTTGTGGGGTCAACAACGAATCGGCCGCTTCGATCCAGCCCCTTCCCGAAAGACAGGGTCGCCTCCTCTGAATAAGGCTGCATCGCGTGAATGAAGTCGGATACTTCTTGATGAAAAATCAACGCCCCGATGCCCAGCAGCACGACCACGACCCACGCGACGATTCGTCCGGTCTTCATCATCGATCCCGCTGGTTCTTCAATCCCTACGAATGAAAGAGAAGTTGCGGGCGTTTTGATGGATCATGGTCAATTGGGAAACGGACAGCCTACGGATGAGGCGTCTATTTTCCAGGGTTTGGTTGGTTCCTGAGACGGTTGTGTTGTCGGTACAGATGGCGACCGGGATTCCGTACTCCAGAAATGTGAAGATCGGATGAGGACGGTCGGGTTTAACCGCACCGGTTTGATAATTGGACGTGATGCAACACTCGACCAGGATCTTATCGCGTGCGAGCCGGCGTAACAGCACCTTGTCACGCACCGATGAACACCCGTGGCCGATCCGGGTCACGCCAAGGTCATCGATGGCCTGCCAAATGGCGTGCGGCCCTTCATCTTCGCCGGCATGGATCGTGAGTCCGAGACCTCCGAGGCGTGCGATGGAATAGGCGTCTTTAAACAATTTGGGCGGATTCCCGCGCTCGAGACCCGCCACATCGAATCCGATCACCCCGGTTCGTTCGTGGAACTGCTGGCCTTCCGCGACCGCCGAACGGGCCAGGATCTTGGCGATATGAGGCCCGTGCTGACGCATGGCAATTACGATCAGCCCCGCCCGTATAGGAAATCGTTTTTTGGCCCGGTTGATACCGCTCAAGGCCGCGCTGATGGTCTGCCGCAACGTCAGGCCCGCGTAGGTATGGATGACCGGAGAGTATCGGAGCTCGAGGAGCCGCACCTGATTCTGATAGGCCTCTTCCACAATGGCCTCGACGACTCGTGCGATGTTTTCATAAAATTGGGTGATCCAAAGCGGATAATGAAACTTATCGAGATAACGGAGCAGGCTCCCCCTCTCCGGGTCCTGGAGGACGAGGAGTTTTTCCATTTGAGTCATGGTGTCGACCGGATTCAGCCCGTGACGTTTCATGAGCTTCCAGGCCAACGCGACCGGAATCGAGCCGTCCACATGTTGGTGAAGCTCCACCTTTTGAATGCGGCTCGGATGGAATGTCGCCCGTTTCTGCGATGTTTTTTTACCCTCCATCATTATTTCTTGGACTTTAAACTTCCGATTCCGTCGTAATAAACCTTGAAATACCTCAACAGGTCGCGCACGGAGATGATTCCGATCAATCGCCCCTGTTCCGTGATCCCCAGATGTCGGATCCCCTTCTCCTTCATTAAATCATTGGCCCGCTCCGGAGATTCGGTAATCTCGATCGAAATAATCGGGCTGCTCATGATCGATGAAACGGGGGCCTTCTCGGGATTGAGCCCCTCCGCGACGGCCTTCCGGGTCAAATCCGTTTCGCTGATGATTCCGATTTCCTGCCCCCTTTGGGTTACGATCAGGGAACCGATCCGACGATCCCGCATCCTCTGGGCCGCGGCCTTCAAGACCGCCTCATGATCAATCGTCTCGATCTTCTTGTTGACGAGCATGTTCAGCACATCCATCGCTTCGACTCCTTTTTCAAAGGGGCTAGGGTCGCCCCCTCCGCTGGCGGAGCCAGACGGAGCCTCCCCCTCCCGCTCGCCTTGCTCGCTGGGGATTTAGCATTTCCGGGCGACGACCATGATGTTAAAACCAAAACGATTGAACGGAAATGTCCCAGAGATTCCGAGATCGACGGCTCCAAGTCCCAACGCTATCCGCCCCCAAAACGATCGCCGGTCTTGCTCAAGCACGTAACGATCCGGAATGAAAGAGGCCAGGATATTATGACCATGATACCCGGTGATCTCAAAACGATGTCGTTTGAAGAGGCCCGCCAATTCACGGTGCGTAAAGGTCTTAAACCGCATCCCTTCCCACTCCCGCGTATCATGGCCTCGGCCCCGCGTCCGGATCGCCTCCCAAAGCTCACGGGGTTTATAAAGGAGGCCCGCATTCCATTTATTATCCACTTCGAACGAGATCACCGCCCCGGCTTTGGAAACGCGGCTGATTTCGGACAGGGCCTGATCGTACCCGTCCGTAATATGACTCAGCACATCACCGTAGGACAGGATGCAATCGAAGGTTTGATCCGGAAAGGGAAGCTTCCTTGCGTCCTCATGCATGAATTGGACGTTGGAAAAGGTACGACAACGCTCTCGCGCGACGGACAGCAGGTCGTCGGCGATATCGACCCCGATCACCTCTTCGCCGTGACGGGCCAGTCGAACCGTCTGTGCCGCGTTACCGCACCCGACGTCCAATATTTTTTTGTACCGTTTTCCATCCAGAATCTGATGCAGAAGCTTGTCGTAGAGACGGTAGGCATTAACAAAAAAGGGTTGTTGTTCGATGATCCGGTCGTAGTCCTCGGTGAGACGCTTATAGGCCAACGCCACTTCGTGATTCGGCAAGGTCGACTCCATTGACGGTCGCCTATTATACGGCAAATAAAAATGCTCTGACAAGCGATTTGATCAGCGTCCCATCGTCCGTCGGAGGAATTCCTCAAGGGACCCGCTGGTTAGAAATGGATTTTGACGTTTTTCATCGCCGATGGTCGAGACCGGGACCGGGGCATAATGATGCCCGGGATAAACCTGCGTGTGATCGTCCAACCGTTTAAGGGTCCCGGTCAGGCTGTGGTACATTTCTTCCGGACTTCCTCCCGGCAGATCGCACCGCCCACAGCCGTTAATGAAAAGCGTATCCCCCGTGATCAACCGATCCTCCACGTAGAAACATTGCGAGCCCGGGGTGTGGCCGGGGGTATGGATAAAGGTGACATTCAATTCACCCACCTTGACCGCATCCCCGCTTTCGATCTTCTTGATGTTTCCACCGGCGTATCGAAGCGCCGCCGCCTCCTTTTTATGGACGAAAACCCGTGCATCCGTCTGCTTGAGAAGTTCTTCGACGCCATTGATATGATCAAAATGCGTATGGGTCAGAAGGATCGTCTTGATATGGAATCGATGATTCCTGGCGATCGCGAGGATGCTTTGAACATCCCACGCCGGATCGACCACGGCCGCTTCGCGCGTTTTCTCGCACCCGATTAAATAGATAAAATTCTGCATCGGACCCAGTTCCACTTGATGCAGAAACAGAGCCGGTCCCTTCTTGTCCGAAGTCATTTTCATCCGGTCACATCTCCCGCACGCGTTCCGATATCCCGATCACTTCGTGCAGATCCAACTGAATCGGTCCGGCCAGAAGGTCGCGATTCGTTTTCCGCGCCTGATTTTTCTGATAGGCTTCGCTTTTCATCCAGGCTTCAAAGTCCTCGCGGCTCTCCCAATAACTTAACACAATGTAATAGTCGTTATTGAGGGGCTTTAGAAATTCATTTCGAATAAAGCCCGGCATCATATCGGCCAGCTTGGGCCGACCGAGAAACTGCCTTTCAAAATCACGTTCGCGGCCCTTCATCACCGGAATCCGGCTTGCGACGACGATCATCGATCAACTGCCTTTCTGTTCTTGTGGGGGGTTCGCATCGCCCCCTCCCGCTCGTCTTGCTCGCCGGGCGTCTATTCCGTATTCAACATATCGATCAATTGTCGGAGTCGGCCAAAATTCTTTCGATTGAAATGGAGCGTGAGTCGAGGCAGACGATTAAGGTCGAGTTCATCGGATTCCTCCGGAGCGGCCGCGCATCGCTCGATCCGTCCCTGAATCAAGATGTCCTTAAAACTGTCGTTTAATTTGTGCAACAGCGCATCGGAAACCGGCCGCTGCAGACGGACGATCAAGTTCTCACCGAGATACCGGGAGGAATGATAATTGTGATAAAAGCCGGTCACCTCCTTGACGGCGGCGTCTACATTGTCGGTGATCTTGAAGAAATGCATGTCCTCGGCCGCGATCAATCCCCGCTTTAGGAGATTTTTTTCGAGATTCCGTTGCCACTCTGACCAATAGCTTCCTCCCGGGGCGTCGATCAACACAATCGGCATGATATCGGTTTTTCCGGTCTGGACCAAGGTCAACGATTCGAACATTTCGTCCAACGTCCCAAACCCGCCCGGGAAAAGGGCGATGGCATCCGTCTCCTTAACGAAGATCAGCTTCCGGGTGAAGAAATACTTAAAGGTTACGAGTTTCGGATCATTCTCGATGTAGACGTTGGGCTGTTGCTCGAACGGCAGTTGAATATTGACGCCAAAACTCATCTTCCGGCCGGCGCCTTCCTGCGCTCCCTTCATGATGCCGTCACCCGCGCCGGTAATCACCATGTATCCGTGGCGAACGATTTTGTGAGCAAAGGTCGCGGCCTGTTTGTAGGACGGATCCGTCTCGGCCGTACGGGCCGACCCGAATACGGTGACCTTGCGGATATGACGGTAGCCGGAAAAGAGTTTAAAGGCAAACCGCAACTCCCTTAACGCGGCGTTCAGGATCTTCACGTCCACGCGGGCGGCCGGATCCTCCACCAACTTCAGGGCCGTCACGATGATCTCCTTGATCAGATCGGCATGGGGCGATCCTCCGCACATCTGGACCAGGTTGATGATGTGATCGTCGAAACTTCCCTGTTCGAGACTATACCGCTTACCCATAATTTATCTCACCGTTCGGACGGTCTCTGTTTCCGCTCCTGATAACGTTTTTCAGCTTCCAGATAACGCCGCTTTTCCTCCGGCGTTTCGGGATTCAGCGGAGAAACCGGAGTCGGCCTCCCCAAATCATCCAAGGCCACGTAGGTCAGGATCGCGCTGCTGGTATGGTGCCGTTGGCCGGTTCTGAAATCTTCGGCATAGACCTCAACCCCCACCTCCATCGAGGTGCGACCCACATAATTCAGTGCCGCTTTCAGGATGGCGATCTGGCCTAACCGGATCGGCGAGTGGAACTCGAGCCGTTCCATCGCTGCCGTTACAACCGGCCGTTTGCTGTGTCGGACGGCCACAACGGCCGCGATCATATCGATCCAATGCATCACCTGTCCTCCAAGAACGTTCCCCAAAGGGTTGGTGTCATTGGGCAGGACAACTTGTACCGCTTCCGCAGCGGTGTCCGACACGGAATTCCCCTTGATGTCCTTCATGAAAAACATCCTAACATAAATCTCGGATGGGAACAAGTTACCGGTTCTCTGGCCTAAAGAACCGCGGCTTCCTTATTTCATCTGCCTTTTCTTGGGATTGTATGATTGGTGCGGTTGACATCGTCGACAGAGATTATCCCTTGATTTCGTGGGTTGCACCATTTTATAATAAAGCTCCTGATTGTCTATGGAATTGGATACGCGAGGAATTGAATAAATTGGATTCAGAGCCACTTAAAACTATAGAGAAACTTGAGGGAATGGATAGCGCACTTGGTCTAAAAACTTTGGACGCCGGGCTGGAGGACTATTACCGGCTCTCACCGGACCAACTCGACGAGCGGATTACAGCGGCAAAAACACGCTTAGCCGACCGTATGCTCCTCTTGGGACATAACTATCAACGAGACGAAGTCTACAAGTTTGCGGACTACACTGGCGATTCGTTGAGACTTTCACAGTATGCCGCTCAACGAAGGGATAAAGAATATATCGTTTTCTGCGGCGTCAAATTTATGGCCGAGACCGCCGATATCCTGACCCAACCCGAACAGAAGGTCATTCTACCAGACCTGGCCGCCGGTTGCTCGATGGCCGATATGGCGGATATCGACGCAGTCGAGACAGCCTGGCAGGAGATTACCGACGTAATCCCGGAGAGCACGACCACCCCAATCACGTATATCAATTCCGCGGCCGACCTCAAGGCTTTCTGCGGCGAACGGGGCGGGTTGGTCTGTACCTCCACGAACGCCGAGAAGATCATCCGCTGGGCCTTCGAGCGGCGCGAGAAGATCCTCTTCTTCCCCGACCAACACTTGGGACGCAATACCTGCAAACGGATGGGCATCCCTCTGAATGAAATGGTGCTTTGGGACCCGGCCAAGCCCAATGGGGGCAACAGCTCCGAGGCGATTCGCAAAGCGAAGGTCTTCCTCTGGCAGGGTTTCTGCAGCGTCCACCAGATGTTCCAACCGCAACATGTGGAGCTGTTCAGAAAGCAATATCCGGGAATCAAGGTCATCGTTCACCCCGAATGCTCAATGGAAGTTGCAGACCGCTCGGATCTCATCGGCTCGACGGAATACATCATCCGGACCGTCACGGCTGCGCCGGCCGGGTCCCGATGGGCCATTGGAACCGAGTTGAATCTTGTCAACCGGCTCAAACGCGACAACCCGGACAAAGAAGTCTATTTTCTATCGCCCATGGTCTGCATGTGCTCGACCATGTTCCGAATCGATGCTCCCCATCTTCTTTGGTCGTTGGAACGGCTTGAGTCCGGCTCGATCGTCAATCAGATCGTCGTACCGGAAGCGGATCGTTACTGGGCCAAAGTGGCCCTGGAGCGAATGCTCCAATTAGCATAGGCCGGATGCTTCAGCTCGCATAAACCGGCTGCTCGGTCCCCAGGCGTTTTTATATTTATTC
>Ga0335082_10002580_pt1 | contig 19548 bp, 23 predicted proteins | sample Lox_Sample_41_FD_206718 | JGI IMG/M metagenome (GOLD analysis project Ga0335082, IMG submission 206718) | Soil microbial communities from Loxahatchee National Wildlife Refuge, Florida, United States - Lox_Sample_4.1 | ecosystem: Environmental > Terrestrial > Soil > Wetlands | place: USA...
CTCGAGACGGCGCTCGCGGCAGAGGAGGCGCAGATGGTGAAGCCGCTCTGGCCGTCGCTGATCGAGGGGCCGATCCCGGTCGACCACCCGCTCGGCGTGCCCGAGTCCGCCGATGACACCGTCGTCTACTGGGCCAACTGAGATGCGGGCGCTACGCACTCCCGAGGCCCGCTTCGCGAACCTGCCCGGCTATCCGTTCGCGCCGCACTACTCGGAGCTCGCCGACGGCGAGGGCGGCACCTTGCGCGTGCACCATCTCGACGAAGGCCAGCGCGACGCGCGCCCGGTGCTGTTGCTGCACGGCGAGCCGACCTGGTCGTATCTCTACCGCAAGATGATCCCGGGCCTCGTCGCGCGAGGGCACCGCGTGCTCGCGCCGGATCTGGTCGGCTTCGGCCGCAGCGACAAGCCCGCCGAGAAGTCTGACTACAGCTATGTGCGTCACGTCGGATGGATGCGCGCCTGGGCGCAGCGGCTCGACCTCTCGGACGCCGTGTTCTTCGGACAGGACTGGGGCAGCCTGATCGGTCTGGCGCTGGTCGCGCAGGAGCCGGCGCGCTTCCGCGGCGTCGTGATCGCGAACGGCGCGCTGCCCGACCCGGCCCATCCGGAGCGCATGCTCGCGGCGCGCAGCCGCGCGCCGGACCCGGACTCGTTCGCGCGCTGGCAGGCCTTCGCGGCCGCGTCCACGAAGCTCGACTGCGGCGAGCTGATCGCGAACGGCATCCCGGTGCTCGGCGCCGACATGCGGCTCGGTCTCTCCGAGGCGGAGCAGGCCGCCTACGACGCGCCCTTCCCCGACGCGAGCTACCAGGCCGGCGCGCTCGTGTTCCCGTCGCTGATCGATCCCGACAAGCTCGGCGCCGACGGCATCGGCACCCTGGTGGCGGCCTGGCGTGTCTTCGAGCGCTGGGAGAAGCCCTTCCTCACCGCCTATGGCAAGGCGGACCCGGTGCTCGGCTGGTTCGACGAGATCTTTCAGCAGCACGTGCCCGGCGCCCGCGGCCGCGCGCACCGCGCGTTCCCGAAGGGCACGCACTTCATCCAGGAGGAGGAGCCGGCGGCGCTCGTCGAGGCGATCGACGAGGTCGCGCGGGCGAGCTCGTGAGCCTCTGGCCCGAGCGCTCGAACGCCGCCTACCGCGGCTCGCCGTGGGCGTGGCGACTGCTGATCCTTCTCGGTGTCGTGAACCTCGGGCGCGGCGGCATACACGTCTTCGCGTCGGACGGCGGGGCGGGCCGCATCGCGGGCATCGACCTCACGCAGGGCGGCGACGTGATCGTGATGCTCTTCGCGATCATGGGGCTCGACCAGATCACCTGGGGCGCGATCGATCTCTACGTCGCGCTGCGCCAGCGCGCCTTCGTGCCGCTCGTGCTCGCGCTGACCCTGGCGAAGCAGGCGGTAGCCGCCGTCGTCCTCTGGCTGTACAAGCCGCTCTCCGTGCCGGCGCCCGGCAAGTACGGTGCGGTGCTCACCCTGCCGCTGCTCGCGCTGGCGCTCTGGCTCTCGCTGAGACCGCCACGGCGCGCGCCACGAGAAGCGCACGCGTGAGCGCCGGGATCGACGGGCGCGTGCAGCGCAGTCGCCGCAGCCGCGCGGCGATCGTGCAGGCGCTCTTCGATCTGGTCGGTGAAGGCGTCGTGCAGCCGACCGCGCAGCAGGTCGCGCTGCGCGCGCGGGTCGGCATCCGCAGCGTCTTCCGACACTTCTCGGACATGGAGAGCCTCTACGCGGAGATCGACGACCGGGTGCGCGCCCGCGCGCTCCCGCTGTTCCGCGCGCCGACACCTGAAGGCAGCGTCGCTGCGCGAGCGCGCGCGCTGGTCCTGCGCCGCGCGCGGCTGTTCGAGCAGATCGCGCCGTACAAGCGCGCGGGCGGCGTGCTGCGCTGGAGCTCGCGCTTCATCGCCGCGAACCACGTCGAGCTCGCGCGCCAGCTCCGCGCGGATCTGCTACGCGCGCTGCCCGAGCTGCGCGGCGGTTCGCCCGAGCGGATCGAGGCGCTCGACGCCGCGCTCTCGTTCGAGTTCTGGGACCGCCTGCGCACCGACCAGCGGCTCGGCCGCGAGCGCGCGGTCGCGGCGCTCGAAGCCACGGTGAAGGGGCTGCTCGCGCTGGAGTCGTGATCGAGGCTCCATCGCCTGTGGAGTAGCCTTCGCGGGGTTCGGTAACCCCACGCCGTGCCGAGGCGTATGGACGATCGAGAACGCAACCAGGACGAGCGCGAGCGCAGGTGGCAGCTCTGGATGGTGGCCGCGCAGGCTGGCGACTCCGCGACCTACGAGAAGCTCCTGCTCGAGCTCTTGCCATACGTCCGGCGCCGGGTGGCGGGGAAGATCTTCGAGCCGTCCGAGCGAGAAGACATCGTGCAGAACGTGCTGATCGGCTTGCACCGCGCGCGCCACACGTATCGTTCCGAGCGTCCGTTCGGGCCCTGGCTCCGCGCCGTGGTGCGCAATGCGGTGGTCGACTGGCTGCGCGCGCATGGGAGGCGCTCGCACTACGAGCGACCGGGGGGCATCGGCGACCTGCCGGAACCGTCGTCCGAAGCGCCGCTTCCTGGTGAGGAGACGCTGTCTCCGGAGCTCGAAGGAGCGCTCGCCTCGCTCCCGGCGAGCCAGCGCGAGGCGGTCGAGCTGCTGCACCTCGATGGGCTCTCCGTCGCCGAGGCCTCGACACGGGCTGGTGTGAGCCCGGGTGCGCTGAAGGTAAGGGCCCATCGCGGATATCGCGCCTTGCGAGCGATCCTCTCGAGGCGAGGGTCATGAGTGCACGAACCGCCGAGGACCGGATCCGCGAGCTGGCGAGGGATCTCGCGCCGGTACGCCCGATCCCGCCGCTGCGCTGGGTGCTCGGTGCAGCGGTCGTCCTCGGTTCGGCAGCGCCTTTCGCGGCACACTGGCTGCTCGGGAGTCCAGGGTTCCGGTCCGGAAGCAGCGCCGTGTCGAGTCTTCCGTACCTCGCCACGTTCGCGGGGCTGTGGCTCCTGGCCCTCGGCGCGCTCGTGGCCGCACTCGCGTCGTGCGTGCCCGGGCGCGAGAGTGCGGCTCGCCGCGGTGTGGGGGTGGCGGCTTCGGGTGCGGCGGTCGCGGTCGTCGGCGGTCTCTGGGGAATCGTCGCCGGCGATGGACCCGTGGCGGGCGCGAGCCTCGCCGACTGCCTGCCTTGCATCGGTCGTGCGCTCGCGCTCGGCACGGCACCGGTGCTGCTGGCCTGTGCCTTCATCGTGTACGCCGCAGTGCGTCGCCCCGGGTCGGGGACGGCCCTGGCCCTCGCGGGCGGCGTGGCGCTGGGGGCGGTCGCCGTACACGTCACCTGCCCGAGCGACAGTCCGATGCACTGGCTCCTCGCGCACACGCTTGCGCCGGTCGTGGCGGTTCTGCTGCTCACGGGTCCGCTCGCCGCGTTCGTGGCCTCGAGGACACACCGAGCGCAGCGATGAAGGCGCCGCTGCGGACCTCGCGCCCGGACGCGCTGTAACCGCCGGCCGGCTGCGTCCGTAGGGACTCCCCAGAACCTGCCCGGTCTCGACAGGGCCCGGGCAAACCACGGAGGAGAACCAACCATGTCGAAGACTCGAAGTGCGCTCGTTGCGTCGGCGGCTGCCGCGCTGTTCCTCGCGGGTGTCGTACGCGCCGAGGAATCCGGATCCTCGGCGAAGATCCAGTGCGAGGGCATCAACTCGTGCAAGGGCCACAGCGAATGCAAGTCGGCGAGGAACGCCTGCAAGGGCAAGAACGGCTGCGCCGGGCAGGGGTTCTTGCTGCTGACCCCGGCCGAATGCGACGCCGCGAAGGCCAAGGCCGCTGAGAAGAAGTGAGGATCGCGCGGGGTGAGAGGTGGCGGGTCCCCTTCGCCGCCTCTTGCCCCTCGCTTCTGCTCCCGGCGGCAGAAGCCCCCGGGCCCTCCCACCCCTCGAAGAGGAGTTGGTTGTGTTCGATCGATTGGTTGCTCTACACGCGTGGATCCATTTCCTCTCCCAGCGTCTCGCGTGGCTGCCGCCGCTTCTCGCACGCGTGAGCGTCGGACTGGTGTTCGTGAGCACTGGATGGGGAAAGCTCCAGAATCTGGAGCAAGTGATCGATTTCTTCCGATCGCTCGGCATCCCGGCTCCCGAGCTGCAGGCTCCCTTCGTGGCCGCGACCGAGCTCTCGTGCGGGCTGCTCCTGGTGCTCGGGCTCGGAACACGATTCGCGGCGGCACCTCTCGTCGTCACGATGCTCGTCGCGATCCGCACGGCGCTGTGGGGCGAGCTCGATGGCGCGATCGACCTCTTCGGGCGCGAGGAGTACCTGTTCATCGCGCTGCTCGTCTGGCTCGAGGTCGCGGGCGCGGGCCCGATCTCGCTCGATTCCGTCATCGTTCGATTCCTCGCGGCGCATCGGGCCGCTGGACACGATGCGAAGAGCGTGGCGTCGGCGCACCGGGAAGCACTGATTTCATGAGCGCACCCGGTTTCGCGCGTCCCGACGACGTGCCCTTCCTGGGTGTCGGCGTGGGCCTCCGAACCACGCACTACCCGCGGATCCTCGAGACTCCGGACCCGGTGCGGCTCGGGATCGACTTCTTCGAGGCGATCTCGGAGAACTACATGGTGCCGGGGGGACGGCCGCCGCGCGTGCTCGACGAGGTGCGGACACACTTTCCGGTCGTCCTCCACGGAGTGTCGTTGAACGTAGGCTCGGCGGATCCCCTCGACGCCGCCTATCTCGCCGAGCTCGCAGCTCTCATCGACCGCTACGAGCCCGCCTGGGTTTCCGATCACCTGTGCTGGACGGGCGTCGGAGGGCACAACCTCCACGATCTGCTTCCTCTCCCCTACACGGAGGCGGCTCTGGCCCACGCGGCCGAACGGGTGCGGCGCGTGCAGGATCGACTCGGGCGGCGCGTCGCGCTCGAGAACGTCTCCTCCTACTTCGCGTACTCCGCGGACGCCATGCCGGAGTGGGAGTTTCTGGTGCGGATCGCCGAGCAGGCTGACTGCGGGATCCTGCTCGACGTGAACAACGTGTTCGTGAGCGCCCACAACCACGGCTTCGACCCCGAGCGCTATCTCGCGGCGATCCCATCCGAGCGGGTCTTCCAGATCCATCTCGCGGGACACTCCGAGTCGGGCCCCCTTCTCATCGACACGCACGATCACCCGGTGTGCAACGAAGTGTGGGCGCACTACGAAACCACGCTGCGCCGGCTCGGCCCGGTCTCGACGCTGATCGAGTGGGACGAAGAGATCCCCGAGCTCGAGGTTCTGGCGGCCGAGGCAGCGCGGGCGCGGGAGATCCTCGCGCGCGTGGCCGGAATGGAGAAATGGCATGGAACGAGTGGAGCCGCGAGCCCTGGCTGCGATCCAGGAGCAGCTCTGGCGCCTCATCACGGAACCTGAAGGCATCGAGGCGGCGCTTGCGGCGAAAGGCGACGCGGAGGGCACAGGACTCGCCGCGCTCGTCCGCAGCGACCGCGGGCTGTCACCCGTCGCTCGCGTCGCGGTGTACGCGAACGCGTACTTCGCGCGCATTCACGACTGCCTGCGCGAGGACTTCGGCGCGCTCGCGCGCGCGCTCGGCCCCGCCGCCTACCACGACCTCGTGAAGACCTACCTGATGACGTACCCGCCGACTCGTCCATCGTTGCGCCACGCCGGTGCCCAACTCGTCACGCACCTGTCGATGGAGCCCTTCGTGTCGATCTTCTTGCGCCGCTGTCCGTATGCGGCCGACCTCGCGAGACTCGAGTGGGCGCTGACCGAGGCGTTCTACGCGCCCGACTCGCCGGTCCTCTCCCGCGAAGACCTCGCGGCGGTGGCGCCCGAGGACTGGGGCGCCCTTCGCTTCGAGGCCTCCGCGTCGTTGCAGGTACTGTCGTGCGCGTGGCCCGTGCACGAGGTGCGTGAGCGCTTCGACACCGAGGATGGAGCCTCCACCTGGGACCCGGTCCCGGTTCTCGACGCCGAGTCGACCCATCTGCGTGTCTGGAGGCAGGGGGAGCGAGTCCGGTACCGGGCGATCTCGGCGCTCGAGCGCGAGGCGCTCCGCGCAGTGCAGGCGGGGGAGCCGTTCGCCGCGGTGTGCGATCGCTGGGTCGCGGACCTCGCCACCGCAGATGCCGCGTCGAGAGCGGCGGCCCTGCTTGCGGCCTGGCTGACGGACGGGGTCCTGGCGAGTTGCTTCCCCTGCAATGCGGGGCATCGCAGATCGTGAGCCGCTCGGAAGCGGCATCGCATCGACCGGCTCGCTTCGGCGATCCAGCCGTTTCCATCCCCCGGAAGTGCTAGAACACGCGCATGCGCGAGACGCGCGCTTCGGGCGTCCGGATCGAGGGCCGCGTCGCGCCGGGCTTCGAGCCCGTGCGCGAGGCCTTCGCGCACAACTTCGAGGCGCACGGCGAGGTCGGCGCGGCGGTCTGCGTGCTGCGCGACGGCGAGCCGATCGTCGATCTCTGGGGCGGTTTCGCCGATCCCGCCCCGCGCCGCGCCTGGGCGCGCGACACGATGGCGCTCGTCTTCTCGACCACGAAGGGCGTCACCGCCGCATGTATCGCACGTCTGGCAGAGCGCGGCCTGCTCGACGTCGAAGCGCCGATCGCTCGCTACTGGCCGGAGTTTGCCGCGAACGGCAAGGCGGAGATCCGCGTCTCGGACGTGATGACACACCGCGCGGGGCTCGCCGAGGTGGAGGGCGGCTTCACGCTCGAGGAGGCCTGCGGGGCCGACGCGATCTGCGCGGCGCTCGCGAAACAGGCGCCGCAGTGGCCGCCCGGCAGCGCGCACGGCTACCACGCCCGCACCTACGGCTGGATCCTCGGCGAGGTCGTGCGGCGCGCCACGGGTCAGCGCTTCGGCGCGGTGCTCGCCCGCGAGATCGCGGCGCCGCTCGGACTCGAGCACGATCTCTTCGTCGGGTTGCCCCCGCGCTACGACGCGCGCGTCGCGCGCACGCTGCGCGCGCCCGAGCCCGCAGACCCGAAGGAGCGCGAGCTGCGCGAGCGCTTCATGGGTCCGGACTCGCGCCTCGGCCGTGTGCTGTCGGGACCCTCGAACCTCTTCGAGTACGGCGAGATGTGGAACACGCGCCTGCTGCGCGGCGCGGAGATGCCCTCCTCGAACGGCATTGCGACCGCGCGCGCGCTCGCGCGCGTGTACGCGTCGCTCGTCGGGCCGGTCGACGGCGTGCGCCTGCTCGCGCCGGAGACCGTCGCGCGCTTCCGCGCGCCGCAGGTCGAGGGCCCCGACCTCGTGATCCTGATGCCGACCCGCTTCGGGCTCGGCTTCGCGCTGCCGCCGATGCTCTCGCCCGACGCTCCGGAGCGCTGCTTCGGGCATCCGGGCGCCGGCGGCTCGCTCGCCTTCGCCGATCCGGACTCCCGCATCGGCTTCGGCTACGCCATGAACCAGATGCAGCTCGGCTTGACGGGCGACGCGCGCGCGGCGAGCCTCGTGCGCTCCCTGTACGAATCTCTGGGCCGCCCCCGCTGAGTGGATGGGTGCCGACGCTCGATCGACTCCTCGCGATCCCGCTCCAGCAGCTCGAGCTCGTGATCGAGGAGAGCTGGCACGCGCTGCGCGGCCGCTCGCGCTATCCGGGCGTGCCGCCGCTCGAGCCGTCGGCGGGGCTCATCGCCGAGGCGCTGCTCGACCGCAGCTTCACTCTCGGCACCGCGTGGATTGCGGGCTCGCCCGACCGCACCGCGATGCGCCGCATGCGGCGCGACCTCGCGCTCGCGCGCGAGCTCTACGATGCGCGCGGCTGGCTCCGCGATCCGGCCGCCTATCATCGCGAGCCGGATCCGCCGTCCGCGACGCGCATCTCGGAGCGGGTCACCTTCGAGGGCCGGCGCGCGCGCCGCTACCGGCACGTGCGCTTCGCGAGCGAGTACGAGCCGCACGAGGGAGAGCCGGGGCGCGCGCGCTGGCTCGCGCACCCGCGCAACGGCACCCACCACGCGTACCTCGTCGAGCGCGATCCGCGCGCGCCGTGGCTGGTGTGCGTGCACGGCTTCGGCATGGGCAGCGCGCTCGTCAACCTCGCGGGCTTCGGCGCCACGCACCTGCACGAAGGCGTCGGGCTGAATCTCGCCTTCCCGGTGCTGCCGCTGCACGGACCGCGCGCCGCCTCGCGCTGGAGCGGCGTCGAGGTGCTGCGCCCCGACTACCTCCAGATGATCCACCTCTTCGCGAACGCCGTGCACGACGTGCGCCGGCTGGTGCGCTGGCTGCGCTCGCGCGGCGCCCGCCGGGTCGGCCTCTACGGCATCTCGCTCGGCGCGTACGTCTCGGCGCTGGTGGCGGGACTCGAGGACGATCTCGCCTGCGTGATCGCAGGCATCCCGGCCGTCGACTTCTCGGGCCTCGCGCAGGACAACGAGCACTGGCTGACGCGCGGCGACCCTCTCCACACGCGGCGCGACTGGGAGCTGCTGCGCGAGGTCATCCGTCCCGTGTCACCACTGGCGCTCCCGCCGCGCGTGCCACGTGACCGTCTCTTCATCTACGCCGGCATCGCGGACCGGGTCGTGCGCCCGGACCAGCCGACCGCCCTGTGGCGCCACTGGGACGAGCCCGAGATCCACTGGTTCTCGGGGGGACACGTGCTGGGGACGCGCAAGCCGAGTGTCGCGCCCTTCCTCGAGCAGGCGCTTCGGCGGGCGGAGATGGCCCCGCGATTGCGGGATGGCTGAGGGGCTCCTACGTTCCGCCGCGAACTGCTGATTCGCACCGGTCCGCGGCTTTCGGCTTCAATCGCCTTTGCTCGTGCCTCCAGTCGAGTTTGCGTTCCTCCCGCCGAGCAGAAGAGATACGGTGGGAAGTTCGATGCGCAGGATGCACGAACGCGGACGTTCCGCGCCCGGTCCGGCGCTTCCTGGGTTCATAGGAACCCGTCGAGGTCGATGGTCTTGTTCAAGAAGCTTTATGTCGGAAACCTTCCCTTCTCCACCACCGAGGCGGAGCTGCGCGACCTGTTCGGCCGCCATGGCTCCGTCGAGTCCGTGAAGGTGATCACGGACCGCGAGACCGGCCGCTCGCGCGGATTTGCATTCGTCGAGATGGACGCGAGCGGTGCGGCCGACGCCATCCGGGCGCTCGACGGCTCGGACATGGGCGGCCGCTCGCTGCGCGTCAACGAGGCGCAGGAGCGCAGCGGCGGCGGCGGCGGCGGCGGTGGAGGCGGCGGCTTCCGCGGCCCGCGCCGTGACGGCGGCGGAGGCGGCGGCGGCGGCGGTGGCTACCGCGGTGGCCGCGACGGCGGCGATCGCGGCGGCTACGGCGGCGGCGGTCGCGACCGGTACTAGGAAGGATGATCCGGCGGGCGCCCGTTCGCGGGCGCCCGCCGCGTTTCCCCTTCAGCGCGTTCCGGCGAACGGGATCACGGCGTCCCGAGGATCGCGATGCCGCAAGTCTGCGGCGCGCCGCCGATGTTGTGCGAGAGCGCGAGCGACGCGTTCTTCACCTGGCGCGGGCCGGCCTGGCCGCGGAGCTGGAGCACGTTCTCGTAGATCATGCGGACGCCCGTCGCGCCGGTCGGGTGCCCGAAGGTCTTGAGACCGCCGTCGGTGTTGACCGGCAGCTCGCCGCCGATCTCGAAGGTTCCGCTGGCGACGTGGTCCTTCGCTTCGCCCTTCTTGCAGAGTCCGAGGTCCTCGTAGGTGAGGAGCTCGGTCAAGGTGAAGCAGTCGTGGAGCTGCACGACGTCGAGCTGGCGGAAGGGCTCTGTGATGCCGGCCTGGCGATACGCATCCTCTGCCGCGTACACGGTCGCCTTCCACGCGAGGAAGTCGAAGTCGGGATCGCGCTGCGGGTGCGGCGCCGTCGCGACGCTGACCGCCTTCACGAGCACCGGGTCCTTGCGGACCTTCTTCGCAAGCTCCGTGCGCGTGATGATCGCGGCGGCCGCGCCGTCCGACTGCGCGGCGCAGTCGTAGAGCCCGAAGGGCCATGAGATGATGCGCGCGGAGAGCGCGTCCTCGACCGTGATCTCGCGCTTCAGCATCGACTTCGGCGCGAGCGTCCCGTTGTGGTGGTTCTTGACCGCGATCTTCGCGAGGTCCTCGCGGCCTGCGCCGAAGGTCTCGAAGTAGCGCGCGGCGCAGAGCGAGAACCACCCGGCCGGCGTCGCCGGCAGGCCGCGCACGCGGTCGAAGGCGACCGACGGCCCCGACACGCCGCGGTCCTTCGGCTTATCGAAGCCGAGGACGAGCACGGTGTCGTAGAGCCCCGACGCGACCGCAAAGACGCCGCAGCGGAAGGCGTCCGTGCCCGTCTGGCAGTAGTCCGAGATCATCGTGATGGGCTTGCCGTAGAGGCGCAGCGAGTCGGCCACCTCGCCCGAGCCCTCGCGCGGGTACACCGCGCCCACGAAGAGCGCTTCGATCTGCCGCTGCGGGTCCTCGATGCCGGCGTCGGCGTAGGCCTCGTAGACCGCGTCGACGATCATGTCCTCGCGCGACCGATCCCAGTTCTCGCCGAACTGGCAGCAGCCAACGCCGATCACAGAGACCTTGTCGCGCAGCGCATCGGGGTTCATGCGGGGGCTCCTTCGGCGAGCGGGGTCGCCTTCCAGAAGTAGTTGGCCTTGCCGCCGGCCTCGTGGATCTTGCGGAAGACGTACTCGACGGGCATGTCGAGCCGGACCTCGTCGGGGCGCGCGTTGGCGAGCTGCACCTGTACGCGGCAGCCCTCGACCTCGGTCATCACGACGATCGTCGGCGGATCCGGCGTGGGGAAGAAGTAGTCGAAGGTGTAGGAGAGCACGCGGCCGCGCTTGTCGGAGAGGCGCACCGGCTCGAACTGGTCCTTCGCGCGGCACCGGATGCAGACGCGCGGGCGTGGCAAGTGGATCTGCCCGCACTGCGTGCAGCGCGCGCCGAGGAAGCCGATGTCGGCGTCGCGCTCGCGGAAGCGGATCGTCGCGGAGAGACCGAGATCGCCGCCGCGCTCCCACTCCTTCGGATCGAGCGAGCGCGCGCGCAGATACGAGTCGTAGGAAGGCAGCGTGCGCCGGCGCGCGAGGTGGCCGGCGACGCCGAGGCGGGGCCCGAGCTTCTCGAGCGCCCCCGTCGTCTCGAAGGCGAGCGCATGCGCGCCGTCGCCGTAGCTCGCGCACACGATCCGCTCACCGGGCCGCGACTGCTCGAGCGCGGCGCACAGCAGCATCGGCGCATAGGCGGCACCGGTGTTGCCGAGCCGGCCGATCAGCGGATCGACGAGCCGCTCGCGCGGGATGCCGACCGCCTTGGCGACGCTCTGCTGGCTTCGCGCGTCGTGGGCGTAGATCGCCGCGCGCGAGAAGTCGCCCGGCTTCGCGCCGAGCTTCTCGCACAGCGCGCGCAGCACCGCGACGCAGTTCGGCACGACGCCTTCCTCGACGACGAAGCGATCCTCCCAGGTGTGGGTGAAGCGCTCGCCGTCGATGCGCCACTGGTCCTGGAGCTCGTCGGCGCGCGCGGCGCTGCCCTCGAAGCGCGCGATCACGTCGTCCTCGCCGACCAGGAAGGCGGCGGCGCCGTCGCCGAGCTTCGGCTCGAGCGCGCCGCGCGGCGCGCCCATGCGGCAATCGCTCGCGACGACGAGCGTGAGGCGCGAGGCGCCGGCCTTCACCGCGTGGAGCGCCGCCTCGAGCGCGGCGGTGCCGGCGCGCAGCGAGCCGGCGAAGTCGCTGGTCAGCACGTCGGGGCGCAGGTCGAGCGCCCGGGCGACGACCGCCGCGCCCTGCTTCTCGCGCAGCTCGTAGCTGGTGGAGGCGAAGTAGACGGCGTCGACGCGCGCGCGCTCGAAGCCGCGGAGCGCGTCGAGCGAGGCGGCCACCGCCATCGTGACGGCGTCCTCGTCGCCGTAGGCGACGGCCTTCTCGGGGCCGTCGTCCTTGGGCTTGCGTCCCTGGATCAGCGCGAGCGGCAGACGCGTGGTCGGGACATAGGCGCCGTGCGCGACGATTCCGGTCATGGCGCGATCGGATAGCGCAAACGTGTCGGATTCGCCCGGAGATCTCCGTCGGTGGACTAGTATGGACGCCATTCGCGACGAGACCGGAGGGGAATCGTGACGGGCTTCGGAAAAGTCCCGTGCGGCGCGCTGCTTGCGATCCTCGTGCCCCTCGCGGCTCCGGTCTGCGCGCAGACCCCGGGGTCACCGAGGGCGCCGAGCGAGGCGGAGGTGCACGAGCTCGCGCAGCGCCTCGAGGCGCTGAACAAGCAGATCGACAACCTCGAGGCTGCGACGAACGATGCGGTGCGCGAGACGATCATGCAGCAGCACTGGCTGGCCATGCAGGACGACATGGGCTGGATGCACACCCGCTTCGGAGCCGGCGCGCCCTGGATGATGGATCCCGACTCGAGAGGTGGTCCCGGCGCGTCGGCGTGTCCGATGCTCGGCGGGTCCGGCGCCGCCTGGCCTCTTCCCGAAGGCGTGAGACCGATGGCGTATGCCGAGCAGATGCGCGCGCACCTGCAGATGCTGAACGAGCAGATGAGTCGGATCGCGCAGACGACCGATCCCGGGGAGCGCCTGCGCCTCGCGCAGGCGCTCTGGCAGACGATGTACCGGGACATGCAGGGCATGCGCGGGCTGGGTTGGATGTGGGGCGCGGGCTTGATGGGGAACGCCCCGCGGCCCGGGAGCGCGGAGACGAAGCCGCTACCGGATCCCGACTCTGCCGGCGCAAAGCTCGTATCGAGCTACTGCGTGCAGTGTCACGCGACGCCTACGCCGACGCTGCTCACGAGCGCGGAGTGGGGACGCGCGGTGAGCCGCATGCACGTGCGGATCGAAGGCCGGGTGACGACGATCGAGACGCCGAGCGAGGAGGAGATGAAGACGATTCTCGCGTACATGAAGCAGCACGCGCAGGAGTAGCTCGTGGGGAACGACAAGGTCTACATCCACGAGTTGATCGAGATCCGCGGGCACGCGCGCGCGAAGTACATGCAGCACATGACCGCGAACTGGTGCCCGATCGGCCGCGCCGAGCGCGGTCAGCTCTGCTTCGCCGTGTGGGGCACGGTCGGCAGCACCGGGCGCTGGCCCGAGGTCGTGAACCTCTGGGAGGAGCGCGGCTGGGACGGCCTCGCCGCGAGCTTCGCGCACGAGACGGGGCATCCGACGCTCCAGGATCCGTCGCTCGCGACCTGGTGGGCCGAGGCCGCGAAGTACCGGCGCGGCGGCTTCGACCGGATCCTCGTGCCGGCTCCGTGGATGCCGACGATCGAGGAGCTGTGTCGCGACGGCGTCCGCTGCGGCGCCTTCGCGGTGCAGGAGCTCGTGCAGGTCGTGCCGGGGCGCGCGCCGGAGCTGATCGATCGCGTGCGCGAGATCGCCCAAGACGTCTACGGCGCCTTCGGGCTCGAGCTGCTCGGCGCCTTCCGCACGGCGATGCGCAACGACTCGGAGTGCGTGCTGCTGTGGAAGGTGCCGCAGGCGAAGGACTGGGCCGCCTTCGAGCGCGCGCAGAGCGCGCTGCCCCCGGACGCGCGCCTCGCGCGCTGGCGAGAGGCGACGCGCGGGATCGCGCTCGACTGGCGGCGCACGCTCCTCGTCGACGCGCCGCTCTCGCCGCTCCGCACCGGGCAACAGCCGCAGGAGTCCGATCGGAGGCAGCTCGAAGAGATCTGAGCCGCTGGCTGTCGGAGAGATCACGAGGAGGATGGCGATGAGGTGTCGGATGCAGATCGCGTTCGCTGCGGCTACTGCGCTCGCTCTCGCGCTGGCGTGCGGTCGCGACGCCGAGCACGCAGGGGCCCGAGCGCCTGCCGCGCCGAGTGGCACGGGCCAGACCGTCGCGCGAGTCGACGGAGAGCTGATCACGGCGGACGACCTGCGGGGCGGCTTCGGCGGAGGGATCGGCGGACGTGCCGCGCTCGAGAACGCCATCACGCGCCGCCTCTACGCGCGGGAGGCGAAGCGGCGCGAGCTCGATGCGACCCCCGACGTGCGCGCGCAGATCGGGGCGGTGCGGCGCGAGGCGGCGCTTCGCGAGGACGTGATCCTCGAGACCGCACTCGAGAGCGAGCTCGCGCAGCAGGTCACGGTGGGCGAAGAGGAGCTCCGGGAGCAGTACGAGAAGACGAAGGATCGCTACACCGAGCCACGACTCCGCATCCGGCGCGCCCGCTTTGCGTCGGCGGAGGCCGCGCGCGCCGAGGACGAGCGACTCGGGCCGGATGGCCATCTCGATCCGGCGGCCAGCGAGGAGATCGGGCCGGCGTCGCGCAACGAGCTGATGCAGAAGCAGCAGCTGCTCGGGATCATGCGGCTGCAGCAGCCGGGGCAACGCATCGTGGTGGAGCGCGAGAACGAGTTCTGGTTGGTCGAGCTGGTCGAGGTGCTGCCGCCGGCGCCGCCTCCCTTCGAGCAGGCGCGCGCGCGCGTCGAGGAGGAGCTGCGCGCGCAGAAGGCGGGACAGGCGTTCGCCAAGCTCGGGCAGGAGCTGCGCGCGAAGGCGCAGGTGGAGATCGACGAAGCGGCGCTGAAGAATGACGCGGCGTCGCAGCCGCCGGTCAACGCCCCGCTTCGACCTTCTCCAGGCGCGCCCTGAGCAGCGCGATCTCCTGTCGCTGAGCCTCCACCGTGCGCTCGGTCTTCTGGAGCTCGTTCAGCAACAGCGCCGGCAGCTCGTGGTACTTCACCGAGTAGGGCTTGCCGTCGAGGTCGTTCGCGACCAGCTCGGGCGCCACCTGCTCGACCTCCTCGGCGATCAACCCGTACTGCGTCGTCTTCGCCTCCTCGGCGCCGACCGCGTCCTCGCGGTAGCGGAACACCACGGGGCGTAACTTTCTCAGCACGTCGCTGGCATCGGCCATGTCGCGGACGTCCTCTTTGAAACGCGCCGACGACGTGGTGGTGCCGAGCTCGCCGCTAGCGTTGACCAGCACGGCAACGCCGCCAACCGAGGTTGCGCCGCTGATCCCGGCGATCGTCGCGGCCGTGTGCGTGCCGACGGTGCCGATCTTGATCTGGCCGCTCTCGCCCGCCACACCGGCGTTCGCGAGGTAGATGTTGTCGTTGCCGGTGGTCTGGGACGCGCCCGCGCCGAAGCCGACCGCGACGTTGCGCGACCCGGACGTGTTCGCGTACAGCGCTGTGCGCCCGACGGCGACGTTGCGCAGGCCCGTCGTGTTGGTCGTCAGCGCCGAGAGGCCGAAGGCCTGGTTGTCGCTTCCGGTGGTGTTGCTGCGCAGCGCGTTGGTGCCGACCGCCGTGTTGCCGGACCCCGTGTTCGACTGCAGCGCGGCGAGACCGAACGCCGAGTTGTTGCCGCCCGTCGCGTTCGCGCTGAGCGCGTTGTAGCCGACCGCGGTGTTGAAGGAGCCGGTGAGGTTGCTCGCGAGCGCCGCGCGCCCGACGGCCACGTTGAATGCACCGCTCGTGTCCTTGAAGAGCGCGTTCAACCCGATCCCCACGTTGTAGCCACCGGTCAAGGTCGTGTTGCCCGCTGCCTGTCCGACGAAGAGGTTCTGCGTTCCCGTCGTGTGGACGAACAGCAGGCCGTTGCGCGAGACGTTGCCTGTCGCTTCGTCGACGCGCAGGCGCTCGATCGCGCCCGTGCTGTTCTTCAGCGAGAAGCCCGCGCCGCTGTCGAGCTGCACGCTGACGTCGCCCGCGCGCGCGGACGGCGCGACGAGCGCGAAAACGATAGCGACGAGGGCGGGTACAGATGCGGCGTTGCGAGCCATGAAGAGCCTCCTGCTCGGGGTCCGCGCATTGGAACACTCCGCGACACCCGCTGGCAATCGCGGCGCGCGTTAGCATCCGCGCCCCGCAGCCGACCGGAGCCCGCGTGCCCGCCCTCTCCTTCCCCGCCGCCTTCGCGCGTCACGTCGCGGCCGACCCCGGCGCCCTCGCGATCGCGTGCGAGGGCCGCGCCGTCGAGCGCGCGGAATTCGACCGGCGCAGCAACCGCCTGGCCCGGATGTTCAGCGCTCGCGGAGTCGGCGAGGGCGACCTCGTCTGCATCGCGCTGCCGAACTCCCTCGCCTTCCTCGAGGCCGCCTGGGCGGCCTGGAAGCTCGGCGCCGTGCCGCAGCCGCTCTCGTCGCGACTGCCGGCCGCCGAGCGCGGCGCGCTGGTCGAGCTCGCGAACCCAAGGCTCGTGCTCGGTGTCGCGCCCGACACCTACCCGGATCGGGTGTGCCTGCCGGAGGGCTTCGAGCCCGACGCGAGGCTCTCGGATGCGCCGCTGCCGGATCGCACCTCGCCGCACGGCCAGGCGATTGCGTCGGGCGGGAGCACGGGGCGCCCGAAGCTGATCGTCGACGCCAACCCCGCGCGCTTCGACCCGGAGTCGGCGCACTACGGCATCGAGTCCGGCCACGTCGTGCTCGTGCCCGGTCCACTCTTCCACACGGGCCCCTTCCTCAACGCGCGCGAGGCGCTGCTACGCGGCGCCAGCGTGGTGCTGATGTCGCGCTTCGACGCCGCGGAGTTCCTGCGCCTCGTCTCGCGACACCAGGTCGCGTGGGTCAACGTCGTGCCGACGATGCTCCACCGCATCTGGCAGCTCCCCGACGAGCAGAAGCGCGCCGCCGACCTCTCGTCGCTGCGCCGCGTCGTGACGAGCGGCGCGCCCTGCGCGCCGTGGCTGATGCGCGCGTGGATCGACTGGCTCGGCCCAGACCGCGTGTTCGAGGCCTACGGCGGCACCGAGCGGATCGGCGGGACGCTGATCTCGGGACGAGAGTGGCTCGCGCACCCCGGCTCGGTCGGTAAGCCGACGGCGGGCCGCAAGATCCGCATCCTCGATTCCGCTGGCCGCGAGCTGCCGCCCGGCGAGATCGGCGAGGTCTTCATGCTGCCATCCGGCGGCCAGGGCTCGACCTACCGCTACGTCGGCGCGAAGCCCCGCGCCACCGGCGACGGCTGGGAGTCGCTCGGCGACATGGGCTACGTCGACGCCGACGGCTTCCTCTACCTCGTCGACCGCCGCACCGACATGATCGTGACCGGCGGCGAGAACGTGTACCCCGCCGAGGTCGAGGCCGCGCTCGACGCCTGCGCGGGCGTCCGCTCGTGCGCCGTCATCGGGCTGCCCGACGCAGATCTCGGACAACGGATCCACGCGATCGTGGAAGGCGAGGCTTCCCTCGAGACCTCGCTGCGAGCGCAGCTCGCGAAGCGGCTCGCCCGCTACAAGATCCCGCGCAGCTTCGAGTTCGTCTCGACACCGCTGCGCGACGACGCCGGGAAGGTCCGGCGCGTCGCGCTGCGGGCCGAGCGGGTCTGAATCAGGTCTGAATCAGCTGCAAGCGGCGAAGCCTCACGCGGGCTGACCCGGCATCGCGTTCACTTCGCGGAGCCGCGCGCAGCGAGGCGCAGCCGAGCGGAGAATCAAGAATTGGCGGGCGGCGTCGTGCCGGCCCCACCCGGCTTCGCGTCGCCGTGCGAGCAGCCCGCGTCGCCGTGCCTGCCCATCCAGTGACCACGCCGCTCCTGGACCTGCTGGTCGAGCTGCGCGCGCTGGTCGGCGGTCAGCAGGCTCCGCACCTGGATCAAGGTGTGCAGATCGTTCTTCCGCTGCTGCGTCATCAGCTGGCCGATCGAGTCGGCCTGCGCCATGACGGCCGCTTCATCCGGCGTGTCCTGCTCGAGCAGGCTCTTCATCGACTCGTGCGCCGCCTGGATCTGCTGGCCCAGCGCGTCCTGCTGCGTGCGCGACTGGGCGAGCACCGCGTCGACGGCGCTCTGGGTCTGCGCCGGTAGGTGGAGCTGCTGGATCTGCCGCTCGAGGAAGGCAGCGCGGCCCGGTCCACCCATGCCCATGCCGGGACCGTGGTCACCGCGCGCCGAGCCCGCTGCGACGAGCGCGAGCCCCATCCCGAGAGAGAGCGCGGCCATCTGGAACGAACGAATGCGCAACATGAATGAATCCTCCGTGCGCAGTTCGTCGCGCGACCGGACGGGTCGGGTTACGCGGCCGGGGTGCTCTCGAGGCGTGGGCGGGAGGCGGCGGGGCCGTAACCCGCTGGGGTGGAGTGGGCGTCGAAGGTCCGTAGCCCGGCGGGGTGCCGCCCTCGCGGAATCCTCCGGCCCGAGGACAGCTGCCGATGGATGGATTACACACCGAGACACGCTTCCTGCACGGAGGAGTGCTCGCGTTGTCCACGGCGCCGGCCGAGCTCGACCGGGAAGCGCGGTTTGCGGCCTTCGCGGCGAGCCACCGCGAACGCGCGCTGCGCCTGGCGTGGCGGCTGGTCGGCGGCGACATGGCCGCGGCCGAGGACGTCACGCAGGACGCCCTCGTGAAGGCCTACCGCGGACTGCCGCAGTTTCGTGACGAGGCCGCGCTCTCGACCTGGTTCTACCGGATCCTGGTGCGGCAGGCCTACAGCTTCCTGCGCTGGCGTCGAGTGCGCGAGCGATTCGGCGGCGAGGTTCCGGAGAACCCGCCCGATCCCGCGCCGTCGCCGCAATCGGATCCCGCGCTGCGGCGCCGCATCGCGGACGCCCTCGCCACGCTGCCGCGCACCCAGCGCGATGCCTTCCTGCTCGTCCACCTCGAGGGCTTCACGGTGAACGAGGCGGCGGAGATCATGAGGCGCGCCCCGGGCACCTTGAAGAGCAACCTGCACCGGGCGCGCATGGCGCTGCGGCGACGCCTGGAAGACGTGATCGATTCCAGAGGAGAGAGCCGATGACGCGAGAACCCGAACTCGAAGAGGAGCTGACGCGCGAGGACGCGCGCTTCGTCGAGCGGCTGCGCTCGCTCTACGGGCCCGAGCCACAGGATGGCGCGCGGCGCACTGCCTTCGAGGCGCGCCTGCGCGAGCGGATCGCGCGCCCGCGCTGGCCCCTCGCGCTGATCCCGGCGTTCACCGCGGCGGCGCTCGCGCTCGTGGTGTGGAATTCGCTGCCGGGCGAGCGCACGGCGACGCCTGCGCCGAACGCGACGGCCAGCCGCGCCAGCGCGGCCTGGGAAGAGGTTCTCTTCGAAGGAGACCCGACGCAGGAGCAGGCGGTCGTCGTCCAGGACGAGCTGCCGCCCGACTACAAGGCGATCGAGCTCGCCTTCTTCGACGGCGTATGAGCGGCGACATGCAGAAGCGTAGGCTCCGCCTCCGCGCCGCACTGGCGCTCGTGGCGGTGCTCGCCATCGCAGGCGCGGCGTCCGCGGATTCGCCGGACGAGGAGCGCCCGCCGGGCGGGCTGATCTCGCGCAACGCTGCGCGCCTCGGCCTCCAGGGCGATTCGCTGGCAGCCGTCCAGGCGGTGATCGACGCCTCGGGCGCGCGCCATGCGGATCTGCTCGGGAAGCTCGAGACCGCGCGCGCCGCGATGCGCGAGCTGCTCTCGCAGCCGGTGCCCGACTCGAAGGCCGTGATGGCGCAGGCCGACGCGATCGGCGCGGTCGAGACCGAGCTCCACAAGAACCGGCTCCAGGCGATCATGCAGATCCGGGCGTTGCTGACTCCCGAGCAGCGAAACATGCTGCTCCAGATCCGCGACGAGGAGCACGCGCGCCGCGAGAAGGAAGGCGGCGAGTGCGAGGCGCACGCGCAGACGCCGGTTCCGACGCGCTGAGCCTCTCTTGCTGATCCCCTCGCGTGTTAGGCGGCTCGCGC
>Ga0335082_10002581_pt1 | contig 19543 bp, 17 predicted proteins | sample Lox_Sample_41_FD_206718 | JGI IMG/M metagenome (GOLD analysis project Ga0335082, IMG submission 206718) | Soil microbial communities from Loxahatchee National Wildlife Refuge, Florida, United States - Lox_Sample_4.1 | ecosystem: Environmental > Terrestrial > Soil > Wetlands | place: USA...
CGCGGCATTCAAGATGTCCAGTTTGCGCGCGACAATTGACCAGATCTTTTTGTCGATCCTTCTGGCAGCCTTGGTGTTGTCACCGTTGTAAATGTCCTTAGTCGTCGCATCGGCAAAGGACTTGATCACAGGTACATGATACACGGGTACCGTGTACACGCAAACCTCCCATCCATTACCTTCGTAACATCTCACAAGCTTTGTGATGGTCCGCCAGTAACTCCTTTGGAACGTTGCAGGATCGGGGCCACGACTGGATTTCCAAACCCTTCCCCGCCCAGTTAGACTGTTATCGCTATGCCACTCGACATTCTGGCCATCGCTGCCCACCGCGACGACGTCGAGCAAACCTGTGGCGGCACTCTGCTCAAGATGGCGCAGCGCGGATACCACACCGGTATCCTCGACCTGACCCAGGGCGAGATGGGCACCCGCGGCACCGCCGAGGAGCGCCGCAAAGAAGCTGAAGCCGCCGCACTGCTGCTGCACGTCTCCTGGCGGTTGGCCCTTGATATCCCTGACGGGCGCGTAGAAAACACATGGGAAAACCGGCTGAAGGTCGCGCGGATAATTCGGGAACAGTGTCCCCGCGTGGTGATTCTTCCCTACTGGCAGGGCCGCCATCCCGATCACTACACGGCGTCAGTCTTAGGCTATGAGGCCTGTTTCCTGGCCGGGCTCGCCAAGCTCACGATTACGCGGCAAGGCCTGCGCGACGATCCTCTGCCGACGCACCGGCCGTTCAAGATCATCTATGCCACTCTCTACTACGACATTCGCCCAAGTTTCGTGGTCGATATCACCGAGCAGTTTGAAACGCGCTTTCAGTCGCTTATGGCCTACAAGACCCAGTTCAGCGACCAGGAGGCAGGCAAAGACCTCTTCCCTGCAGAGACGGAGATCCGCTCGCGGATTGAAGCCATGGCGCGCTTCTACGGCATGCTGGGCGGTGTGACCTACGCCGAGCCGTTCCTGCAGAAAGAAGTCGGGCTGGTGGACGATTTGACGGTGATTCCGGTGAAGTCGATTTGAAGGCGGCCCACCGTCCAGTGTGTCATCCCGAGCCCAGCGGGGGCTCTGCAGTTCTCGCACCAGCAGCAGATTACTCGTCGCTCTGCTCCTCGAAATAACAACAAGTATTATTTCTTCATCGCTACGGACACTCCGTCCCGCACCGGCAGGATGGTGGTAAACAATTCGGGAGACGCGTACAGCAGCCGGTTGAATTCCAGAATCGCTTTGGTCGAGCTTTCCTTGTTCTTCGAGTCCGCAACTTTACCGCTCCATAACACGTTGTCGGTCACAAACAGGCCGCCCTTCTTCAAGCGTGGCACGGCCAGGCGAAGCACCCGCGGGTAGTCCTCTTTGTCTACGTCGTTGAAGATGATGTCGAACTCCTGCTTCTGCTCGGAGAGCAATTCCAGAGCATCGCCAACCTTAATTTCTATCCTGTCGGCGACACCTGCCTGCTCAAAATACTTCTTCGCCTGGGCCGCGTTCTTGCGATCGCCATCGGTGTATACGACGCGGCCGTCTTTGCCGACCGCACGCGCCCACCAGATCGTGGAGTAGCCGATGGCCGATCCCATCTCGAAGATACTCTTGGCATGCGCCATGACAGCGCACTGATAAAGAATGCGACCGACGACGGGCCCAACGATCGGAATGTCGCGTTTGGTGGCTTCCGCCTCAATCTCGCTAAGGACGGCGTCGCGCGCGGGCAGCAGAGAGTAGAGATAGTTTTCAACAGCATCGGCGGTGATGCCGCCCATCCGCCAACTTGGATTCGGGTTCTTTTGCGCCAATTGGTCTCCTTTGACTCATCCCTCCGCGGGGGCTCGGACCGCGCTCCGGATGCCAAATCAGGAAATGGTCTCTCCCGGCTTCATCTCTCTTACTTCCACACTTCGCACCAGCTTCTGGAGCTCTTTGGGAGTACCAGTCAACACCGGAAATGTGCCGAAATGCATAGGGATGACAATCTCGGGCTTGAGCAGTTTGCACGCATGGGCAGCCTCTCGCGGGCTCATCGTATAGTGATTTCCGATGGGCAGCATGCAGATGTCGGGTGCATACAGCTCGCGGATCAGCGCCATGTCACCGAAGACATTCGTATCACCCGCGTGATAAATCTTGAGGCCACCCTCAAACTCCACCACGTACCCGCAGGCTTCCCCGGCATAGATCATCTCCTCCCCGTCCTGAATGCCGCAGGAGTGGTCCGCGTGCACCATGGTCACTTTGATGTCATCCAGGATCTGGGTACCTCCTTTGTTCATCTCCGAAGTCTCGACGCCGTTCTTCTGTAGCCAATGGCAGAGTTCGGGGATGCCCACCACCTTGGGAGTGTGCTTTTTCCCCAGCTCCACCGCGTCGCCGATGTGGTCCCCGTGCCCATGGGTGATCAGCATGATATCCAGTTTGCGGACAGCCTTGTCCCGCTCTGGACACTTGGGATTGCCCATGACCCAGGGATCGATCAGGATGGTTTTCCCTGCGGGAGTTTCCAAGCGAAAGGTTGCATGGCCGAGCCAAGTGATTTTCACGCCTTTGAGTTTCATAGGAAGCCCGCTCCTTGCCTAACAATTGACGACTTGCCGTTAACGGTTGATCACACCGCTCCACTGGCTGGTTGCGTAGTGTAAATTGCTGAGCGCTTAGTTTAATATGAACCGCCATGACCGAGCTTAAGGTTCTTATTTCGCGGGACGAGATTGCCCAGCGCGTGGCCGCCATGGGTGCTGAGATCACGCGGGATTTTGCTGACCAGGCAGTCATCTTTGTCGGCGTCTTGAAGGGTGCGGCCATTTTCCTGAGTGACCTGGCACGGCATGTGAAGCTCGAGGCCACTTTCGACTTCATCGGGGTCTCGAGCTACGGCAACCGGCCAAGCCCTGCGCAGGAACTTAAGAGCGGTTGGGACTCGACAGGAGAGGTCCGGCTCACCAAGGATGTGGACCAGTCCATGCAAGGCCGGAACGTAATTCTGGTCGAGGACATCCTCGATACCGGGCTCACCCTGACCTACCTGAAGAAGATCCTGCAGGCCCATCAGCCGAGATCGCTGCGCATCGCCGCGCTCCTGGACAAGCCGTCACGGCGCAAGCAGCCGATCGAAGGCGACTACGTGGGATTCAAGATTCCCGATGAATTCGTCGTGGGTTACGGACTCGACTACGCCGAACGGTATCGCAACCTACCGGACATCTGCATCGTGCCCAGAGAGTCTTGACCTTGTCTACACCCTGCTCGCCGTGGACGGGGCCGGTTCGACGCGGCTGATATTATAGAGGCCGTGGAGACGCTGGCCCCTCAATCCGACGTGCAATCCAAGGTCGAGCCGCTGCTGCTCGAAGTTGCGGATGTTGTGAACACCACGCTCGACCTGGACACCACCCTGCGGCGCGTGGCCGAACTGGTGCGCAAAGTTATCGACTATGAAATCTTTGCCATCCTCCTGCTCAACGAGAAAACTCAGGAACTGCGAATCCGATTTCAAGTGGGCTACACGCGGGAGGTGGCCGAGCGCACGCGGGTCAAGGTCGGCGAGGGAGTTACGGGGGTGGCGGCGCAGCGGCGTGAACCGGTGCTGGTCGCCGATGTCTCCCAGGACTCGCGCTACATCTCAGCCGTGCCGAATGTGCGATCGGAGCTGGCAGTCCCGCTGATCGTCAAGAACCGGCTGATTGGCGTAATCGATATCGAGTCTCCCCGGCCTGACCACTTCACCGAAGAGCACAAGCGGCTGCTCATGCTGATCGGCTCCCGAATGGCTGTCGGCATCGAGAATGCCCGCTTATACACCCGCACCACGCGCCAGGCCCGGACCCTGGTGCTGCTGAACGAAATCTCCCGGGAACTTACTTCGATCCTCAATCTGGACGAATTGCTGAAGCGGATCGGAGAGCTGCTGAGCCGGCTGATAGATTTCCAGATGTTCAGCATTCTCCTGGTCGATCCGTCCGAGGACAAGTTGCAACACCGCTTTTCCCTCCGGTTTCAGGAGAATATTCAGCTCAAGCATGACATTCCGCTGGGTCGAGGCGTCGTCGGGTACGCAGCACAGAACGAGCAGGCGGTGCTGGTTCCCGACGTGGCCAAGGATCCACGCTACATTCAGTTGAATCCGGAGACCCGCTCGGAGTTGGCCGTACCGCTGATCTACAAGGACAAAGTTATCGGCGTGCTCGACCTGGAACATACCCGGCGCGGGTTCTTCACCGACGATCATAAGCGCACCGTCACTACCCTGGCCGCACAAGTCGCCATCGCCATCGAAAATGCCCGGCTCTACGAAGAAATAGCCCGCCAGGAAAAGCGGTTGGAGCGCGATCTGGCGCTGGCGCGGGAACTGCAGTTCCGCTTGCTTCCACCAACCGTGCCTAAGGTTTCGAATCTCGACATCGCGGCCAAGTTCGTGCCGGCCCGGGCCATCGGCGGCGATCTTTATGACTTCGTGAATTACTCGCTCTCCCGTACAGCCATTGTCGTGGGCGATGTGAGCGGCAAAGGCGCGCCCGCGGCGATCTATGCCGCGCTGGTCAGCGGCATTCTTCGCTCACACGCACCCATTGAGCCCGCCCCGGCGGAGATGCTCTCGGCAGTGAATTTTTCGCTGGGCGAGCGCCGGATTGAGGGCCAGTTTGTGTCGTTGATCTACGCCGTGTGGGACGACCAGAAACGCAGCCTGCACGTCTCAAACTCCGGACTGCCGCGGCCAATCTACTGTCGCGACGGAAAAACGGAGATCATCGAGGCGACCGGTTTACCTCTGGGTCTGTTCGAAGACGCCGATTACGATGAATTCAGCTTTCAGGCCAAACCTGGAGACCTGTTCGTGTTCTTCAGCGACGGAATTCTCGACGCTCGTAACAAAGCCGGTGAGTTGTTCGGCAGGAAGCGCGCCGAAGATATCGTCTGCGAGTGTGCCAGTGTTTCGGCGGATTGCGTGGTGAAGTCGCTATTCAAGGCCGTGGCGGCCCACGCCGCCGGCGAAGAGACGTTCGACGACCAGACCGTAGTAGCGATTCGGGTCAAGAACGGTTCCGGGAAGCGCAAGTGACATCCGACTTACGGGCCCGGCCGCCAGCAGCGGTCTATAAGGCGGTAAGCGGTAGAAAAGGCTCTCCCCAGCAACTTCTGCATTGCGACCGCGTGCCGCTCCATACGTTGGCGCAGCGTTTTGACACCCCACTCTACGTCTATTCGGCCAGGATGATCCGGGAGCGATTGGTCACATTCGATCGCGCCTTCCGCGGGATTCCCCACACCGTCTGTTATTCCGTAAAAGCGAATTCGAATTTAGGGATCCTTCGTCTGTTGGCCAAGCTGGACGCTGGTTTCGACGTCGTTTCCGGAGGCGAACTAGAACGCGTGTTGCGGGTGGACCGGAGGCTTGCCAAGAAAGTCGTCTTCTCGGGAGTGGGCAAGACTCGGGAAGAAATGCTCGCCGCGCTCAGGGCAAACATCCTCCTTTTTAATGTGGAAAGTGAGGCCGAGCTGCAGTTGCTTTCCGAGTGCGCTTCGGCCGCCAGGCGGACGGCGCGCATCGCCTTGCGGGTAAACCCGGATGTCCCCGCAGAAACACATCCCTACATCGCCACCGGTCTGCATCAACACAAGTTCGGAGTTCCCATTGCGGATGCCGTCCGCTTGTATGCCGAGGCAGCCGCGTGCGGGCACTTGAGCGTAGCTGGGGTGAGCGTCCACATTGGGTCACAGATTACGGACTCACAACCATTTTGTGATGCGATGGAGCGCGTCGCTGAATTGGTTCGCAGGCTCCGGGTGGAAGGTCATGCCATTACCTATGTCGATGCCGGCGGGGGGCTCGGCATCGCGTACCAGAACTCCGGCGTGCTCGGCTTTCAACAAGAAGTCACTGCCTACGCAACCGCGGTTCGGGGGCCGCTGCGCGGACTGAAGATCCATCTTCTGCTCGAACCAGGACGCTCCCTTGTTGGCCCGGCCGGCATATTGCTGACAAAAGTGTTGTATCGAAAAAACAACGATGGGAGGAAATTTGTCGTCGTCGATGCCGCCATGAACGACTTGATTCGTCCATCGTTGTACGGCGCTTACCATGAGGTCGTCCCCGTGCGCCAACTGGCGGGTACGCCGACCGAAACGGTCGACGTGGTCGGGCCGGTGTGCGAGAGTGGAGACTTCCTGGCCCGGCAGCGTGAAGTGCCGGTCACCCAGGCAGGCGAATTTCTCGCTGTGCTGGATGCCGGCGCTTACGGGATGGCGCTTGCCTCCAACTACAATTCACGTCCGCGTCCAGCAGAGGTGTTGATTGACGGGAAGCGCGTTCGCGTCATCCGGCAGCGTGAAACAGTTCGCGACCTGCTGCGCTTGGAAGCGCGATAAAAAAAAGCGGAGGGTTATAAAACACCCTCCGCTTTTCTTTTCCATCACAGTGCGTTCAAGAAAGTGAGCAACTGCGACCTCTGGGCCGAACTCAGCCCGCGGAAGCCGTTGGCTGAGTCGAGCGCCTCACCCTTATGCCGGAGAATGGCGTTTTCACGCGTAGGCGACAGGCCATCGTGCATGAGCCGGTCGTGGGTGCGAAGCCCCCATAACGGCGCCGTGCGCAGTTTGTTGCCTGTATCGGCTGGGCCGTTTTGCACGATCCCGTCCCCGGTCCCGATGTCGTGCAGCAGAAAGTCGCTGTAGGGATGAATGATCTTGTTCCCCAGCGCATCCGGCACGGTAAACGCGCCACCGTTGATCACGGTGCCCGGCGGGGCCGTCGTGATCGAGCCTACGTGGCAAGTCGCACAGCCGATTTGGGTGAAGAGTTGTTGTCCAGCTTGCGCATCCGACGTTTGTATCAGGTTTGCGTCCACCGGCGGCGCTTGCGTGCCACGGATGAACTGGGCGAAATGATCAATGTCGTCCATGTTGATGTCATCCGGCCCATCCTCGGGGTCGCTGTCCGTCTTGCAGACCGTCGTCGTGTCGGTTGGATTCAGGCGGTTGCTGATGCCTTGCTCATTGATGTAGGCATCGCTGGAGAAGGAGAGCAAGCTGCCATGTTGGTCCTTCCATCCAAAGCGCCCGATGCGGCTCTGCCCAGGCGATTCCAGCACCGGCACCTGAATAAACTGGCCGGCGATCTTGCCGCCGCTCTGCGCCGGCTGTTGCTGCGCGATCAAAATCAGGGTGCTGTCGTCGATGGCTTCAATAAAACCGTCTCCCAGCGTGTTCAGGGACATGCGAAGGGCATGGACTGACTCGCTGTGGGGCGCCCGCTCCTGGGCTTCTGGACAGACTGAACGGTCATTCACCAGGGAGCGGTTGGGAATGGTGTTCTGACCGTCGTTGATCTGGATGTTGGGATTGACGAACTTGCCCCGGCGATCATAGTGGCCGACGCGAAGTTCCGTGACTTGGCTGATCCCGCCGGTCACCGGATTCTGGTGGCAGTCAGTGCAGGAGCGGGCATTGTAGACCGGACCCAATCCGCTGTCGACGCCTTCTTCCTCCTCGAAAGCAGTCTGGTCCAGGGCAAAGGTGTCATTGGGCGGTTCAACCATGCCATTGCTCACGCTTTGCGATCCAGGGTTCTCCGATAGTGTGGGCGTCGTGAAGCCGGTCGGTGCTTCCTGCGCGTCATTATGTCGAATGACGCGGGCCCCCGAAGCTAGCACCACCAGAAAGGTGGCTAGAACAACCGCAACTACATTCCAACGCTTCATTGTCTTGACCTCCAAATGCGTGGAGCAAGGCACACTCCCGCCGCTGTGGGATTGACTTGCCAAAGGGACAGGCGCGTGTTCCCCAACGCTTCAATTTGGTGCACCGGTCTGCCTGCGGGGCCGAACCTGCGAGTCGCTCTGTGGCAGAGCGGACAAGCCTGGGTGCTTGTCAGGTCCCGTCTCAGACCGCATTCTTGGTGGCGTATGAAAATTGAAGAGCAATCTATCGTTGCAGCCGGTGCGCGTCAAGATGTCCGGAAGTACATCAAAGAGAGCAGAGAAAGTCGACTAAGGGCGGGTTTTTAGCCGGTAATCCCACACCGGTTACTTGAACTGGAAAACTGCTCAGCGCTTGTGCCTTTCGGAATCGTAAACCAGCTTTCCGCCGACAATTGTCTGCAACACCTTCACATCACGAATCCTGGCCGGATCGATCGAAAAGATGTCATCACTGAGTAGGACCATGTCTGCCAGCTTTCCCGGGGTAATCGATCCTTTTTCCTTGTCCTGAAATTCCGCGTAGGCCGAACCCATGGTATAGGCCTGGACTGCCTCTGCTACGGTGAGTTTCTGCTCCGGGAACCAGCCGTTGGGATTCCTGCCATCGAGCGTGGCGCGGGTAACGGCGGCATAAATAGTGAGCAGCGGATTTAGCGGAGCGACGTCCCAGTCCGTACCGAAGGCGAGGTGTACCCCGTGCTTCAAGAAGGTCCGGAAGGCATAAGTGCGGCTGGCGCGGTCGTGGCCGATACGCGCCTCCGCCCAGCGTCCGTCATCGATGGCCTGGTATGGCTGCACCGAGGCAATCACATCCAGCTGGGCGAAGCGGTCGAAGTCTTTGGCCGCCATGTGCTGAGCATGCTCAATGCGTAGCCGCCGCTCGGCGCCATGGTGGGCTTTGACCACATCGGTATAGAGATCGAGAACCATCGAGATTGCCTGATCGCCGATGGCGTGGGTACAGATCTGCAATCCGGCTGCGTCCGCCTTCATCATCCGGTCGCGCATCAACGACAGCGGCTGCATTTCATTCGACAGCAGGCCGTGGTTTTCCGGCTGGTCGCTGAATCCGTCGAAGAAATACGCCGTTCGCGATCCCAGCGAACCATCGGCAAAGGCTTTGAGCGCTCCGATCCGCAGGTAAGGTCCGCCAAAGGCATGGCGAATTCCAATCTTGACCTGGTCGTCCACCTGAGTAATCAACGGTGCCGCGTAGATTCGGGTGGTGAGTTCGCCGGCCTGCAGCAACTCGGCATACGCGGCAATGTCCTCGTAGTCGGGATTCATGTGCTGCACGCTGGTTACGCCCAGCGAAGCGGCATACTCCAGGGCACGCCTCACCACACGCAAACGCTGATCGTGCGACATGGGCGGGATTACGCCCGAGAAGAGGTCCTCGGCAGCATCTTTCAAATCTCCGGTCGGGTTGCCCTGGGCGTCCCGCACGATGGTGCCGCCCGGCGGATCGGGCGTCTGCGCGGTGATGCCAGCAAGCCGCAATGCGATCGAATTGGCCAGCGCGGAGTGGCCGTCATAACGGGCGAGAAACACCGGATTGTCCGGCGTAACCGGATCAATCATTTCTTTCGTCGGCAGGTTCGGTGGAGTCCACTTGGTCTCGTCCCAATCGCCGCCCTGGATCCACTCGCCCTTGGGGGTCTTCTTGGCCTGCTCGGCAATGCGGCGCACGAACTCCTCAGGGCTGGTGGCGTCGTTGAGTTGCACACTATCCAACTGCTGTCCCCCGCCGACAAAGTGCACATGGGCATCATTGAATCCGGGCAGCAACAGCCTGCCTCGCGCGTCGATCATCTTGGTGTCGGGACCGCGGAGGATGGCCACATCCGCGTTGGAGCCCACGGCAATGATGCGCTCGCCGAGCACCGCCACTGCTTGGGCCTGCGGCCGCGCCTCATCCACCGTCCAGATCTTGGCATTGGTGATGATCAGGTCGGCAGCGGGTTTGGATTGTGCGCTCATGGGCAATGAAGCCATAAGAATTATTAACCAGAAAAGCAGCCGGACGGTTTTCATCAATCTCTGACTCCCTGAAGCTATCGCTGTCCCCACTTCAGCTTGGTTCGCAGCACATCGAAGAACGTTCCCTTGATGCGCAGCAGTTTCACCTGGTGCTCCGACTTGCGGCAAGTTACATGGTCTCCGTCATACATGGGAGTTCCCACCTGGCCGTCGATGCTGAGATAAGCCTGATCGGCGCCGGTGTTGACTACCAGTTCAATCACCGCAGTGTCTGACACCACGACCGGACGATGAGTCAGGGAATGTGCAGACACCGGCGTAATTACAAATGCCTGCAACGTCGGCATAAGAATCGGGCCGCCCGCGGCCAGCGAGTAAGCGGTCGAACCAGTTGGCGTAGACACGATCAGACTGTCGGCGAGGTAGGCGGAGACGAAAATGCCATCCACGTAGACGTCGCAGTGATTCAGCCGCGAGATGGTCCCCTTGCCCACTACGATATCGTTTAAGGCCTCAAAGCGGGCGACCAGAGAACCCTTTCGCGACACTTCACAATGCACCATGGAGCGGGATTCGATCTGGCATCGCGAATCTTCAATGCCCTGCAAGGTAGGGTATAGTTCGTCGAGGCGAACCTCGGTCAAGAAGCCCAGGTTGCCGAGATTGACCCCAAGGATCGGAATACCCGCTTTCGCCACTACCCGCGCGGTGGAAAGCAACGTCCCGTCGCCGCCCAGTACCACCACGAAGTTGAGTGGCTGCGAGATCAAATGCTCGCGGTTGACTTCCTTGACTCCCTCAATTCCCGAGACATGTGGAGCAGTCTCCCGGTCTACCACAATCCCGTACTGGTGGTCGTGCAGCCATCTCACCAGATCGGGGACAATGCTTGCCAGTTCCGGGTGACCGGGCTTGGACACAATGGCAGCGGCTTTGCCTGGAGATGAGGATTTCCCTGTGGGCATGGGTGAACCTTGCATTGTACAGAAATCCGTAAGCCTTGCGGTGCAAGAACTAGAACGAAGCGCACAGAAGAAATTCGCGGTTGCCTTCTGCACCCAGGATCGGAGAGTCAATTACATCGGTCCCAACACAACCTATATCCAGCAATGCCCGGCGGATTTTCTCCACGGCAGCCAATTGGGCAGCTTCGTCGCGCACAAGGCCACCTTTCCCAACCTGCTCGCGGCCGACTTCAAATTGCGGCTTCACCAACACGACAATCTTGCGCCCCTTCCGCTCTGGTGCCGACTCCGGCAATGCAGCCGCTATCACAGCCGGCAAGACTAGAGTCGCCGAGATGAAAGAAACATCCATAGCGATAAAGTCCACGACTTCGCCGAGTTGTCCGCCAGTCAGATAGCGTGCGTTGGTTTTTTCCAGCAATCGCACCCGCGGGTCCTGCCGAAGGCGGAAGTCGAACTGGCCATAGCCGGTGTCGATGGCGATCACGCGAGATGCGCCGTGCTGTAGGAGACAATCCGTGAACCCTCCGGTCGATGCGCCGACATCGAGACAAGTTTTCCCGGTGACATCGATCTGCCAGTGCTCCAGGGCTTTCTCCAACTTGACTCCGCCACGGCTGACGTACTTCAGATCTTCCCCCAGGAGGCGAACATCGGCGTCGTCTTCGACCGGCGTGCCGGCCTTCTCCACTTTCTGTCCGTTGACCAATACCTTCCCAGCGAGGATCAGCGCCTGCGCCCGCTCGCGCGAGGAAGTCATGCCGCGATCGAGAAGTAGTTTATCGAGTCTGACTTTCACCGTTTTCTCGCACGAACAGGCCATCACCTTACCACCAAAGTGTCAGCCACATCCTGAGTGCAAACAGTAGAACTGTCTTTTTCTGGAAATACTTGCGGGAAAAGTTTCCGCCTTTTCCACGCGATTTCCACGAATGTGTTGAAAAGTTTGGCCACGCAAAAATAGAAAGCCGCCCATTGCGGGGCGGCTTCAATCTTGGAAAGCAACCGTGACTAACCGGCGACTTCCTCCAGCAACTTTTGATCGATGTCGAAGTTGGAGTGCACGTTCTGCACATCGTCGTGCTCTTCGAGCGCCTCCATCAACCGGATCATGGTGTTCGCCGCCTGGCCTTCCAGCTTGATGTAGTTCTGTGGAATCATGGCCACGCTGGCGGACGCAGGTTCAATGCCCGCTTTCTTCACCGCTTCGAGAACGGCTTCATAGGACGACGGGTCGGAGAGAACTTCCCAGGTCTCGCCGTCGTCTTTGAGGTCGTCCGCGCCGGCGTCCAATACGATCGTCATCAAATCGTCTTCCTTGGCCGCCGCCTTCGGGACAATGATGTCGCCCTTCTTGTGGAACATCCAGGAGACCGCGCCGGCTTCAGCCATGTTGCCGCCGTTTTTGCCAAAGACGTGGCGGATTTCGCTTACGGTGCGGTTGCGATTGTCGGTGTTGATGTCGAGAAGGACCGCTACCCCGCCAGGTCCGTAGCCTTCGAGGGTAAATTCCTCGTAGGTGGCGCCGGGCAGTTCGCCAGTGCCGCGCTGGATGGCCCGCTTGATGTTGTCGGCAGGCATGTTCTCGGCCTTGGCGGCCAGGATCGCGGTGCGCAGGCGCGGGTTGGAATCCGGGTCGCCGCCGCCGTTCTTGGCAGCGATGGAAATTTCCTTGATGAGGCGGGTAAAGATCTTACCCCGCTTGGCGTCGAGTGCGCCCTTCTTATGCTTAATTGTGGCCCATTTAGAGTGGCCAGACATGGAATGACCTCATTTTAATGAACTTTGATGGCGCTGATCTTGCTATTAAAGGACTCGCCCGTAGAGGACGTCACCGTATGGCCTCCAATGAACCGGACGAATAGAAAGTATAGCACGAGGGGTGCTCAGTTCTAACCCCTCAGACATCCCGACGAGCGGTAGTGGGTTGCTTTGCGGGCTGGCCCACCCTTGTCCCGAGCGCCGGCGAGGGACAGGGTGGGGATTGATCAGGGCCTTCTGTGGCGCGAAGCGATACACTCATTCTGTGCCCGGCCTATCTCGCCAAGAACCCGCTCGACAAGGCCGGGCCACCCCATTATGTTCTCTTTGCGCAAGGATGGGCCAACCCCCCGAAGAGTTAAATTGTCAGAGTGATCGGACGAGCGACACGCCTAAGTGCTCGCCTGCCTCGCCTTGTACGCATACACCACCGCCAGCACTGGCGGGGCCAGCAGCACGCCCCAGAACGGAATCAGGATTCCGAGCACAATCGGCGCCAGGACCGACGCCCACATCGGCACCTTGGCGGTACGCTTCATCAGATAGGGCTGCAGCAGAAATCCATCTAGCATGACGATTCCGGCATAGAGCATCAGCACGTAGAGCGGATGCTCCAAGTCTCCCCAATGCAGGGCGGCAGCCAGCGCCGGGGCCACTACGCTAAGGGCTGGTCCAAGGTGCGGAACAAACTGCAGCAGCGCCGCCAGCACGGCCCACACCGGCGCCCAGGGGACGTGCAGGAGGTAAAGCCCGACCAACCAGAGGATACCCACGGCAATCGAGTCCTGCACCTGCGCGATCAACCAGTTCTTCACGGCGCTGCCGGTCACACGCGCATGCTCGCCGAAGGTCATATGTTTTCGATGCTATATCCCCGACCGAAGGCGCGAAGCTCAAATCGCTGGGAAAGACCGAGAATTGGCCGGTTTTTGCCCGCGCAGCTGGTTTTTCTGCCCCAACTTTGGTGCTACCCCTATGGCACGTTGGAGTCTTGACCCGGTTTTGCCGGGTTGTTACCGTGGCCCTCTGAGCCTCCCCCGCCTCGGGAGGAGTCGTGGGCATCGTCGAAAGAATTCCAACGTTCTTGACCGTCGGCCTGCTGGTGGCCATTTTTGTCTGTCTTAAGCGGCATGCCCGGGGCGCGCGTCTGCAGCTTTGGGCGATAGGCTGGACTCTGGTCTTCACCCACTTCCTGGCGCAACTGCTCGAACCGTCCGATCGGCCTCAGAGTTCACTTCTTCTAGCCATACATGGGGGCTGCCTGCAGGTGGCGGCCATCGCGTTTCTGGCCTCTGTCTCACCCTTCGTCGAAGAGCGGCGCAAACGCCTCCTTCTCATTCTTACGGTTGGCATCCCCTCGGTCGCGTACGTGGTCCTGAACGCCGGCCATGTCTCTGCTGCCTGGCCTTACCTTCTCTGCCTGGCTAACTTGCTTTGCAGTGCGGCGGTCTTTCTCCGCGTGAACCGTCGGCCTTCCACCCAGCGGGCAATCGTCATGCTGATGTGCCTCGGCGGCGCCGCATGGGTGCTCAGTTCCATCCTGCGGGGACACTTTGATCAGGGAGCCGTTGTCATGCTTGCAGGCGGGTTCGCCCTAACTGGGGTCTTCTGCTATCGGAGCCGCAGGCGACTGTCTCCTGCGGTGGTGACTATCGCGGGAGGATTCCTCGGTTGGGGAGCGGTGTTCCCGGTAAGGCCGCTGCTCGAGAGCCTCAGTCCCCACATTGTTCTGCCGGCAGAACTCTGGAACATCCCCACCATCTTCGTGGCCCTGGGCATGATTCTGACCATTGTTGAAGAGAAGTCGGCCTCGATCGCAGCCCTGCAACACGAAGCCGACATCTTGAATCGGCAGTTGGAACGCTTCTCGGCGATCACCTCCCGCCTGCTGAGCGGCGCACGAGTGGAAGTGATGTGCAATGAGATCGCCGCAGCGATCACGGAAGTGAGCAACTTTCACGTGGCTGCCGTTCAACTCGAAAACCCGGATCATAGCTGGCAGGTCGCCGGCTCCAGCGGATTGTCCGAGGAAAGGCTGGCGCGGCTGCAGCGTCAGGTCCAGCAGTGGACGACGGAAGTCGTGCACGAGGTGTGTTGCCGGTCCACGCGGGTCGGACAAAATACGTTGCTGCTCAGCGAGCCTTATGAGATGAACGAGGGCGCCAACCCCGGATGCAGCAGCTTAGATCATTGGCTCATTCCCTTGTGTTCCGCCCGCGGGGCATACCTCGGCTGCATCACGCTAGCGGATCCCAAGAATCTGACTGCGGTCGACGCGTGCGCGCTCTCGCGGATTGAGTCTCTGGCGGCGGATATTTCAGTCGCGCTGGAATTGAAGTCATTGCAGATGCAGCTGGTACAGTCGGAGAAGCTGGCGGCCGTCGGTCAACTGGTCGCCGGGGTCGCGCACGAACTCAACAACCCGCTCACCGCCGTGATGGGCTACAGCGAGCTGGTCACCGACGAGGTGAGCACGGGTCGCGCCCACGACCATCTGGTCAAACTGGTGAACGAGACCCGCCGCATGAAGAAGATTGTGGACAATCTGCTGCGCTTTTCGCGCCAGAGCAGGGTGAGGAAGCCCACCGCGAAATTGGCAGATGTTGTCCAGGAGGTCCTCACCTTGCGCGAGTACCACATGCGCACCCGCGGGGTAGAAGTTGCCGTAAACCTGGAGGCGAGCCCCGGCGCGTTGGCGATCGACGAAGACAAGGTCCGGCAGATTCTCTTGAACCTGCTGAATAATTCGATTGATGCCCTGGAGTCGGCCACCGGTCCGAAGCAGATCACCATCAGCGCCTGCCAGACGGGTTCCCGTGGACTCGTAGTAGTCGAAGACACAGGCGCAGGTTTCACCGATTTGAACCGCGCCCTCGATCCCTTTTACACCACCAAGCCTATCGGCAAAGGGACAGGGCTTGGTTTGAGCATCTGTTATGGCATCGTACGCGAGCACGGAGGAGACATCCGGCTGGAAAATCTGCACCCGCGTGGCGCCCGCGTCACCGTGGAATTACCCATGGAGGAGACCTCCCGCTGCCTGCCAGCCCTGGCAGTTGCAGTCGGGGCATCGGCGTGAGCCGATTCACTTTCTCCATGTTAAACTCTCGGTAGTTCCTCACGAGGCTTCCAATGAAATTTGGCGTCATCATCTTTCCAGGGTCGAACTGCGATCACGATGCCTATTGGACTCTCGAGCATGTAGCCAAGCAACCCGTGACATTCCTGTGGCATGAGTCCCATGACCTGCAGAATTGTGACGCAATCATTGTGCCTGGTGGATTTGCCTACGGTGACTACCTTCGCACCGGGGCTATCGCCAAGTTCTCGCCGGTCATGGAGTCGGTGCGTAAGTTCGCCGATGGCGGCGGGCTGGTGCTGGGGATCTGCAACGGCTTTCAGATTCTTTGCGAATCAGGCCTGCTGCCCGGCGCTCTCATGCGCAATGTGGGATTGAAATATGTCTGCAAGCCGGTGCAGGTGCGGGTGGAGAGTACCGACACGCCCTTCACCAACGCCTGTCGTGAAGGCGAAGTGCTCACCATTCCCATCGGGCACATGGAGGGCAATTACTTCTGCGATGAATCGACGTTGGCGGAGTTGCGCCGCGACCGCAGAATCATCTTCCGCTATGTCTCGCCTGAAGGCCAGATCACGCCGGAGGCCAATCCCAATGGATCTCTCGATAATATCGCCGGAATCTGCAGCGCGGGCCGCAATGTGCTTGGAATGATGCCGCATCCTGAGCGCTTCAGCGAACCGGAATTGGGCGGGACTGAGGGATTCAAGATCTTCGAGTCGCTCGTCGGGGCGATGGCGGAAAAGTAAAAGCCCCGGCGGAAACTCTACCCCGCCGAACTTTTTTTCTGCATCCAACAGAATGCAGCACACCCTGGCAACCTGTTATATTGGCTCGCTCCAGTTTTGGCGAAGTCTCGAATAGCTTTACAAAGTCACGAATGACCATCGCACGCGGAATTATCACCAGGAAAGAACTGGCGTTTGTCTTTCTGTTTTGGCTCGCCCTTGTGGCGCCTTGCCGTCCGGCTGCGCAGGTGGCGCCGCGCTGGGAGGTCTTCGGAGGATACTCCTTCCGCCGCATGGACACACCTTCCATCGGATACGCCGACTACTCGAACCAGCAGGGGTGGAACGCCCAGGGAGCGTTTAACTGGACTCCCCGTTGGTCGATTGTGCTCGATCTGAGCGGTCACTACGGATCGCATCTGCACGTGTTCGATTACATGATTGGGCCGCAGTACGCCTGGCGCTTTGAGAAGTCCAAAGTATTTGTACACGGCATGTTCGGCAAGGGACAGAACACGGTGGACGTGGCTAACGGCACTTTGAACAGCATCAAGGGTGTGGGACGCGCGGTGGCTGCGGGCGCGGGGTTTGACTGGGACTTTAACTCCCGATTCACGATCCGAGTTGTCCAGGCGGACTTCATTAACACCAACACGTTCGGGACCAGCCAGAACGACATACGGGTTTCGACCGGTTTGGTCTTTCATTTCGGACAGATCGGGCACCGTCCCAAGCTCTGAGGGGCTGAGTTAATTCTTCTGTAAGGACTTCGATGACACTGAATAAAGTCGCATTGCCGTGGCTGATCCTGGCTCTGGCATTCCTCGCCGGATGCAGCGCCTCTTCCAGCCACCTGGCTTATGTGGGCCTGCCCCAATCCAATTCGGTCGGGGCATTCCGCATTAACAACGGCAGCGGCAAGTTCACCTCGATCGTAGGATCTCCCTTCCTGGCGGGGAATTCTCCGGGACCAGTCATCGTCGCTCCCTCCAAGAGCTTCCTTTATGTGGCCAACCGGACGGACGACACGATTTCGCTGTTCAAGATAGACGGCGACATCGGTTCGCTTAAAGAAATCACTCCGCGAGTAAACACCGGGGTAGCTCCCAACTCGATGGTGATGGATGCAGACGGCAAGTTCCTGTTTGTCGGCAATGAGACCTCGCATAGTATCTCGGTCTACTCCATCGACTCCGGAAGTGGGGCTTTGAAGGAAGTTAAAGGATCCCCGTTCCTTACCCCGCCCAACCCAGTCTCTCTGGCAGTGACCCCTTCGGGAAGCTTCCTCTACATCGTCAACAGCAACCTGCAGCTGGTCTTCGGATATGCGGTGGGCTCGGACGGTAGCCTCCAGTCCGTGCCCGGATCCCAGTTTGCCGTGGGTGAGGGAGCCTTCGCCATCGCGGTCGATCCCGGCGGTAAGTTTGTGTACGTTGCTAATTCTGCTGAGGACACCGTGTCGATTTTTTCCATCGCGTCGACTGGGGCGTTGAATCCCATAACCGATTCTCCGTTTCCCACGGGTACGACGCCACTGGCAATCGTGCTCTCGACATCGGGGCAATACCTCTACCTTGCAAATCACGGCTCCAACAACGTGACTGCTTACTCGATTGATTCAACCAGCGGCACTCCAACCGCGGTTTCCGGTTCACCGTTCAGCGCCACCACCCAGGCGGTTTCTCTGGCAGCTGACCCCAACGGCAAAGTGCTCTATGTGCTCGGCCAGGATCCAACCATCAGTACCTTGTCCATCACTTCGTCTACCGGCGCGCTCACCTCGGGCACGCAATCGGCGACGGCGGAATCCACACCAGTTTCCATTTTCGTGACCAAATAACTGGCCGCAGACCATGGTCAACTTTGGCATCGTTGGGTTTGGGTTGCATGCAGTCAAGCGCCTCATGCCGGGATTCGCGCAGGCCACGAATTGCCGGGTGGCGGCGATTTCCCGCCGCGATTTAAGCAAAGCGCAGGAGTCGGCACGGCAATACAACATCCCACGGGCCCTCGATTCAGCCCGAGCATTGTGCGCCTCAAGTGAGGTTGACGCCGTCTTCGTCGCGACTCCCAACGCCTGCCATTTGCAGGATGTGCTGACAGCGATCGAATGTGGGAAGCCGGTGTTGTGCGAAAAACCAATGGGCATCAACGCGGAGCAGTGCCGGCAGATGGTTGAAGCGGCCCGCAAGGCTGGGGTCTTGTTCGGCATTGCTCAGGTATTCCGCTTCGAAGACAGCGCGGCGCGCGTGCGGGAGCGACTCGCCTCCGGACAGATTGGCAAGCTGATTTTCGCGCGGTCGGAATTTTCCTTTGCCGGCGGGCCGGGACACCCACGTACCTGGCTCAACAACTTCGCAGTCTCAGGTGGCGGTCCCATCGCCGACGTAGGTGTGCATTGCATCGACGGGCTGCGCTTCATGTTGCAAGACGAGGTTATCCGGGTCACGGCGCATGGCTTTTCGGACAAAGCTTCGGGCGACGTCGAGGCGGGCGCCGCGCTGATTTTGGAGTTCTCGCGTGGCACTCTGGCAACCGTGACAGTCTCGTTCCGGGCTGAATATCGCACGCCGCTCGAACTTGTGGGCGACGCAGGCGTGCTTCGCGCAGACGATGCGTTCAACGTCGAACGCCCGATCCAGATCGAACTCCGCCGCAACGGAGCCACGGTGGAGACGGAAACGGTCTCCAACCACTTGGCCTATGCCCGCCAGGTGGACGCCTTCGCCGCGGCCGTGGAAGGCACCGCAGAGTTTCCCGTGCCCGGTGAGCAAGGGTGGCAGAATCAGGAAGTCCTGGACGCCGCCTACCGCAGCTTGAGGAGCGGAAAGGCTGAAGACGTGGGGGCAGTCCTCGGAAGACGATAGTCAGCTGTGATGCCCGAAACTAACTTCTGCTTTGCTTCTCGCGCACAACGCTCTAGAATTCGTAACATAACCACGGAGACATCGCGAATTGTCCTATCTCCCTCTATTGCTCGGCTTGCTGCTGGCAGCGAACCTTGGGCTCCTGGTTGTGTTGGCCCTATGGCTTCGAAGATCGTTTAACAACTCCTCGCAAGTCAATGAAGTAGCAGGACTTGCAAGATCCATGGGGGCTCTGCAAGCTACCCTCTCCAACCAGTTTGGAGGGGCGGTAGCCGACATGGCGCAGCGCTTGGAGCAGACCCGCGGAGACCTCCGCCAGCAGGTGGCCGATCGTTTGGGTGAGGGCTTTCACCTGATGCGCGATGCGGTCGAGAGTCAGATGAAGCAGGGCCGCGAGGAGCAGGCTGCCAGGCTGACCGACGCCCGCATGGAGTTGACCTCATCGTTGGCCCTGACTACCTCT